>ERZ779681.5-NODE-5-length-163095-cov-12.3884_pt1 | contig 163095 bp, 150 predicted proteins | sample MGYA00511905_ERZ779681 | MGnify/ENA primary metagenome ERZ779681 (study PRJEB29588, sample SAMEA2144578) | human gut metagenome | biome: human gut; feature: human-associated habitat; material: faeces | place: Denmark | collected 2008/2010 ... | reverse complement strand
TACACCCCAACCGCCGCAGTGTTAGCATTTTGCGTGCTTGGTACTTTTGGCGGTAAAAAAATAATGGATGTATATGCTGTTGACAAGTCTGACGTGGACGATGCACAACAGCAGATTCAGGATACACAGAATAAGATAGACAAGCTGAATGGTGAACTTTCACAGCTCGATTCGGATATTGCTTCCATTGAAGCATATGTAAGCGAGCTTGATTCTACAATTAACTCCATTGCAACCAATATTTCTTCCTGCCAGTCAAAGATAGACAGCAAACAGGCGGAAATTGATGCAAAGAATGTTGAGATTAATAATAAAATCGCAGAGATTGACAGTACCGAAGTGGAACTTGAGGAGGCTGCTGCTTCAGAAGAAAGCCAGTATGAGTCAATGAAAAAACGTATCCAGTATATGTATGAATGTGGTGATGAATCTTTTCTTGATATGATAATGTCGTCAGAAGATTTATCGGATATGCTGGGTAATGCGGAATATGTTTCGAGTATTGTTGCCTACGACAGGAACCAGCTTCAGATACTTGCAGATACTAAGGAAAAGATAGACAATCTTCTTGTACAGCTTCAGGATGACAAGGCTAATCTTGAAAGCCAGAGGTCGGAACTTGAGACGCAGAAAACAGAGCTTGTTACATTACAGAATGATTTACAGAGCCAGTACCAGCTTGTTAATGATGCACTTTCAACCAAAGAGACAATGTTACAGCAGCTTGAGAGCCAGCAGGAATATGCTGCGGTACAGAAACAGCTTGAAGAAGCCAAGCTTGCCGCACAGCAGAGAGAGGCCGAGGCGTTGAGACAAAGATGGCTTGAAGAAGTGCGTAATGCGGCTAATAACGGACAGGATGCAGATGAGGCTAACAAGCGTAAATTGGAAGAAATCGGACTTGCAGGCGGTTTTACGTGGCCTCTTCCGGGATACAGTTATATAACATCTTATTTCGGACCGAGAAAGGATCCTTTCGGCAACTTAATCAGCAATCACAGCGGTATGGATATATCAGGCTTTAATGTATACGGAAAGCCGGTTGTAGCCTGTTATTCAGGTACGGTCATTTCGGTTGATGTATATACCTCTTCCGATAACTGGACAACCAAGCCATATGGTACAAGTATCAAAATAGACCATGGTGCCGGTGTAGTTACTTTATATGCGCACCTTTCGGGAGTGAATGTATCGGTAGGGCAGACAGTTAATGCCGGTGATACTATCGGATTTGTCGGAAGTACAGGTAAGTCCACGGGAGCACATCTGCACCTTACACTCTATATAAAAGGTGTTCTGGCAGATCCGTTACCATACCTTAAAAGTCCATCATAAACAATGAAATTCAACCCTCGGATAATATCCGGGGGTAAATTGCATATTATTTAGAAATATCAATTAAAGATAACAGGAGAGCAGAATTATGTATGATGATTATGAAGTAAAAAAGAGTTTCAAAAAGGGCCTTATATCAGGAATTGTGCCTGTATTAATCATAGCGGTGCTTGTTAATATCCTGGTATATCGTAACATGACAAGTAAGAGAATAGAAGTTGCTAAGAGTACGGCTACAAAAATTAGTAAAATCAAAGAACTGATTGACGATAAATATCTTTTTGACTTTAAACAGGGTGATATTGAAAATGCAATAATAAAAGCATATGTGAGCGGATTAGGTGACCCATACAGCGAATATTATACAGAAGAAGAGTTCAAAAAAATAGGTGAAAGTGCAGCCGGCTCATATTGTGGTGTAGGTATATATATTACCAAAGACGAAAAGGACAGAGGAATAAAGATATTACAGGTAATTGAAGGGGGCCCGGCAGAAGATGCAGGCCTTAAAGCAGGAGATATTATAACTGCGATAAACGGAAATGAAATTGACCTGACAGATTTTGATGAAGCTTCTTCACCTATTATGGGAAAAGAAGGAACAAAAGTTACAGTTACAATCCTTAGGGATGGCGTGAAAAAAGACTATGAACTTACAAGGTCTGTTATCGAACAGAAATATGTCAGATATTCAATGTTAGATAATAATATTGGATATGTATATCTCGCACAGTTTACTGTCTCGTCAATAGAACAGTTTGAAAATGCTGTTAGTGACCTTAAAGAAAATGGTGCCAAAAGTATTATTTTTGACCTCAGGGATAATCCGGGCGGTGTTTTAAATGGTGCAGTTTCAATACTTGATTATCTTTTACCGGAGGGACTTATAGCATACGTTGAAGACAAATACGGCAACAGAAATGACTACAAGTCTACTGACGGAACGGATGAACTTGATATTCCTTGTGTTGTTCTTGTCAATGAAAACAGTGCCAGCGCATCAGAACTTTTTACAGGTGCATTAAAAGACAGAGGTTATGCTACCGTTGTTGGTAAAAAAACGTTCGGAAAGGGAATTGTACAGTCATTATTCGCTCTTGGAGACGGTTCCGGCTTAAAGATTACGGTTGAAAGATATTTTACTCCTAATGGGGTGTGCATCCACGGAACCGGTATTGAACCGGATATTGAAGTGGAATATGATAAAGATAAGTTTTATGAAGATGGAACGGATACACAACTTGATGCAGCAATAGAGTACCTTGAAAATCATTAAAACAAATCGAACAAATGTTTGCAAAATGATATCCTATGTGATATAGTTGATACAAGAGTATCAGAGGTGATTTTGTATGGACAGATTTATTTTACATTCTGAATATGAACCGACAGGCGATCAGCCGGAGGCAATTAAGGAGCTTGTGAAGGGTTTTGAAGCGGGAGACCAGTTCCAGACTTTACTTGGCGTTACCGGTTCCGGCAAGACTTTTACCATGGCTAATGTCATTGAGAAGCTTAACAGACCCACCCTTGTAATTGCACACAATAAGACACTTGCAGGGCAGCTTTATTCCGAATTTAAGGAATTTTTTCCGGAGAATGCGGTTGAATATTTTGTATCTTACTATGATTATTATCAGCCGGAGGCCTATGTGCCTTCCAGCGACACTTATATAGAGAAGGATTCTTCCATTAATGATGAGATAGATAAGTTACGTCATTCTGCGACGGCAGCTTTGTCGGAGCGCAGGGATGTAATTATAGTTGCCAGTGTTTCCTGCATATATGGTCTTGGAAGCCCTATTGATTATAAGAGTATGGTTGTGTCACTACGTCCCGGAATGGAACGTGACAGGGATGATATCATAAGACAGCTTATTGATATGCAGTATGTAAGAAATGACATGGATTTTAAGCGTGGCACTTTCAGAGTCAGAGGCGATGTTTTGGAAATATTTCCTGCCGCAAGTGATAAGATTGCGGTGCGTGTGGAATTTTTCGGTGATGAGATTGACAGAATACTGGAAATAGATACATTAACGGGGGAGATTAAGTCAGAGCTTAAGCATACTGCCATTTTTCCGGCATCCCATTATGTTGTGCCTAAGGAGAAGCTTCTTATAGCGGCGGAGAATATCCGGGCGGAGCTTAAAGAACAGGTGGATTATTTTAAGAGCGAAGATAAGCTTCTGGAAGCCCAGAGAATATCGGAGCGTACCAATTTTGATGTCGAGATGATGTTAGAGACCGGTTTCTGTTCGGGAATAGAGAATTATTCAAGACATCTTGAGGGCAGGGCACCGGGAACAATGCCATGTACTTTAATGGATTATTTTCCGGAAGACTTTCTTATAATAGTAGATGAGTCGCATATTACAATTCCGCAGATAAGAGGAATGTATTTCGGCGACAGATCGCGTAAGACCACACTTGTGGATTATGGCTTCAGACTGCCCTCCGCACTTGATAACAGACCGCTTAATTTTGAGGAATTTGAAAGCAAGATTAACCAGATGATGTTTGTATCCGCTACACCTTCCGTATATGAAGCAGAGCATGAACTGAACAGGGTTGAACAGATAATAAGACCGACAGGTCTTCTTGACCCGGAGATTTCCGTAAGACCTGTTACAGGACAGATCGATGACCTTCTTAGCGAAGTTAATAAGGAGACAGCCAGGAAGAATAAAGTTCTTATTACCACACTTACCAAGAGAATGGCAGAAGACCTTACAATATACCTTAAGGAAAACGGTGTCAGGGTAAGATATCTCCATTCCGATATAGATACTTTGGAGAGAGCGGAGATAATCAGGGACATGAGAATGGATGTTTTTGATGTCCTTGTAGGTATTAATCTTTTACGAGAAGGTCTTGATATTCCTGAAATTACTCTTGTTGCCATACTTGATGCGGACAAAGAGGGCTTCTTACGTTCGGAGACCTCACTTATCCAGACAATAGGACGAGCTGCAAGAAATGCCGACGGCAGGGTTATAATGTATGCCGATAACATGACTGATTCTATGCGAAAGGCCATCGATGAGACTGAAAGACGTCGTAAGATACAGCAGGAATACAACGAGGCACACGGAATTACACCGACTACAATCAAGAAAGCGGTAAGAGATCTTATTGCCATAAGCAAGGCAGCCAATGACAAGGGTGATAAGATTAAGAAGGATATTGAATCCATGAGCGATAAGGAGCTTGAGAAGCTCATCAAAGAACTCAACAAGAAGATGCATAGGGCAGCGGCAGACCTTAATTTTGAGGAGGCTGCTTTAATCAGAGACCAGATTACAGAAATAAGGAAGACAATGGACAACAATGGATAATAGAAGACATTATATTAAGATTCGCGGCGCATGCGAACACAATCTTAAAAATATTAACGTAGATATCCCAAGGGATTCTTTTACCGTACTGACAGGCTTAAGCGGGTCAGGTAAATCCTCCCTTGCTTTTGATACCATATATGCAGAAGGACAGAGACGTTATATGGAGTCTTTGTCTTCTTACGCAAGACAATTCTTAGGACAGATGGAGAAGCCTAATGTTGAAAGCATAGAGGGACTTTCTCCTGCAATTTCAATAGATCAGAAATCCACCAACAGGAATCCTCGTTCAACAGTAGGAACCGTAACGGAAATTTATGATTACCTCAGACTTTTATATGCCAGAGTCGGAGTACCGCATTGCCCGAAGTGCGGCAGGGAAATCCATAAACAGACGGTGGACCAGATGGTAGACTCCATTAAAGCACTTGAACCGGGAACCAAATTCCAGCTTCTTGCACCTGTTGTAAGGGGAAGAAAAGGTATGCACGAAAAGGTTTTTGAATCTGCGAAAAAGAGCGGATATGTGCGTGTAAGGGTTGATGGCAATAACTATGACCTTTCCGAAGAAATCCAACTGGAAAAAAATATCAAACACAACATAGAGATTATTGTGGACAGGCTTGTGGTTAAAGATGGTATGGAATCCCGTCTTGCCGATTCCATAGAAAACGTTATGAAGCTTTCTGACGGTATTATGATAGTTGATGTAATCGGTGGAGAACCAATTAATTTCAGCATGAATTTTTCATGCCCTGACTGTGGCATAAGTATTGATGAAATCGAACCGAGAAGTTTTTCTTTCAATAATCCGTTTGGAGCCTGCCCTGTATGTGCGGGTCTTGGCTACAAAATGGAATTTGACCCGGAATTATTAATTCCGGACACCTCATTGAGCCTGTCAGAGGGAGCCATAAGCTGTATGGGATGGCAGTCAAGCAGCGATAAGGGAAGCTTTACCTATGCTTTACTTGATGCACTTGCCAAAGAATACGGTTTTTCTCTTGATACGCCTTTTAGGGATTTGCCTGATGATATAAGACATATGCTCATATACGGTAAGAGTAAGTCTGTAAAAGTTCATTACAAGGGACAAAGAGGAGTAGGCGTATATGACGTTGTTTTTGATGGTCTCATAGACAACATGCGCAAGAGATACAGAGAGACCGCTTCAGATATGATGAAGCAGGAATATGAGACATATATGCAGGTTACTCCTTGTGATGAGTGCCATGGACAGCGTCTTAAGAAATCCTCCCTTGCTGTTACAGTAGGCGATAAAAATATCTATCAGGTTACGGAATTGTCCGTTCTTGAATTGGCAGAGTATTTTGATAAACTTACACTTACACCGGTTCAGGAAAAAATCGGTAAGCAGGTTATTAAGGAAATCCGTTCAAGAGTAGGCTTCCTTAATAAGGTGGGTCTTGATTACCTCACTCTTGCAAGAGCAACGGGTACATTATCCGGCGGAGAGGCACAGCGAATAAGACTTTCCACACAGATAGGGTCGGGACTTATGGGTGTTGCATATATTCTTGATGAACCAAGTATAGGACTTCATCAGAGGGACAATGACAAACTCCTTAATGCCCTCAAATCTTTGCGGGACCTTGGCAACACACTTATTGTTGTTGAACATGATGAAGATACCATGTATGCGGCGGACTATATTGTAGACATCGGACCGGCAGCGGGAGAGCACGGCGGAGAAGTAGTTGCCGCAGGAACGGTTCAGGATATAATTAATAATCCAAATTCAATAACAGGTGCATATCTCAGCGGGCGTATTAAAATACCTGTGCCTGAGATCCGCAGGACGCCTAAAGACTGGATAAAGATAAAAGGCGCAAAACAAAATAATCTCAAGAATATTAACGTTGATATTCCGTTAGGTGTTTTTACCTGTGTTACAGGTGTTTCAGGTTCCGGTAAAAGCTCGCTTGTAAACGAAATTCTCTACAAACGTCTGGCAAGGGATCTTAACAGGGCAAGATGTATTCCGGGCGAACATAAGGATATCATTGGAATAGAAAAACTTGACAAAGTAATTAATATAGACCAGTCACCTATCGGCAGAACTCCAAGATCCAATCCAGCCACTTACACAGGTGTATTTGATATGATAAGAGACCTTTTTGCATCTACAGCCGAAGCCAAGGCAAAGGGTTACAGTAAAGGACGTTTCAGCTTTAACGTTAAAGGCGGAAGATGTGAGGCGTGTTCCGGTGACGGTATCATAAAGATTGAAATGCACTTCTTACCTGATGTATATGTCCCTTGTGAAGTATGTGACGGAAAACGTTATAACAGGGAGACACTTGAAGTAAAATACAAAGGAAAGTCAATATATGATGTCCTTAACATGACGGTTGAGGAAGCGGTTAAATTTTTTGAAAACGTACCGACAATCCGTAATAAAATACAGACATTATATGATGTGGGCCTTTCATATATACGTCTCGGACAGCCTTCTACAGAGCTTTCAGGAGGTGAGGCACAGCGTATCAAACTTGCTACCGAGCTTAGTAAAAGAAGTACGGGCAGGACAATATATATTCTGGACGAGCCTACGACAGGACTTCATTTTGCAGACGTTCACAAGCTTGTGGAAATTCTTCACAAACTTGCAGATGCAGGCAACACGGTTGTTGTAATTGAGCACAACCTTGACGTCATAAAAACAGCAGACTACATTATAGATATCGGTCCGGAGGGCGGATTCAGAGGTGGTACTGTTGTTGCAAAAGGAACACCGGAGCAGGTCGCCAAGATTCCTGAATCTTACACAGGACAATATATAAAGAAATACTTATAAATACTTGTAAAAATACTTTTCATCAGATATGATAAGAGACAGAGCGTAATTATATGAATTGCGATAGAATTGCTCCACGGGGCAATCATACATTAGAAAAGGAGATATGAAATGGATAGAGAAATGGTCATAGTTATAGACTTTGGCGGACAGTACAACCAGCTTGTAGCTCGTCGTGTCAGGGAATGTAATGTGTACTGTGAGATATACTCATATAAGACAGACATTGAAAAAATCAAAGCCATGAATCCTAAGGGAATTATTCTCACCGGTGGTCCTAACAGTTGTTACGAGCCGGGAGCACCTTCGTGCACAGATGAATTGTTCAACCTTGGTATTCCTGTACTTGGTCTTTGTTATGGTGCACAGCTTATGATGCACGTTCTTGGCGGAAAAGTCGAGAAAGCACCTGTAAGGGAATACGGAAAAACAGAGGTTATGGTGGAAACATCATCACCACTTTTTACAGATGTTACACCTAATACAATCTGCTGGATGAGCCACTTTGATTATATATCAAAAGTTGCACCTGGTTTTGACATCTGCGCCCATACTGCAGACTGTCCTGTGGCAGCAGCCGAAAACAGAGATAAGAATCTCTATGCCATCCAGTTCCATCCTGAAGTTTTGCATACACAGGAGGGAACAAAGATGCTTTCCAACTTCGTCCGTGGTGTGTGCGGTTGTTCAGGCGATTGGAAAATGGATGCCTTTGTTGAAAATACAATTAAAGAAATCAGAGCAAAAGTAGGAAATGGAAAGGTATTGCTTGCCCTTTCAGGTGGTGTGGATTCATCCGTTGCAGCCGGACTTCTCTCAAGAGCCATTGGCAAACAGCTTACATGCGTATTTGTAGACCACGGCCTCCTCAGAAAAAACGAGGGCGATGAAGTTGAGCAGGTATTCGGTCCTAACGGTCAGTTTGACCTTAACTTTATAAGGGTAAATGCACAGGAACGTTACTACAGCAAACTCGCAGGAGTAACAGAACCTGAGCGGAAGAGAAAGATAATCGGTGAAGAATTTATCCGTGTATTTGAGGAAGAAGCTAAGAAAATAGGTGCCGTTGACTTCCTTGCCCAGGGAACAATCTACCCTGATGTGGTTGAAAGCGGACTTGGCGGAGAATCAGCAGTCATCAAATCACACCACAATGTGGGCGGACTTCCCGACTATGTTGATTTCAAGGAAATCATCGAGCCTCTCCGTAATCTTTTCAAGGACGAGGTGCGAAAAGCAGGTCTTGAACTTGGCATCCCAGAGAAACTTGTATTCCGTCAGCCATTCCCAGGCCCGGGACTTGGAATACGAATCATAGGAGAAGTTACAGCCGAGAAGGTTCGTATTGTACAGGATGCGGACTACATCTACCGTGAGGAGATAGCCAAAGCCGGTCTTGACCGTTCAATCGGCCAGTATTTTGCTGCCCTCACAAATATGCGTTCCGTAGGCGTCATGGGTGACGAAAGAACCTACGACTACGCCGTAGCCCTTCGTGCCGTCAACACCGTTGACTTCATGACAGCAGAAGCCGCCGAAATTCCTTTCGACGTCCTCCAGACCGTAATGAGCCGTATCATCAACGAGGTAAGAGGCGTAAACAGAGTATTCTACGATCTGACCAGCAAACCACCGGGAACGATTGAGTTTGAATAGTACAAATGAGCCAAGAAACGTTGAATTTACGGCGTTTCTTGGCTCGTTTTTGGTTGAGTGACAATCAAATGACAATAATTTTGGAAATGTTGGCTGGATAATTAATTTAAGTTAGTATCTTAATAATGGTGCTAATACACTTTGAATTGTTCCGTTATCCATTTCTTGCTCTATTAGTAAATCGACAAAAGAGTTGAGGATGGATTCTTGAGAATCCCCACATCTTTCCTCTAATATTTTTAGAACTACATCCATTTTTTGCTTGCATAGTTTTCGTGGACTTTGAGCATTGCATGCAGTATATCTGTTGTCTGTTAAAATAGTATTGATTTCACAGTGGTAATTATTACGGATGCAAGAAGTAAGATTAGCATCTCGATTTTCCAAGTGTTCAATTAGCCAAGATTCTGGCGTACATTTTAATGAAAAGATGAGATCATGGTTTTGCTCATATAGTTGAGCAAATTTTTGATTGTTATGTATTGCCTCTGTAAATACATCATCATCTAAAAGTGCATATACCTTTGAGCGTTCAAAAAGTTGGTGTCTAGTATTTTTTGCTAATAGGGCTGTTTGCTCATATCCACCAACCGGAATAATGCAATACATCATGGATTTAATGAGGGTATTAATATTGGCATACTTAGCTATCATTGCTTTTAAAACAAGCCTAGCCATATCATCTTCGACAAAGAAAATGGTATCAAAAATAATATTTGATTCAAAATCTACGTAACCGATTGCCTTTGCTGGATAGCAAGGTGTAGAAATAACAGTATTTTCTGAGTCATCATTTTCCATCAACATAATCTTATTTCTATGTGTTGATTTTATCATAGTGATAGAATGTGTCGAGATGATAATCATTAGTCCTTTCTCAGTAGCTTTTTCATTTAAATAATCCAAAAGATTCTTTTGAATTCGGGGATGTAAAGCCATTTCGGCTTCGTCTAACAGAAAGAGAGAGTTGGACGCAGTTGTATGTAAACGTTCTACTAATCTTATTATTGCGAGTTCACCAGTACTGAAACGTTTTTCTGAGTAATATTTCCTTCCATCTTTTAATATATAAAAGTAGGTTGAATTTCTTCCACGACCATTGACGTTTCTTAAACGTTTAAGATTGTTGTATTTTGTGGTTTCAAATATTTTGTTAAGTGATTCAATAATTGTACTTTCTACATCAACTAGGTTTCCACTTCTAATTTCTTCTTGAGGTACATCAATTCTTTTTGAATCAGCTTTAATAAAGATTGTATTTTCGAATCCAAATTCCCTTTTTAATAATGGAGAACTATTGGTGCGAGGAGTACATGCCCAACGTCGGGTGCCTTTCCGAAATTTAACGTGTGCATGTTCAGTTATGTATTCAATTGAAGAAGCAGAATATTGGTCAATATTATTTGTATTATTAGCAGATGTGAAGTTTGTAGCAAAAGCATATGGATTACATATTCTGTCAAGACAAGTGAGTAACGTGGTTTTTCCAGCACCATTAGCACCAACTAGCAAGTAAACACCATTATCATTTGGAATGTCAAAAGTTAATTGTTTAATATTTTTGGTATTTTTTATGATTATCTGTCGCATATTTATCTCCTTTTTTAGTATTTTGAAGTAGATATAAATATCTACTCCTTCTTCGCTTTCCTCTTTCTCTTCACATATGAGAAATCTGGAAACAAGTCTTTTAACAACTCAGCAGTTTCTCCTGCTTTTTCATCCTCATTCATATTCTGAACAGGTAGTTGGTCGTCATCGTCAAGATTCAACGAAACAGTATATTCCTTATCTGGATATATCGGATTCATCGGAAATTTTATCTCTTTGAGATAATATTCCGTTTCGGTTATTTCACTATCCTCCAGCTTATCTCGCAGGCGTGCCCAGTACTCAACCATCTTCTTGAAGCTATCAAGGTCTTCCTGCGGGCGGGGACCGGCACTTGGAAGCCGTTCTTCAAATTTGAAACATACTTCACCATCTTTGATAGTGGGGCGCAGTCCGTATGCCCATTCGATGTCAAACAGAACATGGAGTGCACTGAGGATATTGGCAACATCCGGATCTGATAATGCATAGAAACTGACACCTAGATTGTTGGCGATATTGAGTAAAGTTGCTTCGTCCGGATATCGGTTTCCGAGCTCGTAATTTCGAATTGTGGATTCGTTTAGTCCGCACTTATCTGCCAATTCCCTTTGTGTCATTTCCGCTGCAATTCTAAAATTCCTAATCAAAAAGCCTACCCGGCTGGTGAATTTTTCGCCCATTTAACTGTTCCTTATAAGTGTAATGCGTGTTGTAGCATGCACGAAAACACGAGGTACAAATCATTCATTTACATAAATTATAACATCAACAGTACAAAAGTGAAATGTTTTTTGCTAAAAAGTATTGACAGTACATAAGTGAACTGTTGATATAAAACGCATCAAAACCGCTCAGAAATGAACTGAATAATGAAACGAAAGAGAGGAGGCATTTGCTTATGGAGAACAAATGATTTTTAACAGCGCAGGATGTCATGGAAATGCTAGACGCATCACTATCCTATTCATATAAGCTGATACGGCGACTGAATGCAGAACTTGAGGCTGATGGATTCGTGACAATAAAAGGGCGTGTAAGTACACAGTATTTTATGAAACGAATCTACGGGCTATCTACGGATAAGGAGGTGGGATAGATTGCGGTTATCAAGAACAAAAAGACCGGAATGTGGGAGGTGAGGACTTATTATATGGATTTGACCGGAGAAAGGAAGCAGAAGACCAAGAGGGGCTTTGCGAAGAAAAGCGAAGCCCTTGAATGGAAACGGAACTTCAAACTGAAAGAGAATCAGAGTATCAGTATGAGCTTTCAAAGCTTTGTGGATATTTATTTGACGGATTTGGAACCGAGAATAAAACGCAATACGTTCCCGACAAAAAAGCACATTATTGAGACCAAGATTCTGCCATATTTTGGAAAAAGGATAATGGAAATATACAATTCTCCAGAAGAAGGACAACGAGATACAAATACTACAGGGGCAACTGAACGAATCACTGAACTTATGCGAGAAGCTGAACAGCGAGAACAAAGCCGAGAACGTACAAGCCTTAAAGAACGAATTGAAGCAAACAAGAGAATTGTTGCAGAGCGAGAAAGATTAAACTGGAGGAGGCGGAAAGACTTAAGAAGGAACTTCTGGGAGTAGTAGATGGCGATGATTATCTGAAGGAGCAGGTGATAGAGCTTAGATATCAGAATCAGATGCTTCGTGAGGAGAACCAAAGCTTGAAGGATAAGCTGGAAAAGGTGTATGAGTTTATGAAGCAGTTTGTGATTGGAGGGATGAATCTGCTGGAGAAGTTTTTTGAATGGATTGGGGAGAGGGTAAAGGATGTTGGGAGAGGAAGGTAAAATAGCAAGGAAATTTATGTGATAGAAAATTCCCTTGCTATGGATTTCTAAGTACTAAATTAACTCATTTTCTTGCAGAACGCCATAGAACATGGCACGTCCTGAATAATTCCAATATGCACAATCTTGCTCCATAAATAACCATTTCACAGCTAACAAGATGATTTCGATAGGATGTTCATTACCGGCATAATCACAGAAAGTAGCCCCAGACGGAGTGAGCGATACGGGGTAGCAATCGTATATTTGCTGCAGCTTTTGTGCGATGACAGGATAAATGCGAGGAAAATTAATTTTACAATCTGTTAAAGCATCTATAATGTCTTGGTGGCTTGGATTAGAATATCGACGATTTCTTTTGAAAAAAAGTCCGTCAATATTTACAGTAAAATCAAAACCCTTATTTAATTGGGTTGGACGTTTAAGAAAAATGCCATAATTACCAAATTGTTCAACGTTGTATTGATAACGTGATGCATTATCGCCTATTCCGGTACCGGGGGTTTCACATAAAAAAGCTTGAATTAGATTTTCACGCATAGAAATACGATCTCCTAAAGGTAATGAGTAGTTAATTATTTGTGTCATATGTAGATACCTCCTTAAAAAATTCACTGATTTCAACACCAAGTGCATTTGCAATCTGGTTAAGCACCGAGATAGAAAGACTCTTATCACATCCGGATGCTTCGATTTTGGAGAGATAGCTGATGCTGATTTTAGCCTGTTCGGCAAGTTGTACCTGTGTTAATTTAGATTGTTCTCTGTAATTTTTTATATTTGCACCTATAACACGATATAGGTCAGTATCGTTTTCAAAATACATAGATTTACCTCTTTCACTATTTGTGAATATTATCTCATGAGATGCATAACACATAAATTCACTTATAGTGAAAGAAAAATACTATAGATTTTTGTATGAAATTGAGTTACAATGTAGAAATCAACAAAAAAGAAGGAGGAATGTCTTATAAGTTTACAACCAAATAATTTTAGGCTTGAACCAACAACAGTCTGGTCGTTTCCGGACAGGGGCAGTTGGGCAACGCATTCAGGAAAGTATCGAGGAAATTGGTCACCATATGTACCAAGAAATCTGATGCTTCGTTATTCTAATCCCGGTGATTGGGTCTTAGATCAATTTATGGGTAGTGGAACAACCTTAGTAGAGGCAAAGCTACTCAATCGTCATGCGGTAGGTGTTGATATCAATCCGCAATCTGTTTCAATCTCTGAAACGAATTTACAATTCCGATGTGAAACAAATTCAAAAATCTTTACACGAAATGGAAATGCCACAGATTTGCATTTTATCAAAGATAGTCGAATTGACTTTATCTGTACGCATCCACCATATGCCAATATCATTAAATACAGTAAGGGGATAGAAGGGGATATCTCATTGCTTGCTGTAGATGAATTTTTATCTGAAATGAAAAAGATAGCAGAGGAATCATTTCGAGTTCTGAAAAAAGGTAAAATGTGTGCAGTTATGATTGGGGATGTAAGAAAATATGGAAAAGTAATTCCTTTAGGATTTCGTATGATGGAATGCTTTTTACAGGCAGGATTTGTGAATAAAGAGATTATTATTAAAGAACAGCACAATTGTCGTTCTACTGATTATTGGGAGACACAAAATAATAATTTTTTACTTTTGGCACACGAGTACATATTTGTTTTTCAGAAGTAAGATAATTCACAAGGAGTGAAAGTTTTGGTTGTTATTTTGTATGTTTGCAAGTATAATGGATATGTAAAAGATTGCCCATTATGGACATAGAGAAGAGGAATCAAAATGAGTGATTCAAGTGTTGCTCCATTTGTGAAATGGGCTGGTGGTAAGCGTCAGTTGATTCCACAGATAAAGGAAAGAATGCCTAAACAGTATAAGGATTATTATGAGCCATTTGTGGGTGGCGGTGCAGTTACATTTGAATTGCTACCTGCAAATGCTCTGATAAATGATATTAACAAAGCACTCATAAATGCATACAAGAAGATATGTGATGAGCCGGAAGCATTCCTGAAGGCAGTAAATAAACTTGATGCGGAAATGTGGGAGGATGGTAAAGAATATTATTATTCTCTCAGAGAACATTACAATGACAAGCTGATGAAAGCAGAGTATGATGTGGAATTAGCTGCATTGTTTGTGTTCATAAATAAGCATTGTTTTAATGGCTTGTATCGGGTAAATGGTAAGGGGCTTTTTAATGTTCCGTACAACAATAGCCGTCGGACTTCTGTTGATGAGGAGGCTATTATGGCTACTTCAAAGTATTTGCAAGGCGTAACTATTATAGATGGTGATTTTGAAGTAGCGTGTAAGGATGCGAAAAAAGGTGATTTTGTATTTATCGACAGTCCGTATGCACCATTGAATCCAACATCTTTTGAGTCGTATACCAAAGAGGGATTTGATATAGAAAGCCATAAACGATTGGCGAAGCTTTATGATGAATTAACAGCCAGAGGTTGCTATTGCATGCTCACAAACCATAATACAGAGTTGATAAATGAGCTATATGGGAACAAAGGTTACAAAATAGATGTTGTAAGTGTTAAGCGTATGATTAATTCGGATGCATCCAACAGGGTTGGTGAAGAAGTGATTATATGCAATTACTAATGGAGTCGAGATAATGGAGAACTTATTTACAAAGAAAGTGCCATTATATTTCGAGACAGAAGAATCACAGTTAATCTTAGGTGATTCATTTAAAATTCTAACAAAAATGAAACCGGAATCTGTAGATATGATATTTGCGGATCCACCGTATTTTTTAAGTAACGATGGTATTACTTGTCAAGGTGGTAAAATGGTTTCAGTTAATAAAGGCTCATGGGATAAACTTTCAGAAAGTGGAATCAGCGTCGAAGAAAAACATAAGTTTAACAGAAAGTGGATTAGGTTATGTAAGAAAGTACTAAAGCCGAATGGCACAATATGGATATCAGGAACATTACACAATATATATTCAATTGGTATGGCATTGGAACAGGAGGGCTTCAAGATAATTAATAACATAACATGGCAGAAAACAAATCCACCGCCAAACTTAGCATGTCGATGCTTCACACATTCTACAGAAACCATTTTATGGGCAAAGAAGAATGATAAGAAGTCTCGGCATTTTTTTAATTATCAGAAAATGAAAGAAATGAATGGTGGAAAGCAGATGAAGGATGTGTGGACCGGTGCACTGACGAAAACTTCGGAGAAAACAGAAGGTAAGCACCCTACGCAGAAACCGGAATATTTGCTTGAAAAAATTGTAATGGCATCTACGGAAGAAGGACAAGTTATTTTAGATCCTTTTTGTGGTTCAGGAACTACCGGAGTAGAGGCTGTACGATTTGGACGAAAATTTATTGGGATAGATGTAAGTGAAGAATACTTGGAGATATCCAAGAGAAGATTGGAGAAGGTAGCAAATGACAAATAGAAATTTTGATGAATGGTTGAGTAAGTTCAGACCGAGTATATCAAGTTATGATTACTATATCGACTTTGCAAAGGTCGTAAAAAATGTAGATGAAATCAAGGTGGAATTAAATATCTTAAATTCCTTGATTGGTTCTAAAAATATTGAAGAAGAATTTGAGAAGATAGTGACAAAGTATCCGGAAACATTGCAATGTGTTCCGTTACTTCTTGCAGTGAGAGGCAATGAAATATATGCACAGGATGAAGAAGGAGCTTTCCAATATAATTTCAAGAAAATGAATTACAGTGTGGAACAGTACAAGGTATTTATGCGTAAGACCGGGTTATTTGATATGATTGCAAATCATTTGGTAAACAATCTTGTGGATTATGCTCTGGGTATTGAAACCGGATTGGACTCTAATGGTCGTAAGAATCGTGGTGGGCACCAGATGGAAGATTTGGTTGAAAAGTACATTGCGGCAGCAGGATTTGAAAAGGATGTAAGTTACTTCAAGGAAATGTACCTTAAGGACATTGAAGAAAAGTGGAATATTGATTTATCTGCGCTTTCTAATCAGGGCAAAGCTGCTAAGAGATTTGATTTTGTAATTAAGACAGATAAGATGATTTACGGTATTGAAACTAATTTCTATAGTGGCGGTGGCTCAAAACTAAATGAAACTGCAAGGAGTTATAAAATGCTTTCACAGGAGGCTGATACCATAGATGGATTTACATTTGTGTGGTTTACGGATGGAATTGGCTGGAAGAGTGCAAGGGGTAATTTAAGAGAGACGTTCGAGGTCATGGATATGATCTACAGTATTGATGATATGGATAATGGGGTAATGCAGAAATTATTTGAATAGGAGCATATATGGTCGATAAAGATAAAGTTATTGAATTAATAGAGCGTGGACAAGAAACAGATTTTTGTGATTTTAAGAGAGAATTTTACCATACAGCCAAGAAAGCAGATATGATAAAAGATATTCTTTCTTTTGCAAATAGTACTATGTGTGGTGATAAGTATATAATATTTAACGTTGATGATGAAACACGTCAATTATGCAATATGAAAATAGATTCTCTTCCAGATGTATCAGAAATAAATGGATTGTTAAGAGAGTATTGTGAACCATATATTGGAATAGAACTGTGTTGTTTCTCTTATAAGGAAACGAATGTAGCATACATAAAAATTCCAGCAGATTATTCTGACAAACCATATATGGTAAAAAAAGACTATGTGCGAGAGGGAAGGACGTTATTACAGCAAGGGCAAGTATTTGTTCGGAAAAATTCAGATAATTATAAAGCAAATAGAAGAGATTTGGATGAAATATATGAATCGCGAGAAAAAAGGAGCATACAAGTATGTAAAGGTGAAATAGAAGAACGGGAGTTTGTGATAAATAATCAAGTTAGAAAATTATTTTTACTAACTGTTCTCTTCGAAAATAATGCTAAGGACAATTTCTTGATAGAGGAAATAAAAGTGATATTTAAATGTTTTGGTCATTGTTTTTCGGCATGTGTACAAGACATAATTGATATAGATAGTCAGAGGATGACTAAAAATGATATAATTAGTAACATACCATTTTCCGTTGAACCATATACAACAATGCAGAAAAATTTGCGATTTGGATTGTCTAGTGCTTGTATTGAAAAAATACAAGAATATAATTTAAGGGAAAGTGAAGTTATTGTTGGAATAGAATTATATGATGTGAAAAAAAGAAAAATATGTTCGCAAGAGAAAAAATGTACCATTAAACTTTGTAAATAGATAGGTAGGTAGAAAAAGTGAATTATTCTCCATTAAGATATCCAGGTGGAAAAACTAAGATTGCACCAATGGTAAAGTTATTAATTGAAAAATCAGGAATGAAAAATGTTACATATGTTGAACCTTTTGCGGGAGGCGCAGGAGTTTCTTTGGAATTGTTGTTTTCAGGTGAGGTTGACCATATTGTTATAAATGACTACGACAAGGCAATTTATTCCATTTGGCGAGCAATCATAGAGAATACAAATCAGTTTGTTGAATTAATAGAAAACACCGAAGTGTCAATTGATGAATGGTATAGACAAAAGAATATATATACCAATCAATCAAATCGATATTCGGTTGAATTAGCATTTGCAACTTTTTTTCTTAACCGTACTAACCGTTCTGGAATATTAGCAGCAGGACCAATTGGCGGATATGAGCAAAACGGAAATTATTTAATTGATGCAAGATATAATAAAGAGGAATTGATTAATCGCATTTTGCGAATAGCTAAACGAAAAGATGATATATCAGTTTACAATAAAGATGTTCGTTCTTTTATGAAAAATTATTTACATAGATATTCGAATGTTTTTTTATATCTAGACCCACCATATTATAAAAAAGGACAAGAATTATACAAGAATTTTTTCGTTGATAAAGATCATAAGGAAATTGCAGATTTATTAGAAAATGAAAAAAGTATATGGATGGTTACATATGATGCAGAACCAGAAATAGCTAAATTGTATGAGCGATTCTCAAAGAGATATTTTGATTTATCATATAGTGTAGCAGAAAAAAAGAAAGCATCTGAAGTAATGATATTATGCACGGGAGATTTGTGGCCAAACAAACAAAAAATGCAGAAGAAAAAAATAAAACTAAACTTAAGGGAGGAAATGCATGCTTAATACTAGTCAGTTAGCTAAAGATGAATTATTAACATTGATACAGAAAGAAAATTTTGTTGGTTGGATTTATTCAATAGATTATGAAAAGGCATTGGTAATTACCAATGATTTATGGAAAAGCAACGTAAAAGGTATTCCTCACAACAGTTTTTTATTGGCAACATCATTTGAACCGGATAAATATGGTGAGGCGGATGAAGCGGATAAAGAGATCATTCTTTTAAGAGTTATTGGTTCGTGTAGATTACCACAAGATGATGATATGATAAAAACTAAAATTGATAATTATCAAAATAAAACTGGAGTATTTAATGATGAGTCTGGTTTTGATAGTTTAACACGAAATCGATTACAGTTTGGAGGGTTGGAATGCCGAGTACTAGGGACATTCTATATGAAGCAGCAGGAACTAAATTTAGGTAGTGATGTTGAAACATTTTATACCTCACTACAAATGCGTGTATTTATGCCTACATCGAATTCTTTAGAGAAAGTGGTTAATTTTGTAGATCCAATTAGGAAAAAACGCTCTTTGGAAGATTTTAGAGAATTAGGAATTCAGGGTGAAGTTTCTCCGTTTCGTATTGGAACAGTCAGATACACTTCTACTGATCGTCTGCATAGAGCAGAAAATGTTGAAAAAGTAAAATTCTATATTCAACCGGCTGATTTTTTGGCGAGAAGGACAGCAGTTCTTGGAATGACAAGAACTGGTAAATCAAATATGATTAAGCAAACTGTTTCAGTCGTGAAAGAAATATCAAGTAAACATAATTTAAAAATAGGTCAGCTTATATTTGATATAAATGGAGAATACGCAAATGCAAATAAACAAGATAGCGGATCGATATCAACAATATTTAAAGATGAGTGTGTCAAGTATCGCATAAAAGTCTCAGAAGGATTTGAACCATTGCTTAATAATTTTTATGAACAATTACAAGAAGGATTATATACAATTAGAGATCTGATAAAAGAAGCAAGAAAAGATGGCTCTGCGGATATTGATACATTCATAAATATGTCGTTGGAAAAACCAGATGAATCCGAAAGAGGAGAGGTTACTAGGTGGAAAGTTAAAACTGCACTATATAAAACATTATTAAAAAAATCAGGATATGAATATTCTGGTGTATTTAGAGTGCAGTTCACAGTAGCACAAAAAATTGTAGAAACAGTTAATGATAAAATGGAAGACAAAACTATTGATCCTAATAAGGGTATGTCTTTTTCAGAAGCAGAAAAGTGGTTTGCTGCAGCTCGAATAGCCAATAAAGAAAGAACTATTTTAACAGCGAGTAAGAATGCATGGTTAGATAACGAATGTATTGCTATGCTAAATTTATTAGTTGGTTTAAGTGCGAATGATGGCTATATTAGAGGATTTAGAACAATTGAAATTGCAAAGGAATACCATTCACCAGCAAAAACAACGGAGGTATGCGATGAAATTTATAATTATTTGTACCAAGGGAAAATAGTTATTTTGGATCTTTCGGTTGGTAATGCGACTTTAAGAGAACGTATTTCTAAAAATATTGCAAGTTATATCTTTCATAAATCAATGGAAGTATTTACGGAAGGAAGAATGCCACAAAACATAGTGATATATATTGAGGAGGCTCACAATTTAATTGGAAAAGGGATGGATTTAACGGAAACATGGCCAAGATTAGCAAAAGAAGGAGCAAAATATAAAATTGCACTTGTATATGCAACACAAGAAGTATCTTCCGTACATAAAAATATATTGGCAAATACGGAAAACTGGTTCGTATCTCATTTGAATAGTGATACAGAAATAAAAGAACTATCACATTTTTATGATTTTTCGGATTTTAGTAAATCATTATTGCATTCACAAGATGTAGGCTTTACAAGAGTCAAAACATTGTCTAGTCCGTTTGTTGTTCCTGTGCAAATAGATAAATTTTCTCCGGAGAAATTTATGAACAAGGGGGATGCAAATGTTTGATGCGATTGATAAAACGGCACATGTTGAAATTATAGATAATCCAGATGTAAGAGAATTTTTATCAAAGTGTCGATATATGGTAGAACCATCAGGGAAAGAAGCAAAAGAAGTGGCAGACTTGTTTGTGAAGTATCCGTTACAGCAAGAAAAATTACCTGTCAATATTATTTCCATAGATGGTAGCAGCTATGAAGCTAGTATTAGTGATAATTTGCCACATACAAGAGTTGGATATGTAAAGGTTGGAAACATACTAATTAAGCGAGATGAATATAACGAATTAGGCAAACAGAAATACATTAATCCATTTTTGGTAGCGGAAATGGAGAAAGCTACATCATCTACTGTGTTTGCTTTACCTAGTAGTAATATGCAATATGGAGGTAAGGAATCGGTAAGGGATGGTTTTAGATTAGCACTTGATAACTATTTATTTAAATATAGAAGTAATCCAAGCGATATAAAAACAAGTTTGCGCACAACTTTATTTAAATTGGCAAGTTATCGTACAGGAAGTAATTATACGGATAGTGATAATGAACTTATTTTACATAAGTGTCCAAACTCAAAATGTAACGCGAAGAATATTTCTGTTTGGAATATTGATGAAGAACAATTTTGTCCAGAGTGTGGAGAAACTATTTATCCTTCAGATTGTTTAAGAATTTGGGAAGAAGTTGAGGATAATGGTTCAAATCAATCAGCGCTCACGAGATTTACAAATGTTATAGAACATCTATTTGTTATGCACTATATAAGGATGATAATTGATTTTTCACCAGAGTCCTATGTGGAAACATTAAGTGATATATGTTTTTTTATGGATGGTCCACTTGCAATTTATGGGAATGCTGCATGGGTGCATAATGCTATCATGAAATATCTTCACGAGATAAATGTGGTTATGCAAAAGCATAATAAAAATCCTATTTTAATAATTGGTTTAGTAAAAAGTGGTGCTATCGTTGATTATTTTAAGATGATTGAGAAGGATATAAAAGAGGAAACTATTTTATGTTTGTCTGATGAAGTGAGAAACAAGTATGTGAATTATGATAGAAAAGCTTCGTCTTCAACGTTTGGTAGTGAAACATATTATGGTCAGGACTTTATATATAAAGCAAAGTCGGGGAAACTAATTGTGTTTAATCTGCCATATCCATTTGAAAGCAAGGTAGATATAAAAAGTTTTATTTTAAATAAATCTGATATCAAAAAGTATCAAAATTTGAACAAAAGCTTATGTTTGCTTAACGAGTTTGAGTGTGATTTGTATGAAAATACAGTGGTTCCTGTTGCTTTAGCTAGAAAACATACGGTTATTAGTTTGAAACCTGGAAGTCAAGTTTTGGACTTATTAACCAGATTAAATACATAAAAAATGAAAGATGAGTGACAACAAAATGACAATACAATCCCCTAAAAATCTATGCAACAGGTAGAAATCAGACAAAACTCCCTGGTCTCTTCCACCAAAACCAACGAAAACACTACATAACAACTTTGCAAAGAGGAGTTTGAATTAGCCACAAGTCTTGGAATCCGCTAAACAAGCGGCTTCCGAGACTTTTTCTTTTGCTCTGCTACTATTTTGCTACTAATAGCAACTACTCTGTATCATATCGTTTTGATGGCAAATTAGTGTAGGTTTGTGTTAAAATATCTTCCTTTGAAGCATCTGTATTATTTTGGTAGATGTCTTATTTTTGGTTAATGGTGCTGGACAATATGGAAGATTTGCTGCTTCAAGTAATGGATTTCCATCTGGTGGTTCTGGTGTTGGTGTAACACTTGCTGCAGCTGCCAGTTGCTCCAGATTGTTCACAAGCTCCTGCTGTTTATGTGGGAACAGATGGGTGTATGTGTTAAGTGTTGTGGATACTTTTTCATGTCCAAGCCTGTCTGCTAACATCAAGGCATCACAGCCCTGATTAATAAGTAAGCTGGCGTGACTGTGTCTGAGGTCGTGTACTCTGATCTGCTCAACACAAGCTCTGCATCTGCCAGAACCTTTATCTCGTTTATGAGACCAGACTTCGTAAAAGAGAAGATTCTTTTGTACAACTTGCTAATTCTAAGGATTACCGGCATTTTGAAAATAATGCCGGTAATCGATAATCCCTATGGAAGCAGATGACCTGCCGCCAGGTACAGCTCATACCATTCCTCACGAGTCAGAGTAATATCGCACGCCGCGATAATTTCTTTCAGGCGGCTTTCACTTGCAGTGCCGGTAACAATCTGCATATTTGCCGGATGACGTAAAATCCACGCAGCCGCAATAGTAGTATCGCTGACATTATATTTTTCGGCAATCACATGAAGTTTTTTATTCAGTTCAGGGTATTCGTCGCTTCCGAGAAAGCAGCCTTTCCATGCCGGCATCTGAAACGGAGACCATGCCTGGAGAGTGATATTGTGGAGGCGACAGTAGTCGAGCAGACTTCCATCGTGATCGATTGAACCTGGGGTTTCCATATTGACTTCTATGCCATTTGCAACAAGATTGGAAACAGGGATGCTGAACTGAACCTGATTGACAACGAGTGGTTGGCGGACATATTTCTGCAGCAGTTAAATCTGCATCGGCTTATGGTTTGAAACTCCAAAATGGCGAACCTTTCCGCTTTCATAAAGAACATCAAATGCAGCAGCAACATCTTCCGGTTCTACGAGTGCATCCGGACGGTGAAGAAGCAAAAAATCAAGATAATCTGTATGGAGCCTTTGTAAAATGCCATCGACAGATTTCAGAATGTGCTCCTTTGAGAGATCATAGAAGCCTTGGCGAATACCACATTTTGACTGAAGAAAAATATCTTCACGCTTTATGGATGAATCATCTGCGAACGCTTCGCCGAATATGATCTCGCTCATACCATCACCGTAGATATCCGCGTGATCAAAGAGATATGCACCTTGTTCCAGAGCTGCATGAATAAAACGATTCATCTCATCCTTCGATTTTTCAGAAAGGCGCATGCATCCAACTGCAACTGAAGGAACCTTTCGTATGTGATTTCCTAAAATTATTTCTTTCATAGTAAAAATCTCCTTTGCAGTTATTTTCTTATTCCAATAATGAGTGAGGCATATCCCCAATCCCACATGAGTTGTTCTTTATTTATACAGAATTGTGAATAATGAAGAATGGTACCAAACAGATTGGCTTGGTAATTGTGATAAAGGGAACCGTCTCAAAGCAGAGATTTGCACTGGCAGGTTCCAATGAGAGATGCTAAAAGCTGCTCTATTATAATCGGAACCAAAAGTTTTCGAAACATTACATTTATTGAAATATATTCTACGAGTTTAGGTTAGTACGATAAATTCATAATGTCAATAAGAAACATTTAAAGCAGGATGCAATACAGTTATTTAAAGATAAAGCAGTATTTTATAAAGATCCAGAGAAGTGGGTAAATAGAGTTTAATTCGCCGGAACTTGGCAAGTTTGAATAATGTTAAAACAGCGGGAAGCCAGCATTTATGAGGCTTCCCGTTTTCTGCGCTTGCAAAATGCTTGCAGTTTTTAGTGGCAGTTAGAATTTTAAATGACGAAATTAATTAGTGTATATGTATAGACTGTATCAGGTGTAAACAACAGTTTAATATCGTGAAAATTGGCTTGAAAGAGTATGAATAATTATATATAATTTCAATTATGAAGCTATGAGGAGAACTATATGAAAGAACTATTTGATTATATATTTAAGTTAGACTTCAAAAGTCTGTTTATAACAAAAAGCAACAATACCTTTATACAATTTTTTAGATACATATTTGTTGGGGGAGTTGCATTTTTGGCAGACGGAGGAAGCCTTTTCTTAATTACAACTATTGGTGTAAACTATTTAATATCCGTAATATTTGCTTTTGTTATAGGTCTTGCCGTTAATTATGGACTATCCAAGCTGCTGGTTTTTGAGAACAGCAGCGTAAACGGAAAGATAGAATTTCTGGTCTATGGAATTATAGGCGTAATAGGCTTAGGATTTACTGAAATAATAATGTATGTGCTTACAGAGATTGCAGGCTTGTATTTTATGGTTTCAAAAGTTATAGCGACTATTATAGTTTTAGTTTGGAATTTTGTAGCTAGAAAAATTACTTTGTATAGAAAAAAATAGATTGGAGATTATTATGAAAAAAGTAGTTATTATTGGAGCTGGCCCGGCAGGTATTACTGCGGCATTTCAGCTTTTGAAAAATACTAATGATGAATATGAAATTATTATATTAGAGGAAAGTAATGAGATAGGAGGCATTTCAAGAACTGTAAGGCACAATGGAAATCGTATGGATATAGGAGGACACAGATTTTTCTCCAAGGATGATAATGTTACGAAGTGGTGGGCTGGAATTATGCCTACTCAGGGTGCAGATGCCTATGATGACAAAATATTAGGAAGAAAAAAAGCATTAGCTGAAAACGGACCGGACCCGGAAAAGGACGATGAGGTAATGCTTATTAGAAATAGGGTGTCCAGAATATACTATAAGAAAAAATTCTTTGATTATCCTATTAGCTTAAAGTGGGAAACTATAAAAAATATGGGCTTCTTTACAACTATATGTGCAGGCTTTAGCTATCTAAAGGCGTGTGTGTTTAAGAAAAAAGAAACCTCCTTAGAAAATTTCTACATAAATAGATTTGGAAGAAAATTGTACTCTATGTTTTTTGAGGGCTACACAGAAAAGCTGTGGGGACGCCACCCTAGAGAAATATCAGCAGACTGGGGGGCTCAAAGAGTTAAGGGACTTTCAATAGTCGCAATTATAAAGGATGTATTTTCAAAAATATTTAAGAAAAATTCCCAAAATAAAAAGGTGGAAACCTCTCTTATTGAGGAATTTTATTATCCAAAGTATGGTCCGGGACAGCTTTGGGAGGTAGCAGCAGGCAAAGTGGAAAATATGGGTGGAAGCATTATTAAAAATGCAAAGGTTGTAAAAATAAACAATTCAGACGGAAAAATCCGGAGTGTGGTTTATGAGAAGGCCGGAGAGCAGGTAGAGCTTGAGGGCGATATTTTCATTTCCTCAATGCCACTTAAGGATTTAACAGCAGGGATGAATAGCGTTCCGGAAAATATTGCTGCTATTGCAAAGGGACTTCCATACAGAGATTTTGTTACGGTAGGCTTATTGGTGGATAAGCTTAATCTTAAGAATCAGACAAATATAAAAACTATTAACAACATTGTTCCGGATTGCTGGATTTATGTACAGGACGTTGATGTAAAGCTTGGAAGAATCCAGATATTTAATAACTGGTCGCCATATCTTGTAAAGGACATAGACCATAAGGTATGGATAGGCTTAGAGTATTTCTGCAATGAGGGTGACGATTTTTACAATATGTCAGATGAAGAATGTATAAGGTTTGCAAGTCAGGAGCTTGTTAAAATGGGTATTATTTCAGATGAAAAGGCTGTCCTTGATGCACACAGGGAAAAGGTTAAAAAAGCATATCCGGCATATTTTGATACCTATGACCAGATAGATGAATTAGTAGATTATTTAAATACCTATGACAATTTGTATTGTGTAGGCAGAAATGGTCAGCATAGATATAACAATATGGACCATTCAATGGTTACTTCTTTTGAGGCTGTAGACAACATCATAAAGGACAGAAAGGACAAGTCTAATATATGGAATGTAAATACAGAGGGGGAATATCATGAGCAAAAATAACAAGGCAGTAAAAGTAGCAGTATTCCTGATGGGAGCAGTATCTATTGGAATTGTATTTTTTTATATTATTTTTATTTCAAAGGGCTATTATCATGCCGACTGTACAGATACTATTACCTGGGCAGAGGCTGTTTTAGATGGAAAGGCTCTTATGAACAGCGACTTTTATTACGCCTGCCTGCTGCCTTTTGGTGGACAGCTTTTAATGGTTCCGTTTGTAGCAATATTTGGTGTCAGTATGACAGCACAGCTATGTGGTATGGTGTTATTTGCAATATGCTTTGGCCTGGCACTTGCCTTTTTGCTAAGGTCTATGAACTTTAGCTATAAATGGAGTGTTTTTGGAGTTTCAGCACTGTTTTTAATAGTTTCCATAAGCGAAAAGCTAAGAGAAATATTCTGGTGCCACATAATATATTATAGTCTGGGACTACTTTTTGTTATGGTAGGATTAGGTCTTTTACTAAGAGTGCTTAATTGTGAAAAATCAAAAAAGAAATATATGATATTACTTTTAATCTGGACAGTACTATGCTCAATGAACGGTATACAAGCCCTTACTATATATGGCTTACCGGTATTGGCAGCATTTATGGCAAATATATTTTTTGATGTAAAAACACCTTTTGACAGCAAAAAAAATGAAAATAAATATAAAATAATTTTAGCTTTAATATTAGCTATTATTGTAGGTATGCTGTTAGGAAAAATAGCAAATGGAAACATAGTAGCAGGCTATCAGGAAGGATATTCGAAATTTTCTAAGCAAAGTCAGTGGCTGGATAATTTTCTAAGCTTTGTTCCGCAATGGTTTACATTATTCGGCGTAGAGGTTGGAAGCGGAATGTTAATATATTCTTGCGAGGGTATTATAGAGCTGTTAAAAATAATATGCTCCTTAGTAGTTTTGATTGTTCCTATTATAATGACAATAATGTATAACAAATTTGAAACTATAGCCTATAAGCTTATGATATTAACACATTCATTTATGACAGCACTGATTTTATTAGGCTGGGTATTTGGAAGTTTAAATACAGCCTGTTGGCGATTATCTCCAATTGTAGGGACATCTGTTATTTTATGTATTATGTTTGCAAAATGGATATATGATAAAAAGCAGTATCATAGAATGTTTGCAATTATAGTAATTCCGATAGAAATATTAATGATTATTTCCACAATTGGTATATTAAAAATTAATAATACCCGGTCAGAAAGTAATCAGGCATTAGAAAATGTTATAGATACATTAGAAAAAAATAATCTTCAATATGGCTATGGAACCTTCTGGAATGCAAATAGTATCACATTATTATCCGACAATGATGTAAAGGTCAGATGTATCAATGTAAACGAGTCGGGCGTATCACCTAGAGCATACCAGACCAACATAAACTGGTATAAGGACAATTCCTATAAGGAATATTTTTTATTATTGAAGGCTGATGAATATTATACCTATAAATATAGTGTAAACTATGTAGAACCAATAAAAGAAATAGAAAGTGATAATTATTTTATCCTAGTATACAATTACAACCTATTAGAAAACAAATAACTCGCCTACCCCAAAAAGTCTATGAACTGATTAATATGCTAAAAGAAAAACAGGCATCGGGAGTTCAGATTACAATAGTAACATGGACACCGGGCTCCTATGGATTTGGAGATACATCATATTGGATGCAGTTACATGAAGAAATGCACAAAGCAGGATTTTATATTAAAACAGTAGAGGAATCATGTGAGTGTTTTGCCGTTGTTGACCAGGAAGTAGTCTGGTATGGTAATATTAATCTTCTGGCGAAAGATAGGGGTGATGACAGTATTATGAGAGTCTTGAGTAATGAGATAGCAGGTGAATTGATGAAAATTCACCTTGTGCAAATTTTGCACAAGGTGCCGATAATGGAAAAACATACAAATATATAAAAGATTTAATCGTTGAAGCAACCGAATACAATAAAAAGCTGGCATTGGAGTAAAAGGTTGTCAGATGTGTAATCTAGAATAATTTCAATACCGGTATTATAAATGCTTTGCTTTAGCTGCATTGGCCTTTATAACAATCATTGGTTGTAGATATATTCAGGGCTTAGAAAATGCGTTATTGATATCGAAATGGATGAATAAGAAGCTTAGGATGCAGAAGAATCCTTGGATTATTGCTGGGGATTTCAATATTTTGCAGATGAGAATGAGTGAGCATTATCGCGATTATAAAGGCTCTTATAGTGGTGGATTTGATGATTGCTCAGCCATATTTGTGGATAATTTTGAGAATGGTATAATTACGAGTTTTCAAAGACTTGATCATGCTGTATATAAAGGAATCACATGCAATGAATCGTATTGTTGGGATTTCTTAAGCGAAGATACTGATGTGTATCCGGATAAAGCTGATATAGTGCCGGGGAAAGTATGGAAAATTCCTGCGGGATATCCGGACCATGCTATGCTTTGTGTAGAAATGGAAATACGAAAAGAGAAAGAAATATATGAAAGATAATTGTATGGCATATACTAATGGAAAGCAAGAAATGATAGATATTATTCTGAATGTAAATCTCTTTTGATAAAAAATATTGACACCAAATGTGACACCACATATAATATAGACAGGAGGTATTCACAATGTCAAAATGGGATAAACTATTAACGAGAATATATGCTTTATCAAAAGACCTCCGGTTTGATGAATTGCGTAAGGTATTGGAAAGCTATGGATATGTAATGAATGCCCCAAAGGGCGGAAGCAGTCATTACACGTTCAGAAAAGCCGGATGTCAACCGATTACGATACCGAAGCATGAACCCATCAAAAAAGTGTATGTAGAGATGGTAAAGCAGATTGTGGAAAGTGAGGCTGTGAATGATGAAAACGCTGAATGATTATTTTGCAATGAATTATCGTATGGAAATTGTAGAGGATAAGGATGAGGGCGGTTTTGTGGTTTCATTTCCGGAGCTTCCGGGATGTATTACCTGTGGAGAAACAGTAGAATCCGCTGTCGCAAACGCTTTAGATGCCAAGAAAGCATGGTTGGAAGCTGCCCTGGAAGATGGTATTGAAATCCATGAGCCGGACAGCTTAGAGGATTATTCTGGACAGTTTAAACTTAGAATCCCACGAAGTCTTCATCGTTCCCTTGCAGAACATTCTAAAAGGGAAGGTATCAGCATGAATCAGTATTGTGTATATCTTCTTTCCAGAAACGATGCAGTTTATTCAAAATAGCGGTTGCAAAAGAAGCAATTTGCCGAGTTTGAATATTAAACAGAGCTTCATAAATGGCGTAAACAAGCCATTTATGGGGCGTTTTCTTTTATTGTGATACCTATATGATACCTGTTTTGATAGTACCACAGATATTAATGAGAAGCTGATAAAGATAAAGTGGAAGATAAGGTGTGGAATAGGGGCAGAGTAAGATGATTCCTCTGCATATCCCCGATTCATTTTACGTACCTGAATTTATATATTGAAAATCAGGAAACAATCGCAAGAGATTGCGACTGTTGTTGATGATGTGGTGATTCTGTGATATCATATAAAAATATGGTACATGAAAGCGGAGGTCAAAATGAAAGTATTGGTAATGAATTGTAGTCCTGTCAGAAATGGGGCAACGGCAGAAATTGTTAATATAGTTATGGGGTGTTTAGAAAAGCGATATGATGTTAAAAGTATATGTATTGATGATTATGACATAAAATTTTGCAAAGGATGTAGAACTTGTCATAGTACAGCCAAATGTGTGCAAAAAGATGAAGTTGATAAGATAATTGAACAATATGAATGGGCTGATATTGTTATATCTGTCTCTCCGTCGTATTGGGCAGATATACCGGGACAATTTAAGTCTTTTATTGATAGATGCACTCCATGGTGTAACACACATGAACCGCATGCCAAGATAAGTAGTGGTAAGAAAGGATATGTTATCGCATTAAGAACTGGACCTAGCATGAAGGAATGTGAGAGAATTATTGCAAGCATAGAACATTTTTATGGACATATGGAAATTGAGTGTTGTGACAGTCTTGGTTTATGTTCAGTGGAATATAAGGAAGATTTGGACTGTAGGAAAGAAGAAATTATAGAATTTTGTAGCAAGATAGAGTAAGTGTTTTATAGTATCTTACAAATATTTCAGAAAGAGTTAAGGATAGGTGGTAAAATTGATTCGAAAAGCTACATTAGAGGATGTTCCCCAAATTGTGAGCTTGGCAATTCAAATGTGGAAATCACACACAGTTGAAGATTTAACAAAGATTTTAGTCTTAGGTTTCATTTGAAAATGGGATTTGCGGAAGCAAATAGAATTATTTGTTTTACGAAAAGGTTAACAGATTTAGAGGAGTAGTATGTGATGGCGAAAAACTATGAATATAAAGAAGCAACCATAGCAGATATTGATGAACTGGTAAGAACTAGAATTATTGTTCTTCGTGCAGCAAACAAACTATCGAATGATGTGGATATGTCATTGGTGGAAAAAGAATCCTATGAGTATTATAAGAGCGCATTAGAAACTGGTGAGCATATTGCATATCTGGTGTATGATAACGAAACCTTTATTGGCGCTGGTGGTGTCAGTTTTTATAAGGTTATGCCGACATATCATAATCCAACAGGTAAAAAGGCTTATATTATGAATATGTATACAGCATCGGCATATCGGAGACAGGGGATTGCATTTCATACATTGGATTTACTGGTAAAGGATGTAAGGAAACAGGGCGTATCACAAATTACTTTAGAGTCGACAGAGATGGGAAGGCCATTGTATGAAAAATATGGATTCGTAAAAATGGAAGATGAAATGGAGCTGATCAAATGACAAGAGTTTATTTCGTGCGTCACGCACAGCCGGAACACGATTGGGAAGAAGACCGGACAAGACCTTTGACGGAAGAGGGTAAGAAAGATTCTGCAATTGTGCTGGAGTTTTTGAAGGATAAGAAAATAGATGCATTTTATTGTAGTCCGTATAAACGTAGCATGGATACCATTGCAGAGGCAGCAGATTTTTTCACAAAAGAGATTAGAACAGATGAGAGATTGAGGGAGCGTGAAAAGGGACTTGATGGAAACAACCACGGAATGTTCCGAAAACGATGGGATGACCATAATTATCATGAAGAGGGTGGAGAGTCCATTGCTATGGTGCAAAAACGTAACATAGAGGCACTGAATGAGATTTTATCAGATAATACGGATAAAGATATTGTTATAGTAACCCATGGTACTGTCCTTAGTACGATATTGAACTTTTATGATAGTAATTTTGGATGTGAAGATTTTTTAAGAATTATTGACTGGATGCCATATATTATTGAATTGGATTTTGAAGGCGATAAGTTGGTTGGCAAACATGAACATTGCTATGTGGAGAAGGAATTCAAGGGCAATCAGCGTGCAGATAAGAAGTAGTGAGGAATAGATGGATACACGATGTTATATGGTCATTATCAAGGGTGAAATAAAGACATCCGAAATAATGTCATGTGTTTACAATAGAAATACCCAAAAATGGGATGTAAAATTCAATAATGGAAAAACATACTCGTATGCATATTTGAATGTGGAAAGGTTGACTGATCCGGAGGTTTTGAATCCTAACATGTATCGGATTAGCAGAGAAGGACGAGAGTTCTTTGATGTTAATGCAATATATGTATTTATAAGCGGAAGTGAGTCTTATTGGCACATTTGTTTTGGCGATGGTAGTGAAAGAGATTATCGTCGGAACGACTTGCATATTATAGAGTCATGTCTTACTCAGAGTCAGTCATCAAATGTATTTGAATATATAAAGCAAATTGCCGGTCTGAGTAATATTAGGAATGAAGAAACTGGTGAAAAATTATTGTCTAAGAGATTTGACAAGATTTCTTTTGTGGGTAGTGATGTAGCTTTAGCAAAGTATTTGAATCCATCATCATTGCAAGGAAAAAGAACAGGATGCGAATACAATCCAATTTTTCCATTTGGATGCAATAACAGTCAGTATAAGGCTGTAAAAAATGCCATGGAGAATCAGATTAGTGTTATACAGGGACCTCCAGGAACAGGAAAGACACAAACGATATTGAATATTATTGCCAATATATTAATGCAAGGGAAAATGGTACAGATAGTATCCAATAATAATTCGGCAACAGAAAATGTATATGAAAAATTATCTTCTCCAAAATACAATTTAGGTTTTATTGCTGCGACATTAGGAAATTCTAAAAATAAGAAATTATTTGTTGAGCATCAGGATGCCGCTTATCCAGATTTTTCGTCATGGAAAACGCAAGAAGATCCAAGTGTTTTGCAAAAGGGAATAGCTGACCAATCCAGTCAGTTAAAAAGCGTTTTTGATAAGCAGGAAAAACTGGCGTGTTTAAGGCAGGAACTTTCACAGTTGGTTACTGAACAGAAATATTTCAATCAATATGTTAAAGAATCAGATGTTCATACAGATAGTATTAAGTTCAAGAAAAAACTATCTTCAAAGCAATGGATGGTATTGTGGCAGGAGTGCCAGTTGATTTCAGAAGAGAAAACGGCAATAGGATTTTGGTTTAAGATAAAAGCCTTATTTAAATATGGAGTAACCGATTGGAGCATTTATAAGCAGGATATTTCAAAGATAATTACAACCTTTCAGGCAATGTATTATCGTGCGAAGCAGGCGGAGTTGTCTGCGGAAATTGCAGATATTGAAAAGTATTTAAATAGTGTTAATAAGAATTTGCTTGAGGATTTATGCAATCAGTCAATGGTTGTCCTAAAAGACAAACTGGCAAGGAAATATGAAGGTAACAGTAGTAGGAAAACTTTTAGTGAAGATAATTTGTGGAAGGAACCATACGATGTAATGGCTGAGTATCCGGTTATATTAAGTACAACATTTTCATCAAGAAACAGCCTGAATTCAGATGTGGTGTATGATTACCTTATCATGGATGAGGCATCACAGGTAGATATTGCAACTGGTGCGTTGGCATTGTCCTGTGCAAGGAATGTTGTTATTGTGGGTGATACCAAGCAACTTCCTAATGTTGTTACAGATGATATAAAGGCAAAAGCAAAAGCTATATTTGACAGTTTTAATGTGAGTGAAGGATATCAGTATACAAACAGTTTTCTGCAATCCATTTTGGATGTTATGCCAAACGTAACACAAACATTGCTGCGGGAACATTATAGGTGTCACCCTAAAATAATAAATTTCTGTAACCAGAAATTCTATCGTGGTGAATTGATTATTATGACAACGGATAAGGGTGAAGAGGATGTTTTATCGGTAGTAAAAACGGTAGCGGGAAATCATGAACGTAACCATTATAGTCAGCGCCAGATAGATGTTATTAAAAATGAGATTATACCAAAATATGTTTCCAATCCGGAAGAAACCGGAATTATTGCACCGTACAAAAATCAGGTAGAAGCATTAAGCAAGGAGATAACAGATATTGAAGCTGCTACAGTGCATAAGTTCCAGGGCAAGGAGAAAGAGAATATTATTATATCTACCGTGGATGATGAAATATCTGATTTTGCAGATGATCCATATTTAATCAATGTTGCTGTATCAAGAGCCAAAAAGAAATTGATGTTGGTTGTAACTGGAAATGAGCAATCAAAAGAGCGCAATATAACAGATTTGATTGATTATATTCAGTATAATAATTTTGAGGTTACTGAAAGCAAGATTTATTCGATTTTTGATTACCTTTACAAGCAGTATACTGAGGAAAGAAGGGTATATTTGCAGAAGCACAAAAAAGTATCAGAATATGATTCGGAAAATCTGATGTATTCATTGATAGAGGACATTATCTCCGCTAACAAGTATTCAAGCTTGGATGTTGTTTGTCATTTTCCGTTGAATATGTTGATTAAGAATCCAGAACTATTAAATGAGCAGGAATGTCAGTATGCAATGAATCCAGCAACACATTTAGATTTTCTGATTTATAACAGAATTGGTAAAAAGCCTGTGTTGGCGATTGAGGTTGACGGATATGAATACCATAAAGAGGATACCGTTCAGGCTTCAAGAGATTTGTTGAAAAATCATATTATGGAGTTGTATGAAATTCCATTACTGAGATTTATGACTAATGGTAGTGGCGAAAGAGAAAAGATTGTAGAGATGCTAGATAAGTTTGTTTGATAGCGTGAAAAGAAAAAGGAGAAATTACCATGGCTGTATCTTATAAAAGATTATAGAAATTATTAGTGGATAAAGAAATGAGCAAATCGGATTTGCGTAAGAAGGCAGAAATTGCTCCTAATACAATGACAAAGCTTCGCCGTGATGAAGAGGTGAGCCTAACGATTCTTAGCAAAATCTGCAAAACTTTACATACAGATTTTGGCGATATTGTGGAATATGTACCGGATGCGGAAATTTGGGATTTGTATGATGAAAATAGGGAACTTCTTGGGAAGGATCATGTCAGAGGTGAACAGTTACCGATAGGCGGATACCATCTTGTGGTACATGTATGGATTCGCAATTCAAAGGGAGAGTATCTGATTGCACAGCGCTCGGCAAACAGACCAACATTTCCGCTGATGTGGGAATGTGTAGGTGGCTCGGTTGTAAAAGGTGAAGATAGCTTGCAGGGAGCAGTCAGGGAGACAAAAGAAGAAGTTGGTATTGACTTGAATCCAGAAAGTGGACAAGTACTTTTTACAAAGACACGAAAAATCATAGAGGGTAAAATCTTTAATGATATTTTAGATGTTTGGTTGTTCGAGCATGATGGAGAGGTTGATTTGAGCAATGCTACAACAGATGAAGTGGCGCAAGTTGCGTGGATGAATCAGGAGCAAATTAAGGAACTGTTTGAACATAATATGTTTGTGGAGACGTTGGAATACTTTTTTACGGAAGTGGACAAAGAGAGGTGTTAAATGTTTAAATTTATATTTGATTTAGCAACAGAACCGTTGGGATTACCAATTGAATGGTATTATGAATGGATTATTCTGTTGATTATTGGTGAAATAGCATATCATGTTGCATACGACAAGGTGGGTGGTTTGTTTCGTAGCGGTTCTATATCTGGAAGATCTGCAGGCTCATTGTTTCATTGGATAATTCGGACTGTTGTATTTGTGGCAATATGGGCGATAACATATGGAGTGATTTGGGTTGGAAAATTTGTTATGGCACATAAAATACAAGCCTCTATTGGTATATGTAGTATTGTGGCGGTTGTTATAGCTGTAAAAATATTTATTTGGATTAAAGAACGAAATAAAATGGTTAAAGCGTCAGTAAAAGTTGAAGAGAATGATAATTAGGGAAGATGAACCAAAATATATCTTAAATGGCATTGATAAAGTAACTTTTTGGGGTGAACACTCTGTGATTTTAGCTTGGTATGTAAACTTGGAGGATATAGAAAATGAGATATCAGAGATTGCAAATGCAATTCAGAACGGAGAGATAGCATATGAACTGAAATATTATGCAGAAGTGGAGAATGGAGCTTTTGGGTCTCCTAAACTAAGAAATAGATCTCAATCAGGTGACACTTGTGATGAAGATGGAAAAGGAATCTGATGATAAATCAGCAGAATCAGCAGAAAAATCAGCAGATTTTAACCATTATGGAGGCTGGCATTGAGTATGGTACGGAACAGGTGGCAGAAAAGATAGGTTTAAAAGGTCCAAGGACAAGACAATTATTAGACGAATTAGTGAATAAGGAGTTATTGGCTTGTATTGGAACAACTAAAAGAAAAAGATATATGAAATGCTGATAGATGATGGCTTGCCGATAATAGATAGGTGGTGGATAAGTGACAAATTCAGAAAAGCTGTTGAGTTCTTTTTCGGAAAATTATTTTTATAAAGAACTTGTGTATGCAGATTTAAAATTTACTCCTATAGGTGGAACAGAAGTAGAGTTAACAAGTCTGAAAATCTTATAGGTGACTTATACCTTTTTAATTCCTATAGTAAATTTGCGCTACCAGAAGTTGCGATTGTTGTTGATGATATAGCGATTCTGTGATATCGTATAAAAAATGTGGTACATGAAAACGGAGGTCAAAATGAAAGTATTGGTAATGGATTGATATGTAAAATATGGAGAATGATTATGATATATGGTCCTATGTCAAGATTTAGTACAAAATAAAATGAGAAGTTCCGCCGGCTAAGCTGCCGGCAGAGAAGATACCCTCTCATACAGTTTTTCAAAGTCGTTAGGTGACATATAGTCGTAGTGGCTATGAATCCTAACAGTGTTATAAAAGGTTTCAATATACTCAAAAACGAGCCTGTAAGCATGTTTGTAGTTAATGATATTAAATCTGTTGAGCCATTCTCTTTTGATTAAGGAATGAAAAGATTCAATGCAGGCATTATCGTAGGGATAACCGCTATGGGAGTAACTGCGTTACATCTTTTCTGTGGCTTCATGCGAGGCGTTTGAAACGTATTGGCTGCCACGATCGGAATGTATTATTAATGGCAAATCAGTATTTCGACAAGCCTTAGCCTTATTAATTGTTTCAATGATTGTAGACACTTCCATAGTGTCAGCAAGAGTCCAGGCTATGATTTTCTTGGCAAATAAGTCCATAACGCAGTTAAGGCAAACAAAACCATCCTGAGTCCAAATGTAAGTAATATCAGTGCACCAGACAGCGTTAGGACGTTCTGGATTAAACTGCTCATCAAGGATGTGTTATGCAGCTCATTACTAAAATCAGAATCTCTGGTTGTAGTTGTCCAAGGCTTAATCCATTGGGCTTTAATACTCATTTCACGCATGTATTTACCTACAGTGCGTTCAGCAATGGTTACTCCGGATTCACGGAGCTTCTTGGTTATTTTAGGAGCACCATAATTCCGTTTGAAATTGTCATAAATAGTATGGATTTGCTTTTTAATTGTTTCTTTGCGTTGTCTGGCTGCAGAAACTTTTCGATTTAGAAAAGCACGATATCCAGAGCGGGACACCCCTAAAAATTTCATCATTCCGGAAGTAGAGATGCGGTGTCCAGAAACTTTAGACACCTCTACCTTTGCGGAAACTTCTGTGTAGATAGCTTCCGTTAATCTTTTCCCAGAATACTGATGGCTTTTTTTAGCACATCAAGAGCATCCTGAGCTTCCCAGCGAACTAAGGTGCTTATACCTATGCCAAGGTTCTTTGCTACTTCTGTTTGAGTTAAATCTGGATGCTACTTACGATAGTTGACGGCATCCAACTTGAACTGTTTGGTGTGTTGTGGACATTTACGTGACATAATGAGTTCCTCCTTGTTGTATTGATTATATAATACTTTATGGGAAATATCTCATTTTGTTTTGTACTAATTAGATGCTAACACTAAAGAAGAAAACTTTGATACAGAATATGAACGCAAGGTTGTTATGGAATTATCTTCTTTTAACAATGTAAGATGGTGGCATAGAAATATAGCAAGAAAAGGATTTTCAATCAATGGTGCAATAAACGCATATCCAGATTTAATGGAAAAAACAGGAAGTGGCAAGCTGTTTCTGATAGAAACAAAAGGAGACCAACTTGAAAATTCAGAGCCCAAAGAAAAAGCAGAAACTGGGGCAAAATGGGCTGAAATGGCTGGAAGAATGTATAAGTACTATATGGTATTTGAAACAAAAAATCCGGGATATAATGGTGCATACTCATATGAAGAGTTTATGAGGATTGTTAAAGAGTTGTAGTAAATAGAAAGGAAAGTACGTATTGATGCGTAGAGAAAATCCAAGATGGGAGTATAGAAGAGAAACATCAGCATACGATAAGTCTGATTATAGGAGTAAATTTTATAAGGGTAAATGGGAAAAAGCTTGGATAAAAGATAGAATCCAATATGCTTCAGATAAAAAAATAGAATTATATGAATCGATGTGGGAAGGTTATATAGATAAAAAAGAACATATGCCCAAAAGTTTGGTTAAATTTTTTCCATTTAATCATAATAGTTTAAAATGCATAGAAAACAATTCTGTTTTCATGAATAACCCTAGTAATTTTAATGATCCATTTGATTGCTTACTTTGTGCAAATGAAAATGAATTTCTCAAATGCTGTTTATTGGATTATCTGAAAGAAACGGACGCTGTTGGACGAGAACTATTATCAGAAGATGAATTGAATAAATTGGAATATAGTTTTTGCGGTGATTGGGAACAACATAGTGGAAGTATATATAATACTTTTGATAGTGTTGTTACTCATATCTGTTATGATCCTGAATTAAGAAAAGAACGTAAAGAAAGCGATGAAATTAGTCGGAAAATATATTATGATAGGATAAAATATGAAAATGGACTAAAAGAGCTAAGAAAAAATACGATACAAGTAACTTCGTTTGCTAATATTAATGATTTTAAGTTGACTTCTTATATGGAATTATGGGCACATTATGCACAAAATCATGAAGGTTTTTGTGTTGAGTACGATTTAACACAACCTATTGCAGATTCAAGAGAAAATGCAATGATTTTAGGGGGATTATTGCCTTGCGAATATGGAGCAAAACAGATTATTTTAAGTAAAAGAAAAATATACAAGTATATAAACAAAATCCCGCTTACAGCATATGAACAGATGGAACTTGATAAAAGTTTAATGCTGTCATTTATTACAAAATCTTCATCGTGGAAATATGAAAATGAATGGCGACTTTTGCTGCCTGTCGATATATGTAAAATATATGACAATATGATACCATTCTTCCCGATAAAGGCAATTTATATTGGATGCAGAATGCATAGGGATAATAGAGAGTATTTGTATTGTTTGGCAAAACGTAAAGATATTAAAGTTTATGATATGTCTATGCATGAATATAATTTTGAACTTGAAGGTGAGTATTTCGAAGCCGATATAAATAATTATTTTCAATCAAAGGAAGAGAAGAGACAGAGAGAGTTAAGAGATAGTAAATATAAGTTTTGGAAATAAAAATCAAATAAGATACTAAGAAAATTAGAAATGATAATTATGTTTAGAATATAGCTGTGTAGGAATGGAGATGACGCCATGGAACTTGAAATGGATGTAGAGGATTTATTAAACAAAAGAAAATTAGAATCAGACCGAATAGAGTTTAAGACTGGGTGGAATCCTGACGATATCTATCATAGTGTCTGTGCATTCGCAAATGATTATAATAATGATGGCGGCGGTTATATTGTTGTAGGCGTTGAGGAAGAAAATGGTGTTGCCATGCGTCCGGTAAAAGGTTTACCTGAATATATGTTGGATTCAATACAGAAAGATATGTTGGCGTACAATAATTTGATTTCTCCACCCTACTTTCCACAGGGGATACCAGCAGAAGTGGATGGAAAATGGATTTTTGTAATTGTTGTCAGAACAGGACAGCAGCGACCTTATAAATCACCAGAGCATGTAACAAGTAAGAAAGAAAAGAAGTACAATTATTATATTCGTTATCAGACAAGTTCTGTTAAGGCAAATAGTGAACAGGAGCGAGAACTGATTAATATGTCAGATCAAACACCATTTGATTGCAGAGCTAACCATAAGGCAACATTTGAGGATATTTCACCGGTGTTGTTAGAAGATCATTTGAGAAAAACTGGTAGTAAGCTTGCTAAACAGGTAAGGGAACGTGGTGTTGAGGAAATACTTAATGATATGCAGCTATTGGTTGGTCCTCCAGAACTCAGATATATTCAGAATGTGGCAATTATGATGTTCTGTGAGCATCCAGAAAAATTCTTTGGATATACTTATGTACAGATGACCTCTTTTCCTAAAGGAAGCATTGAAAATCCAAGTATTAGTGAAGATTTCCCTAATATTACAGGTTCGGTGCCTCAGATGATTCAGGCAACAATGGAAAGATTTCGTAATTTGATTATTCGAGAAAAGGTAATTAAAGTACCAAATCAGATGGAGGCATTAAGGATATTCAATTATCCATATCAGGCAATAGAGGAGGCTGTGGTAAATGCTTTTTATCACAGAGATTATATGTCCTTTGAACCAGTAACTATAGAGATAGAGCCGGATTGCATAAATATTATGAATTTTCCGGGGATAGACAGATCTATTTCAGAAAAAACGATAGCTGAGGGAAAGAGATTTGTTTCGAGATATTATAGAAATAGACGACTTGGAGAGTTTTTAAAAGAACTGGATTTATCAGAGGGACATTCTTCTGGCATACCAACAATACAGGAAGAACTTGAGAAGAATGGCTCACCAAGAGCGGAGTTCTTTACGGATGAAGATAGACGAGCTATGAGAATAAGAATTCCAATCCACCCGGCATTTTTGGAAGCGGATGATGAAGTTTTGCTGCCAGATAGCTATGAGAAAGCGACGAAAAAATCATCAAAGAAAAAGATAGAACAATATGAAAAAATCTTAAAATTATTAAATGATGGTGAATGGCACAAAACAGCTGAAATAGCTGATAATCTGGGATTAAAGGATACTAGGACAAAGGAATTGTTAAAGGAATTAATTGCACTTGATAAACTCATTGATAATGGGAAAACAAAAGGCAAGTTGTATAGATTAAAATAATTCGTCGCTTTTTTCGTTGGAAAAGCGACGAAAAAAGCGACGAAAAAAGTTATTCTATCATGAGAATTACCTGATAGATACAGGTGTGTTGAGGGTAATTAAGAGGTCAGAATCGTTTGAATTTACAAATATGGGAATTTTAAAACTTGCGTTAGGAGATATTTATCGTGGAGGTAATTCAAAGTCAAAAAATTCTCATATGCAGACTCTGCTTAGACTGGTTGGATTTGGCAATAATGCAGAATCTGGATTTCCGACAATTCTTGATATGTGGAAGTTAGAAGGGGGATAAAACCGGAATTGATTGAAGATACAAATCTTGATCAAGAGACACTTGTGATGAAGATGAGAAAGGAATCCGATGATAAATCAGCAGAAAAGTTAGCAGGTTCAAAAAACATAATGGTTAAAGATATTATTATATACAAATATAGGACAGAAAAATGATGATAGATAAACAATTTATTGAGGATGCATATAGAAAGTTAAAGGGTAGTGTATATTTAGATAAAACAGTACCTTTTATAAGAATGAGAATTGTGGATTTTGAAAGAGGAGATGTAGAAGAAAAGATAGAATATATATATGAAGCTCTTCATGATGAGATAAAGTGGGAAAGATTTCAAGCAAATATATTAAAAACAATAAAAGTTTTGACATTTCCTAAGAAAGTAGAGACTAAGAGTGATAATGTAATAGAGGGTGAACCAATTGTAATTTCAAATATAAGCGGAACAGATGTGGTAATAGAAAAGTATAATAATTTTATTGATATGTCTGTAGAAGGACATATTATAGGAATTCTTTGGATATTAACTATTGGATATAAAATGAATAAGGATTTATATAAAAATAGTTATGGAAATCGCTTGAATGAAAATTTGGTGTTTAATCACAAAACTACTGCATCCCCTAATTTGTTTAAACCATATTTTAGTCAATACGAGAATTGGCGAAATCAAGGACTTAAGATGGCTGAAAGAGTTATAAATAATCAGAAAAAAAGTGTAATATTAACTATGCTTGATTTAACTCGATATTATTATAATGTTGAAATTACAGAACATGTTTTTAAAGAAATGACCAATAATTTTTATGATAGCAATGATGGCATCATAAATAGATTAAATCATTGCATTTATAATATAATAAAAAAATATTCGGAATTGTGTGGGTGCAATAATGAATATATGTTGCCTATAGGATTTCTTCCATCTTCTATAATTTCAAATTACTGTTTAAAAGGTATTGATATTAAGATGGCAGAATCTAAAGGAGCAGTATATTATGGTCGTTATGTAGATGATATGATACTTGTAACTGAAATTGAAAATACAGATGCTTTTAAAGAAAATATTTTAAGTAAGGGAAATCAATATGTTTGCAACTATATGATTGAACTGTTGGAAGACTCAAATGTAATAAAAAACAATAATAATGGTAAGTATTTACTAAGTGGTTTTTCTAAGTTGAATTTTCAAAAGAGTAAATTTCGATTCTTTTATATTGATAAGGATGGGTACAACACTATAATTGAAAAAATACAAGATGATATTTGTAAGAATGCAAGTGAATTTAATTATATACCCGAAAACGCAATTGAAGAATTAAATACTGAGGTTCTAAAACTTGAAAGAGAAGATACCGTAAATAAACTAAGAGCGATTAACAAAAGTACCATTGATAAGTATACATTATCTAAAACGGTTGGAAAAAACATAATGATGTCAAGATTTGCTGAGGATAAAACAGCAATAAAATTTGCAAAAAGCCTTGAACAGGTATTAAATCATAAGGAAATATTAAGTAATTATACATTATGGGAAAGTATTCTTAATTATTATGTTATTAATAATTATGTGGAGGGTGTTATTTATCTATCTGGAGCCATAAGTTCAGCTATTCAGCATATGGATGAAGAAGATAATAAAAGTGGTGAGTACAAATATTTAAAACGTTATCAAGTTGAAAAAGTAGGAGATTCTTTAATTTATTATTATCTTGCTTGTTTGACAAGAGCAACAGCAATATCATGGGGGAAAGATATCGAGAAGTCCATACAGGAAAGCATAGGTGTAATTACAAATATTGAACAATATATACAATATAAAGATTTATATAATTTAAAGACTATTAATCAAATGCGTAAAGCATTTTGTAACTCTAGAATGATAAATAAGAGTTTGCTACCTGTTAATATAGAGGATTGTATGTCGGCATTTAAACCTAATGATATGACAAATAATGGGGGATTTTTTTCTTTGAATAATTATCTAAATTCAAATTTAAAGTGTAGATTTAGTAAGAAAAATCAAAAATATACACCATACATTCAAAGCCCTTTTGAAATATTATATAGTGTTTTAATAAATCAAATTAGAGCTGGTAAAGAAGAATTATTTTCGGATCAAAAGTGTGTAGAAATATTATGTGAAAAGTATGCGGAAAATTTTGGTAAACCAAATGGAAAATATATTAAATCATACATTGATATTGACTTTTATGATGATGAAAAAAATGTTATAAAAATTAAAAATTTAAAAAAATATAAAAATTCAAAAGTGAAAATTGCTGTTGCAAATGTAAGAATGTCAGAGGAAGACATTAAGGCTATATTTAAGGGAGATACAAGAGATATATCTAAAAGATGTCAAGAAATAGGAAGAATTCTTAATGAAGCTATACGATATAAAGCTGATATATTGGTGTTTCCAGAGGCATACATTCCGTTAGAGTATTTAAAAATACTTCAAACGAAAGTGGCTGAGCATAATATGGTAATAATAGGTGGCATTGAGCACATACCACATGGTAATTTGGTATACAATTTGACTACTACAATCTTACCAATAAAAAATAGATATATGTCTTATGCAGTTCCGTTTTTTCATCAAAAATTATATTTTTCACCACACGAATTAAAGATAGCACAGAAAAATGGCTATAAACCAGCAAGAGGACAAAAACACACATTGTTTAATTGGGGAAATATATTTTTTGCAACATATTGCTGCTATGAACTAACATCTATAAGTTTAAGACATGAGTTTCAAGGAATAGTAGACATAGTATTTGGAGTAGAATGGAATCGGGATACATATTATTTTGGAAATATTATGGAGTCTTTAAGCAGGGATATATATTGTTATTGTGTGCAATCTAATATGTCAGAATATGGTGATAGTAGAATCATACAACCAACAAAGAAAGATTTCATGAATATTTTAAAAGTGAAGGGAGGAATTAATGCATCTGTATTAATCGGCGAAATTGATATAAAGGAGTTACATAAACATCAAAAAAATAATGCTTCTGATAATAGTGTGTATAAGCCATTGCCAGCGGGATGGGATTTAGCAAAAATAAATTTGAAAAAAACATAGAGAAGAAACTTGTCCTACAATATATTAGTTACTTGTAGGACAAGGACTTTGTAATTAACTTGGATTAATCAAATTCATAGCATCCACATATTTCTGTAACCCATTAGGTTTGCAAGCGAGTTCAACATATAGCAGAGGATTCTCCTGTGCCAGTCGGTACAGATACGCAATATCATCAGGTGTATCGAGTAAGACGGCTGAATTACATTCCTCACTGCTAATAACAATAGGTGTGCTAGTATATGTATCATTGATGGTATTAACAATAACAGAATCTGTATTAGGTTCATACATACAAAACAGGTAACAAGGATTAGTTTGTTTCATGGTGTTCTCATTCCCATAGATACTTAGCATCATCAAGCAGATCAATGATGGCTGTAAGCATATTGTTATAGTCGGTTTGCAGTTCCTTGATTTCATCACTTGTGGGAAGATTGTTTAAAGTTTGATGTTCACAGCATTCAGTAAATGTTTTCTGCATTTCAAGCAGTTGCAGATACAGAGCATTAACAGTCTGCACAAGAGGATATATGGTTTCTTTCTTGCCGACAACGCAGATGCGGTTATATATGCAGGAACGGACAAAGTAATCTTTCTTCATCATACCGCTGGCAAGGATGCGGGCTTCGATTTGCTTGCGTTCAGCATCACTGATTCTAAAACTTATAGTTGGATGTTTGTGTTGATTGCTCATAGAAAAGCTCCTTTCATAGTGTGTGTGGCAGCAGGCACAGTTAAGCACCCACAAGCCACATTTGATTATTCTTTTTTAGTAGTAAAAGTAGATTATATCTGCCATGGATTTCATAGGAGCAATAGTGAATTATTGCAACTAATTTGCTACTAAAGTTTTTGAAAACAACATGAAAAGAGTAACATTAGATGAAATAGATGCGGTTGAATGCCGCATTAAATCAGCATTTTTGACTTTAATAAAGATAAAGTGGAAGATAAGGTGTGGAATAGGGGTAGCCAACTTTCTAAGTGCAATTGCCTGTCTCTCCACATTTTCTACGCTCATCATTGATTTGATAAACAAAAGTCCGTTAAGTACTTCTTTACCGTTATAATTTATCATTATGAATTCCTCACTTTATCTTTATTTGTGAGAAATATGCGCATATCCTCTAATCAAGAGCCTTACCGGCAACTCATTGACTATGGTTATATGATACTTGAATATGCCAAACCATTACAAGAAGCAGCTCTGCAGATACAAAAGAAGGAAGTATTGCTACTCCCTTCTGCATTGCAAATATAATAACACTATTTTGCTTTGGCTAGCTTCAACATATCTTTTCGTATAGCCTTTAACTCATCTTTATTTTTCAAACAATATCCACCATAACATTGTTTATTCAAAAAACAAGTTTCACATATTATGGAATTAATACTCTGCATAAGTAATTCATCATCACTTGGCAGTTCATATGCTTCAATCTTTTTTATTCCTTCAGGATTTCTAAGACCATAGTCTATTTTCTTTCCATTGCTGGTTTTAAGATATAGGTAAACTTCAGCAAAGAAGGATAGGCAATCACCTACTTCATACTCTTCAAATCCATTTATAGGAAGCCATACATGATCTTCTTTTCCATCGAAGCAAGTACCATCTCTATACATTCCTTCAACATAGATTCTCTTAAAACAAACATTCTTACTATTCTTCTTTTCAATCTGTCCTTTGAAGCCTAGCGCCATCTCATAGTAACACATCTCAAAATAGTGTCTGCAATCTTTAGCTGACTTTCTTTGTATTTCAAGATACTCGTCATAAGAAAGTTTCTCTACACCTTCTATTTTCTTAAGCTTCTCAGGACTAAAATCAATAGTTCCAAACTCACTTAACACACAGGTGTCACTACCATAATGCGCCTTCTTTAATTCGTTCCATTCATTCATATTACAATTACCTCCGTTAATAAGTGTTGCTAGATAAGCAACCTGACATGTCAACGAAGTTTACTTATATAAGTATACTCTTACTGTCCATGAATTTCCATAACTATTTTATAATATTTCTCTCATTGTCATTATCACCCTAATCTCCTGTTCCGTAAATATTGAAATCTCCTGCAATAATCCAAGGATTCTTAAGCAACCTAAGATAAGCTAAGGTAGGCAGAACAGGAACGAGACTATGCACTCTCCCATCAGAAAAAAGTAGAGATACCGGTTGAAAATCCGGTACTCTATCAAAAGTGTGGGAATTGTAACCAGACAGCTTATCTGAAAGCGAAGGAAAGGTATGATACGCAGAGAGAAAAACTGGCAGGCAGATATAAAACAAAAACAGTCATGTATGAAGCATTGATGTTTCTGATGATATGGTATTCTGTATCGGCTACTCTTTTCCAGATGATACAGTCAAAAGTATTCATTTCTGATTGTGTGGTATTCATTGATACAATCGTAACTTTCATACAGAACATTGCAGGGTGGATTATACTGACATGAAAGAATGTGGCACAGATTAGTAACGGAATATCCAATCCGGTCATTTCCAGAATTATATACTGGCTGATAAGAATACTGATCTGCGGTGGATGTCTGGTGGGTGCGGGAATACTTGTAGCGTTTATAGCGATAAAGATTGCAGGGTTATATAAGAAGTGCTGTTGGGATATGATTACCATACTGGTAACACTTATAAGCATGGAAATAGCAATCTACTTTGGAGATTGGATAAAGACAGTCTTGCCAATCAATATGCTATTTCTCTTATTATTTGTGCAACTGGTATATGTTGGAATCAGGTGGTATGTAAAAGGCTGGCGGGAAAACAGAGGTTAAGTTTAAAATGAAAAACTTGTCTGAGACGCAGCGAAGTAAATAAAATGAGTAGTATAGGAAGTCAGTAGTGTGTGAATAAACTGCTGGCTTCTTTTTTGATAGAGACAGTCACTCCAAAGAGGTGCTGGATAGTAAAGTAATAATATCAACATGACGATATAGAAAATGCAGGGAAGCATTGTATTTCAAAGAGTTTGAGATACAGAGTTTCTACTAAGGCAGTGGTCATCTTGTAAAAATATGGTCTTTGTGTGCGTAATAAGGTCGTTTGATGATATGGGGCTGGGAGAACAAGTTATTTTATCCGATAAAAAAAGCAAGGGAGGGCAGTGGGCTATGAACATTTTAAATAATCAGATTGGTTCCATCTATGATCGACAGAAAAATTTATATAGTAAACATCCGCATTATAGCCAACAGAATGCAGAAAGCAAAAAGGTATGCGGACAAGAAAAAATTACAGCAACATCTGGAAAGGATGTATTGGGTATCACAAAAGGAGATAAAGAAAATTCTTATATTGTGCATTTCTCTGATTCTGCAATGGTTAGCAGGGCAGTTGCAAGAGGATATGTTACGGTCAATGGTGCAGATGTAGAATTGACGGAAGATACCAAACGGCAGTTGTTAAAGGTAGATAAAGAAGCAAGTGCTGCGAGAGAAAAGGCATATCAGGATTATGTTATGCAGCATGAGATGGCGGTTGCAAAGCAACAGAGTGAAGCGTGGAGGAAAGCGTTAGATGGAGTGCCGGATAGTTTAATAATGTTTTTGGAAATAAATAATACTGAAAATGTGCCGGAATATTCAGAAAAACAAAAAAAGCAATATAGCGATGCAATCAAGGCGTATGAGCATACCGGTAATGGTGTAAGCTGGTCACAGTTTGAATGGAAAACTTACGATACACAGATGACAGTCACATTTGAGGATTCGGTGAAAGTTGAAAACATTTCAAAAGGAATGAATGTGATAAATGGGTAGATGCAATGGTTATTGCTGAGTGTCAAAATTCAAAAGATGATATCAGTATGGTGGGTTGCAAATAAAGTTACATATCATATTGATGCTGAGAGAAATCCAACAGGTAGCATAGTTGGAAAAACTCCGAATAATGAAGAAAGGAGTTACTATAAAATGGAGGTATCAAATTATTATAGCACAGCAAAATTATGGGGCACTTCGGATAAAAAAGTTTCTAAATCTTCTGAAAAAAACAAATGGAAATTAACGGATTCCTTAAAAGAGAAAATTGTTGAACTGGCAAAAAAAGATGCACAGGACAACGTATATATGGGAAATGCGTTTATGAATTTGCGTAAGATGGAAGTAAGCAAAGTGGCACCGAACAGGGCAGCCTTAATTGGAAAATTTAGTCAATCAATGAATTCCGGCAATATGTCCGCAATGAAAGAAGTTGAAAAAGCTGATAAAAAATGGCTCTGTATTTTGTTCGGGATACCATATGAGGCAGAGTTTCAGGGAGAGGGAACAGGATCAGCAGCTCATGTATATAACGAATGTGGTGAAGAAGTTCTGACATATACAGAGGGAGTAGGCTGGCAAGAAAAGGAAACAAAAGCAGAGTCACAGGTACATTCGGCGTTAAAATCGACATATTATGAGGCTTTTTGTGATGCAAGGAAAGCATTAAACAGTGAACAAAGAACTGGTGGTATGAATGAAAATATAATGTCACAAGGCAATTTTGATATGAAAGCGTAAAGAGCGCGCGATTAAAATAAGAATGGCTGGAAGAAAGAAAATGATTTGGTATTGAAAATAGGCTTTGACAGCAGTGGATTGTATGATATAGGGCAGGAAAAAGTACAAAAACGCAGACTGAATTTGTAAGTGAGATTAAGAAACTGGCACAAAAGGCTGCCAATGCTACTGATAAAACAGAACAAGACTCTATTTCAAGGCAGGTATTGCGGTTAAGGGCAGAATATATGTCGGAGGTTGCACCGGATAGAAAGCAGTTGTACCAACAAGCAAAAAGTGCAATGAAAAATCGAAATACCAATCCAAAATGTAAAGGTATCGGAGAATTAACCTTACTGGATTTTTTGAAACAGGCAGAGGGAAAAAATCAGAATCTTGCAGATAAGCAGATTGCACTGGCAGGAATATAATGCAACAAAGAATGATATGAATTCTGAATTAAAGGAATTACCGGATTATTTGGAGAAAAGACCGGTTTTTGAAGCGAAAGCCTAATGATAATAATGCAATTCAAATAAAAAAGGGGGAATTGATATATGCAGATTAGTTCCAACTATTCTATGAATGGTGTGCCATACGAAACAGGCTCTGTATATTTTAGACCATCCACTGGAATATGTTCCGAAAAGCATAGAGGTTCAGAGGGCTTGTATGAAAAAAAGATAATTCTATGTTGCGTTTCTGGAAAGATTGGAAAAGTTATAATTGACTGGAACAGAAATGGAAAATGACAACGATGAGACATATATAAAATTATTTAGGAGACAACATATGAGTGATAGTACCATTCACATTGGAACTCTTGCTTCAAACAATGTAACAGCAGCACAAGCACTTGTAAAGGCACGGGAGCGAAATGGTCGTGAACTTCAGAATGGGGAAAAGAGCTTACTACTATTATTATAAGCAGATGATTTATGATGTTCTGGCTTATAAAAAGCAAAATGGGACAATTCCAAGATATCAGATTCAGATGGATGTGGGAGGCAATTAAAATAAGTAGTATAGGAAGTCAGTAGTGCGTGAATAAACTGCTGACTTCTTTTTTTGATAGATACAGTCACTCCCAGGAGCGTGTGTCGGATAAAACAAATTAACAGGAAGCAGATAAAGTGATATATGTGATATTCTATTTTACAACAAAAAAAGGTCGGTTCACAACATGGCGGCTAGCTATTTAAAAAACTTTTTCGATATAATAAATATAATTGTATGTAAGTAAGGAAGTGACAAGATGCAAATAGCAATCTGTGATGATGAAAAATCTATAGGATTGATATTAGAAGAAAAAATAAAGAAATTATTACCGGATGCAGTAATAGATAAATATTTATCTGGTGATGAATTGATTGCAAGTGGTTGTGAGCCGGATATTCTATTTTTAGATATTCAGATGCCAGGAATGGATGGAATGGAAACGGCAAGGATTCTGCGTCAGAAAAATGAAAGAATGGTATTGATATTTGTAACTGCTGTGGAGGAGTATGTTTTTCAGGCATTTGATGTTGCAGCATTTTATTATCTGGTGAAAACATTTTCAGATGAAAAATTTGAGGAAGTTGTGAAACGTGCAGTCAGAAGCATTGAAAAATATTCTGAAAATCAATCGGATGAAAAATACATGATGGTGCAGTCCGGAGGAAGCCATATGAAAGTGTTTTTGAAGGATATTGTGTATGCCGAGGTATATAATCGAAAAGTCATTATCCATACACGGGATACGAATATTGAATATTATGGAAAATTGCAGGAACTGAGTGAAATAGCGGGAGCAGATTTTTTTCGTACACACAGAGCCTACCTCGTACATTTCAAATATGTTCAGAAATATGATGCAAATTGTGTGACGATGGAAAATGGAACTGCATTGATTGCAAAACAGAATTATCCTGAGTTTGTAAAACAATATTTGAAATATAATCAGAGGAAAGGAAAAGAAATCGGATGAGTTTGGTAGAAAAATGCTGGATGGTTACATCGAAAATTTCTGTTATTGCACTCCTTATGATTACAGGAATCTATTTTGGAAAATTTGTTTGTCCCTATATAAAAAAGAAAAAAGGGGCTGTGGCAGTCAGTATTGTTTATATTACGATTATGCTTGTTTTATATATGATTCCGCCACAGATTGATAATTTTTCCGCATATCTGATTGGAGTTATAGCAGCGTTTCTTGCAATGTATGTAGATGACAGAAGAAATATATATCAGAAAATATTTCTTGCAATTACGTTCTTTTCTATCCGATGGTTAACGGTTGCAATGGCAGCCAGACTTGATGATCTTGTTACAAAAGCACTTGTATTTCGGAATATGAGTGCGGAAAAAGTGTGGTTGCAATACGGACTATATGTTGGAACCAGAGTTTTGGATATTGTACTTTGTATTGCTTTTATTGCGGTTGCAATAGGACTGATCAATAAAGCGTATATATACAAAAAAGATGAAATGAGCGTCAAAGAGATGGTAATGCTTATTATACCTTCACTTGTAGGCGTCACTGGGTATGGCATTTTACAATATTATCTCATGATATACGAAAGAGATACTGGAAAGAACTTGATTGATACATATGGATTTTATGGAGCTTTAAGCTTTTTACACTATCTGATTTCCATAGTTGCTATTCTTGTTGTGATTGTAATGTTTCAAAACTGGAAAGAGATGCAGGAAGAACAGCGGGGACAAGAGCTGGTATTAAATCAGATCAGTGATATGAAAAAGCATATCGAGGAAGTCGAAAAGTTGTATCGGGATATCCGCTCCATGCGCCATGATATGGGAAATCATATACAGACACTGGAACATCTGGTGGCACATAATAATATGGATGATGCTGCAGAATACTTGGAACATTTGAAAAATGAATGGGACGAGGTATCTCCGGAAATAAAGACAGGAAGTCCGGTAATTGATGTTATTTTGATGGAAAAGCTGAGAGAAGCAAAAGAAAGGCAGATTCGGTTTCTGTCGGATTTTCATTATCCGCAGAATACGAAGTTAAATGCATTTGATTTGAGTGTGATCATGAATAATGCCTTGAATAACTGCATGGAAAATGTAAGTGGAGATGATCCGTATATCAGCATTTCTTCTTTTAGGAAAAACAGTATCTTTATGATAACCATAAAAAACAGTTTTGTGGGTCATCTTAATTTTGGTGACAGCGATTTGCCAGAAACAACCAAATCTGGGAGGGAACATGGAATGGGTTTGAATAACATTCGCCGGGTTGCCAGAATGTATATGGGAGATATATCCCTGGAGCAGGGAAATGAGGAAGTAATCCTTAGCATTATGATGCAGGTAGAATAAAGAAATAAATTAGCACTATGTATTTTGTAAATTACAGAAATTACAGAATTTTTTGATGCTTCACAACGAAAAAAGGGCGGTTCACAACATCACAGTTTATTGTGAAGCAAGATATGCCGAAAGAAAAAATAAAGAGAAATCATGTTATACAGATTTTTAGGAAACAGATTTCAGAGTATTAGTTCAAGGAGGACAACGAAATGATGAAAATTAATGGATTTAACGGAACGAATACGCAGACAGGAGCAATGGGAATGGCACAGGCGAATGATTCTGTGAGTAAAAATATTCAGAATCAGATTGCAAATGCACAGCAGAAATTGCAGGACTTATCATCAAATGAAGAACTGTCATTAGAGGATAAGATGAAGAAACGTCAGGAGATACAACAGGAAATTACAAATCTCAATCAACAGTTAAGACAGCACCAGATTGAACAGAGAAAGGAACAGCAGAGTAAAAAAACATCTATGGATGATATGGTGGCTGGTACAAAAAATACATCTGCAAAGAAAGAAACAGGTTTGTCACAGGCAGGTATGCGGGCAATGATTTCCGCAGATTCATCTATGAAGCAAGCAAAAGTGCAGGGTAGTATGGCAACACAGATGGAAGGAAGAGTCGGTGTGATTGCGTCTGAAATCAAGCAGGATGCCGGAAAAGGCAATACCGAAAAGAAAGAAGAAGAACTGGCAGATTTGCAGGCAAAAGCGCAGTCTGCAACAGCATCACAGATGTCTTCACTTTCAGATGCAAATAAATCTATGGAAGAAGCAGCAAAGGCAGACAACCATACAGATGCATCAGATAATGCAGATGTTAAAACAGAAACAGCAGAAACAATAAAAAATCCAGCATCAGAAAGTGGACAGTCGGTAGTATATACACCGATAGATATACGTTTATAGTTCAGAAAGGAGGCTGGTGTTATGTCAGAAATCAAAAGTTTTAGTGATTATACAAAAACTTACCTTGATGAAAACAAGTGCAGATTCTCTGAAAAAATCAGCAGATGCTTTGAATGACTCTTCTCTTTGGGAAAAAAAGAAAATAAAAAAGAAAGATGAAAAAACGGGGGAAGAGATTGAGGTAGAGGATTATGACTGGGATAAAATCACCAAGGCAGTAAAATCTTTTGTTGAAGATTATAATGATGTAGTTAAGGAAGCCGGAGAATCTAATACAAAGGATGTATTGCGAAATGCTACATGGATGACTGGAATGACAGACAAAAACAGTAATATGCTTGCCAAAATAGGTATTACCATAGGAAAAGGAAACAAGTTGGAATTAGATGAGGATGCTTTAAAGCAGGCAGATATCAGTTCGCTGAAAACGGTCTTTACAGGATATAATTCTTTTGTAAGCAAAATATCGCAGAAAGCAACTGGTATATCAAATGCTGCAAACCGGGCGAGTGCAACCTATACAAATAATGGTACGTACTCTAAGACGGATTCTTCTTTGACATCGAGCAAGATAGATAAAGAAGTATAAAAATATTACACAAGTAGTCCGATATATAAAATAGTTATCATTAATTACTGAACATAAAACGAAAGGTGAGAGATGTATTATGAATATTGATTACGGTCAGTTTTACAGAGGAACAACGAATATTCCTTCATATGGGAACGGTACATATAAGAAAGATACCCTTGTAAAGTATGAATTTAACACTACGGATGAACATGGCAATAAGGTTATGGACAAGATGTCAAGGGAAGAAACTCTGCAGGCGATGAAGGATATTGGTTCGCAGTATGGAGATGCGGTTATTGTTGAGTTTTCGGGAGACGGAATGGCTGCACTTGTGGAAAACAAGAAAGGTATAGTGGATGCCAATGTAACGAAAGAGCAGCGGGAAGCAATGGATGCGAGAAATGCAGTGTTTCAAAAAGAAATCACGCAGGTTGATAAGTCATTAGAACTTCCAGCATATTCCGGGATGTACGGTGCAGACAAGGCGGTTGTATCTGCGGTGGAGAACTGTAGCAAAGAGGAGCAGGGATTTGTGTATGATATCATCCGTCAGAATTTCCTTGTCGGAAACACTGGTTTTATGACAGAGGAAGAACGGCAGGCAAATATTTCACTTGGTATGAAAAAAGCGGAATATGCGGCAGAGAATTTTATCCCGGAAGATAGCAGAAAATCATTTTTGGAAGCGATGGAGTCTATCGCAAAGCTTGCGAGCGCAGGAAAAGCCGACAATAACGGAAATATGGACTATGGAGTACGGAAAGGTAGATATCTTGGACATGGCAGTAATCTTATAAAGACTACAAATGCGCTTGATATGATGAGGACGATGGACGGCAGTGCATACACGGAATATCAGAAGATTAGTAAAGAAAGCAGCAATGAGGACGGACAGCTTAATGCATTAAAATACCTTACAAATTGGTATGGAAATGCAGCAAAGAAGAATCCATCAATGGTCGACGATTACGAAAAGCAGTCGGAGGAATATGTGGAGAAAAATGTAAAAGACCAGAAGCTGGATGCAACTTTTTCAGATATAAAGACAGAGAATAAAGCAACTTTTCTGAAAAGTCTGAAGGCATTTCAGAATAATAATCCTAATTTTCTCTCATCTATCATAAACCGGGAGCTGGCATCTAAATTTTGGGGTATTTGAGAACCGTAATTTGAAGATATTATATACAGATTGAGGTAAGAGGATGAATGTAAACACAGTAAGGCATAAAAGGATTCGGTAAAAGGGAAATATCAAATTGGTGCATTGGTTGGCATCACCAGAGAGTAGAGTGACAGAAGGTCAGTAGATATAAAGGTATAGATTTATTTATGAACTGGGAGGTGGATTTATGGGAATCGTTTTTTCAAATATAGGAACAGTTAATTACTTCTGGTAGTAATGGAGAACCAAACTGGTCTTATATTCCATCGAAAGGAAAAAGTACGAAAACACAGACTGAATTTGTGAGTGAGATTAAGAAACTGGCACAAAAGGCTGCCAATGCTACTGATAAAACGGAACAAGGCTCTATTTCAAGGCCGGTACTGCAGTTAAGGGCGGAATATTTGTGCAGACATTAAGCGATTACTTTTCATTGACTTTCATTTATACCAATGATAAAATTTTAAAATTAGCTCAGGGAGAGATTGTTCAGTAAGACTTATACAGAAATAATTCAAGCAAAGTTCAGGAGAATGTAAAAATGACAAAGGACGAGTATTTAATAACAGACCCACCCCTAAAAGCGTTGACTGTTTTTGCAATGCCTATGATTTTAGGCAGCTTTTTTCAACAAGTTTACAATATGGCTGATTCAATCATCGTCGGTCAATTTGTAGGCTCATCTGCGCTTGCAGCCGTCGGTGCCTGTGCCGCACTTACGAATGTTTTTATTTGCATAGCACTCGGTGCAGGTGTAGGTGCAGGTGTACTTGTAAGCCGTTATTTTGGTGCTCAAGATTACGGGAAGATGAAAACAATCGTTTTTACTTCTTTAATAAGTTTTTTGCTTTTTAGCGTATTTCTCGGTGTTTTTGGATTTTGCACTTCTCATTGGATGATGAGCATACTGCAAACGCCTGCGGATATAATGAAAGATGCGGTGCTGTACTTACGTATCTATTTTGTTGGCTTTCCATTTTTATTTATGTATAATATTCTGTCAACCATGTTCACTTCAATCGGTGAATCAAAAATCCCGTTATGGCTTTTAATATTTTCGTCTGTTTTGAATATCATTATGGACCTTTGGATGGTGAGAGGTCTTAAACTCGGAGTATTCGGTGCAGCTCTTGCCACTCTTATTGCACAAGGTATTTCAGCCGTACTTTCGCTTTTGATTTTTCTTTACCGTATGCGAAAATATGCAGGTTTGTTTCATTGGTTTGACAAGAAAGAACTGCGTACAATGCTTAAAATCGCTGTTCCGTCTATCCTTCAACAATCAACCGTATCAATCGGTATGATGATTGTGCAAGCGGTTGTAAATCCGTTTGGCACGCAAGCACTCGCAGGATATGCGGCAACGATGAGAGTTGAAAATGTTTTTTCACTGATATTTGTATCCATCGGAAATGCTGTGTCGCCATTTGTTTCGCAAAATCTCGGTGCCGGAAAAATCAGCCGCATTAAGAAAGGTTACCGTGCCGCATTACTGTTGGATGCATGCTTTGCCGTTCTTGCCTTTATAGTTATTGAAACAATGCACACACAAATTTCTTCACTTTTTTTAGGAAAAGACGGAACGGAATTAGCGTATCAAGTGTCCGGTGATTATATGAAATGGATTGGCTACTTTTTCATACTTATGGGCATTAAAATGGCAACAGACGGTGTTCTTCGTGGAATCGGAAATATGCGACCGTTTTTAATTGCAAATATGGTTAACCTTGCAATTCGTTTGTCCGTAGCATTGATTTTTGCGCCTCGTTTCGATATTGCCTTTGTTTGGCTTGCTGTACCGGCAGGCTGGCTTGCAAACTTTGTCATTTCTTATGTGGCACTAAGAAAATTCTGGCCTAAGGATACTTTGGCTTAAAAATTAACAGACTCATTCAACTAAAACCCTGTTTTATTATACTCATACAAGCAGATTTACATCTGCCTGTGTGAGTTTTTTATTAACATTATCCTTACACTAACATTACTGGAGTGTATTTGGGGAATGTTAAGAGAGCAATTCTAATTAACAAATTCAAGTTTGCAGACATGTTTGGTGTATCTTGCCAAGCGGTTTCAAAATGGGAATCAGATAATGGATATCCGGAAACTCAAGAGATTCTTCCGTTGCAACAATCCGGTATAAATAATATAATATACATATTATTGTTGAATATGGAGTATTTATATGGATGAAAGAGATGAATTACGATTAGGATGTGAAACCGCATATATAGATGGTTCGGTTGCTTCAAACAGCCTTTATTGTCCACAGTTTATTACTAATAATTATAAATCCGGAAAGAAAGTTTTATCTACTATAGAGAATGAATTATTAAAATGTGATAAATTTCAGATTAGTGTAGCATTTATTACTATGGGTGGAATTACCCCGTTACTTCAGACATTGAAGGAATTAGAAAAGAAAAATATACCTGGTGAAATTCTCACAACTAATTATCTGGATTTTAGTGAACCCAAGGCATTGAAGAAACTTAATGGATTATCAAATATCACATTGAAGATGTACGATGTAAAAGCGGCAGATGAAGGGTTTCATACAAAGGGATATATTTTTAGAACGGGTGAAGTATATCAGATTATAATTGGAAGCTCTAATATGACAAGTACGGCACTTACCAGTAATCAAGAGTGGAATGTAAGGATTATTTCAACTGAGCAGGGGAAAATGGCAGAAGAAATAATTTCTGAATTTGACTGCTTATGGAATTCACAGCATACATTTGGCTTTGATGATTTTTATGAGAATTATAAAGAAGAATATAATATAGTTAAACATCAAAGAGACATTGCCACGCAAGAAAAGATTGTATCATTAGAAAAATATAATCTAAAACCTAATAGCATGCAAATTGCATTTATAACAAATCTTAAGAAAATTATTGATGCGGGGGAAAACAGGGCGCTTTTAATATCTGCGACTGGAACGGGTAAAACTTATGCTTCTGCATTTGCAATGAGGGAATTAGGGTTTAAGAGAGTTTTGTTCTTAGTACATAGGGGACAACTTGCAAGACAAACCAAGAAATCCTATGAGAGAGTGTTTGAAAAATCTGTTTCCATGGGTTTGGTTTGTGGCGGATACCGTGAATATAACGCAGATTATGTGTTTGCTACGGTTCAAACATTAAATCGAGATGAACATTTACTTCAGTACAATAAGAACGCATTTGATTGTATTATACTGGATGAGGCACATCACGTAACAGCTGATACGTATCAAAAGATTATGAAGCATTTTGAACCTAAGTTATGGCTTGGAATGACTGCAACTCCGGATAAACGTGATGATAATATTGCCGGTAAAAACGTTTATGAATTATTCAATTATCAGATTGCTTATGAGATACGTTTACAACAGGCTATGGAAGATAAACTGTTATGTCCATTTCATTATTTTGGGATTACAGACTTGTCCATAATAGGAGATGATAAAGCTGACCATGATTTTAGTATGCTCACAAGTGATGAACGTGTTAAACACATCATAGAAAAATCATGCTATTACGGATATAGTGGGGATAAAGTAAGAGGATTGATTTTTTGCAGCAGTATTAAAGAAACACAAGAATTATCACATAAGTTTAATAGTATAGTTAATCCTGAGACCGGAAAATGTTATCGCACTATTGCGTTGAATGGTGATGCAACGGAACAGGAGAGACAGAGTGCGTTTGAACGGCTTGCTATGAATGAAAATGAATCCAATACGGATAAACAACCCTTGGACTATATATTTTCTGTGGAAATATTGAATGAAGGTGTTGATATCGTTGAAGTTAATCAGGTTATTATGCTTAGACCAACCCAATCTCCTATTGTATTTATTCAGCAGTTAGGAAGAGGCCTTAGAAAAGCAGATGGTAAGGAGTATGTGGTAATTCTTGATTTTATTGGTAATTATTGTAATAATTTTATGATACCGATAGCTTTGTCCGGAGATAGGACATACAATAAAGACAATGTTCGTAGGTATGTAATGGAAGGCGGAAGGATTATTCCGGGGGCATCTACAGTACATTTTGACGAAGTTAGTAAAAAAAGAATATTTGAATCTATTGATAAAGCAAATTTTAATGATATTAAATTGATAAGAGAGAATTATGAAAACCTAAAGACTAAATTAGGGAGAATACCATCTCTTCGTGATTTTGATGATTATGGTGAAATGGATGTAGTTCGTTTTTTCGATAACAATAGCCTTGGCTCGTATTATAAATTTTTAGTAAAATACGAGAAAGATTATAATATCAGGCTGTCACAGGATGAAGAAAAGATAGTTGAATTTATTTCAAAAAAGCTGGCAAGCGGAAAGAGAATTCAGGAACTGCTCTTGTTAAAGAGGGAACTTTTATATACACATAGATTATCTAAGTTCGGCTTATTTAAAGAATTGTCAGCAGATATGAGAGTATATGGGAAAACGGTTAGTAAAGAGCAGCAGGAGAACATTGTAAATGTTATGACTAATGAATTTCAGTCAGGTTCAGGAAAAAATACATATTCTCAGTGTATATTTATAGAAAAAGATAGGGACGATTATAAACCATCTAAGGCATTTATTGAAATGTTATCGAACGAATATTTCTATAATATAGTCAAAGAACTTGTTGATTTTGGAATAAGCAGATATGAAAGAGATTACAGTCATAGCTACGATATGACGGACTTTGTCCTTTATCAGAAATATACATATGAGGATGTATGTCGATTGCTTAATTGGGAACAAAATGAGGTACCATTAAATATTGGTGGCTATAAATTTGATAAAAAAACAAAAACATTTCCTGTGTTTATTAATTATGACAAATCAGATGCTATCAGTGACACCACAAAGTATGAAGATCATTTTGTGCCGGGATTTAAAGATCGTTTAGTAGCTATCTCTAAGTCAGGAAGAAGTGTGCAGTCAGAGGATGTACAGAATTTCTTGAATGCCGGAGAAAGAGGAATCAGAGTGGAACTCTTTGTGCGTAAAAATAAAGATGATAAGATTTCTAAAGAATTTTATTATCTGGGGCATATGACCGCTAGTGGAAATACAAAAGAATTTACAATGCCAAATACAAATAAAACTGCGGTTGAAATAGAGTGGATTCTTGATGTTCCGGTGAGGGAAGATATATATGAGTATATTGTAAATTCATGAACATATGAAAGAAGGAAAAATGTATGAAGATAATCAAAGTAGTTGCAGCCGTGATAAAATCTTTAAATGATAAAGGACAAACAATTATTTTATCTACCCAGCGAGGATATGGGGAATTTAAGGATAGCTGGGAATTCCCGGGAGGAAAAATCGAGAAGGGAGAAACACCACAAGAGGCATTAAAACGTGAAATTATGGAAGAGTTAGATACTCAAATCGAGGTAGGAACATTAATTGATACAATTGAGTACGATTATCCCGACTTCCATTTGTCAATGGATTGTTTCTGGTGTGAGATAGTAAGAGGAAATCTTGTGTTAAAAGAGCATGAGAATGCAAAATGGCTCACAAAGGAACAGCTTCAAGATGTTGAGTGGTTACCTGCAGATATTAAATTGATTGAGAACATCAGAGAGAATATGTAGGGACAGAAATCCTCCATTGAAGTCAGGATTTTACTATGCTAATATAAAAGTACAGAAAAGAGGGATAAATATGAATAAAGAACCTATTTTGGCAATATGCTATGATTTTGACAAAACATTGTCGCCGGATGACATGCAGGCACAGGGCTTTATACAGTCAATACGATATGAGGTGGCGGATTTCTGGAAAGAATCCAATGATTTGGCATCAGGCAATGATATGGACCAGAATCTTGCATATATGTATATGATGTGGAGTAAAGCGAGAGGAAAAGTGCTGTTTACAAGGGATACGCTAATTAAGGACGGAAGCAAGGTGAAACTGTTTCCGGGAGTCGATTCATGGTTTGACAGGATTAATGAATATGGCAGGGAAAAAGGCGTGATTGTAGAACATTATATAATTTCGTCGGGACTTAAAGAGATGATAGAGGGAACGAAGGTTGCAGACAAGTTTAAAAAGATTTACGCCAGTTCTTTTTATTATGATGAATACGGAGTGGCGGTATGGCCTGCCCAGGTCGTAAATTATACCAACAAGACCCAGTTCCTTTTCAGAATTGAGAAGGGTGTTCTGGACATAAACGACCAGGGTGTAAATTCCTTTTTTAAACCGGATGAATACAGGGTTCCTTTTAGAAATATGGTCTACATAGGCGACAGCGATACGGATATTCCTTGCATGAAGCTTGTTAATATTAACGGTGGTCATTCCATTGGCGTATTTAATTCCGGGACAAAAGACAAATCAAAAGTATTCAGGATGTTGGAAGAAAACAGGATAAAATACTATGCACCTGCGGACTACACGGAGGGCTCGAAACTTGAGGAACTTGTAAAGAAGATAATTGACAGGACTATCTCTAACGAAATTCTTGAGGATTTTCACTTTGAATGTGTCAGCGAAAAAGATGATGAGACCAGAAATCAGACAGAGGAAGAAGTAAGGAAAGAAGAGCTTATTAATAAGCTTGAGGACAGCACGAATTTTACAAACACCCATAATGTTATTGAACAGTTATCGGGTGTTACCGATTGGACCGGGGAGCAGACAGACAAGTTAATAAGAATTGCCCTTGAAAATAAGCAGGTAAAATACATATTAAAGGATAAAGATTTAAAAGATTTTTACGGCAGAATATGTAAAAATACAGATGACGAAAAGGCAAAGGCAGTTATTAAGATATTAAATACATAATGAAATCCATTATAAGCAGCATGAGGTAACAATATGAACAAAACCGATATGGAATTTTTTGAAACGTACAAAAGACTGGATAGATTATGCTCGGATGTATTCGGGTTAAGGAACGGCGGTGTGACACGTTATATAGATGAACTCAAAGCAATCGGATACGGATGTACCGAGGACTGTAAAACCTTAAAACGGTTAAGATACATAAGAAACCAGATGGCACATGATGAGGGAACTTTTGATTACCAGATGTGTGACAGGGATGATATTATATGGCTCAATGCATTTTATAATAGAATAATGAAAAGAACTGACCCTCTGGCAGTTCATTACAGGGCAGGGAGAAAGGCACAGAACACAGTACGGAATAATGTACATCATAGCGTACAGCATAACATACAGCATAACAGCAGCCGGCACAGAAAAACCCGCAAGGCAAATGTGATTTTCAATATTATTTTTTTCCTGATAATAATAGCCTGTGCCTGTTGCATATACTTCTTTGAATTTAATTAAAGAAGGAAAATACAAAAACAACTATGCCAAGAAGCATGAGGATTACGCCGGTAACACGGTTAAGTGTCTCAGGCTTAGCTTTGTTGGCGAAGATTGCGGCGATTCTTGCCCATATAAATGTAAAGACAACACATAATACAAATACCGGAATGTCAGGCATGCCGCCTATTGCAAAGTGGGAAACGGCACCTGTTAATGCGGTAAAAGTCATTATGAAAACACTTGTGCCTACGGCAGTTTTTAATTCATAGCCAAGTACGGAAGTGAGGATGAGTAACATCATCATTCCGCCGCCCGCACCTACAAAACCGCAGATAAAACCGATAAGTATGCCGCAGGCGAGAGACTGGATGGCACGTTTCTTTGCGGGTACATCGGACATAGATTCCTTAGTTGCCATGACAGGCTTCAGGATAAATTTTACACCGAGGAAAAAGGTCATGATGACCGAGAAATTTCCCATTGTGGTTGACGGAAGAAGGCTTGCAATGTAGCTTCCGATAAAAGTAAATACAAGGACGGAAACCATCATTATAAGTCCGTTTTTAATATCAAGATTCTTATTTTTCCCATATGTATAAGCAGATATGGCACTGGCAAGAACGTCGGAGGACAGGGCAATGCCTACAGCCATATAAGGGTCCATTTTAAGAAAACTTATGAGCATCGGGCTTATTACAGCCGCGGCACTCATTCCGGCAAAACCTGTACCGAGACCTGCTCCCATACCTGCAAAAAATGTTACGATTATTGTTATAAAAATATCCATTTGTATTTCCTCACTGATTTGATTATAAGATTATACAATAACGAGAGAATAATTAACAGTGAATAATTTTAGCTGTTTTACTTAAACTAAAAATAATCATCGGTGGAGGTAGCGTAATGGAAAATATTGTTGGAAAAATAAAAAAATATCTTGAAAGACTGGATAAGGGTGAGAGATTAGAGGCAGTACGGGCGGATTTTGTAAGGGAGTTAGGCGGCGTGGATGCGTCAGAAATAATGGCGGCAGAGGAAGAACTGCTTAAAGCGGGAACGCCGCTTAACAAGGTGCAGAGACTTTGTGATGTGCATGCAGCATTGTTTAAGGGAAAAATATCCAAAGAAGAACGGATGAAGACTTCGGAAGCATTGGCGGGCATAGAAGGACATCCTTTGAATACCTTCATGAAAGAAAATTTAAAACTCAGGGAGCTTATTGAAGAATGTAAAAAAGCACCTGAGAAAATACAAAGTGTAAGGGAAATCGCAATCCACTATGCCAAAAAAGGAGATTTGATTTATCCGCTTTTAGATGTAAAATATAATATAAGCGGACCGTCAGCCGTAATGTGGACAACTGATGTTGATATCAGAAACGGGATTAACCGTTTGTGTAAAGCAGAGAAAAAGGATGAAAAGTGGCAGGAAGATGTTGGAAAACTTCTTACAATGCTTGACGATATGATATATAAAGAGGAAAATATTTTGTTCCCTAACTGTGCTGTTAATTTTTCCGAGGAGGACTGGCAGAACATTTATATGGACTCCAAAGATTATGACGTATGTTTCGGAGTTGAAAATGCAACATGGGATGGTGTCAAAAAGGCTAAAGAAAAGGTGGCAATAGAAGGAGATATAATAAAAATCAACGGAGGAACGCTTTCTCTTAACCAGCTTGAAGCCATACTTAATACAATCCCTCTTGAAATAACTTTTGTGGATGAAGATAATATAAACAGGTATTTTAACGAAGGGCATAAAGTTTTTAAACGTTCAATGACGGCAATCGGGCGTGAAGTATTTTCCTGCCATCCGCCTAAAGTCAGCATCATGGTAAGACGTATAATCGATGAGTTTAGAAACGGAAGCCTTGACAGTATGCCTGTCTGGATGGAAAAAGCCGGAAGAACCATGCTTGTAACATATATAGCGGTGCGTGATGAAAATGACGGATATATAGGAACTTTGGAATTAGTACAGGATATGGAATTTGCAAAAGAGTATTTTAAACAGAATTAAGGAGGCTAAGATGAACAACAGATACGAATTCAGAATTATAAAAGATAATGAGGCAGAACAGGCGGTGCGTATTGAACAGGTATGTTTTCCGCCCAATGAAGCCTGCAGTGAGAAAAATATGATAGAAAGAATTAAGAATGCGCCGGAACTTTTTCTTGTTGCAGTGGACAAAGAGACCGGTAAAATAGCAGGTTCTCTAAATGGGCTGGCAACAGATGAAGAGATATTCAGGGATGAATTTTTTAAAGATGCGTACCTTAATAATTCTGAAGGAAAAAATATAATGATTCTTGGATTAAGCATTTTGCCGGAATACAGAAGACAAGGACTTGCAAGAGAACTTGTCAGACAATATGCGTTGAAAGAAAAGAAAAATAACAGGGAAAAACTAATACTTACATGCCTTGATGCTAAGGTCCCAATGTATCTTGATTTTGGGTTTACGGACCATGGAATATCAGATTCTGTATGGGGCGGCGAAGTGTGGCATGAAATGAGTCTTGATATACATAAGGTTTGTTAAAGTTTGTTAATAAATTTTTAATTTGACCATCTTTATGTCAGGATGTTAAAATTAAAAATAGATTATTAATTGGAAAGAGGGTGCAATATGATATCAATTACAGATTACACAGATGAGCAGGTTAAGCTTTGTGTTAAAAATGATCAGATTGATAAGAATTTATATCAGGAATATGGCGTTAAGAGAGGTCTTAGGGATGAACAGGGACAAGGTGTTCTGACCGGACTCACCAACATTTCACAGATAACGGCATTTAAGAATGTGAATGGAGAAAAGATTCCGTGTGACGGAGAACTTTTATATAGAGGATATAATGTAAGAGATCTTGTTAATGGCGCTGCAGATAAGAGGTTCATTTTTGAGGAGGGAGTTTACCTTCTTCTATTCGGAGATTTGCCTGATAATGAACAACTGGCAAAGTTCAGGGAAGCACTTAACAACAGTATGGATTTCCCTACCAACTTTACAAGGGATGTCATTATGAAAGCTCCGAGAGTGGATATTATGAATTCAATGACAAGGAGTATTCTGACACTTGCATGTTATGATGACAGACAGGATGATTTATCCCTTTCAAATGTATTAAGACAGTGTATTATGCTTATCAGCAATTTTTCAATGATGGCTGTTTACGGATATCATGCATATAACCACTATGATAATAACGGCAGTATGTATATTCATCGTCCGGACAGCAATTTGTCTATAGCAGAGAATTTCCTCAGAATGTTAAGACCTGACAAGTCTTTTACCGAGCTTGAAGCGAGGGTTCTTGATATTGCACTTTTATTGCATATGGAGCACGGCGGCGGTAATAACTCAACTTTTACCACAAGAGTTGTTACTTCGTCAGGTTCAGATACATATTCTGCAATAGCTGCGGCAATGTCTTCACTTAAAGGAAGAAAACACGGCGGAGCCAATCTTCAGGTTATGAAGATGATGGATGACATTAAATCCCATGTTTCGGATTTTGGCGATGAGGAAGAGATTGCGACTTATCTTGACAAAATACTTAATAAACAGGCTTATGACAGACAGGGACTTATATATGGAATGGGGCATGCGGTATATTCTTTATCAGACCCAAGAGAGCAGGTATTCCGTAAGTTTGTTGAGGAACTTGCCCACGATAAGGGTAAGGATAAGGACCTTATGTTATATGAGAATATAGAAAAAATAGCACCTATGCTTATTGCCAAGGAACGTAAGATATACAAAGGTGTAAGTCCTAACGTGGATTTTTACAGCGGATTTGTATATGAGATGCTTGGAATTCCAAGAGAGCTTTATACTCCGCTTTTTGCCATTGCAAGAATTGCAGGCTGGAGCGCCCACAGAATGGAGGAACTTGTAACAACGGACAAGATTATAAGACCGGCATACAAGAGCCTTGTAACGGACAGGGAATACGTTCCTAGAGATTTACGTTAGTAATGGAGACAGAATTATGGTATTAAGGATTCCTCATTATTTTGACAGTTTTGTATGTACCGCAGGTGAGTGTAGGGATAACTGCTGTTACGGAGGATGGCAGATAGACCTTGATGAAGACACTGTGGAGTTCTATAAGTCAGTAAAAGGCGATTTTGGAGACCGCTTAAGAGCCTCCATAGATTATACGGATACTTATTGTTTTAAATTAGAGAACGGGGGATGTCCGTTTCTTGATGATGATAATTTATGCCATATCTATAAAGAGCTGGGGCCTGAACATATGGGAGTTGTATGTACACAGTTTCCAAGGTTCAGCGAATATTACGGTCATTATAAAGAGACCGGGATAGGTCTTGCCTGTGAGGAAGCTGCCAGAATAATATTGGAGGACACAAAGCCTTTCCATATTGTGGAGCGTACGATAGACGAAGAAGAGTTTGAAGATGAAGAATATGACGGCCTTCTTTGCAAAGGAATAGAGAAGGTCAGAAACTGCCTTTTTGACGTAATGAATTCTGATATGGGATTTGCAGACAAATTATCGGTCCTCCTTGATACGGGTGAATATATACAGGAATTAATTAACAGAAATGATTATAAGGCTATTTTGGAATATGTTCCCCGGTATGTAAACAGGGAAACGTTGCCTTATGAAGAAGCGGATATTATGGAAATCTGGGACACCTATGATTCCATGGAGGTTCTCAATGTGGAATGGACGGAATTTGTTAAGAATTTAACAGCTTCGCTTCATAAAGATGATTACGTCAGGAACTTGTCCGGCTTTAATAAAGAAAATTATCCGTTTACAGGATATGACAAGCTGGTATGCTATTATCTTTTCAGATATCTGCTGCAGTCTGTATATGACCACGACTTTGCAGGTAAAATATATTTTATGACAGCCAATCTGATACTTATTAAGGAAATGGACATCTATATTTACAAAAGGGATGGAATGCTTACGAAAGAGCAGCATATGGAGTGTATACATATGTTTTCAAGGGAGATTGAGTATTCAACGGATAATCTTGACACCCTTTCGGAGGAATTTCTTTTTAGTGATATCTTTTGTAAGGAGAGACTTGAAAGTATCGTAAGAACATTATTTTGAAAGGAAGGATTAATTATGGCAAGTGACACAAATATTAATTTGAGAAATCAGGTAATGTATAGTGTGTATGTAAGAAATCATACACCGGAGGGAACTTTTAAAGCATTGGAAAAAGACCTTCCAAGAATTAAACAGATGGGTGTTAATGTGATATGGCTTATGCCTATACATCCAATCGGGGTTGTAGGCAAAAAGGGAAAACTTGGATGCCCTTATTCAATTAAGGATTACAGGGCTGTCAATCCCGCATACGGAACCAGAGAGGATTTTGTACATCTTGTTGATGCAATCCATGGTCTCGGAATGAAATGTATCATTGATGTGGTATATAACCATACGTCAAAAGATTCTGTGCTTTCTATTGAACACCCGGAATTTTTCTACAAAAAAGAGGATGGAAGCTTTGGTAATAAGGTAGGTGACTGGTCGGATGTATATGACCTTGATTATAAGAACAAAGACCTTTGGGATTATCAGATTGATACCTTGAAGATGTGGGCAGAGATAGTTGACGGTTTCAGATGTGATGTTGCCTCAATGGTCCCTATAGAATTCTGGAATAGGGCAAGGTCAGAATGCGCCAAGGTTAAAAAAGGTTTAATCTGGCTTGCCGAGTCGGTTGACATAGGCTTTATTAAATATTTAAGAAGCATTAATTGCGTTGCCAATTCGGATAATACTATGTATTCTGCTTTTGATATGACCTATGATTATGATATATGGAATTTCTATGACGGTTATCTTAAAGGAAAAGTAAGTGCTGCGGATTATGCAGAAGTCCTTAACTTCCAGGATGGAATATATCCTGAGAATTATGTTAAAATCCGTGCTCTTGAGAACCATGACAGAGACAGGGTTATGAACTACGTTCATGATATTGAGACTGTAAAGAGGCTTCTTGCTTTCTCATATTTCCAGAAAGGAATGGCGTTTATATATGCCGGTGAGGAATTCGGAAATGACAGAACCCCAAGTCTTTTTGATATTGATACGATTGACAGAAATACAGGATATGATATAAGCGGTTATATTTCCAAATTATCGGAAATTAAGAAGCAGTACAGCATATTCGCAGACGGACTTTATGAAGTGAAAGCGGAACCGGATACGGATACTTTTGTAATTACATATTGCAAAGGCAATAATAAAGCTCTCGGAATTTTTAACATAAAGGGCGAAACAAAGGATATTAAGACCGATATTCCTGACGGTACCTACAAAAATATATTTAATGATTGCAATATAGCTGTTGTTGGTGGTACAATTCACAAGTCAGAAATTGATAGTAACAATGGAGTTGTGGGAATAATTATATGATTCCCCGTGTGAATAGAATGAAAGATAACAGTAAGATTGCGATAGCAGCAATAATATCAGGAGCAGCATTAGAAACGGCAATGGTTATTTCTGCACTGCCTATAAAAAAATATAAGGCAGAGCTTAAGAATGTCTCTAAGAAGCTCAACGGAAAAATTAAGAGTACAGTAACCAGGACAGCTTTGTTAGGTATATGCGGAGCGCTGACTACGGCAGCAGGAATATCTTTGAAGCATAAGAAATCAGAGACCGCAGATGAGCGTGAAAGCAGAGTGGAAGCAGTCGGGATGAAAGAGAAGGCTTCCGATGAAACCGTAATTAAAGATGAAGCGGCTGCAGTTGAAAATATAAAAGAAACACCTAAGTCAGAGGACGTTCCGTCAGTCTGGAAATGCGAAGCCTGCGGACATGAGAATTCCGTTGATAAGAAAGTATGTTCATATTGCGGACAATTAAGAAGTGACCTTTTAAATAAGGTGATGGAACAATGGTAAACAAATCCCCAATGTCAGATAATGGCATTGGGGATATTTTTATTCTTCAGTGGCAGATTTAATTGCATTTCCGTTTATATTGAAAAGACCATTAGTGGTCTTTACCAGGAAAATACTGTCATTGTCCGTATGCAGAAGACTAATAAAATCTGTGGTATTATATTCGCTTAAAGTATTTGAAGAATCTTTTATGTATATTTTTCCTTCTGACTGGTTCTCGGTCAAACAAAAGCCTTTTTCTGACTGATAGGATATAGTTTCGTTTATATCAAGAGGAACAAGATGACCATAAATATTGGCAAGATATGTATTATCATCAATGTATAATTTGTCTGTAACCGTTAAGTCCGTGTAAAGCTTTTTGCCTTTTAATGAGTATACGGTGCCTGCACCATCTTTTGTTATAACAAAACCATAATTTGAAGAACCTTCCAATGTACAGGTGTCTTTTGAAAATTTTTCTACCTGATCATCATCACTGTCTTTCAGTATGTAAGCGGATTCGGTTTCAATGAAGAAGGTACGGTTATTGCCGTATAACATAGGATGAAGTATCTCGCCATTATCCGAGGTGCCTACAAGAGAACCACCGGAAGAGTATGTCGCAACTATAATATCGGATGAATCATATATATATCTGTAATCCGACGTGGCAAAAATCCGGCAGCCGCTGTAATCATCCGAAATAGGATAGAATTTTGTTCCGTCATTATTGAAAAAACCAAGCTGTACATCACCTTGTGATGCAGAAGTTATATAGTAATCAAAAATATTTTCATCATAATAATCGGCGTGTTCAATTACTGTAGAACCATTCTTTTCACTGATATAGCGGTAACCGTTACCGGTATTGATACATAATATTCCATAGCCGCCGCTTGAAAAAGGAGATTCTACATAACCGCAGTCCGAAATATTGGTTATAGTTATGTCTTCTGTAATTACATCGCCATTCTCAGACCTGATATCATATACATCCTCGCCCTTATCACACAGATAGATGATTTTGTCATCTGAAGGGTAAAGCGAAATATTTTTATACTTCTCAGGCACAACTGCTGAGCCTGTTTCGGAAATAAGACCAACAAGCTCTCCGGATTCTTTATCAGTGGTTACTATGAAATATGGAAGGGTCTCAAGTCTTTTCATATAGTCATAAGAATCGTATTTTATTATTTCATTTCCTTCTGAATCCACAACCATATAGCGGTCATAACCGTAAGAATCGTTTGTTATCAGGCTTGTACCGTAATAAAAGTTCTCCATGGAGAAATTTTTCAATACATTATAGGTAAAGCTGATTTCTTTTTCGCTATTGACGAATGTATACGTTCTTTTTAATTTACCGTTGCTGTCTGCCCTTTCTGAGGTATCCGTAAGGATATAATCGGAAGTGTCGGCTACAGAGGAATCATTTTTATCCGGTTTGCCGCAGCCTATAAGCAGGGCGGACAGGATAAATGGGATTGTAAGTAAAATTCTTTTTTTCATATAATCTCCTTAATTAAATAATATTTTCATAGTAACAACGTATAAGTTCTGCAACACTCCATGCCTGTGAGAAACAGCCTCTTGAAGTGCAAGGAAAACTTCCGTCAAATATTTCTGCTACGCCGCCTAAACAGCCATCGTTCAGATGATCTATCATCGGTTCAAGCAAAAGAGCTGCATCTTCTTTTGCAGACTGGGTATTGCCATGTGTCTTAACATAAGCAGATATGAAAAATCCTGTTATATATCCCCATGAAGTTCCCATATGATATGCTTTGTCCCTGTCTATAAGTCTGCCGATGTATTGTGATTTATAACGTTCGTCATAGTAAGGAAGAGTCCTTATGCCCAAAGGAGTGTATAATTCTTTATATACTTTATCAACTATGGCCTTTTCCATATCCGCTGAAAGCATCGTATAGGGAAGTATTACGGCAACAAGCTGGTTAGGACGGATTGAAGAATCAGGGGCATCGCTGCCGTCAGCTTTTTTACCTATAACGTCATAGAGACAATTCTCATTGCTGTTCCAGAATTTGCTTATAAAGCTATCTTTAACTTTGGAAGCCAGCTCATGATATTCTGTTTTCTTGTCACCGGGACTTAATTCCTCCATAACCTTTAAGGCATTGTACCATAAAGCATTGATTTCTACAGGCTTGCCGTGCCTTGGCGTAACAACAAGATCACCTACACGGACATCCATCCATGTAATCTGGTCTAAATCACTTCCTCCGCTTATGAGGCAGTCTTCGTCCATACATATAGAAAAATCAGTTCCTTTTTTGTAATTGTCAATAATCTCTACAAGAGCCGGATATATTTCTTCCATAATGAACCGGCGGGCGCTGGCACCGGTGTTGTACTCAAGATACTTGTATACGGCATTAAAATACCACATCGAAGCATCCATTGTATTGTAATAAGGAACGTCAGTATCCGTATTAGGAAAAACATTAGGAAGAAGTCCGTTTTTAACATATAATGCAAAGGATTTTAAAATGCTTCTGGCATCTTCAAATCTGTGGGTACAAAGTACAAGTCCCGTAAAAGCAATCATTGTATCACGTCCCCAGTCCATGAACCATGGATATCCGGCGAGAACGGTTTTACATTTTGTGGATTCCCTTTCAACAATAAAATTATCGGCACTGTATGCCAGACGCTTTAAAAGACCATCTTTTTTAGGAACCAAGTCACATAATTCTTTTTTTCTTGCATCCATTGATTTAAGAATATCAAAACCATTGCAGGATACATCTTCCGTACTACATACAAAATAGAAGAATTTGTCCTCTCCGGCGTTAATGTCTATACATATATCGTAAGGCGTATAGAAACCGTCACAAGCATTAAGACCGTTTCTTACATCAAGGTCATATAATACACCTGAAAGATATATGTGTGTAGGTTCTGCCATGCTTGTAGGGTAGGTAGAACGATCTATAAATTCTCCGTCAGAGGCCCTGAAAAAATACTTCATATTCATTACATCACTTGTGATGGTAATTGTACCGGATTTTTCATCGGAATGTAAACCGAGTGTCTTAGGGTCGGTAACCTCACCCAATGTCTTACATGTAAAATATGGTGTAATATACAGTTTTCTGCGGCTGCTGCCATTTTTGACGGAATAACATATTACAGAAGTATCTTTTCCATATACCATACCTATGGATTTACGGATAATCATATCACCAATCTGATAGGTATATTCCGGATAAGAACCAAAACTAAAGTGGGAAAGATACCTGAATCCCTCATAAGTTTCACTGATACTGTGGTAAGTAGCAAGGTTTGTGATGCCTGTATCATCTGAAATACGTTCACTTATATTGGCTAAGAGAGTATATCTGTCAGCCGGATGATTAAGGGATACATTCAAAAGACTGCTGAAACTTCTGGAGTTAGAGCCTATGACAGTAGCGTTTGCGTATCCTCCGATGCCATTTGAAATCAACCATTCTTTTTCAATACCCTCGCTGAAATTTCTGAAATCACCTTTGCCAAGGTTATATTTGTCCTGATATGTTGAAAAATCAACACTGCTCATGTAAGAGTCCTCCCGATACATTCAATTGATGTAATTATATCAAATCAGTATAAAAAAAGCAAAAAAAACCGGTCATCATCTGACCGGTTTTTAAAAAAATTATAAAACTTTTGCAAGAAATTCTTTGAGCCTTGGATTCTTAGGATTGGTGAAAAATTCTTCAGGAGAAGAATTTTCAAGAATCTGTCCGTTATCTATAAAAATTACTTTATTGGCGACTTCTCTTGCAAAACCCATTTCGTGTGTTACAACAATCATTGTCATGCCGTCTCTGGCAAGCTGTTTCATAAGATCAAGAACTTCTCCTACCATTTCGGGATCAAGTGCACTTGTAGGCTCGTCAAAAAGGATTACATCAGGCTTCATTGCCATTGAACGGACAATCGCAACACGCTGCTTCTGACCGCCCGACAGTGTTGAAGGATATACATCCGCTTTGTCTTCAAGCCCGATCTTTTTTAATAATTCAATGGCTTCCTGCTTACATTCTTCAACAATCCTTGAATTGGTTGTTGTGATTTTAATAAGTTCTTTTTTGGAATCCTTGCTTCTGAAAAGATTGGTAAATTTTGTAATGGCATTGTGGCGTTTGTCTTTTCTTAATTGCTGCTTTTTAACATAGACAGGAGCTAACATAATGTTTTTGATGACTGTCTTATTATTAAAAAGATTGAAATGCTGGAATACCATTCCCATGTGGCGCCTGTGAATATTGATATTAACTTTAGGATCCGCAATATCAACACCGTTAAAAATAATCTGACCGCCGGTTGGGTCCTCCATACAGTTAAGACATCTTAAGAATGTACTTTTACCGGAACCGGAAGGACCGATGACAACCATAATGTCACCTTTTTCTATTGTGATATTAATGCCTTTAAGGACTTTATTATTACCAAAACTTTTTTCAAGATTAATTACGTCTATCACTTCGTCTCAGGCTCCTTTCCATAAGTTTGATTGCAAAACTGATAATAAGAACCAGTACGATATAAATCAATGCCATAACAAGATAAGGAACCATAAATTCATAGTTACTGCTTCCGATAAAGCTGAAAGCAACATAGAGGTCTGTCGCACCTACGAAGCTTACTACCGAAGTATCTTTTATTAAGGCAATCAGCTCATTACCCATTGTAGGTAAAATATTTTTTACTGCCTGGGGAATAACAATTTTTAACATTGTTGTTCCAAAGCTAAGGCCAACAGCACGTCCGGCCTCCATCTGTCCGCTGTCTACCGACATAATGCCGCCACGCATAATTTCCGAAATGTATGCGGCACTGTTAAGACCGAATACCATAACGGCAACCTGGATACCTGTCATACGGCTTCCCATCAGAGGAAGCAGGACATAATAAAATACAAGAAGCTGTACCACGATAGGAGTGCCTCTGAAAAGCGCTACATAAAAAGAACATATTTTATTAAGTATTCTTGGTAAAACTTTGTATTGGGGAATAACTCTTGCCGTAGCAATAAGCGTTCCTATCACAATGCCGATTATAAGACCCAGCACAGCAATTGTAAGCGTATTTTTCAAACCTTCAAGAACCTTAACGTATCCGTTGTATTTTATGAAGGTTTCCCAGAATTTATCAAACTTGAGTGAAAAATTACCCATGAAACCACCTTTCCAGCGAACAGTAATTACTGCATTTTGTTGATTGATTCAGTAATGAACTGGGCAGGAGCAGCATCAATGATTACATACTTTAATCCGCCGTTGATAAGATCCTGTACTGCTAAAGAACCATTAGCATATCCTGTGTTCTTCATTTTGAAACCGGCAAATCCGAAGCTTTCATCACCTTCACAGTAGAACTGGCCTGTAGTTCCGTTCTGGAAACCTACTGATGAGGAAGAATCTTTTGTATTAAGGATTGCTTCTACGTCTTCTACTGTTTTACAGTTATCAAATTCAGTATTGTCAGATGCAACAACAAGTCTCTGTGATGCCTGATAATATGGATCAGAGAATGCTACATATTCTTTACGGTCCTCTTTGATTGTAAGGCCTGCGATTGCAAGGTCACATTTGTGCTGGCCTACAGATAAACATACGGCATCAAAGCTCATATTCTGGATAACAAGCTCTTTGCCTAACTTATCTGCAAGAGCCTTTGCAATTTCCATATCAATTCCTGCATAGCTGTCACCCTTTGTATATTCGAAAGGTTCAAATGCTGCGTTAGTGGCTACAACAAGCTGGTCCTTGCTTTCATCCAAAACAGCAGACTTAACCGCTACAGGTTCTCCGTCACCGAAGTATTTGTTGCAGATCTTGTCCAGTTCGCCGTTTTCTTTAATTTCCTTAATGAAAGCATTAACCTGGTCAAGAAGTTCCGGCTGGTCCTTATCAACACCAAAAGCATATTCTTCTTCCGTAAGGTTAATATCTATAACCTTGGCTGTTTTTTTAGCTGATGAATTTCCAGACTTTCCACATGCTGTAAATACTGAGAGAGCAAGTACAGCAGAAAGACCAACTGCTATTAATTTTTTTAATTTCATTATTATTTCCTTCTTTCTATATTGTATAGAGTGTAATATAACATCATACAAGATAAATTGCAATTAAGTAATTAAAAACGTTGAGAATTTTTTTAGAGTGTGTTATTATACCTGTAAGTATTTGTAAACGTTTTAGTTTAAGAAAACATATTTTAAGGAGAAGAAAATATGAAGATAATACATTGTGCAGATGTTCATTTGGATTCCAGGATGTTAAGACATCTTTCCAAGGAACAGGCGAAAGAACGCAGAAATGAGATACTCAATACTTTCGGACAGATGGTTACATATGCTGCTAAGAATGATGTGGCAGCAATTATCATTGCCGGAGACCTTTTTGACACGAGTATGATATCGGTTACAACCAGAAATTATGTAAGGGATCTGATTGTGAATAATCCCAAGATAGAATTTTATTATCTTCAGGGAAATCACGACATTGATAATTTCCTTATTAATTTGCAGGAGATTCCGGCTAATCTTAAATTATTCGACAGAAAATGGACCGGATACAATGTTGCGGGTTCCGATAAAGTAGTTATAAGCGGTGTTGAACTTTCGGAGAAGAATCATAAGGATGTATATGATTCATTATCACTTGATATTAACAAGTATAATATCGTTGTATTACACGGAAAGGCTATGCCGACTAAAGCAGTTGATGATTATGAGAGTATCGGACTTGATAAGCTTAAGAATAAGTCAATTGATTACCTTGCACTCGGACATTACCACTCATACAGTGAGGAACAGCTTGACAGCAGAGGTGTGTATTGTTATTCAGGATGTCTTGAAGGCAGAGGCTTTGATGAATGTGGTGAACATGGTTTTGTCCTCATTGATGTGGATGAGAAGAAGATGACATCCCGTCGGAAATTAATTGATATAGCTGAGAGAAATATATATTCAGTAGATATAGATGCTACAGGATGTTATACCACAAGTGATGTAATCCAGAAAATTACAAAGGCACTTGATGATATGAAGATTAGCGGCAAGAGCCTTGTGCGTATTGTGATTAAGGGAGAGGTTTCTCTTAAAACGGAGATTAACGTAGACTTAATTGAGAAGAATTTTGCACATTCTTTCTATGTGTTCAAGGTAGAAGATAAGACGAAGACATTAATTAATTATGAAGAATTTATGTTTGACGAGACTCTTAAAGGCGAATTTGTAAGAAATGTCTTAAAAGCTCCGGATATTGCTGAGGAAGATAAGCCAAAGATTATCCGTTATGGTATTCAGGCACTTACAGGAGAGGAGATATAGTCATATGAAACTTATTCGTTGTGAAATTCAGAACTTTGGTAAAATTAGAAAAGGAATATATGAATTCAAGGATGGATGCAACGCATTCTGTGAGCGTAACGGCTGGGGTAAATCAACACTGGCAGCATTCATCAAGATTATGCTGTATGGTTTTGAAAATGAACGTACACGTAGCGAATTCGAGAACGAAAGAAGAAGATTCAGACCTTGGCAGGGCGGTGTTTACGGAGGCAAGCTTGTATTTGAATCCAATGGAGAGACCTACGAGATTGAAAGAATTTTCGGAAGCAGGGAAAAAGATGATAAGTTCTGTGTAAGGAATTTAAGAACTAATCTTGAAGATACATCATTCCTTCCTAATGTAGGAGAAGCACTCTTTAAGATAGACAGGGAATCTTTTGACAGAACTGTATTTATATCCCAGAGTGATTGTGCAACAAGCTCAACAGACAGTATTAATGCAAAGTTAGGTAACCTTGTTGAAAATACTAACGATATTAATAATTATGATTCGGCTAATCAGGCAATGATCGACGTAATAAATAAATTAAGCCCTGATAAGAAGAATGGTTCTCTTAATGTCCTTTCCAACAGCATTGCGGAACTCAGGAATACACTTATACATAAGAAAGAGATTGATGAAGCAATCAGTGACAATGTTAAGACAATGAAGGAAAAGGAAGAGTACTTTGAAAATCTTAAAGATCGTCAGAAAGAATTGCAGGAATCACAGGAGACCACGAGCCACTTAATGGAGATCAAGACCAAGCAGGAAAAATACCAGGGTCTTGTTCATGAAGCACAGATACGAAGAGAAGCGCTTGATAAAGAACAGAAGAATTTTCCGGGTGCAATTCCTGAAGAGACAGAAATTGATGAGATAATTGAGGTTGGCTCAAAGCTTACCGGACTTAACCAGTCAGTTGCCAATTATACATTGACACCTGAGGAACAGAATGAACTTGAATCATGGGATTCTAAATTTAAAGATACACCACCTGCTCCTGAGGAAGTAGATGCCGTAATTAAAGAGACAGCTAACTATTTCAGAATGTCCCAGGAATACAGTAAGACACAGCAGCCGGTTGTGGATGATTCCAAGATCAAAGAATATGAAGCGAGATTCAGCGGCAATATTCCAAGGGAAGTAGAACTGGATTCAAGGCTTGAGACATGGAATAAGAGAAATGCCAGAGCCAATGCAATTCCTGCCAAGGAAGCATCTCTTGATGCATTAAGAAATGCACCTAGTAAAGTATCGATAACACCTACAATATTCATTGGTGGGTTACTTGCCTTTGCAGGATTTATCCTTTTCCTTCTTCCAATGGTCAGCAAGTCAATAGCAGGAAGTGCCAAAGTAACAATGAATGCCGGTGGTATTCTTGCATTTGTTGTAGGCGTAATTTTAGTAATAGTTGGTATTGTAAATGTAAAGAGCAATACTTCACATGTTAATCCGGAAGTTGATAAGCTTCTTGATGAAATCAAAAAGGATAAAGATTACGTTGAGGCAATTGACGGACAGATGCAGTTATTCCTTACCAAATATAAGCTGCCTTTTGATACTGAGAGAGTTACAGAATACATATTCGGACTTAAAAATATGCTTAAGGAATATGAAGAACTTGTTGATAAGAAGGATGAAGTTGTACATGATGATGCAATAGAGAAACTTCAGGAATCAAGCAATAAGATTGAAGCGTTTATTACGAAGTATTATGGAGCTTCACAGGGAGATAATTACCTTGAACTTATTCATGATCTCCAGTATGGTTCAGAGACTTACAGATATCTGTTTGCCAAGAAACAGGCATTAGCACAGTTTGAGAACGAAAGAAACGAAGTTCTTAAGGTTATTCAGGATTTCTTTGACAGACTTAATATTAAGATGCAGAGCGATCTTTATACACAGCTTGTTAATATGAAGAGCCACCTTCAGGCGTACAGAATATGTTTACAGGAATGGGAACATGCTGATGCAGAAGTTAAGAAGTTTGAAGCAGCTGAAGATATGAATGTAATTAAGAATACACAGCTTCCTGAAAAACTTGAATCACTTGAAACATTACATGCACAGCTTGTTGAGATTGCAGAACAGATAGATGAGACACATAAATTCCTGGATGAGATTACTAAGGTTGTTAGTGATTTATATCTTAAGAAAGAAGAATTTGATGATGCTGAAGACAGCCTTAAAGATTTAAGTGAAAAATATGAAGCAGACAACAAGAAATACGACCTTGTCAGCAAGGCAAGAGATTTCCTTGAAACTGCAAGAACTAATATCATCGGTAAATATATCGGACCTATTAAGGCAGGATTTTCAAAGTACTATAATATTCTTACACATGAATCTGCAGATCGTTATCATATTGATGCCAATACACATCTTACGGTTGAAGAAGAAGGAATGCAGAGAGAAGTACATTTCTTCAGTAGCGGATATCAGGATATGATTGGTATATGTATGAGAATGTCACTTGTAGCGGCAATGTACAAAGAAGAGAAGCCATTTATCATTTTTGATGACCCATTCATCAACCTTGATATGGATAAGACAGAGGGTGCATTACAGTTCCTTGAAGAAGTATCTAAAGAATATCAGGTAATCTACTTTACATGTAATGACAGCCGTATCAGAAAATAAATCAAAAACAAGAAAAACCGGGGCTTCCCCGGTTTTTCTTAAATAATTAAGGGAAAATATGGAATTATTTATAATCGGGATGATAACCGGAACAATAATAGGAATACCAAGGGATACATATTCAGAGATGTTATCGCAGAACTGTGTAAAAAATGGAATTGGACAAAGTGTGATAATCGGAATAGGAATGTCGCTTGCAGTTGCTTTTATGACAATCATTGATATGATTGTTTTATTTTTCTTGGGAAAATACATGTTAAAGGCAAGAAGTTTTTTTACATATATAATGAGTGCACTGTTAATCGTTACCAATGTAATCGGGATAATCAGATTAGACAACTCTTATGATACAGATAATACGGGAACTTCCTTTGTTAATTTTATGACGGGAATAATGGTAGGTATTTCTGAATTTACCAATATATTTCTTATACTTTTTATGTATGTATATTTTGACATAGCAGGACTTGGATTCAGTGGGTATGCAGTCCTTTTAGGGGGAACAGTTGCAGGAGCTTTTATTATATGCGTTATTATAGGAATATTATTTAAAATTTTTGATAATTTCAGGAAAATAAAAAGTACAAGAGGATATAATCTTGCGGTAAATATAATGATGATTTTTGCAGGCATTTTTATTATTTTGAAAGAGGCAGTTTAGAATGGGAAAAAAAGCATTATTTTTTGATATAGACGGAACTATATGGGATTTTCATAACAGAATCTGTGAAAGTACAGTGGAAGCAATGAAAAAATTACATGACAACGGACATCTGACTTTTATATGCAGCGGGCGCAGCAGGGCATATATCAGGAATGAAGTTCTCCTTGCACTTGGTTTTGACGGAATAATATCAGGGTGCGGTACAATGATAGAATATGATAACAAACAGGTATTTTATAAAAAACTGGATGACGAATTTGTAAGATATACAATAGACGGAGTCAGAAAATATGGTTTCAGGCCTATACTTGAAGGAAGAGAATATCTGTATATGGATGATGAGGATTTTGCCGGTGATTTGTACGGCAACAAATTAAAAAAAGAACTGGGCAGCCGCCTTATTCCCATAAAGGGGCAGAAAGAATATGATATTTCAAAACTTTCCTGTGCAGTTACAGGTAACAATGTAGATAAATGCGAGGAAGAATTCGGAAAGTATTTTGAATTTATTCTCCATAATGAACACGTTGTTGAAATGGTTCCAAAGGGATTCAGCAAAGGAACCGGCATATTAAAAGTGTGTGAAATGCTTGGAATAGATATAAACGATACTTATGCTTTTGGTGACAGCAACAATGATATTTCAATGCTTAAAACAGTGGGACATGCCATAGTAATGGGCAATGGAACAGAAGAGGCAAAGAAAGAAGCAGACTATATCACAACCAAAGTTATGGAGGATGGAATATGGAATGCATGCAGATATTTTAACCTGATTTGACAGAATTTGTGAAAAAGACTTGCATATTTTTATATTTTGTTCTATATTCTTTGTGTGACTGGAAAGTTACTATAATAGGAGGGAAAATCAATGGCAACAAAGAAAACAGAAATTAAGGAAACTGTTAAGAACGTAACTAAGGCACCAGCTAAGACAGAAGTTAAAGCTCCTGTTAAAGCAGAGGTTAAGACAGAAATTAAGACAGAAACAACAGCTCCTAAGGCAGAAGAAGTAAAGGCAGAAGTTAAGGAAGAAGCTAAGAAAGCTCCTGCTAAGAAGGCAGAAGTTAAGGAAGAAGCTAAGAAAGCTCCTGCTAAGAAAGCAACACCGGCTAAGGCAGTTAAGGCAGAAATTAAGACCGCTTTGTATGTTCAGTTCGCAGGCAATGAAGTAACAGAAGCAGATATTATCGATAAGGTAAAAGCTGCTTATGTGGCAGAAGGACATAAGGAGTCAGCAATTAAAGAAATTAATCTTTATGTTAAACCTGAAGAATACGCCGTTTATTATGTAATTAACGACAAGGCAATCGGTAAAGTTAATCTTTTTTAATTGAACGTACATAGGAGAACCTCTTTCAAAATTGAAAGAGGTTTTTTCTTTACAAAATATGAGTCTTCCCTGTATAATTAAATTATAAGATACGAAGGAGACGGCCTATGAAAAGCTGGTTAGGATTTATCATTTCGGCAGTTCTATCCTTTCTTGTGTTGGAGGGAATAGATATCATAAGACAAATGCAGAATAAGAACTAGAAAGACAGTTGAGAATTGTTCAACTGTCTTTCTTTTTTTCTTAAACTTTACATGATTTTTTCATGATAAACAATGCGATTTTTACATAAGGACAGTATTCTATATCTTGTAAACGAGGTAAACAATTTAATCCTTCAGAGACAATCGTTTCTGTGGTAGAAAGGAGAATAAGATGAACATTATTTTAGATTCGGTTGACAAAGTTAAAGATTTTGTCAGAGAAATGTCCAGGTTTGAAACAGATATTGATCTGGTGTCATCAAGATTTATTGTGGATGCAAAATCCCTGATGGGAATTCTTAGTCTGGATCTTACAAAACCAATTGAAGTAAGAATACTTGACAAACAGGATGAAAGGCTCATTAACACAATAGAAAAATATGCAGTAGCATAAAATTATATTTAGATATTTAAAGGAGAAAATGAAAATGAAAAAATCAGTATTAGCAGCAGGAATTGCAGGTTTAGTTGCGGCATCGCTTGTAGGATGCGGAAAATCAGGAACAACATCAGGAAACGGTGATGCTAATGGTAATATCACAGTAATTTCAAGAGAAGAAGGCTCAGGAACAAGAGGTGCTTTTGTAGAGATTACAGGTGTAGAACAGAAAAATGCAGACGGCAAGAAAGAAGATATGACAACAACCTCAGCAGTTATTTCTAACTCAACCAATGAAGTTATTACAGCAGTTTCGGGTGATAACAATGCAATCGGTTATATCTCACTCGGTTCTCTTAACGATTCGGTAAAAGCACTTAAGGTTGACGGCGTTGAAGCAACAGCAGAAAACGTAGCAAACGGAACATATTCAGTACAGAGACCTTTTAACATTGCCACAAACGGAGAAGCTAAAGGAGCTGCAGCAGATTTTATAAGCTATATCCTTAGCACAGAAGGCCAGAAGATTATAGAAGACAATGGATACATAGCAGTAGCAGAAGGCGAGGCTTATACGCCATCAGATGTTACAGGAAGCATTGTAGTCGGCGGTTCTTCATCAGTAGGTCCTGTAATGGAAAAACTTGTTGAAGCTTATGAAAAAGTAAGCGAAGTTAAGGTAGAACTTCAGGTAACAGATTCATCAACAGGCATGGAAAATGCAGCAAGCGGTTCTTATGATATCGGTATGGCTTCAAGAGAAGTAAAAGACAGTGAAAAAGAAAAAGGACTTGTACCTGTGGTAATCGCAAAAGACGGTATTGCAATTGTTGTTAATAAGAACAACACAGTTAATGAAATTACATCAGAACAGATTAAAAATATCTACACAGGTTCAGTAACTGGCTGGTCAGAAGTTAAATAACAGACGGAGATCTATATGAGAAAAATCAGGGAAAAAGGAATGGCGGCTGTGTTCGCCTTCCTTGCAAGTATTTCAATAATAGCGGTTCTTGTAATATGTATATTTCTTTTTGCAAGGGGAATACCGGCTATACATCAGATAGGTTTTACAAAATTTGTATCAGGTAAGATTTGGAAACCGGGCAGCAATTATTACGGAATATTTGTCATGATAATAGGAAGTCTGTATGTTACTGCAGGAGCACTTATAATAGGTGTTCCTGTTGGAATATTTATGGCAGTCTTCATGGCAAAATTCTGTCCTGCATGGTTATATAAAATATTAAAGCCTGTAGTTAATCTTCTGGCCGGAATACCTTCAATTATATATGGTTATTTTGGATTGATGGTAATTGTTCCATTTATAAGAAATAATTTTACCGGAAACGGATTCAGCATTCTTGCAGCATCAATAGTCCTTGGAATGATGATACTTCCTACAATTATATCAGTATCGGAAGCCTCAATAAGAGCAGTTCCCGAAAGCTATATGGAAGGGGCACTGGCACTTGGAGCAACAAAAGAAACAGCTGTGTTTAAGACCATTGTTCCTGCAGCAAAATCAGGAATAATAACAAGTCTTACCCTTGGTGTGGGCAGGGCAATCGGAGAAACAATGGCAGTAAAGATGATTGTCGGAAATCAGACAAGACTTCCGGAAAGCATATTTGATGGTGTCAGGACACTGACATCCAATATTGTGCTTGAAATGGGATATGCCACCGATTTGCACAAAGAAGCATTAATTGCCACAGGTGTAATTTTGTTTGGATTTATACTTATATTGAATATGATAATCAGCATATTAAAGAGAAAGCGGGTGGAGGCATAATGGGAAAGAAATTAAGAGAGCATCATGTCGGTTCACTTGTGTTAAGAGGCCTTATGTACCTTGCGGCAGGAATTACCGTAGTGGCACTTTTATATGTGCTGTTTTATATCCTGGTAAATGGCGTGCCTGCATTATTTACCTCAAAAGGTATTTTTTCAAGAAAATATAATTCTGAGAATGTATCACTTTTACCTTCTCTTATAAATACACTTATTCTTACTGCGGTATCCCTTGCAATAGCAATACCTTTAGGAATAGGTGCAGCGATATATTTATCGGAATATGCGAAAAAAAGAAATTTCTTTGTCAGGGTAATTGAACTTATGTCAGAAACACTTAGCGGAATACCTTCAATCATATACGGACTTTTCGGCATGATTTTTTTCGTTGTATTTTTGAAATGGGATTATTCACTTATGGCAGGTGCGGCAACAGCGGCAATTATGGTACTGCCTACAATATTGAGTACAACCAAAGAAGCACTTGATGCTGTACCGGATTCATACAGGGAAGGCAGTTTTGCCCTCGGTACCGGCAAATTAAGAACCATATTTAAAGTTGTTCTTCCGGCAGCAGTTCCTGGTATCCTTTCCGGAATTATTCTTGCCATAGGACGAATAGTGGGAGAAACAGCGGCACTTTTATATACGTCGGGAACCGCAACAAGAGGACTTACCAAAGGACTTATGTCATCAGGAAGAACCCTTGCAGTACATATGTATACAATTTCCAGTGAAGGATTCCATACAAAACAGACTTTTGCCACAGCGGTAATACTTTTGATATTTGTATTCATAATAAATACATTATCATCCGTAGCAGCAAAGCAAATCAGTAAAAAAGCAGGAGGACAGTAATGTCAGATTATAAATTTAATGTAAAAGGGCTGGACCTTTATTATGGAGATTTTCACGCCCTTAAAGATATAAATATGGAAATTAAATCCAATATGGTAACTGCACTTATAGGTCCGAGCGGTTGCGGAAAATCAACATTTCTTAAGACTCTCAACAGAATGAATGATTTGGTGGATAATTGTAAAATTACCGGAGATGTTCTTCTTGATGATGTGGATATATATGGCAAAATGGATGTTTGTGAGCTTAGAAAAAGAGTTGGAATGGTGTTTCAGAAACCTAATCCTTTTCCTATGAGCATATATGATAATATAGCTTTCGGACCAAGAACACATGGTATTAAGTCAAAATCAGCCCTTGATGAAATTGTAGAGCAGTCATTAAAAAATGCGGCAATCTGGGATGAAGTAAAAGACCGGTTAAAAAAATCAGCTCTCGGACTTTCGGGAGGACAGCAGCAGAGACTATGCATAGCCAGAGCCCTGGCTGTTAAACCTGAGGTTATACTCATGGATGAACCTACGTCAGCCCTCGACCCTATATCTACTTCAAAGATTGAGGACCTTGTTATGGAGCTGAAAAAACAATATACCATTGTAATGGTTACGCATAATATGCAGCAGGCAACCCGTGTTGCGGATGAAACGGTATTTTTCCTTTTGGGAGAAATAATTGAACATAACAATACGGAAGCAATGTTTTCAATGCCAAAAGATAAGAGAACAGAGGATTATATATCAGGAAGGTTTGGATGATGAGAAAATTATTTGATCAGGAATTAAAAACATTAAACGATGAACTTTTTTCAATGGGCGCGCTGGTAGAAAAATCCATAGAAAAAGCTATAAGCGCACTTATTAATTCCAATGTGGAAGAAGCAAAAAAAGCAATTGAAGAAGATGATAAAATCGACCAGGCAAAAAAGGATATTGAAAGCCTTTGTATGAAGCTTCTGCTTACACAACAGCCTGTGGCAAGTGACCTGCGTCATATATCATCAGCACTTAAAATGGTTACAGACCTTGAAAGAATCGGCGACCATGCGGCAGATATTTCAGAGATAACAATTCTTTTATCGCGGATGGAATATACTTCTGACCTTGACATTCTGAAACGTATGGCAGTGAAGACAACGGAAATGGTAATAAGAAGTCTTGAAGCATTTTCGGAAGGCAATGTGGAGAAAGCCAAAGAAGTTATTAACGATGATGACATTGTAGATGAACTTTTCCTTAATGTAAAAGATAATGTAATTTCTATTATAAGCAGCAATCCTAACAAGGGTGGAGAAGCTACAGACCTGCTGATGATTGGAAAATATTTTGAAAGAATCGGCGACCATGCAACCAATATTGCGGAGTGGGCAATTTACTCCGTACAGGGTGATATTAACGTAGTCCAATAATTTTACATAAATTTTACATAGCCTCAAAGCAAATTTTACATAGTAATGATAAAAAGAAATTAAGAAAATAAAAAGAGGTTATGTAAAATGAGTTTTTTTGATGCGTTGACAATGTTAGGAGGACTTGCGCTTTTCCTTTTTGGTATGAATTCCTTGGGAGACGGGCTTGCCAAATTATCCGGAGGAAAGTTAGAAAACATACTTGAAAGACTTACAGCCAATAAGATAAAGGCCGTGCTTCTCGGTGCCGGTGTAACAGCCGTAATCCAGAGTTCGTCGGCAACAACCGTAATGGTGGTAGGTTTTGTTAATTCCGGTATTATGAAATTAAGTCAGGCAGTCGGTGTTATTTTTGGTGCCAATATAGGTACTACGGCGACTACATGGATACTAAGCCTGTCGGGAATCAGCAGTGGTAACTTTTTTGTGCAGATGTTGAAACCATCATCTTTTTCTCCAATCCTTGCCCTTGTCGGCGTAATACTTATTTTATTCAGTAAAAAAGACAAGAAAAAAGATGTTGGTACAATTCTTATAAGTTTTGCAATTCTTATGTTCGGTATGGAGACTATGAGTGGTGCCGTAGCGGGACTTGAGAATAATCAAGGATTTATACATCTTTTTACCATGTTTAAAAATCCTATACTTGGACTTATCGCAGGTGCGGTACTTACGGCTGCAATCCAGAGCTCATCTGCATCAATCGGTATTTTACAGGCATTGTGTTCAACAGGTGCGATTACATTCAGCAGTGCACTGCCTATCATATTGGGACAGAACATAGGTACATGTGTAACAGCCATAATTTCAGCAGTTGGAGCAAATAAAAATGCCAAAAGAGCTGCTTTTGTACACTTATATTTTAATCTCATAGGAACGGTTATATTTATGTGTGTTTTCTACGGAATCAATGCATTTGTACATTTTGGATTCCTTGAACAATCTGCTAACCAGCTTGGAATAGCAATTATCCATACAAGTTTTAACGTCCTTGCAACAATCGTACTTTTGCCTTTCTCTAAGGGACTTGAAAGACTTGCAAGTATTACCGTAAGAGATAAAAAAGAAAAGGCTAAGCCTAAAAATTCAGAGATGAAATTATTGGATGCAAGATTTCTTGAAAGACCTGCTTTTGCAGTTGAACTGAGTAAGACAACCACAATTAATATGGCAAAAGTAGTCCGGATGTCAATTATGGAAGCAATTGAGCTTCTGGATAAATATGATGAAAAGAAAGCATCAAAGGTGGCAGAACTTGAAAAACTTGTTGATGTTTATGAAGATGAACTGGGAGATTACCTTGTTAAATTAAGTGCAAAGAGTCTTAGTGAACATGATTCAAGACTGCTTTCCAAAATGCTGCACTCAATTGGCGACTTAGAAAGAATATCCGACCATGCACTTAACATAAAAGAGGCGGCTTCAGAGATGCACGGTAAGAAAATAAAGTTCTCGGATGAAGCAAAGGCAGAATTAAATGTACTCACAGATGCAATAAGCCGTATAGTTGATCTTGCAATATTCAGTTATATAAATGATGACAAAAAAGAAGCACTCCTTGTAGAGCCGCTTGAAGAAGTTATTGATGTAGTTAATGAAAAACTTAAGAACCGTCATATAAAGCGATTAAGAACCGGACAGTGTACAATCGAACTTGGTTTTATATTATCGGATATAACCAACAATTTTGAAAGGGTTGCTGATCATTGTTCCAACATTGCGGCCTGTGAATTACAGATAGATTCGGATGAATTTGAGTCACATGACTACCTCGGAAGAATGAAAAAGGATGACGAAAACTATAAAGCAAGGTATAATGAGTTTTTAGAAGAGTACAAGCTGCCTAAGTATAAGAAGGAGGCATGATACATGAAAACACCGTTAGTATATATTGTGGAAGATGACAATAATATCAGTGAAATCGAAAGTTTTGCATTAAAGAACAGTGGATATATTACAGAAGTTTTTGAAACGGGAAAAATCTTTTTTAAACATCTTCAGAACAAAAAGCCGGACATAGTGCTCCTTGATATTATGCTTCCGGATATGGATGGACTTGAAATATTAAAAAAAATGAAAAATACTCCCGATTATAAAAAAATACCTGTAATTATGGTTACGGCCAAAACAACCGAAATAGACAAGGTAAAGGGCCTTGACCTTGGGGCAGATGATTATATATCCAAACCCTTTGGCATAATGGAACTTATTTCAAGAGTTAAAGCTCTTTTAAGAAGAACCCTTAATCTTGAAGAAGAAAAGGTACTGTCCTATGAAAGCGTTGTTATGGATGTGGAAAAAAGAGCTGTCTATGTGAACAATGATGCTGTAGAACTGACCTATAAGGAATTTGAACTTCTAAAACTTCTGCTTCAGAATTCGGGAATCGTGCTTAGAAGAGAAGTGATTATGGACAGAGTATGGGGTACCGAATTTGAAGGGGAATCAAGAACGCTTGATATGCACATCAAGACTCTCAGACAGAAGCTTGGAGATGGTGGAGCAATTATTAAGACTATACGGAATGTAGGATATGAAATAGGATAATGAAAAGAATGAAAAAGAGAATTAATGTTCAATTCTTAATTGTAGTCAGCATTGCCATTATTGTTACTGCAGCAGCGGCAATATGTATCTTTTATAATACATTTAAAAGAGAAATAATGGAAAATTTAAAAACAACTGCGTACACAATTAAAAATATATCCGGACCGGAATACGGCATACAGGAGTTCGATTATGACAAACTTGCACAGACAAGGATTACTGTTGTGAGAAGCGACGGAACAGTTGTTTTTGATAATGTTACGGATGCATCATCTCTGGAGAACCATGGAAACAGACCTGAGATTAAGGAGGCTTTCAGTGCCGGAGAAGGCAGCACCATAAGAAAATCAGACACCGTAGGAAAAAGCAACTTTTATTTTGCCTTAAAAATCAGTGATGACTGTGTTGTTCGTGTCGCAAGGGAAGCATCAAGTATATGGCATATATTTTTATCCGCCTTGCCGGCGTTTATTTCGATAGTTGCCATTGTTGTGATTATTAGTGTTGTATCTAATCATTTTCTGACGCGAAGTTTTATTGCACCGATTGAACAGGTGGCGAATAATCTTGATAACCTTGACAAAGTCACGGTATATAAAGAGATGCAGCCATTTGTGACAACCATAAAGAAACAGCATGATGACATAATTAAAAATGCCATAATGAGACAGGAATTTACTGCCAACGTATCACATGAGCTTAAGACTCCTCTCACAGCCATATCGGGATATTCGGAACTTATTAAGAACGGAATGGCCGGAAGCGAAGATATCGGTAGATTTGCCAACGAGATATATACAAATGCCAACAGGCTTCTTACCCTGATTAATGATATAATCAATTTGTCAGAACTTGACAGAGGAGCACCGCTTGAATATGAGGACGTTGATATTTCGGAGATAGCCGGAAATTGTGTATCAATGTTAGACTTTCACGCCAAAGAAAATCAGGTAACACTTCATTTTGACGGAGAAAGGACAATTGTCAGAGGTAATAAAAATAAATTGGAAGAAGTTGTATATAACCTGTGCGATAATGCCATACGTTATAATAAAGCAGGCGGAGAGGTATGGGTTACGGTAAAAAACACTCCTGAGGGTAAAATACTGTCAGTCAGGGATAACGGTATAGGAATATCCAAAGAAAACCAGAAACGGATATTTGAACGTTTTTACAGAGTAGATAAGAGCCGTTCAAAAAAGACCGGCGGAACCGGTCTTGGGCTTGCTATTGTAAAGCATATTATTGAACAGCACAATTTCAATATAGAAGTAATAAGTGATGAAAATACAGGCACCACAATTAACGTTATCATGAAGTAGGAATTACAGCGGTTTGACTGTAATTCCGTTTACTTCAACCTGATCACTTATTTCAATGACAAGACATAATTTGCCGTCCACCTCTTTGGTTTCAATAAGGTCGGTACGATCAGGTGCAACCTTGATTACAACATCCTTTGTCTTTACTTCAAAACTTCTTGCATTCACAACGTTGGCAGCGTTAAATTCGGTTCTGCTGCCGGCAACATCATCATAATGTTCTTCAAAAGAGCTTATCTGCTCATTGCTTACCCCTGTGGATTCAAGCATTTTTTTAATATCGTTCTTTTCAAAAACAACAGGCTCAACCTGTTCTTTATGTTCTTCAATGTAATTATTCATGCTTTCATGGACAGATTTAACGGTCTCAAAGGTACATTCCTCACCGAGGGATTCAGTTATGATTTCAGAAAAAGTTTCTTTCTGTACCATATAAGTCATAGGTGTGACACAGCCAAGCACGCCATCTATAAAATCAGCCTGTACTTCTTCACTTTTTTTGCTGAAATATAAAATATTATGTATGTCCGTATTTCTGTCATTAAAAGCAGGAAAAAGAAAACCGTGGAGAGGTTTCTCAACAAGCCAGTCCCTTATCCTGTTTTCAAAAGAATTGGTAGCAGCATTGTAGCAGAGCCCCTCTTCCGAAAGCTTTACGGGACATATATTGCATAAGATGTGCTCGTATACATATTCCGACGCATCATCCATATCAAACTCATCTGAGGCCTTGCCCGGAACGTCATAATTGGCGTCTATAAGGAGAATAAGATAATTTTCACCATAGTTGTAATTATCGATTACCTTATTGTAAAAGATTTCAAGCAGTTCATCGTCATCAAGATGGCTTGAACGAAGCTTCATAAGAAAATCCTGGCTTCCGCCCTCCTCTTCTGTCTCCATAGGAAATTCCATATTTAAAAGATTCTTGCCGATAGTTCCTGAAAGTGAACTTCTGAAAATAGTAAAATATTTAAAAATTTCTTCCTGGGGGAGAGATAAAAAAGCATGTCTGAATGTGGTTATTTTGTTCTTATTGCCGTCAACGTAGCAGCCGCATATTTTGGATATACAGCATTTGTCATTTGTAAAAAGTTTCTTGATTTCTGCAATTTCTTTTTTGTTCATAAAAATACCATTCCTTTATATCGTTAGTAATTAGTATAATCCAACAGTTAATAAAATTCAATGAACTGACGATAATAAAAGTAGTTGATAAACCTGTGGCATTTGTGTTGTATCCGGTCAGTATAAGACATCTTTTAAGATGGACAGGAGGAAAAATGAGAATTGGCGGAAGTACAATAGCAATGACATCACAAAGAAAGTATTCCGAATATAAATCCATCCAGTATGCGGAATATAATGGATTAATTAATGAAAGGGTATCTGTTGACCCTGAAGGCAAAGAAAAAAGTCTGTTCGACCAGATAAAGGACGCTGCGGAACAGAAAAATATGAAAGACCTTACGGACAAAACCTCCCGGACGAGAGGCACGATAGTTACAAGCGAGGGCTACAAAAGCCTTAAGTCCATAAGGGAACTCAGAATGGCATTACTTGAAAACATAATTAACGCATTTGCAAGAAGAAACGGAGGCGGCACAGAGCTTACATATGCTCCGTTACAGCAGTCCGGCGGAAGCACCACATACATAAGACAGACCGTTGAATCCGGTTTCTATAAAGAGGAAGAGAATACGGCATTTGTATCCGAAGGAAAAGTAATAACAAAAGACGGAAGAGAGATTAACTTTAACGTAAGTTTTGAGATGTCAAGAAGTTTTCAGGCATCTTATGAAGCTTATTCCGAAAGCACTTATGTACTGTGCGACCCTCTTGTATTTAATTTTGAGGGCAATACAGCCGACATCACGGACCAGAAGTTTATGTTTGATTTGGACTGCGACGGCAAAGAGGAGGAAATTTCTTCTCTTGGAAAAGGCAGCGGCTTCCTTGCCCTTGATAAAAACGGCGACGGCATTATCAATGACGGAACAGAGCTTTTCGGAACAAAGAGCGGTGACGGTTTTGCAGACCTTGCAGAATATGATGAAGACGGTAACGGCTGGATTGACGAGGATGACGGGATATTCTCACAACTTAGAATCTGGACGAAGAACGAAAAAGGAGAGGATGAGCTTATTTCCCTTAAGGATGCAGGGGTCGGAGCAATCAATCTTTCAAGCATTTCAACCGCTTTCAGCAACACTGATAATTTTAACGATACAATGGCTGTTATACAAAAGACAGGTATTTTTCTCTACGAAAACGGAAATGCAGGCACAATACAGCATGTAGATTTTACAATTTAATCTTTTATCTGCGACGGGTCCTCACTTGGTACATAGTCCTTGTGGGGGCCTGCTCTTTATTTTCTTTATGTTGACAGGAGGAGAAAAGGTCAATATAATTTTCACATAATTACAAGGGAGGAAATGAAATTGCAGTCAGAGATTATATTGGCGGTAATATCAGGGATTCTTGCACTGGGCATTATATTGCTTACGGTAAGACTTTGCCATTACAAAAAGCAGCTGCGGACTTTTTATAAAAATAATAACGAGTCCGCATCGGAGACAATCAAAGCAAAGAATAAAATAACTTCATGCACAGATGAAATTAACAGGTTAATAGCCGCATCAGAGCGTGAGTGCAAAGATAATTACGATATGTTAAAAGCATCGGGAGGCTCCAAGGCTGCACTTAAAGTTTCAGGTGATAAAGAAATAACGGATAAAGTATTAACCATTCTTGCAAAGGCTTCAGTTTCTATTAAACAGATGAATGAAATCACAGGTGAAGCTGTGAAGCTTTTATCAGGTTCCGGGGACAAAATAAAAGAGGCATCCCACGAAGCCTTGCTTGTAAATGATGAATATACGGACATGGATGTATATATCAATGATTTTTACCGCACTTTAAATGCTGTAAAAATAACCATTATAAAGCTCCGGGACAGTATTAATAATATCAATACCATTACTTTTAAAGCATCAATGGAATGTCAGAGAGCGGGAGAGTCAGGCAGAGGATTTAAGGTTGCGGCAGATGAAATCAGGCAGTCAGCCGATAATGGAACCGCACTTTTAAATGAAACTGATTCAGGCATTGAAGAACTTTCGGAAACTGTTAGAATAATTGACAGCAGATTCAGAAACCTTGAAGAAAAGAGAAATACCTTAGACAAGGCAGTAGAGAATCTTAGTGCCGGTAACAACTGTGTGACGGATAAATTTAGCGAGCTTTATGAAAATATTGAAATAACGCAGAAATTAGTTAATCATCTGGCATCCAATGCAAAGGAATTTTTTGCGGAATCCGAGAATAAGAAAAAGGCGTATTCCGATATGGCTAAAGTATTTCTTAATGTGGGAAAAACCGAAAAAAATATTGCCGCCGATATGGAAAGAATCCGTATGTTAAATGAAGATATTTTGAATATTGTTGGCAAATTGTAGAGAAAAGGCTTATAATGAAAAGAGGATATTATGAAAATAAGAGTTCCTGATTATTATGATGAATTTAAGTGCATAGCAGATAAATGCACAGATACGTGCTGCGCAGGCTGGCAGGTAGATGTGGATGATGAATCTTTTGCCTATTATAAGACAATTAAGGGTGAATTCGGTGACAGACTTCATTCTGTAATGATTGAAGGAAAGCACGGAGAAGAAGGACAGTTCAGAATTCGTGAAGATGGCAGATGTCCCTTCCTTAATGACAATATGTTCTGTGATTTATATACGGCACTTGGCGAAGATGCGCTGTGCGTTACCTGTGACAAGTATCCCAGATATACTACCGAGTACGGGAGCCTCAGGGAAACAGGTATTGCAATATCCTGTATAACCGCAGCCGGGATAGTTCTTAGAAAAAGACAGAATTTCGGCTTTAAGGAATGGGAGGACAAGGAAGCCTTCCCGTCGCTTAACAACATAGACGGTGAATTATTTATGGCACTTATGAGGGCAAGAACCAAAGCCTTTGAAATTATTCATGATAATTCGTCAGCAGATATTTTTCAAAGAATATCGGTGCTTGCGTACTACGCTACGGATTTGCAGAAGAACATTAAGAAAAAGTCAGGAATAGATAATGTTATTTCAAGATATTCAGAAGAATATATCAATGATATTTTAGCAGCAACAGGCAGGGAAAGGTACAAGGAAAAAGATACGGTGGATATTTACAAAAATATCTTTTACTGCTATCTTAAACAGGTGATAATCAAAGCAGAGTGGCCGGAACTTATTTATAAAGTATATGATTATACGCTTAATGACAGTTACGGCAGGATAAGAGATGAATTTAAAAGGTATAACAAAGACAGTGAATACGAATATGAGAATTTAATTGATTATTTTATTTTCAGGTATTTTATGAAAGCTGTATTTGACAGAGATATATTAACGAAAGTCAAAATGGGAATAGTCGGTGTTCTTGTTATTCATCAGTGCAATATGGCATACTGGTGCAATAATGGGAGAAAACTGGAATTTGATGATATTGTAGAGATTGCACATCTTTATTCCAGGGAAGTTGAACATTCCGAAGAAAATTTTGACAGACTTTGCAGACAGTTCTCCAAAAAGAGAACGTTTTGTGCCAAGAATCTGGTTATGCTTCTACAGGATAATTCAGGTAGGAAGGAGTAAATTATGAATAGTGCTAAAACAGCAATTATGGTGGATTCAGGATGCGATATCAGTCAGGAATTTATTGAACAGTATGATATTAAGGTATTAAGACTTAAAGTGCTTTACGGCGACAGGATGTATTCGGATGGTCTGGATATTGACCCGCTTGAGGTATACAGAAGATTTCCGCAGGAAATACCGACAACCTCAACTCCCAATATGTATGAGGTAAGCGAACTTGTTAATGAAATCAAGTCCGAGGGTTATGAAAAAATAATCGGAATTACTATTTCAAGCGGATTAAGCGGAACCTACAATGCGGTTGCGATGGCATTTGAAGAGGAAGACATAGAGACTTTTGCTTTTGATACCAAAAATATTTCAATCGGTGCGGGACTTCTTGCAATGTGGGCGGCTAAGAAACTCAGCGAGGGCTGGACTTTTGAAGCGGTAAAACATGGACTTAATGATAAGATAAATGATTCAAAAGTATTTTTCTATATGGATACCCTTGATTATCTCAGAAAAGGCGGAAGAATAAGCCCGGCAGTGGCAATTGTGGGAAAGGCACTTAACCTTAAGCCTATTATTTCATGTAATGAAAAGGGTACTTATTATACCGTAAGCAAGATAAGAGGACAGCATAAAGGATTGGAAAAGCTTATGGACAGCCTGAAAGATTACATCGGGGACAAAAAAGCGTATCTTGCAATTATGAATGGCGATGGTACAAGATATCTTGACGTTATAAGAGCGCGGATAAAAGAAATGTTTCCACAGTGTGAAGTTGTGGTTGATAAGCAGATTACCGCAACAATGGCAATCCATACAGGCCCCGGACTTATCGGTGTCGGTGTATTATTTGAATGATGACTTAATTTTATTAAGAGTTTCCTTCGGGAAGCTCTTTTTTCTTGCTTGTAATAATATGTATTTGGTACAATTATAAGCGGAAATGGGGCGATATTATGAACAACGGTTACGGACAGCAGATTGTGTCAACAAAGGCAAATACTTTATATGCCTTGAGTAAAGTTATCAAAAAATCCAAAATAGAAAAAATGTATATTCTTCCTGTGGCAGAATTTGAGAACAACAGGGAAAATGTTCTTCGTGACATAACGGAGACATACGGTGGAGAGCAGATAATTGTGAGAAGCTCTTCCTCAAAAGAGGACAGTTTTAAGACTTCCAATGCAGGCCATTATGAAAGCATACTTGGAATCGATTCCGGTGACAGTGAGCAGGTAAATTCCGCCATTGAGAAGGTTATTGCAAGTTATCAGAAAGATATAGAGATTCTTGACCATGAGCAGATTCTTGTCCAGAGGCAGGCACAGAACGTAAAATTCAGCGGAGTCATCTTTACAAGAGACATACAGGGAAACAGGCCTTATTATCTTATAAATTACGATGACCAGGGTTCTACCGATTCAGTTACAAGCGGCAGCGGTGGCAAGACCCTCTGGATTGTAAAAAATGCTTCAATCAGTGAAATTGACGAACCCTGGGGAAAATTAATCGATGCGGTACAGGAAATAGAATTATTCCTTAATGGTATGGCACTTGATATAGAATTTGCCATAAATGAAAAGGGCGAAATCATTATTTTCCAGGTCAGACCTCTTGTTGCCAGTTATAAACAGGTCCAGAAAATGGATGACGGTGATTTTTTTTCAAGGATTAAAGGCATAAAAGAACAGTACAATAATAACAAAAGTGCACTTAACGGCAGAACGATGATGTTTTCTGATATGGCATTCTGGAATCCTTCAGAAATAATAGGCAGCAACCCAAGAAGCCTTGAGTATTCACTTTATGAAGAAATACTTCTTAAACATGCGTGGAATCAGGGAATTGCCGAGATTGGCTACAGGAGACTTCCCAATAAACTTATGTTCAAATTAGGAAATAAACCATATATAAGCGTGGAATATTCTTTTTACAGCCTGCTGCCACAAAGTCTGGACGAGAAACTTGCATTAAAGCTCGTTGACTTTTACTGTAATAAATTAAAAAAAGACCTGACGGCACATGATAAAATTGAATTTGAAATCGCATATACTACATACGATTTCTGCACCGAAAAAAACAGCCGCGAGCTGTTAGAAAATGGGTTTTCAAAAGAGGAAAGAGATACCTTTTTAAAAGCACTTTTTACACTCACAAATGATTGTCTTACCGGCTTTAAAGAACTTACGGATAAAGATCTTTTATCTCTTAAATTAATGGATAATATCAGACAGCCGATTGAGGAAGCTCTTGATGCAGGCGGACTTTCCACAAAAGAAATGTTCCGCTCCATAATGATACTCCTTGACGCAATAACAAGATATGGAACTCCACAGTTTACGAGACAGGCAAGACTGGCATTTATGGCAAGGGCTTTTTGCAGGACACTTGTTTTTGCAGGATATTTTACGGACGAAGAGATGGATAATTTTACAAAATCCATTAATACAATATCCTCCGAGTTTGACAATGACTTTGAAAGATACTCTGTAGGTAAAATGTCAATGGAGGATTTTAATAAAAAATACGGACATTTAAGAAGCGGAACCTACGATATAAGGACGGACAGATATGATAAGATGAATTTCAGACCTGTTTCCAACAGACGCAAGGACCAGTTAAAAAATAATGGTATAAAAACTTTAGACCGTGAGAAACTAAAAAAAGCCATAGATGAAGTTGGATTTAATGTTACACCTGAGGAATTTATCGAATTTCTGAAAAGTGCAATTAAACAGAGGGAATATTTCAAATTTGAATTTACAAGGTCATTAAGTCTTGTGCTTGAACTGTTAATCAACATAGGAAATGACATTGATATAAAAAGAAGAGACTTGTCATGGCTCAATGTAGATGATATTATGGAATGCGTCAGTACTGCTGATCCTGCTTCGCTCAGGCAGGAACTGATAAACAGAATTAACGGCAGGCGGCAGGAAAACAGTTTTAACCGTAATATTATTATGCCTGCAGTAATTACAGATGAAAGAGATATAGATTTTATACCGGTTGCAGAGGCAAGACCTAACTTTATAACAGCCAGACATATTGAAGGTGAGGTTATCGTTCTTGAAGATGAGCCGGATGCAGACATCAGGGACAAAATAGTTGCAATACCTAAAGCCGATCCCGGTTACGAATGGATTTTTACCAAGGGAATCAAAGGTTTTATAACAAAGTATGGCGGTGTTGCATCCCATATGGCGATAAGATGTGCGGAATTTGAAATCCCCGCAGCAATCGGATGTGGTGAAAAGATATATGATTACGTTACTTCAACATCATATCTTGATATGGATTGTCGTAACGGCAAGATAGAAGAGGGTATCCAGTACAAAAACCTTCGTGCTCTTATTACACAGCGTGAAGGTGTCAACCAATATGGCGACCCCACTGATATACTTGAATCGGCTTATGTAAGATTTTATGAGCTGTTAGGTTTTATACCTGTTCCGGTGTCTAATCATACCAAGAATTTTGAAAGGCTTTTTGACGAAAAAGTAGATCTGCTTATAGTTGTAGGTGGAGGTTCCCTTGATTCAAGGTACTATGACAAAAAACATGATGATGAATTACAGCCTCACAGAGATGCGATGGAAGAGAAATTAATAAGATATTGCATATCACATGGGATTCCTATTATTGCAACCTGCAGAGGTATGCAGTATATTAATGTATTATTTGGAGGCAAGCTTCATTATCACCCTAAATTAAAGGTAAAGAGACCTCGTGGTGAGGACCATAAAGTATTTCTTGTCAAGGAAAACAGAGAGATTTATGTAAACAACTATCACAAGGATTGCATTTTTACGGATAATCTGGCACCATGTTTTACACCGGTTGCCGTAGATAAGGAAAATGATGTTGTGGAAGCTTACGAATCAGAGGCAATGAAGATACTTGCCTTACAGTGGCATCCCGAAAGAAGATTTGAGACCGCCAATGCACTTGAAGAAACAAGAAAGATTGTGTTAGATTTTATAAGAAAGCATATAGGGTAAAAGAAATGTATGATGGAATAATTTTTGATATGGACGGAACAATATGGGATTCCAGGGAAACGATTGTAAAAGCATGGAATGATGAGCTTAAAGCACAGGGCATAGACCGTGTGATTACGGTTTCTGAACTTACAGGCTATATGGGACTTACGATGGATGCAATAGCGGAAGGTATTTTCCCTGACAAAAAGTATTCCGAGACAAAACATATATTTGATAAGATGTACGAAAGGGAAAATGAATATCTGCGGAAAAAAGGCGCTATACTTTACCCTGATGTAATATCTACCATTAAAGAACTTAAGAAAAAAGGCTACAGGCTTTTTATAGTGAGTAATTGTCAGTCAGGATATATAGAAGCTTTTCTTGAATATTACAAGATTAACGATTATATTGAAGATATAGAATGTTTCGGCAATAATGACCTTCCTAAATGGGACAATATTGCGCTTATAATTAAAAGAAATAATCTTAAGAATCCCGTTTATGTGGGAGACATTGATAATGACAGAATCGCAGCCGGAAAAGCCGGCGCAGATTTTATATATGCTGAATACGGATTTGGTGATGTTAAAAAATACGATGACATCATATACAAGTTCGGAGACTTACTAAGAATAGGAGAAGAAAAATGATTTTAGCAATGTCAACATCGAATATTTGTATTCTGATTTCAATAACTGTATATCTTATATTTGTTGTTTTAATCGGATTCAAATATTCAAAAGAAAGTAACTCGGTAGATGAGTATTATCTCGGAGGAAGAAAATTAGGACCTCTTGTTACGGCAATGAGTGCCGAGGCTTCGGATATGAGCAGCTGGCTTTTGATGGGGCTTCCGGGACTAGCTTATGCTACCGGTATTGCAAGTCCTTTATGGACAGCTATCGGATTAGCCATTGGTACATATGTCAACTGGCTTGTGGTAGCAAAGAGACTCAGGAGATATTCACAGGTAACGGAGGCAATAACAATACCTGATTTCTTTTCGAGAAGATATCATGATAAATACAATATCCTTATGGGAATCTCAGCTGTAGTAATTATAATATTTTTTGTTCCTTATACTGCATCGGGATTTGCGGCATGCGGTAAACTCTTCGGTACAATATTCAATGCAGATTATTTTACAGCCATGGTAATAAGCGCAGCGGTAATTGTCATATATACTACATTAGGCGGATTTCTGGCTGCCAGTACTTCTGACTTTATCCAGAGCGTTATAATGACAATAGCACTTGTAATTGTTCTTTCATATGGAGTAATCCATGCGGGAGGATTTGAACCTGTTATTGATAATGCAAAGAACCTTCCGGGATTTCTTGATATGTTCCATTCATATAACGGAACAGCCAAGCCGGATAATTTCAGTGCTTTAAGCATTGTTTCAACACTTGCCTGGGGATTGGGATATTTTGGTATGCCTCACATTCTATTAAGATTTATGGCAATCAAAGACGAGGATAAACTTAAAGTATCAAGAAGAGTGGCTTCAATATGGGTTGTTATTTCCCTTGCAATTGCAGTATTTATCGGTGTAATGGGTGTTTCAGTCAGTGAGAGAGGAATTATACCTGCATATGCCAATAACAGCGAAGCAGAGAGAATCATTGTTCATATAGCAAAAGCTATAAGTAACCATGGTATACTTCCTGCACTTGTGGGAGGTCTTATCCTTGCAGGTATACTTGCTTCAACAATGTCAACTGCTGATTCACAGCTCCTTGCGGCATCCTCAAGTGTGTCACATAATATTTTTTCGGGACTGTTCCATATTAAGATGGGCAAAAAAATGCCGGTAATAATTGCAAGGATATCGGTTGTTTTAATTGCGGTTGTAGCCATATTTATTGCAAGAAATCCTGAAAGCTCCGTATTTGAGATAGTCAGCTTTGCATGGGCAGGCTTTGGTGCTGCGTTCGGACCTGTTGTACTGTTTTCTTTATTCTGGAAGAGAACAACATTGTGGGGTGCTCTTGCAGGTATGGTTTCAGGTGGTGCCATGGTATTTATCTGGAAGTATGTAATAGCAGGTTTTGGAGGAGTGTTTGCGATTTATGAACTCCTTCCGGCATTTTTAGTGTCTTCCATACTTATTATTGTTGTAAGTCTTCTTACAAAGAAACCTTCAGAAGATATAGTGAAAGAATTTGAATTAGCGAAAAGCAAAGAAAAAATCTGATAAATATATTTGTAACGTTAGGAGAAAAAATTGGACGACAAGACATCAGGAAAGCACATAATTAAACAGGGCACAATTCTTGCAGCGGCTTCTGTAATATCAAGAATTATTGGCATGCTTTACAGAAGTCCGATGGCAGCTGTTATAGGTGATAAAGGAAACGGATTATACAGTTTCGCATTTGAAATATATTCGATTGCACTTATTCTTTCATCTTACAGCATGCCATTAGCCGTTTCTAAATTGCTGTCTGCCCGTTTTGCGAAAAAAGAGTACAAAAACGCAGATAAAATTTATAAATTTGCATATATTTTTGCTGCTGTGTCAGGTATGGTAATGGCTCTTATTCTTTTCTTCGGAGCAGGAACCATAGAAAGACTGTCGGGCCATGAAGGACTGGCACTGCCTTTAAAAGTTCTTGCACCTACTGTTTTTGTCGTAGCGTTAGCGGGAACGATAAGAGGATTTTTTCAGAGCAGGAATACAATGATGCCTACTGCAGTTTCACAACTTGCAGAGCAGATTATCAATGCCATTGTAAGCATTGTGGCAGCAGTAATACTTGTCAGATTTGCAGCAAATGAATTTGATAAAGCAAGATATGGTGCAGCAGGCGGTACAATAGGAACATTATTTGGCGCGTTATCAAGCCTTATGTTCCTTATATTCCTGTTCGTTATATATAAACCAAGAATGAAAAAGCACCTGAGCCATGATAAAGTGGGTGTAACGGTTTCCAATGAGGAAGTGCTTAAACTTATTGTTGCTACCATAGTTCCCGTAATACTCAGCCAGACGGTATACCAGTCCATAGGCGTAGTTGACGGTTTTATGTTCGGTAATCTGTATAAGGGCAGTGATTCTACAGCACTTTACGGTATATACAGCTCCAAGTACAGACTTATGGTAAATGTTCCCAATGCTATATCTTCAGCTCTTGCTTCATCAATGATTCCTTCATTGGTTTCGTTGTATACACTTAAGAACTTTGTAGAGTTCAGGGCAAGGCTTAAGACATCCGTTAAGTTTAATATGATAATAGCTTTCCCTTGTGCATTCGGAATTTCAGCACTTTCAGGAATGATTATGAAACTTCTGTTTCCTACAACGGATACGGTTATATCAGGCAGGATGTTAATGTATGGTTCGGTTGCGGTATTGTTTTATGCATTGTCTACGGTAACCAATGCGGCGTTACAGGGAATGGACAGGATGAGACTTCCGGTGAGACATGCGGCAATATCACTTCTCATACACATTCCGTTAATGGTTATACTTCTTAAATTTACAAAACTCGGAGCGCATGCCCTTGTAATAGGCAATATAATATATCCGCTGATTGTTTGTGCTCTCAACTGGGCATCGGTTGCAAGATATGCCAACTACAGGCAGGAGGTTAAAACAACGTTTATAATTCCGCTTCTGGCTTCATCAGTAATGTGGATTGAAACATTCTGTCTAAGCAGGCTTATGGTTAAAGTGCTTCCTGTGAATTACGTTACCAATGCTCTGATAACGATTATATGTATTGTAAACGCATGTCTTGTATATTTTATAATGCTGTTTGTTCTTAAAGGTGTGACAAGGGAAGAACTCAAGGAATTCCCAATGGGTGGACGAATGGCAAAATTTGCAGATAAATTAAAAATAAAATTCTAAAAAAACCATTGGTACAAGGTATGTGCCAATGGTTTTTTAATTATTTGCTGTAATTTAAAGCAGCTTCAATAAATCCCTTGAACAGAGGATGTGGTCTGTTTGGCCTTGATTTAAGTTCAGGATGTGCCTGGGTAGCAACAAACCAAGGATGATCTTTTAATTCTATCATTTCAACAATTCTTCCGTCAGGAGAAATGCCGGACAATACCATACCGTTTTCTGTAAGAACATTTCTGTAATCGTTGTTGACTTCATAACGGTGACGGTGACGTTCTGCAATTTCTTTTGTGCCGTAAAGACGGTAAGCAAGGGAATTTTCATCAAGTACACAAGGATATGAACCCAGTCTTAAAGTGCCGCCGATATCATTTATACCTTCCTGGTCAGGCATAAGGTGTATAACAGGATGGCGTGTATCAGGGTTGAGCTCTACGCTGTGTGCATCATTATATCCGATAACATTACGGGCGAATTCAACGATTGACAACTGCATACCGAGGCAGAGTCCGAGGAAAGGTATTTTATTTTCTCTTGCATATTTTATGGCAGATATTTTACCCTCAATTCCTCTGTCACCGAAACCCCCGGGAACAAGGATCCCGCTTACATCCGATAAAATTTCGGCAACATTGTCATTAGTAACCGTTTCAGAATCAACCCACTTAATTTCTACATCGGCTGAGTTGGCCACACCGCCGTGTTTCAAAGCTTCAACAACACTTATATAAGCATCATGAAGGGAGATGTATTTGCCGACAAGGGCAACCTTGACTTTTTTGGTAGGATTTTTCCATGCGTGGCACATATTTTCCCACTCTTCAAGGTCAGGCTTAGGGCAATCAAGGTGAAGACACTCACATACAACCTCGGCAAGATGTTCTTTTTCCATGGCAAGCGGAGCTTCATAAAGGATGTCCACATCAAGGTTCTGAAGAACGTGTGAGCTTGGGAGGTTGCAGAAAAGAGAAATCTTATCTTTGATATTATTGTCAAGAGGGACTTCTGTTCTGCATACGATGATATCAGGCTGTATGCCCATTCCCTGAAGTTCCTTAACACTTGCCTGTGTAGGCTTTGTTTTGATTTCGCCTGAGGCCTTAAGGAAAGGAATAAGTGTTACATGGATTAGTATTGCATTTTCCTTGCCTACATCATGCTGGAACTGACGGATTGATTCGAGGAAAGGCTGGCTTTCGATATCGCCAACTGTACCGCCTACTTCTATAATTGCAATTTTTGTATCTTTTGTGGAATAGTCGTCTCTGAAGAAACGGCTCTTTATTTCATTGGTGATATGAGGGATGACCTGGACTGTACCGCCGCCAAAATCACCGCGTCGTTCTTTTTGTATTACAGACCAGTAAATCTTACCTGTTGTGACATTTGAGCGTTTAGTAAGATTTTCATCAATAAATCTCTCATAATGACCTAAATCAAGGTCAGTTTCGGCACCATCATCTGTAACGAAAACCTCTCCGTGCTGGATTGGATTCATTGTACCGGGGTCGATGTTGATATATGGATCAAATTTCTGCATTGTGACTGAGTATCCTCTGGACTTAAGCAGACGGCCAAGGGAGGCTGCAGTAATACCCTTGCCTAATCCGGAAACAACACCACCTGTAACGAATACATATTTAACTGGCATTTTCTTTTGCTCCTATCTTATAAATAAAATAAAATATATCACTTTATTTTGAATAAATCCATAGGAAAATGAGAAAAAATAATTTATTGATTTATATTGAAGAAATTACTATAATTATTTAAGTAAAACTACCATTAAACAGAGAGGAAGTTGTAAGCACAGGATGAATAACGACTATAACAATAATAATTACAATAATAGCAACAATAACTACAACCGTGACAATAACGGGAATAACAATAATGACAGAGGCAATAAAAAAGGACCGAGAGTAGGAATAACGGTTCTTGGTATTATCATAGCAATAGTAATAACTTATCTCGGAGTTTCTTTTGTCAAGAGTTGTATCAAAAAAGCCACAACAAAGGAAATCAGTTATTCAAGATTTCTTGAACTTATTGATGAGAATGGAATTTCATCGGTTGAATACAGCAGTGACCAGATAACAATCATTCCTAAAGAACAGCCGGTAAGCGGACTTACGGTAAAGTATTATACAGGATATATTTATGACGAAGATGTATTTAACAAATTAAAGTCCATGGATGGGGTGGAAATCAACCGCGCCATAGAGGATACAGGTTCGTCTGTATTTAACTTTATAATTATATATGTGCTTCCGTTTGTGATTTTCTGGCTTTTGCTGAGTTTTGTATTTAAAAGAGTTGCGGCAAGCGGCGGGGGAATTATGGGTGTCGGAAAATCCAACGCCAAGATTTATATGCAGCAGAAAACAGGAGTTACTTTTAAAGATGTTGCGGGACAGGAAGAAGCAAAGGAATCTGTAAAAGAAATCGTTGACTTCCTTCACAACCCTGCAAAATATACCGCAATTGGAGCAAAACTTCCAAAGGGTGCGCTTTTAGTAGGACCTCCGGGAACCGGTAAGACACTTCTTGCAAAAGCCGTTGCAGGTGAGGCAGGAGTACCATTCTTCTCGCTGTCAGGTTCGGACTTTGTTGAAATGTTTGTGGGCGTAGGTGCGTCAAGAGTCAGGGATTTATTTAAACAGGCTATTGCTGCTGCACCATGTATTATTTTCATAGATGAAATTGATGCCATAGGTAAGAGCAGGGATTCCCAGTTCGGTGGCAATGACGAAAGAGAACAGACACTTAACCAGCTTCTTTCGGAGATGGATGGTTTTGATTCTTCAAAGGGTGTACTTATCCTTGCAGCAACCAACAGACCTGAGGTTCTTGATAAGGCATTATTAAGACCGGGCCGTTTTGACAGAAGAATTATCGTTGATAAACCCGACCTTAAGGGAAGACTTGATACACTTAAAGTACATTCAAAGGATGTTCTTATGGATGAATCCGTAGACCTTGAAGCAATTGCACTGGCTACGGCAGGTGCGGTAGGCTCAGACCTTGCCAACATTATCAACGAGGCAGCTATTAACGCTGTTAAACATCACAGACGTGCAGTCAACCAGGAAGATCTTTTTGAATCGGTTGAAGTGGTTATAGCAGGTAAGGAAAAGAAAGACCGCATTCTCGGTAAAGAAGAGAAGAAGATGGTTGCATATCACGAAGTAGGACATGCTCTTGTAACCGCACTTACCAAAGATGCAGAACCCGTACAGAAGATTACTATTGTACCAAGAACAATGGGATCATTGGGATATACGATGCAGGTTCCTGAAGAAGAAAAATATCTCTATAAGAAAGAAGAACTTGAAGCTAAGATTCTTACACTTCTTGGTGGACGTGCAGCAGAAGAAATTATTTTCGGAACAATGACAACCGGAGCATCCAATGATATAGAAAGAGCCACAAAATTAGCCAGAACGATGATAAGCCAGTACGGAATGTCAGACAGACTGGGAATTGCAGGCTTTGAAGCAATTGAGAACAAGTATCTTGACGGCAAAACAACACTTAACTGCTCTGATAAGACAGCGGCAGTTATTGATGAAGAAGTAATTAAGATGCTTAAGGAATCTTATATTAAGACAAAAGGAATGCTTCAGAATAATCTGGAATGTCTCCATAAAGTATCTGAATACCTTCTTGAAAAGGAAAGTATTACAGGTAAGGAATTTATGGAAATAGTTAATTCCGTAAAAAATAAGAACGAAGAAAGTGATAATAATGATTGATTTACATCTTCATCTTGACGGCTCCCTGAGACCTGAAACGGCGTGGGAGCTGTTTTACGATAAAGGAATATTTGATTCCCTTGAAAACGTCAGAAAATCATTCAGTGTGAGTGACGAATGCACGGATCTTAATGAATATCTTAAATGTTTTGATTATCCTCTTATGCTTTTACAAAAAGAAGATAATATTGTAAGGGCGGTAAAAGAACTGGGAGAGGATTTAGCCAAAGAAGAAACTGATTATGCAGAAATAAGGTTTGCACCGATGTTTTCCACTAAGGAAGGACTTTCGATGGAGGCGGTAACAGAGGCTGCCATAGAAGGGGCAGAACAGGCAGAAAGAGAGAACGGTATAAGACTGAATCTTATACTTTGCTGTATGAGAGGGGCTTCCGTTAAAGATAATCTTCATACCGTTGAATGTGCCGGAAAATATCTTAATAACAAGGTGTGTGCACTTGATCTGGCAGGTGCGGAGGGACTGTATGCAACTTCGTTATACGAAGAAGTCTTCAAGAAAGCAGGCAGGCTTGGTATACCTTTTACCATACATGCCGGAGAAGCAGCGGGACCTGAAAGTATATGGACAGCAATTAAATTCGGAGCATCAAGAATAGGACATGGAATAAGAAGTATTGAGGATGAAAGGCTTGTGGAATATCTTGCAAAGCATGAAATTCCAATTGAAGTGTGCCCAATAAGCAATATGCAGACAAAAGTATATGATGATATAAAAAAATATCCTCTAAAACGTTTGCTGGATAACGGTGTTCATGCTACACTTAATACGGATAACAGAACGGTAAGCAATACCTGTCTTTTAAAGGAACGTTCCTTTGTAAAAGATAAGTTAGGCCTGACTGACAAGGATATTGAATTGATGGAGAATTACTCAGAAAAAGCGGCGTTTAATATAGGCTGATTATAAGAGGACATGATATATGTACGATGGTTTTTTTGACATAGAAGAAGAGCTTAAAAAGCTTCCGGATAAACCGGGGGTATATATAATGCACGATGAAAAAGACGAAATCATTTATGTAGGCAAGGCAATAAGCCTGAAAAACAGGGTAAGACAGTATTTCCAGTCATCAAGAAATCATACCAACAAAATAAAACAGATGGTTTCCAATATCCGCAGATTTGAGTATATTATTACGGATTCAGAGTTAGAGGCACTTGTATTGGAGTGTAATCTGATAAAATTACACAGACCCAGATATAACACCATGCTTAAGGATGATAAGACATATCCTTTTATAAAAATAACAGTGAATGAACCCTTTCCACGTATCATATCTTCAAGAGAGATGAAAAGGGACAAAGCAAGATACTTCGGACCGTTTACCAGTGGTAAGGCGGTCAATGATACTATAGAGCTGCTTAATAAGACTTACGGCATAAGAACCTGCAGACGTAATCTTCCAAAGGACACAGGCAAAGAAAGACCATGTCTTAATTATCATATAGGCCAGTGTACAGCTCCATGCCAGGGATATATTTCTCAGGAAGACTATGGAAAACTTATTGACCAATGTATAGACTTCCTTGAAGGAAGGTATAATGGCATTACCAGGAAACTTACCGGACTTATGTATGAAGCTTCGGAAAAAATGGAATTTGAGCAGGCCGCCGCATACAGGAATATGCTTGAAAGCGTTAAATTTGTATCACAGAAGCAGAAAATTACCAACAGCGATATGCAGGACAGGGACATTGTAGCTGCGTCAATAGATTATAAGGACTGTGTGGTGCAGGTGTTTTTCATAAGAAACGGCAAGATGATAGGAAGAGAGCATTACCATATGCGCCTTGCCGGAGACGAAAAACGTTCGGAGATTATCACCGATTTTATAAAACAGTATTATGCCGGAACACCGTATATTCCACCGGAAATCATGCTGCAGGAAAATCTCATTGATGAGGAGCTTATCGGCAGGTGGCTTACGGAAAGGGCAGGACATAATGTAAAATTCCTTGTCCCAAAGAGAGGACAGAAAGAAAAACTTGTTGAACTTGCGGAGAAAAATGCCAATATGGTACTTAATCAGGACAGGGAAAAAATTCTCAAAGAAGAAGCAAGAACAACCGGTGCAGTTAAAGAAATTGAAAGACTTACAGGCTTACATGATATCCACAGAATGGAAGCCTTTGATATATCCAATATAAGCGGAGCACAGCCTGTAGGTTCAATGGTTGTGTTTACAGACGGAAGACCAAGAAAAAATGATTACAGAAAGTTCCGTATCAAAACAGTAACGGGACCGGATGATTATTCGTCAATGCGGGAGGTTCTGACAAGAAGGCTTACCCACGAAAGTGACAGCAGTTTTGATATTAAGCCTGACCTTATTATGATGGATGGCGGTAAGGGACAGGTTAATATAGCTTTAGAAGTGTTAAATGACCTTAATATTTCAATTCCTGTATGCGGAATGGTAAAAGATGATAACCACAGAACGAGAGCTTTATGGTATAATGGAAAAGAAGTGGAAATTAATACCGGAAGTGAAGCTTTCAAACTGATTACGAGAATACAGGATGAGGCACACCGGTTTGCCATTGAGTTTCACCGTAATTTAAGAAGCAGGGAACAGGTTAAGTCAATACTTGATGATATTGACGGAATCGGACCGGTAAGGCGTAAGGCATTAATGAAGCATTTTAAGGATATTGATGTAATAAAAAAAGCATCAGTAGAGGAACTTTGCGATGTTCCTTCAATGAATCTGGCAGCAGCCGAAAAAGTACACGAATTTTTTAACAAACAGGAAAGGGGTACATAATGAGCGAAGAATTAAAAGTAGAAAAAATTATTGAAAAAATGGACCTGAAAATACTTACACCGGATATTGATGTAGGCAGCAAGGTTGTAATGGTGCCTGACATTAACAGACCGGCATTGCAGCTCGCAGGCTTTTTTGACCATTTTGACAACGAAAGAGTCCAGATTATAGGACGAGTTGAAGCTGCATATATGAAGCAGATGAGTGATGATGACAAAAGAGAAAGATATGACCGCCTTTTGTCATATAATATACCATGTATCATATATTGCCGTAATGAAGTACCTGATGAACTGATGATTGAAGCAGCAAGAAAATATAAGATTCCTCTTTTACAGGCAAGTCAGGTAACATCATCTTTTGAAGCAGAGATTATCAGATGGATGAAGGTTGAACTTGCACCTACAATTTCAATACATGGCGTGCTTGTGGATGTATATGGTGAAGGCGTTCTCATTACAGGTGAAAGCGGAATAGGAAAAAGCGAGGCGGCACTGGAACTTATAAAGCGAGGACATCGTCTTGTAACAGATGATGTTGTTGAAATCAGAAAAGTAAGTGACGAGACACTTATAGGAACAGCACCTGAGATAACAAGACATTTTATTGAATTAAGAGGTATCGGAATCATTGATGTAAAGACACTTTTCGGTGTTGAGAGCGTTAAGGAAACACAGGGAATAGATATGGTAATCCATCTTGAAGACTGGGACAAAGAAAAGGAATATGACAGATTTGGTCTTGAAGAAGAATATACGGAAATTCTCGGTAATAAAGTAGTATGTCATAATCTTCCTGTAAGACCGGGACGTAACCTTGCAGTAATAGTTGAATCTGCGGCAGTCAACTGGAGACAGAAGAAGATGGGTTACAATGCGGCCAGAGAATTATATAACAGAGTACAGAACAGTATTAACAGAAAAGAATAGAATTAAGGAGAACAGCAAATGGGAAAATTATGTTTTGGCGTTGACCTTGGCGGTACAACAGTAAAGATGGGCGTATTTACGGTGGAAGGTTCATTGCTTTCAGACTGGGAGATACCTACAAGAAAAGAGGAAAAAGGTAAATATATTCTTGATGATATTGCAGAATCAATCAAGGCAAAAATTGAAGAAGAAGCTATTTCACCGGAGGATGTTGTTGGTGTGGGAATCGGTGTTCCGGGTCCAGTTACTTCAACAGGCATAGTAAAAGGCTGTGTTAATCTCGGCTGGGGTGATGTCCCTGTAGAAGAGATACTTAAAGACAAAACAGGTTTTATGGCAAAAGCAGGTAATGATGCCAATGTTGCAGCTCTTGGCGAGTTATGGCAGGGTGGCGGAAAAGGCTATGCCAACCTTGTAATGCTTACTCTCGGAACAGGCGTAGGCGGCGGAATTGTCCTTGACAGCAAAATCGTTACAGGCAGCCACGGAGCAGCGGGTGAACTTGGACATATGCCTGTTGTATACGATGAAACGGAATATTGCGGCTGCGGTAAAAAAGGATGTCTTGAACAGGTGGCATCCGCAACAGGTATTGTAAAAGAAACCAAAAAACTTCTTGCCTCAGAAAAGATGCCATCTTCACTCAGGGATTTAAAAGAATTTACAGCTAAGGATGTGTTTGATGCAGCAAAGGCGGGAGACGAGCTTGCGCTTATTTCTGTTAATAAACTTGCGGAATATCTTGGAATAGCCATGTCACATATAGCATGTGTTGTAGACCCTGATGTGTTCTTAGTAGGCGGTGGCGTATCAAAAGCAGGAGATTTCCTTATTGATGCAATCAGCAGATATTATGTTGAAAAAGCATTCCATCAGTGCAGAAAAACACCGATTAAACTTGCAACTCTCGGAAACAGTGCAGGTATTTACGGTGCAGCAAAGCTTGTATTATAATCCGTATAAAATGGAGGAACTTTTATGGATTTTTTATCCGCAATAAAAAGTATTGCCGGAGAAGAGTGTATATTTTGCAATGAAATGATGTCGGACCACACCACTTTTAAAGTGGGTGGACCGGCAAAATATTTTGTGGTGCCTTATAGGGCAGAGGATATAAAAAAATATATACTGGCAGCAGAAGAATACAAAATACCATATTATGTTATCGGGAATGGAAGCAATTTACTGGTATCAGATAAAGGCTATGACGGAATGATAATAATGCTTGGGCGTGACCTGGGCAATATAACCGTAAACGGTGACAGGATTACGGCAGAAGCGGGAACTTCACTTGCCAGGCTTTTTAATACGGCAAGGAGACATTCTCTTTCGGGACTGGAATTTGCGGCAGGAATACCGGGAACACTTGGGGGCGCATGTTATATGAATGCAGGCGCATACGGCGGTGAGATGAAAGATGTGCTTACGAAAGTCATAACGATTGACAGACAGGGCAATACCCATGAATATAAGCAGGGTGAAATGGAACTGTCATACAGAAACAGCATTTTTATACGGAAACAGGAGATAATCCTGTCGGCAGAAATGAAACTGTGCAAAGGCGATGCGGAGAAAATGACGCATAAAGTCAATGAACTCTTAGAAAAGCGTAAAGAAAAACAACCTCTTGAATATCCAAGTGCGGGAAGTACTTTTAAAAGACCGGAGGGAGATTTTGCAGGCAGGCTTATTGAAGAATGCGGACTTAAAGGTAAAGGCGTCAACGGTGCCGAGGTTTCAGAAAAACATGCAGGCTTTATTATCAACAGAAACAACGCAACAGCCAGAGACATATATGATACCATTAATCTTGTAACAGATACGGTTTTGGAAAAAACAGGTATAAAACTAGAGCCTGAAGTAAGATTATTGGGAGATTTTAGTGGGAACACTTGACGAAAGGTGTAATATGTTGTAATAATTAAGTTTGTTGCTACCTTTATACATGGAGAGATGATTATGAAAATTGTAATAGTAACAGGAATGTCGGGAGCAGGAAAAAGAACTGCACTTAAAGTATTGGAAGATGCCGGATATTATTGCGTTGACAATCTTCCTGTGGAACTTGTTTTGAAATTTGTGGAACTTGCTATGGCAAGCAGCAGACAGGTTAATATTGCAATCGGAGTTGATGTGCGTGTAGGCGATACATTTTCGGATCTCACTAAGGTGCTTGAGCGTATGCAGCACAGAAAGTACGAATATGAAGTCCTTTTTCTGGATGCCGATGACGAAGTCCTTGTAAAGCGTTATAAAGAGACAAGACGTAATCATCCTCTGGCAGGAGACCATCGTGTCATAGAGGGTATCCAAAAAGAAAGAGAAGAACTTGCCTTTATCAAGGATAAGGCAGATTATATTATAGATACAAGTACATTGCTTACAAGGGATCTTAAGCAGGAACTTGAAAAAATATTCGTAGATGATGAGAATTTTAAAAACCTTATGGTAACAATTCTCTCATTTGGATTTAAGTATGGAATTCCGGAGGATGCGGACCTTGTGTTTGATGTACGTTTTCTTCCTAATCCGTATTACATTGATGAACTGAAGCCTCTTACCGGCAATGATAAGCCTATCAAGGATTATGTTATGGGATTTGACATAGCACATCAGTTTCTTGAGAAACTTACCGATATGATAGAATTCCTTATTCCTAATTATATACTTGAAGGCAAGAACAGACTTGTAATTGCCATAGGATGTACAGGGGGGAGACACAGATCAGTTACCCTTGCCAATGAGTTATATAACAGACTTGAGGGCGGGGAATATGGTATTAAGATAGACCATAGAGATATTAATCTCGATACCAAGACTAAAAGATAGAGGAAAATGGTTATGTCTTTTTCTCACAAAGTAAAAGATGAGCTGGTAACGGTTGTGCCGGGAGCCAGACATTGTCAAATAGCGGAAATCGCTGCAATTATCAGTATGAATGGTGATATATATACAGACTGTCACGGAAGACATTGTATCAGGATACAGTCCGAAAGGATGGCTGTGGTAAGTAAATGCCAGAGGCTGATATGTAAAGCGTTTTCATATATAACCGGATCAACGGTCAGGAGAAACCGTGAAACGGGCAATACTGTATATACCATATGGGTGAAAGATTCAGACGTTGCGATTAAAATACTTCTTGCAACCAAGCTGATGGATGTGGATGGCAGTATTAACAGGGATTTATCCCTGGTAAGTATTATGGGTATAAGCAGCATGTGCTGCAAAAGAGCATTTTTAAGAGGAGCATTTCTTGCAGGAGGGTCACTATCGGATCCTGAGAAATCGTATCACTTTGAAATTGTATCTTCAGGAAAGGAAAAAGCCTCCCAGATAGCGGATGCGATGAATTCTTTTCATCTGGATGCAAGAATCGTTGAAAGACGTAAATCATATGTGGTATACCTGAAGGAGGGTGCCCAGATAGTTGATATGCTTAATGTAATGGGTGCACGCATAGCCTTAATGGATCTTGAAAATGTCAGGGTGCTTAAGGAGGTTCGTAACTCTGTGAACCGTCAGGTGAATTGCGAAACAGCTAACCTTAACAAGACTATTCATGCAGCGGTAAAACAGACAGAGGATATTTGCTATATAAGAGATCATATGGGGCTTAACAGCCTTCCGGACGGTCTTTGTGAAATAGCAAAGATAAGACTACAATATCCGGATACTCCGTTAAAAGATTTGGGAACAATGTTATCAGTTCCCCTTGGTAAATCAGGAGTAAATCACAGACTTAGAAAGATAAGCCAGATAGCAGACAGTCTCAGAGAAAAAAATGGTATGGCACCAGGAGGAATTATTAATGATAACGAAAAACATGAAAATTGAGATTTCAACAGGATTAGAAGCAAGACCGGTTGCAGTATTTGTACAGGTTGCAAGTCAGTTTGAAAGTTCCATTTATGTTGAGGTTGGTAACAAAAAAGTTAATGCAAAGAGCATTATGGGAATGATGACATTAGGACTTGATGCCGGAGAAGAAGTGCTTGTAAGTGCTGCCGGAAACGATGAAAATGATGCTATTGCAGAAATTGAAAAATACTTAAGCGCAAAGTAATATGTAATATATGAACTGCTGTACCGGATGGTGCAGCAGTTTTTTGGAGGTATTTATGTCATTTACACATTTACATGTACATACGGAATACAGCCTTCTTGACGGCTCGGGAAAAATTGAAGAAATAACAGCAAGGGCAAAGGAACTTGGAATGGACAGCCTTGCCATAACGGACCACGGTGTAATGTATGGTGTGATTGATTTTTACAGGGCAGCCCGTAATGTGGGAATCAAGCCGATTCTTGGCTGCGAGGTATATGTAGCACCGGGCTCCCGTTTTGAAAAAGAACCGGGAATAAGTGATGACAGATATTACCATTTGATTTTACTTGCAGAAAACAATACCGGATATGCTAACCTTATGAAAATTGTGTCTAAAGGTTTTGTTGACGGTTTTTATTATAAACCCAGAGTGGATTATGAAGTCCTTGAGGAGTATTCCGAGGGAATAATATGTTTAAGCGCATGCCTTGCAGGAGAGGTGCAGAAGCTTCTTGCAAGAAATCTTTATGAAGAAGCCTGTAAAGCAGCACTTAAATATGAAGCAATATTTGGAAAAGGCAATTATTTCCTTGAATTACAGGACCACGGAATACCCACACAGAAGTTGGTTAACAGGCTTCTTGTCAGAATGAGCAGGGAACTTAATATTGAGCTTGTTGCTACCAATGACGTCCATTATACCTATGAGGATGATGCGGAGGCTCATGATATACTTCTTTGCATTCAGACAGGCAAAAAAGTCAATGACGAGGACAGAATGAGATATGAGGGAGGACAGTATTATCTTAAATCTGAAGAAGAGATGAGGGAATTGTTTTCTTATGCTCCGCAGGCTCTTGATAATACACATAAGATTGCAAAACGCTGTAATGTCGAGATAGAATTCGGCGTAACAAAACTCCCTAAATATGATGTCCCTGAGGGCTTTACTTCAGAATCTTATCTTGAACATCTTTGTATGGAGGGACTTGTAAAAAGATACGGAGAACGCGCTGCAGAACTTGAAGAAAGACTTGATTATGAATTGTCGGTAATCAAAAAAATGGGTTATGTGGATTATTTCCTTATCGTATGGGATTTTATTAACTATGCAAAAAGCAATGGCATAGCAGTAGGACCGGGGCGAGGCTCGGCAGCAGGTTCCATTGTTGCATACTGCCTTGAAATAACAGATATTGACCCTATAAAATATAATCTTATTTTTGAGAGATTTCTCAATCCTGAACGTGTTTCAATGCCGGATATTGATATTGACTTCTGCTATGAAAGACGACCGGAAGTTATAGATTATGTAATGAAAAAATACGGAAAAGACCGTGTAGTACAGATAGTAACGTTTGGTACCCTGGCTGCAAAAGGAGTTATCAAAGATGTTGGACGTGTTCTTGATATGCCGTATTCAGTAACTGACAGCCTTTCTAAGATGATACCTAACGAAATAGGTATGACCCTTGACAAAGCACTTAACGCCAACAATGAGTTCAGGACACGCTATGAAACGGAACCGGAAGTAAAATATCTTATAGATATATGCAAAAGACTGGAAGGACTGCCGCGACACACATCAATGCATGCAGCAGGTGTTGTAATCGGTTCGAGGCCGCTTGACGAATTTGTACCATTATCAAGAGCCTCAGACGGAACCATAACAACCCAGTTTACAATGACAACAATCGAAGAACTGGGATTACTTAAAATGGATTTTCTGGGACTTAGGACACTTACGGTAATCCAGGATGCCGAAAGACTTATCAATAAGCGTGGAGACGTATCATTTGATATAAGTAAAATAGATTACAATGATAGAAATGTCCTTGAAATGATAGGACAAGGTAAGACAGAGGGTGTGTTCCAGCTTGAAAGTACGGGAATGAAAAACTTTATGAAGGAGCTTAAGCCCGACGGAATAGAAGACCTTATTGCCGGTATTTCCCTTTATCGTCCGGGACCTATGGACTTTATACCACAGTATATTGCCGGCAAAAATGATAAGACCTCAATAACTTACGCCTGTAAAGAACTTGAGCCAATCTTAAAGGAAACCTACGGATGTATTGTATATCAGGAACAGGTTATGCAGATAGTAAGGGATCTGGCCGGATATACCCTTGGCCGGAGTGATCTTGTAAGAAGAGCAATGTCCAAGAAAAAACAGGCGGTAATGGAAAAAGAGCGTCATAATTTTATATACGGAAATGAAGAAGAAAATGTTGCAGGCTGTATTGCAAAAGGAATAGATGAGAGTGTGGCTTCCCATATTTACGATACTATGATGGATTTTGCAAAATATGCTTTCAACAAGTCACATGCAGCATGTTATGCCTTTGTAGCATTCCGTACAGCTTATCTTAAATATTATTATCCTGTTGAATTTATGGCAGCACTTATGACAAGTGTGCTTGATAATACAACAAAAGTTGCACAATATATCGTAACCTGCCGCAATATGGGAATAGAAATTCTTCCGCCGGATATTAATGAAGGTGAGGGAACTTTTACCGCAGCCTCGGATTCAAGCATCAGATACGGACTTTCGGCGATAAAGAGTCTCGGAAGACCGGTAATAGAAGCTATTGTTGAAGAACGCGCAAACGGCGGCAGATTTAAAGATATTAAGGATTTTATATCAAGGCTTTCGGGAAAAGAAGTTAATAAACGAACCGTGGAAAGTTTTATCAAATCGGGAGCGTTTGACAGTTTCGGACTGACGCGTAAACAGATGATGCTCGTATATGGTGACATTATGGACAAGGTCAGCTCCGAGCGAAAAACTGAGATTTCAGGGCAGATATCGCTTTTTGATATGTTTGCACCTGATGAGAAACCTGATGAAATAACAATTCCTGATGTAGGCGAATATACAAAGAGTGAACTTTTAGCAATGGAAAAAGAAGTGCTTGGTATATACGCCAGCGGACATCCCCTTGATGAGTATGAAGGACTTCTGAATAAAAATGTAACCTGTACCACAGCGGATTTCATTCCGGATGATGAGACCGGAATGCCAAAGGTAAATGATGACGAACGTGTTATTGTAGGTGGCATGATTGCCGAGTGCAGTGTAAAAAACACACGCCAAGGGCAGAATATGGCTTTTCTTAAATTGGAAGACCGGGTCGGAACCGTTGAGGTTATTGTTTTTCCAAAAGTATACAGGGATAACAGAAAATATATTGAGGCCGACGATAAAGTGTTTGTAAAAGGACATGTCAAAGTGGATGAAGAAACAGGCGGCAAAGTAATATGTGACAGTATAATTCCTTTTTCACAGATACCAAAGGAATGTTGGATAAAATTTCCGGATAAAGAAAGTTATCTTGCAAAAGAACAGGAATTGTATGCTATAATTAATACATCTGACGGAAATGACCGTGTTATAGTATATCTTGAGAAAGAAAAGGCAGTTAAGAAAATGCCTCTTTCCATGACAATAAAGGCGGATTCGGCAATGATTGGCAGACTCACGGAATTATCCGGTGAAAAAAATGTCAAAGTTGTTGAAAAATCTATTGAAAAATAACTGAAAGTAGAATAAAATTACAATAATTATTACATTGGAGGTAGAAAAAGATGGCAAATGCAGTTAAGACTATCGGAGTTCTTACAAGTGGTGGAGATGCACCTGGAATGAATGCAGCTACCCGTGCAGTTGTTAGAACTGCTTTAGCAAAAGGAATTAACGTAAAAGGAATTTTAAAAGGTTATAATGGTCTTCTTAACGAAGAGATTATTGATATGGACGCTACAAGCGTATCAGATACAATTGACAGAGGTGGTACAATCCTCTATACAGCAAGATGTCTTGAATTTGTAGATCCTGAATATCAGAAGAAGGGTGCAGACATCTGTAAGAAACACGGCATTGACGGACTTGTTGTTATCGGTGGTGACGGTTCATTTAAGGGTGCACAGAAGTTATCCGCACTCGGTGTCAATACAATCGGTGTTCCCGGAACAATCGACCTTGATATTGCATGTACGGATTACACAATCGGTTTTGATACAGCAATTAATACAGCAATGTCAGCAATTGACAAGATAAGAGATACTTCAACTTCGCATGAGAGATGCTCAATCATTGAAGTTATGGGAAGAAATGCAGGCCATATCGCATTATGGTGTGGTATTGCTAATGGTGCCGAAGATATTCTTATTCCTGGCAAGTATGATTTTAACGAAGAGAAGATTATCGAAAAGATAATTGAGAATAAGAAAAAAGGCAAAAAACATTATATTATTGTTAATGCAGAAGGTGTCGGACATTCATCATCTATGGCTAAGAGAATTGAAGAAGCTACAGGCATTGAGACAAGAGCAACAATCCTCGGACATATGCAGCGTGGCGGCAGCCCTTCATGTAAGGACCGTGTATATGCATCAATGATGGGCTCAATGGCAGTTGACCTCCTTGCGGAAGGAAAGACCAACAGAGTTGTAGCATATAAGAATGGTGAATTTGTAGATTATGACATCGACGAAGCTCTTGCAATGACTAAGGATGTTGATGCACATATGTATGAAGTAAGCAAATTACTTTGCAGATAGGAATTTATATTGATTACAAGTACAGGTAATTCACAAATTAAAGATGTTATGAATTTAATCAAAAAGTCCGGGGTACGAAAGGAACGCGGACTTTTTGTTATTGAAGGAATAAGGATGTTTGTGGAGATTCCTAAAGACAGAATTGTTAAAATATATGCGTCAGAGAGCTTCGCGTATGATAACAAGGAAATGCTTTGTGATTACCGATATGAGATAGTAGCGGATAATGTTTTTAAAATGATGTCTGATACGAAAACCCCACAGGGAATATTGGCAGTTGTTAAAATGCTTGAATATGATATAGAGGATTTGTTCAAAAAAGACAAAGTACCTATGCTTGTAGTTCTGGAAAACATACAGGACCCCGGTAATCTGGGAACAATTATAAGAACAGCAGAGGGTGCGGGTGCTACAGGCATAATTATGTCGGATAAGACCGTTGACATATATAATCCCAAAACAATACGTTCAACAATGGGTTCGCTTTTCAGAATGCCGTTTGTGTATTCAGAAGATGTTGTAGCAGCCATCCATGGTTTAAAACAGCAGAATATAAAAGTATTCGCCGCACACCTTGAAGGCAGGAATTATTATTACGAAGAAGATATGAAGGTGCCGATGGCTGTTTTGATTGGTAATGAAGGAAACGGGCTTACAGAGGAACTTTCAAAGGAAGCAGACGTAAGAATCAAAATACCTATGGAAGGTAAACTTGAATCATTAAATGCAGCGGTTTCCACGGCAGTTATCCTGTATGAAGCAATGAGACAAAGGCATATTCAACCGTAAATTTGACATTTATGATATAGTCTGATAAAATGTATCTGTTTATGTAACAAATTTGTAACAATTACAATGGAGGTTATCATGAAATCAAAATCAAGAAAGACGGCTGTTCTTTCGGTAATAATTTTACTGTTAATAATGCAGCTGGCATTCCTTAATGAGAGAAAACATGAAGACAATAAAACAAGCATACAGTTAGCAGAACGCAATGTGCAGGACACATCTGTCAGCGATAAAGATGCAGCATACACAGAAGAAATTATTTCCACAGAACTTAATGTGGTATACCGCAACACATCATCTTTAAAAGACATTTCCCAGGAAATGGAAGAAAGTAAAGTAAAATCGTCATATGATAATAAAGTAGTATCATATACTCTTGAAGAACTTATAATTTACTCCGAACCGGATCTTAAATCAGAACCTGTAGGAATTATGTATTCCGGAAGTGAGGCCGATGTCCTTGAACGGGGAGAAGAATGGAGTAAGATACAGTCAGGTAAAGTAACCGGCTATATACGTAATGTAGACGTTCTTTTTGACAGTGAGGCAGAGGTTATTGCCTCAGTAATCGGTAATAAGCAGGCTAAAGTTAATGCAGATATGATTAATGTATATGCAGAAGCAGACGATTCAGCAGCAGTTATTTCAACTCTTGAAAAAGGAGCGGAGATAGATGCTTATGAGGAGAATGGAAATTATACCCTAATATCATGTGATAATGGCTTTGGTTATATAAGTAATGATTCATTTGATGTAAGTTATAATCTTTCAAAAGCAGTATCAATGGCTGAAATAGAAGCCATCAAGGAAGAAGAAAGAGCCGAAGCAGCAAGAAAAGCTGCAGAAGAAGCGGCAGCACAGGCAGCGGCGGCACAGGCAACAGCAGCACAGAATGCCATTAAGCAGCAGACAACCACAAGAGGAGCTTACACTGTATCTGCAGAGGAACTGCATTTACTCGCAGCTATTATATACTGGGAGTCAGGCTGGGAACCTTCAGAAGGACAGCTTGCGGTAGCCAATGTTGTTCTTAACCGTGTATTTTCATCGAGATTTTCACAGAATACGATTACTTCTGTTGTGTATGCACCGGGTCAGTTCTCAGGTGTAAGTGAAAACGGAGTTCCATCCGCAAGATTCCAGGCAGTCCTCAATAAGAGCAACGAGGAGCTTAATTTAAGAGGCTGTTATGATTCGGCATTGAAAGCACTTGCCGGTGAAAATAATATCGGTGACCTCTTGTTCTTCATTAATGTAAAAAAAGCTGATTTTACAAAATATAAAGGATATACAATCGTTAATAACCATTGTTTCTACACATATTAAAATGACTGGAGGTGTGGCATATGGAATATGTTATTTACGGCTGGTTAGGTGCACTTATCCTGTTTCTGGTTATTGAGATAGCAACCACAAGCCTTACAACTATATGGTTTGCAGGAGGCACAGTAGTTGCTTTAATACTCAATTTGTGCAAGGCACCTTTTGCAGCACAGGCGGTTAGCTTTTTCGTTATATCACTGGCACTTCTTATTCTTGCCCGTCCTGTACTTGATAAGGCAATGAAAAAGAACCATGTTAAGACGAATATTGACAGTCTTATCGGAGAAAAAGCCAAAGTAACCGAAAAAATCAACAATATTGATGAGACCGGAGCCGTATTTATAAACGGACTTACCTGGACAGCAAGGTCAAAAGACAGCAATAAGATAATTGAACCGGGTGAAGTGGTTGAAATTAAAGCCGTTTCAGGCGTAAAATTAATAGTACAATAAAACAAAAAGGGAGACAAAAAAATGACATTATTAGAATCAACAGTATCTGCAGGAGCGGTAACCACTATTATCGTTGCAATAGTTTTATTAATAATTATTGCATCGTGCATCAGAATTGTACCACAGGCACATGCGGTAATTCTTGAAAGACTTGGAGCTTATAAAAGAACATGGGGTGTAGGTATCCACCTTAAAGCACCTTTCATTGACCGCCCTACAGCAAGAATGAGCCTTAAGGAACAGGTAGTAGATTTCGCACCACAGCCTGTTATCACAAAGGATAACGTAACAATGAGAATTGATACGGTAGTATTTTTCCAGATAACAGACCCTAAGCTTTACGCATACGGTGTTGAACATCCTATTATGGCTATTGAGAACCTTACAGCTACAACACTCCGTAATATAATCGGTGAGCTGGAATTAGACCAGACACTCACATCAAGAGAAATCATCAATACCAAGATGAGACTTGCCCTTGATACAGCAACAGACCCATGGGGAATCAAAGTCAACCGAGTTGAACTTAAGAATATTATACCACCGGCAGAAATCCAGAATGCCATGGAAAAACAGATGAAGGCAGAACGTGAACGTCGTGAGATGGAAACAAGAGCTGAAGGTGAAAAGAAAGCCAATATTACCGTAGCAGAAGGTAAGAAGCAGTCAGCAATCCTTGAAGCAGAAGCAGAGAAGCAGTCAGCAATCTTAAGAGCTGAGGCTAAGAAGGAAGCCACAATCCGTGAAGCTGAAGGTCAGGCTGAAGCAATCAGAGCCGTACAGATGGCTAATGCAGAAGGTATTAAGTATATCCGTGAAGCAGGTGCAGATGAAGCTGTTATCACATTAAAGAGCCTTGAAGCATTTGCTAAGGCAGCAGACGGAAAAGCAACGAAGATTATAATTCCATCTGAGATACAGTCAATTGCAGGACTTGTCAAGTCGGTTGTTGAAATCGGCAAGAACGAAGAGACAAAATAAAGAAGGTAACATTATGAACTTAAAAGGACGTAATTTTTTGACACTTAAGGACTTTACACCGGAAGAGATACTTTATATGGTTGACCTTGCGGCAGAACTTAAGGATAAGAAGAAAAAGGGCATACTTACAACAGATATGCATGCAGGCAAAAACATTGCACTCATATTTGAAAAGACAAGTACAAGAACCAGATGCTCTTTTGAAGTGGCAGCACATGACCTCGGAATGGGAACAACGTATCTTGATCCATCAGGTTCGCAGATTGGTAAAAAAGAAAGCATTGCCGATACAGCAAGAGTCCTTGGAAGAATGTTTGACGGTATTGAATATCGTGGTTTCGGACAGGAAATTGTGGAAGAACTTGCAAAATATGCAGGAGTTCCTGTGTGGAACGGTCTTACCAACGAATACCATCCTACACAGATGTTAGCAGATGTACTTACAATTAAAGAGAAACTTGGCAGAATAAAAGGCGTTAAGCTTACATATATGGGTGATGCAAGATACAATATGGGTAATTCGCTCATGATAGTAAGTGCGAAACTTGGTATGCACTTTACGGCATGCACATCCAGAAATTATTTTCCTGATGAGGCACTTGTTAAAGAATGTAAAGAGATTGCGGCCAAGACAGGCGGAACAATAACACTTACAGATGATGTTGATGCAGGAACAAAGGATGCCGATGTAATCTACACCGATGTCTGGGTATCAATGGGTGAACCTGATGAAGTATGGGCAGAAAGAATTAAAGAGCTTTCACCATATCAGGTTAATAAGAAAGCAATGGACAATGCTTCAAAGGATGCGATTTTTATGCACTGTCTTCCGGCTTTTCATGACCTTAAGACTAAGGTTGGCAAGGAAGTATATGAAAAATTCGGCCTTTCCGAGCTTGAGGTAACTGATGAAGTGTTTGAATCGCCACAATCAGTTGTTTTTGATGAAGCAGAGAACAGAATGCATACTATTAAAGCCGTGATGGTTGCAACATTATAGTTTTTATAGTAAAATGCGAGGGTAGGAAGAGAGGTTACCCTTAATGCGTTCAGGTAAAAATAATTTTCAGAAAGTTGTGCGTCTTATAATAGACGTGTTAAATGTAATATTTGGCATTGCGGCAATTGTGCTTACCGTTTTTGTATTTATTAATACCGGTAAGAATAAATGGATGTTCCATATTATTTTTTCAATAGGCGGACTTATGAACATGATGACCGGAATTAAATACCTTATGACCGACAGAAAGGTTTCAGGAATCATTTCGGAAGTAGTAGCAGTTATACTTTTTGTAGTTGCTTACGTAAGTTATCTTGCCATAGGAGGTTGAGAAGATGAGAGAACATGTGCTTGCAATGCTTAAAGAAAGCGATGATTTTGTATCAGGACAGGAACTTTGCGGAAAACTTTCCGTTTCAAGGACTGCGATATGGAAGGCAATTAATTCTCTTAAAGAAGCCGGATATGTCATAGAAGCAGTCAGGAACAGGGGCTACCGGCTTGTTTCCTGTCCTGATGTTTTGTTATCTGATGAGATACAAAGCCGGCTTGAGACAAAATGGTTTGGAAGAAAGATATCATATTTTGATGTGATTGATTCAACGAACAGCGAGATAAAAAGGCAGGCGGAAAAAGAATTTATTCCGGGGATGCTTGCAATAGCGGAGAAACAGACACTTGGAAGAGGCCGTAAGGAAAGACATTGGGAATCTCCGGCAAAGACGGGAATATGGATGTCTTTTGCCGTAAAGCCTGATTTACCACCATATAAGGCGTCAATGATTACACTTGTTACAGCTCTTGCCGTGGCTAAAGCAATTAAGGATGTCACCGGCCTTAATACGGAGATAAAGTGGCCTAATGATATTGTAATAGGAAGCCGTAAGGTGGTTGGAATTTTAACGGAAATGAGTGCTGAAATGACCACAATCAATTATGTGGTTATAGGAATTGGAATTAACGTTAATATGGAATCTTTTCCGGCAGAACTTGAGGATAAGGCAACGTCACTTTATATTGCAGGCGGAACTAAAGTAAGAAGAAGCAGTATTGTTGCAAAGTTTGGCAAATATTTTGAAAAATATTATGAAATCTTTTGTAAGGATGGCAATTTGTCCGGAATAAAAGACGAGTATGAGAAGCTCTTGGTAAACCGGAATAAAGAAGTCTACATAATAGAAGGAGACAGCCGTATCAAACGTGTTGCAATCGGTATTGACACGGATGGGGAACTTCTTGTAAAGGACGATAATGGTAATATAGAAAAAATAATGGCGGGGGAAGTTTCAATAAGAGGCATTTATGGCTATGTTTAGGAGAATTGTTGAATGAAAGAAGATTTAGATGTATTATGTGCCGCAAGCTCTTACGATAAGAAATTTTATCTTAATGAGGACTTCGGGGCACTTCCGGATTCGATTAAGGATGAACTTAAAATAATGTGTGTTCTTTTTACTGAGGATATCGGAGGAATTATCATCCTTGAATTTGATGAGGAAGGCAATCTTTTAATCAGGACAGAGGCAGATGAAGGAGATTTGCTTTATGATGAAATAGGAGCAGGCCTTAAGGTCAAACAGCTTCAGAAGGACAAATCAGAGACTTTTCAGGCTCTTGAAATGTATTATAAGGTATTTTTCCTTGGAGAAGATATAGAATGAAAATAGGAACAATGGAATTTGACAGACCGGTAATGCTGGCACCCATGGCTGGGGTGACGGACCTTCCTTACAGGCTTATCTGCAAGGAGATGGGTTGTGACTACATGGTTACCGAGATGGTAAGTGCCAAAGCGGTTCTTTACAATAACAAAAACACCGATATTCTGTTGCAGACTTTGCCGGAGGAAGCACCATCGGCATTACAGCTTTTCGGTTCAGACCCGGAGATTATGGCTGACATTGCCCTTAGACTGGAACCATTGGGATTTGCAGCATTTGACATTAATATGGGCTGCCCCGTACCTAAAATTGTAAATAACGGCGAAGGCTCATCATTAATGAAAAATCCCTCTCTGGCAGGTAAAATAGTCAATACAATGGTAAAAAAAATTACGAAACCCGTTACAGTGAAGTTCAGAAAAGGTTTTGACGAGGAACATGTAAATGCGGTGGAGTTCGCCCACATAATGGAGGAATCCGGGGCGGGACTAGTTACGGTTCACGGACGAACGAGGGAACAGTTCTATTCCGGCAAAGCAGACTGGGATATAATCGCAGCAGTCAAAGATAAAGTAAAGATACCTGTTTTTGGCAATGGTGATATCTTTTCATCAGAAGATGCCCTGAAGATGTTTCATTATACAGGATGCGACGGAATCGCAGTTGGTCGTGGGGCAAAAGGTAACCCATGGCTTTTCAGGGAAATTAAAGCGGCAATCCACGGTGATGTGATACCGGCAAGACCGTCCCTTACAGAGATTAAGGATATGATAAAAAAACATGCAACACTTATGACAGAGTACAAACCTGAATATATGGTAGTCAGGGAAATGCGCAAACATGTGTCCTGGTATACAACGGGACTGCATAACTGTGCAGCATTAAGGGATGAAGTTAATCACACAGAGACATTGCAGGAATTATTTAGCCTGTTGGATAAAAGAATGATTGACAAATGATTTTTTTATATTCTATAATATTATGAATTGTTATGTGATAATGTATGCAGAGTTGCATTATTAGTATAAATGGGAAAGGTGAGTCAGATTATGGCAGAAAAGAAAAATTTAATGACCTACGAAGGTCTCAAAAAATTAGAGGATGAACTTCAGGACCTGAAGGTAAACAGAAGAAAAGAAGTTGCCCAGAAAATTAAGGAAGCCAGAGAACAGGGTGACCTTTCAGAAAACGCCGAATATGATGCTGCTAAAGATGAGCAGAGAGATATTGAAGCAAGAATTGAAGAAATTGAGAAAATATTAAAGAATGCAGAAGTTGCTGATGATGAATTCGGTGCAGGTGTAATTAACCTTGGAAGTACAGTTACAGTGTATGACTGTGAATTTGATGAAGAACTGGTTTTCAAGCTTGTAGGTTCAACAGAAGCTAAGAGCCTTGAAAACAAGATTTCTAATGAAGCTCCGCTTGGCAAGGCTTTAATAGGTAAGGTGGCAGGGGACGAAGTTGAAGTAGAGACACCATCCGGAATAATGAAGTACAAAGTAATTAACGTTACCAGAGAATAGTTTTAGGAGTTAGTATGGCAGATAATAACACACAGAATCAGGACATTAACGGACTTCTTCAGATTAGAAGAGATAAATTGGCGGATCTGGTTGAAAAGGGAAAAAATCCTTTTGAAATTACCAAATATGACGTTACACATCACACATCAGATGTAAAGGAATTATACACAGCCCATGAAAATGAGCTTCTTGCAGGCAGGCCTGAACCTGATGTTGAGGGACTTGACGAACAGCAGAAGCGAGAGACACTTAAAGCCGATTATAATGCAAAGCGTGAAATAATGGATGCCAGTCCTATTGATGTTACAATCGCAGGAAGAATGATGTTTAAGAGAGTTATGGGTAAAGCATCTTTCTGCAACATCCAGGATCTTAAAGGCAACATCCAGGTATATGTATCAAAAGACGGCGTCGGTGAAGATTCTTATGCAGATTTTAAGAAATCGGATATCGGTGATATTTTTGGAATAAAAGGTTTTGCATTCAGAACAATGACAGGTGAGATTTCTATCCATGCGTCAGAAATCGTTCTTTTGTCAAAGAGCTTACAGATACTTCCTGAAAAATACCATGGTTTAACAGATACAGACGCAAGATATCGTCAGAGATATGTTGACCTTATTATGAATTCGGAAGTTAAAGATACATTTATCAAACGTTCAATGATTATCAAGGAAATCCGTAATTTCCTTGCAGGACGTGACTTTATGGAAGTTGAGACACCTATGCTTGTGGCAAATCCGGGCGGAGCTGCGGCAAGACCTTTCGAGACACATTACAATGCCCTTAACGAGGATGTTAAGCTTCGTATTTCTCTTGAGTTATACTTAAAGAGACTTATTGTTGGCGGTCTTGAAAGAGTATACGAAATCGGACGAGTATTCCGTAATGAAGGTGTTGACACCAGACATAACCCTGAATTTACACTTATGGAATTATATCAGGCATACACAGATTACAATGGCATGATGGAACTTACAGAAAGCATGTTCCGTTATCTTGCCGAAAAAGTATGCGGTTCAACTAAATTCACATACAACGGAATTGAAATTGATTTTGGCAAGCCATTCGAGCGTATTACAATGACAGACTGTGTCAAGAAATACGCAGGAATTGACTTCGATGCAGTTAAGACAGACGAAGAAGCAAAGGCACTTGCAAAAGAGCATAATATCGAATATGAAGAAAGACACAACAAGGGTCATATCCTTAATCTTTTCTTTGAGGAATATTGTGAAAAAGAACTTGTCCAGCCTACATTCGTAATGGATCATCCGATTGCAATTTCTCCTCTTACCAAGAAGAAACCAACAGATCCTGAGAAAGTTGAACGTTTTGAGTTATTTATAAACGGATGGGAAATGTGTAACGCTTACTCAGAGCTTAATGATCCAATCGACCAGAGAGAGCGTTTTGCACTTCAGGACGCAGCTGCGGCAGCAGGTGACGAAGAAGCAGAACACACAGACGAGGACTTCTTAAATGCCCTTGAAATCGGTATGCCACCTACAGGCGGTATCGGTTACGGAATCGACAGACTTGTTATGTTACTTACAGACAGTCCTGCCATCAGGGATGTATTATTGTTCCCGACAATGAAATCCTTAGATGGTGTAAATAAGAAAAATGATGTAAATAATACAGCTTCTGAAGCACCTGAAAAAAATGTAAAAACTGAGTCTGAAAAGATTGATTTTTCTAAAGTAAAGATTGAGCCTTTGTTTGAGGAAATGGTAGACTTTGATACATTCAGCAAGTCAGATTTCCGTGCAGTAAAGGTTAAAGAGTGTGTTGCAGTACCGAAGTCAAAGAAACTGTTACAGTTCACTCTTGATGACGGAACAGGCACAGACAGAACCATTTTAAGCGGTATTCATAGCTTTTATGAGCCGGAAGAACTGGTTGGAAAGACTCTTATCGCTATCACAAATCTTCCACCGAGAGCTATGATGGGCATTGACTCTTGCGGTATGCTCCTCAGTGCTATTCATGAAGAAGAAGGCGAAGAAAAGCTTCATCTTCTGATGGTAGATGACCACATTCCGGCAGGTGCAAAGCTCTATTAAGATGATGTAAAGATGTACCGTTTTACCAAATAGACGGGACGTACTTCATTTGATAAAAAACTAAAAAAACAGCGATTTACATCAAACTTACATCAATTGATGCAGAAATCGGTGCAAGCAAGAAAAAATCGCATAATTAGTACAAAGAGTGGGCAATTCCAATCGGGATTGCCCATTTTTAAAACAAACAGAAATACAAATCGGAAGTTTTAAAGGAGGAATACCATGGGATTATTTGGTAAAAGCAAAAAAGAACGAGAAACAGAATACATGAGCAGATTAGATGTTCCATCGTGTTTAAAAGAAGATTTTGAATTGATTATTGATGATATATTTACAATTATGGGAGTTGGAACAGTTGCCACAGGAAACATATTAACAGGGATGTGCAGAGAAGGGGAAAATGCATGTATTTATAAAGCAAATGGAGATATCTTAGAAACCAGAATTACTACTGTCGATGTACATACAAAAGAACGAAAAGCAAATGGTTGTGGATATAAAACAGAGCATGTTGGACTTGGGTTACGAGGAATTTCCAAGGAACAATTAGAAAAGGGTGATAAAGTACTTGTAAAGAATGCCAATATGTATGGAATGTAATTACAAATTCAAGTTTGTCAATTTGCCCTTTGAGAGAGGAGAAATCCTTTTCTCAAAGGGCTTTTTCTATTTATACGGATATTCGCAAACTACAAGATAAAGCTAAAACTTCATATACTCTAAGCACAAGGAGGTTGAGGTTTGGCTATGAATAACAGTTTAGCAGAAGTACGCCCGGAACTTGTTCCTGAGTGGTCAGAGAAGAACTTACCGCTTAAACCTGATGAGATTACTTTCGGTTCAAATAAAAAAGTATGGTGGAGAGGTGCTTGCGGTCACGAATGGCAGACAAGCGTTAAGGCTCGTTCTAATGGAGAAAAATGCCCGATATGTTCCGGTGCGAGAGTGATTGCAGGGATTAACGATTTGGCGACATTAGAGCCGCTACTGGTAAAGCAGTGGTCGAAAAAGAATAAGATAAAACCGACAGAAGTTTCTATTGGTTCTCATAAGAAAGTGATATGGAGATGTGAAAAGGGACACGAATGGGAAGCTGCCGTTAAGAGCAGGACAATAAATAAAACGGGTTGCCCGTACTGCTCCCATAATAAAGTGTTGGCAGGCTTTAATGACCTTGCAACACTTCTGCCGGATATAGCAGCCGAGTGGTCGGACAGAAATTGTCCGACACTTCCAACTCAGGTTACGGTCTTTGCCAATCGTAAGGCTTGGTGGAAGTGTAAGGACTGTGGCAGAGAGTGGAACACCCTTATTTCTACCCGTTCCGGTGGGAGTAAATGCCCGTATTGCAGTGGGTACATATTCCTGAAAGGGTTTAACGATTTGCAGACAACACACCCTGAAATTGCTTCGGAGTGGTCGGAGAAGAACTTGCCATTGAAGCCTGATGAAGTAAATGCAAAGTCGAGGAAAAATGTCTGGTGGAGATGCAGTAAATGCGGTAACGAGTGGAAATCTGTTATCAATGCCCGTGTGAAAGGTACGGTATGCCCCGTTTGTGCAGAGAGAGAAGTACTTGCCGGATATAATGATTTGGCGACAACAGACGGTCAGCTTCTTAGCGAATGGGATTATGAACAGAATAAACTGAAACCTACAGAGGTATCACGAACTTCGGCAAAGAGAGCGTGGTGGAAATGCAGACACGGTCATTCGTGGAGTATGAAGATAAATGAAAGAACGATATTGAAGAAAGGCTGCCGAATTTGTGAGCAGGAGTATTTGTCATTGTTTCCTGCTTTGGCGGTCAGCTATTATTCTAATAGGAAAGGTTTGAAAGCAGAACTTGGTTCTGACCGATTGCTTGGAGTTCCGCTTGAAACATACATACCTTCAGAAAAGTTGGCTATTGAGTCGGGAAGTGCTGACGAGAATATAGAAATAATGAAAGCCTATATGTGTAAGCAACGAGGGATAAGGCTGATTAAGCTGCCGATGAAAGGCACAGAACTGGATTATGCCAATAATTTAAAGAAAGCTTTTCAGAGCGTACATATATTTATTTCTTCTGATACAGAGGAAGATGTGGAGATAATCAAAAATACATTTGAAAGATGGAGGGACAGCCAATGAGAGAGAAAACCTATCATCTATACTTAAATGAAGAAGAACGAAGCCGAGTGATACAATCGCTCATTGAACTGAAGAACAATTTAGCAGCTCAGGGACGATACACCGATGCAGTAGATGATGTCCTCTGCAAAGTGCTTGAAGCAAAGAAAAAGAAATTGAAAATTGAATACATTTAGAACGTGTTTTGCCGTCTGTTTCCTAACCGGAGCAGGCGGCTTTTTTAATTTCCAAAAATTTTTTTGAAATATTTTTGGAAAAGCGGAGATTTTGGGTGTGCATTTCATACCCCTTTGTCCAAATGAGTGAAGGGGTTCATTCCGGATAGCAAAAGCGGAAGCCTTTTCGCTTGAAAATTGAATAAGTCATTCACTAAGACTTTATTTCTGATGATAGCCACTTTAGCAGGTACGCCGTGATTTCTGTATTTCAGAATAGCGAGAACTCCGGCTATGAGTATCAGGTTGCCCCTGATATGGCGATGACAGTCAGAATGATAATGATACTTCTCTACGGAGCTGGCGGAGTACCCGGCAGAGGTTAGAATCCTATGATACAGATAAGCAGTCTGTTCCTTAGTGACTTCCCATAAGCATTTTGCTTGGCAAGGGGTGTTGAGAACAAATATTGCTATGACCGATTAGGAAATGAGTCGGTCAGGTACATAGCCATAATGCGGTGGCTATGAATTTTCAGAAAGGAGGGCAAAAAGAAGTGTCAAACTGCAAAACGATTTCCGTATGTAACCAGAAAGGCGGAGTCGGAAAAACCACCACAACAGTTAATCTCGGAGTCGGGCTTGCAATGCAGGGCAAGAAAGTATTGCTCATAGACGCAGACCCGCAGGGAGATTTAACGACTTGTCTTGGTTGGCAGGATACAGACGGCTTGGGTATCACGCTTGCAACGAAACTCACAGATGTAATCAATGAAACGATGACAGACCCTATGGTTGGTATCCTGCACCACGAAGAAGGTGTTGACCTTGTTCCGGCAAACCTTGAGCTTTCAGCAATGGAATTTAACCTTATGAACGCAATGAGCAGAGAAACTACACTCAAGAACTATCTGAGTCAAGTGAAGAACAGATATGATTATGTAATTATAGACTGTATGCCTTCGCTTGGTATGGTTACTCTCAATGCTTTATCGGCGGCAGACAGTGTTATCATTCCGGTTCAGGCTCAGTATTTGCCTGCAAAGGGTATGACACAGCTTGTGCAGACAATTTCAAAAGTAAAGAAGTATATCAATCCGGATATTAAGATAGATGGTATGCTGCTTACTTTGGTGGATAGCCGAACAAACCTTGCAAAGAGTACGGTGGAAGCACTCAGGGCAAACTTCGGTAATCAGATAAGGATGTATCGAACACAAATCCCGATTGCCGTAAAAGCCGCTGAAACTTCTTCCAAAGGCAAGAGCATTTATGCTTATGAGCCAAACAGCACAGTGTCTAAGGCATACGCTGAATTTACAAAGGAGGTGTTAGCCGATGGCAGGAAGAAAGAGCGACTTCACTCTCACGAAGCTCGATGATTTATTTACCACGCAGGCACAGCGAGATGAAGAACAGCTTTCAAAAATCCGAGATATTCCATTGGAGCTGATTGATGATTTTCCCGACCATCCGTTTAAGGTCAGAGACGATGAAGATATGATGCAGCTTGTGGAGAGTGTCAAGGAAAGAGGGGTTATTACTCCGGCAACGGTAAGGCAGAAAGAGGACGGCAGATACGAACTTGTTTCAGGACACAGACGAAAGCGAGCTTGTGAACTGGCAGGATTTGAAACACTGAGAAGTGAGATTGTAGACCTGAACAGAGATGAAGCGACCATTTTAATGGTTGAGAGTAATTTCCAAAGGTCAGAGATATTGCCGAGTGAAAAAGCCTTTGCCTATAAAATGCGTTTAGAAGCATTAAGCAGACAAGGGAAAAGAACAGATTTAACTTCCAACCCACTGGGTCGGAAGTCGGATGGCAAAGAAACTGCTCAAATAATCGGAGAACAATCGGGCGACAGTCAAACGCAAGTTCGTCGTTATATTCGTTTAACAAACCTTGTTCCCGAACTGCTTGAATTTGTTGATGAGGGGCGTATTAAAATGCGTCCTGCCGTAGAACTTTCTTACCTTGATGAAGATTGCCAGCGTGATGTGGTTGACGAAATCGACCTGAATGACGCAACCCCGTCACACGACCAGACAATCCGTATGCGAAAGTTATTCAACGAGGGCAACCTTACAACAGAAGCAATCCACGCTGTTATGTCTGAGGAAAAGCCGAACCAAAAGGAAAAAATCGTGTTGAGGGGCGATAGAGTAAGACAGCTTATCCCGAAAAACATTCCCGTCAGTCAGACAGAGGATTTTGTCTGCAAAGCATTGGAGTATTACAACAAGTTTTTGCGTAACCGTGCAGAACGTGACAGCAGATAGCCTGTTTTACAGTTCCCCTTTCTCACACTCTAACCCCTTAGTTATATTTTTACCTACCGAAAATGATATATACTATCTCACTTGAATATAACTATCTCAAAGTATATGTCTATCTCTAAGGGGCAATCGCACAGTATGAACGGACGGGAGGTGTATGGTAAAATGAAAAATTAACGAAAAATCCGCATTTGTTTTTCGGCAGGTAAATCTTGTCGTAAAAGAAAATCCACAAAGGCACATCGTAGAGATACGGTGTGTTTTTCAATTTTTACAGGAGGAAACGCAATGATAAAGTCAAAATTCAAAAGAGTCACGTCGCTTTTCTTGGCGACCCTTATGTGTGTGACCACTTTTGCAGGCATTGGCTCGACAACAGCATATGCTGCTTCGGGAGAAAAAGCCGATGTTTATATGGTCGATTTCCCTCGTGATGGTGATGCTAATTACGATGGGGTATGGGGACACAGCAATTTGACCTTGAAAAATGGTTGGCATACCGGACGTTCCAATTTTACCAATCTTAAGGCTATTGGCTCATACTCAGGCAATGTTGCTTATTGTATTGAGCCGGGAATTTCGCTCAAGGTCGGTCAGACAATGAATAAGTATGACGAAAATTATTTTAATAACCTTGCAGCCAATGGGGTTATTTCCGGAGATGAAATCCGTCTTTTTGTTGGTCGTATTTTACAGTATGGCTACCGTGGGACAATCTCGACATCTTGGAGGTCACAGAATGAAGCGGCAGCAAACAGCATTGCACAGGCTTATGCCACACAGCTTCTTATCTGGGAAACTGTTATCGGAGAGCGTGATGCGAACTTCAATCATGTAGCAGCCAGTGGTTGCAGTAATGTGAAAGATGTCATCAATGCAAAGCATCCGCTTCGCAATAAGATTTTCAGTTATTACAACAGTATGGTGCAGAGTGTACAGAACCATGCGACCATACCGAGCTTTTGTAATAAATCATCCGGTTCGGCAAAGACAATAGAACTTGAGTGGAACGGAAGTAAGTACACAACTACTCTGACAGACTCCAATAATGTGCTGTCCAAATATAATTTCAAGGCAAGTATCAGTGGAGTGAGCTTTTCAGTGAATGGTAACAAACTTACTGTTTCTATGGATACTGCACCGAGTAAGGAATTTACCATTACCGCAACGAAGAAAAATGCAGTCCGCAGAGGTGTGGTTGTATGGTCAGAGGGCAAACACGGTCAGAACTCCAGTGTGCAGGATGTTGTCAGCTATGCTCAGGAAGTAAGCGACAGTATCAACGGTTTTGTGAAGATGAAAGTCAGCTATGGTTCTTGTCAGATTGTAAAGACCAGTGAGGACGGCAAGGTTGACGGTATTAACTTCACAATTACCGGAAACGGTATCAATCAGACGGTTACAACAGCCAATGGCGGTAAGTTCCAGATTGATAATCTTATGCCGGGTATCTATACTGTAACCGAGCAGGCATACGATAAGTACGAGCCGCAGGAAACACATAGGGTTACTGTTGTAGCAGGACAGGTTGCAAAGGTCAATTTCAATAACAAATTGAAGCGTGGCGACCTTCAGGTAGTGAAGTCCTCAGAAGATAATCTTGTTGAAGGTATGAAGTTCCATCTTTTCGGTACTTCTCTTTCCGGTGCTGCTGTTGACCAGTATGCAGTTACAGACAAAAACGGTGTGGCAACTTTCAAAGATGTGCTTATCAGTGGTTCTGAACCATATACTCTTGAAGAAGTGGACACAGCTATCCGTTATGTTGTACCGAAAAATCAGACTGCACCAGTGAAGTGGAAAGAAGTAACCACAAGAAACTTCAATAACATTTTGAAGAAATTTACTGTAACAGTAACAAAGAGCGACGCTGAGAAAGGCGAAGCACAGGGCAATGCCAAACTTTCGGGAGCAGTTTATGGTATCTATAAGGGCGAAACGCTTGTAGATAAGTATGTTACTGATGAAAACGGTCAGTTCACTACTAAAGAATATGTTTGTGATACCGACTGGACAATCCGAGAAATCACACCGTCAGAGGGATATTTGCTTGATAAGACTATCCATGAAGTAGGTGCAGACCCGAAACTTTATGAGGTGGAACACAACCTTACTTCCAATGATGTAACCGAGCAGGTAATCAAAGGCAATGTGGCTATCATCAAACATACCGATGACGGAGAAACAAAGATTGAAACACCTGAAAAGGGTGCTTCCTTTGAGATTTATTTGAAATCTGCCGGAAGCTATGACGCAGCCAATAAAGACGAGAGAGATACCATTGTTTGCGATGAAAATGGCTTCGGTCAGACAAAAGATATGCCGTATGGTATTTATACCGTACACCAGACTTCCGGTTGGGAAGGCAGAGAGATGATGGATGATTTTGATGTGTTCATTTCACAGAACGCACAGACTTATCGTTATCTCATCAATAACCGTAACTTCGAGAGCTTTGTCAATGTAGTTAAGGTGGACGCAGAAAGCGGAAAGAGTATTCCGTATGCAGGAGCAGGATTTAAGATTTACGACCCGCAGGGTAATCAGGTCAAAATGACCTTTACTTATCCGACACCGACCACGATTGATGTGTTCTATACCGATGCAAATGGTTCTCTTGTCACACCTGAGAAACTGGATTACGGCAAGGGATATTCTATCGTAGAGGTACAAGCTCCATACGGATATGTACTTGATGATACTCCGGTATATTTTGATATTACCGAAGAAAATTCCACAGAGGAAGGCGGCGTAACTGTTGTGAAAGTCAATAAGCCGAATATGGCACAGAAAGGCACTGTTACGGTTGAAAAGACCGGAGAAGTATTTAGCGGTGTCAATGTAAGTGGTTCTGAGGACAGTGATGTTATTTATCAGCCTGTTTATGAAGTGGCAGGACTTGAGGGTGCAGTTTATGAAGTCCGTGCTGCGGAAGATATTAGCACACCGGACGGTACACTCCGCTATTCAAAGGGCGAAGTGGTAGATACTATCACAACAAGCTCCGATGGATTTGTGAAGAGCAAAGAACTTTATCTCGGAAAATACGAGGTCAAGGAAATTACCGCACCTTATGGAATGGTAATTAGTGGCGAAACACATACGGTTGAGCTTACTTACGCAGGTCAGAATATCTCTGTTACCGAAACTTCCACATCGTTCTATAACGAAAGACAGAAAGTTCAGGTAAGCCTTGCAAAAGCAATTGAAAAGGACAAGACATTTGGTATTGGCGATAACGGAGAAATCAAAAATATCAGCTTTGGTCTTTATGCCGCAGAAGATATTGTTTCTGCAAGCGGTACAGTTATTCCGGCTGATGGACTGATTGAGATTGTCAGCGTAAATGAAAATGGAACTGCTGTTATGAAGTCAGACCTTCCGTTTGGCAAATACTATGTCAAGGAGATTGCAACCGATGAGCATTATATTCTCTCTGATACGAAGTATCCGGTTGTATTTGAATACGCAGGTCAGGATACCGCAACGGTTGAAATCAAAGTGAATGACGGAAAAGAAATCAAGAATGAACTTATCTATGGTTCTGTATCAGGTAAGAAGATTGACGAGAATGGAGAAGCACTTGAGGGTGCTGTTATCGGTATCTTCAAAGCCGAAGAAACAGAATTTACAAAGGATACTGCACTTATGACGACTACCTCTGCAAAAGACGGTAGTTTTTCTTTTGCAAAAGTTCCTTATGGCAAATGGATTGTAAGAGAAATCGAGCAGCCAAAGGGATTTGTTCTTGATGAAAAAGCGTATGAGGTCAATATCAGCGAAGCCGAGCAGGTAGTTGAAATTGAGATTGTCAATGAGTATGTTCACGGCAATATCAGACTCACGAAGGTGGACGCTGAATATCCGGATAACAAGCTTACGGGTGCAACCTTTGAGGTATATAAGGACACCAATGAGAACGGAAAGATTGATGATGGCGATGAACTTATCGGAAATCTTGAAGAAACTGAAACCGGAATTTATGAGATGAAAGAGCTGCTTTACGGAAAATATATTGTCCGTGAAACAAAAGCACCGGAGGGCTTCCTGCTTGATAAGGGAGAATACTCTGTTTTCATTGAGAAAGACGAAACAACTTATTCCGTTGAGAATAAGGCTGGAGTTGGATTTATCAATGAAGCTATGCGTGGAACACTGAAAATCGTCAAGACATCTTCAGACGGTAAGGTCAAAGGTTTTGCGTTCAGAGTAACCGGAGCAAACGGGTATGATATGACATTTGAAACAGATAAGAACGGCGAAATTGTGATTGAGGGACTTCGTATTGGCGAATACACCGTATCCGAAGTGGCAAACAATGCCTCTGCCGCATATATCACACCTGCCGACCAGAATGTTACTATCAAACTTGATGAAACAGCCGTTGTAAAAATGCACAATGAGTTAAGAGATACGCCGAAAACAGGAGATGATACCAATATGAAACTTTGGTATGTCCTTGCCGGACTTTCTGCTGTCGGTATCGCTGTAACTTCTGTTGTTGCACACAAAAAGAAGAAAAAGGAGAGTAACGAGTAATGGAAGCAAAGACAATTATCGCTATCGCATTAGTCGCCGTTATTGTCGGCGGCTTTATCTTTCTTCAGGTTAAAAACCGTAAGAAGTAAGTAACAAGCGAACATTAACCAGTCGGGGCAGAGCGTAAAAACTCTGTCCCTTTAATTTTTTGGAGGAACATTATGAAACAACAGAAAACGGTGGAGAGCCGAGTGCTTGAAATCTTAAAGGAATGCCCGATGTCGAGGTATGATGATATGCTTCTCATTCTGCATTATTACAACCAATACGGATATATACCTGCCGGAAATCTTCCGCTTGAGGATATTGTATTTAATTACCGAGCATACGGACTTCCTTGTTTTGAAACCATACGCAGGGCAAGGCAGAGAGTACAGTCCCTTTTTCCTGAGTATTCACGTAATCCGCAGAAAGAAGAACAGAGCGGCAGTATTTCTATTGTAATCAACATTAGCTAAGGAGGTATTTTCGTGAAAGACAAAGCAACTTTTCAGAATAAGGTCAAGGTGCTGAATAAACTCTTTGACTCCGGTTGTGATACGGAGAAAAAGTTGCAGCAGCTTGATATGGAAGCAATCCTGAAAATCCCGAATATCACGATTCCTGATATGGGTGTGATTATGGAGCTTCAGAAGAATACAAAGTCCGGTAAACTCTTTTCGTATTTGGGCGGAGGTTCTGATGAAGCAGTAAAAAATAAAGGTAACAATGAGAAGAAAGAGCCTGCTATGCAGGAGCAGAGATAAGAAACGATAAGGAGGTGCAAGGGTAATGGCACGAAAATATGACCTTATTTCTGAGCTTTACAACCGCACCTGCAAAACGGTTGTATCAAATCCTCAGAACTGGCAGGCATTCTTGGCTTCGGCTTGCCGAAATTATAAGTTACGCTATGACGAACAGCTTCTTGTATATGCACAGCGACCTGACGCAACAGCAGTTCTTGAGATAGAACAGTGGAATAGAATTTTCGGCAGATGGGTCAACCGAGGTGCAAGAGGTATTGCTGTTTTTGCTGATGAAAACCGTACAAGGCAAAGACTGACACATTACTTTGATATTTCAGATACCCACGAAAGCAGATATTCAAGAACAGTTCCGATTTGGGATATGCGTCAGGAATACGAAGCAGATGTGATTGAAACATTGGAAAGCACTTTCGGAGAGATTGAGAATAAGAGCAGTCTTGCCGAAGCGATTATGGGAGCAGCAAGAAATGCGGCAGAGGATAATATCCCTGATTATCTGCAAGACCTTTACTATGCAACCGAGGGCAGTTCCTTTGAGGAAGTGGAAGAGGATATTGTGGCTTTCATTTATAAAAATGTCGTGACAAATAGTGTGGCATATATGATGATGTCAAGGCTTGGTGTTGATACGGACGGTTATTTTGAACTTGATGATTTCAGAGATGTTACTAACTTCAATACGCAGGAAACACTCAATGCACTTGGATTTGCTACCAGTGATATTGCAGAAATGGGATTGACGGAAATATCTAAAACAATTACTGCACTCAACCGTCAAAATCGCATAATTGTCGGTCAGGACAGAAATGAATACAATAAGGTTGAAAATAACGACGAAAGGAGTTTGGACAATGAACGAACTGACCTACACGATGGTGGGCGATTACAGCCTTCCGAATCTGAAACTTCCACAGCAGCCGGAAGTGACGTTGGGCAGATACGCTCAGATGAGGAGAGAGTTTCTGAAGGAACATCACAGAGTCCTTTACTACAATCTCCTGACGAGGGGCGAACTGACACAGCACTTGGCGGAAGTGGAACAGAGAGCCAGCAAGATGGAGGAAACAATCCTGAGGCAGATGGCACAGAAAGAGGGAGTGACCGAACAGATGAAAGCGGAGGATATGATGAAATGGGTTCGTCTGATGAACTCCCTTCGCAGCTCGGCACAGGAAATCGTGAAAGCGGAAGTGATATTCGCTTAGAGTATTACGACAGAACGCACGAGGATAAAAGCCTTCCGTTCTTTGGACGTGATGAAGTAATCAATGAAATTCTCAGAACGACACCACATTTGTCGGCAAGTTTGGAAGAAATCAAAGATTATTATGAACATAATCCTGATAACAAAGACCGCACAGAGTATATAAAGAGTATTTTCAATAATGATTATACCGAACTTACTTTAGAGGATGGAAGGACAGTAGGATACAAGACCTTTGAAAACGTTCTGCATTTGTGGGAGGGCAAATACGACAGCAGAACCGCACAGAGCTTTTATGATTGGGCTGTTATTGCTCGACATTTTGAAGCTATGCGATTACTGGGAGAATTAAGTGACAGCATAAAACCATTACCGTCAATGGACGGTCAGATGACATTCATATTAGACGGTCGGGCAGAGGAAAAGAAAACCTCTGCCTTTGTTTTTTCTCAGGAGATTATCGACGCTGTTCTTGCGAATGGAAGCGGATTTTCTGAGGGAAAAATGCGTATCTATGAACAGTTTGAAAAAAGCCTTTCTGCAAAAGAAAATGCCGACTTCTTGAAAAATGAATACGGTTGGGGCGGTTCTTATCCCGTCATAATCGGGGCAGGCATTGATGAGAGCCACGATGGAAAAGGTATTACGATTACGAAAGGCATCGGTAAAGAAAATCCACATATCACACTTTCGTGGTCGCAGGTGGAGAAGCGTATCGGGGAACTTATCCGAATGGACAGATACTTAAATCCAAAGGAAAAAGAACGTTATCCTCAGTGGCTTGAAAGTCAAGAGGAACGCAGAGCCAAAATCGAGGAAATGAAAAGAAATCGTGAGATACTCTCTAATGCACCACCGGAGCAGGAGGTTGAACCAGCCGAAAAAGAACCTGAAGAAGCAGAACAGCCGCAAGATGTGCAGTATGAATATCATCTTGGCGATAAGGTGTATATCGGTGCTTCTGAGTATGAAATCTTATCTGTTGATGATGAGAGAGTAATGCTCTATGACTATGATATGCCACTGTTCAATAAGGAATTTTCACGCACAGAGTTTGACAGAAAAGTGCGTGAGAACCCGATGAATGAGCATTTGATTGTGAAGGAAGAACCTGCCGAAGAAAGAAATGAAACGGAAGAAGTTCAGACCAATATGGGCAGTATGCCGATTGAGGATTATCGAGAGATAGTAGCTTCGCAGTCAGGTTTTGATAGCTATGATGAAATGTATAAGCAGGGGTATCGCATAGGAAACGGTTACGATAAAGAGCCTGAGCCGGTAGTTCCCGCTTGGGAGCAGAAGAAAAAAGTCAAAGGATTTGACCTGCATCCTGATGTGCCTATGGCAGAACGCCACACCTTTAATCTCAGAGAAAATGAGGTCGAAACGGTTGGTAAAAAGGAACGCTTCCGCAGAAATATTATAGCGATACAGCTTCTTAAAAAATGTCAGGAAGAAAACAGATTTGCCACGCCTGAAGAACAGATTATCTTATCAAAGTATGTCGGTTGGGGTGGGCTTTCAGAAGCCTTTGATGAAAATAATTCAGCGTGGGCAACTGAATATCTGGAACTTTCTTCGGTATTAACACCGGAGGAATATGCTTCGGCAAGAGAAAGCACATTGACTGCGTTCTACACGCCGCCCGAAGTAATAACAGCCATTTATAAGGCAATGGAGCAGATGGGCTTTAAGGAAGGCAACTTGTTAGAGCCGTCCTGCGGTATCGGTAATTTCATCGGTATGCTGCCGGACGCAATGCAGAACAGTAAGATTTACGGTGTGGAACTTGATACGATTTCCGCAGGGATTGCACAGCAGCTTTATCAGAAAACAACCATTGCGGCACAAGGATTTGAAGAAACAAATCTGCCGGACAGCTTCTTTGATGGAGTGGTAGGAAATGTACCTTTTGGAGATTTTAAGGTATCGGATAAAAGATACGACAAGCATAAGTTCCTGATACACGATTACTTTTTTGCGAAATCCCTTGATAAGTTAAGACCCGGCGGTGTGATGGCTCTTGTAACGAGCAAAGGCACAATGGATAAGGAAACTTTAGCAGTACGAAAATATATTGCACAGAGAGCAGAGCTTCTTGGAGCAATTCGATTGCCAAATAACACCTTTAAGGGTAATGCAGGAACGGAAGTCGTTTCGGATATTCTTATCCTACAAAAGCGTGACAGACTGATAGATATTGAGCCGGATTGGGTTCATCTTGATACCGATGAGAACGGAATTAAGATGAACTCTTATTTTGTGCAGCACCCCGAAATGATACTCGGAGAAATGAAAATGGTATCGGGGCGTTTCGGTATGGAAGCAACTTGTGTGCCGTATGAAAATGCAGACCTTGCAGCACAGCTTGATGAAGCAGTAGCAAACATTCACGGAGAAATCACGGAATATGAAACTGAAGAAGAACTGGAGGAGGAAGATAATTCTATTCCGGCAGACCCGACAGTGAGAAACTTTTCCTATACGGTGGTAGACGATAAAATCTACTATCGTGAAAATTCCCGTATGACTCCGGTGGAAGTGTCGGCAACCGCAGAGAACCGAATTAAGGGTATGATTGCTATTAGAAATTCCGTCAGAACGCTGATTGAATTGCAGACAGAAGATTACCCTGACAGCGAAATCGAAGCGGAGCAGGAGCGATTAAACAGACTTTATGATACCTTTTCAGGTAAGTACGGACTCATTAACAGCCGTGCAAATACTTCTGCTTTTTCGCAGGACAGTTCATTCTCTTTGCTTTCCGCATTGGAGATAATCGGAGAGGACGGAGAACTGGAACGTAAGGCTGATATGTTTTCTAAGAGGACAATTAAGCCGCATACTCCGGTTACTTCTGTTGATACGGCAAGCGAAGCATTGGCGGTATCTCTTGGAGAAAAAGCTACGATTGATATGGACTATATGATGGAGCTTTCCGGTAAATCGGAGAATGAAATCTTTGAGGACTTAAAGGGTGTTATCTTCTTAAATCCGCTTTATGAGTATGGTAATGCTTACGAACCGAAGTATCTGATGGCTGATGAATACCTTTCGGGTAATGTCAGGGAGAAGCTGAGAATTGCAAAGAACTCGGCAGAACTCTATCCGGAAGATTATAAGGTCAATGTGGAAGCACTTCAAAAGGTGCAGCCGAAAGACCTGACTGCAAGTGAAATTTCCGTGCGACTTGGTGCAACTTGGCTGCCACCGGACGATGTGCAGGAGTTTATCTTTCATTTGCTTGAAACACCACGCTACGCACAGTGGAATATCAAAGTTCACTTCTCTCCATTTACGAGTGAGTGGAATATTGAGGGCAAATCCTATGACAAAGGAAATGTAAGGGCATATAACACTTACGGAACTTCCCGCATCAATGCCTATAAGATTATTGAGGAAACGCTGAATTTAAAAGATGTGCGTATCTTTGATTATATCGAAGATGATGAGGGAAAGAAAAAGGCTGTCCTAAATAAAAAGGAAACAGCGATTGCTCAGTCGAAGCAGGAAATGATTAAGCAGGAATTTCAGGACTGGATATGGTCTGACCCTGAACGAAGGGAAAGGCTTTGCAAATCTTACAATGAGAAATTCAATAGCGTCAGACCTCGTGAGTATGATGGAAGTCATATCATTTTCAATGGTATGAACCCTGAAATTGAACTCAGGGAACATCAGAAAAATGCGGTTGCTCATATCCTTTACGGAGGAAATACGCTTCTTGCACACGCAGTCGGAGCAGGAAAAACTTTTGAAATGGTGGCGGCAGCACAGGAGTCGAAAAGGCTTGGGCTTTGTAACAAGTCACTGTTTGTTGTACCAAATCACTTGACCGAACAATGGGCGGCTGAGTATTTGCAGCTCTATCCGGCGGCGAATATTCTTGTCGCAACAAAGAAAGATTTTGAAACCAAGAACCGTAAAAAGTTCTGCGGCAGGATTGCAACTGGAGATTATGACGCAGTTATCATCGGACATTCACAGTTTGAAAAAATCCCGATGTCCATTGAAAGACAGAGGGCAATCTTAGAACAGCAGCTTGAGGAGATAACCGGAGGAATTGCGGAACTCAAGCGAAACCGAGGGGAAAACTTCTCCATAAAGCAGCTTGAAAAGTCAAAGAAATCTATCAGGCAGAAACTTGATAAACTCAATGACCAGACGAAAAAAGATGATGTTGTAACCTTTGAGGAACTTGGTGTAGACAGGCTTTTTGTTGATGAAAGCCATTATTACAAGAACCTTTATCTTTATACAAAAATGCGTAATGTGGGCGGTATCGCACAGACGGAAGCACAGAAATCTTCCGACCTCTTTATGAAGTGCCGTTACCTTGACGAGATTACCGGAGGGCGAGGGACCGTGTTCGCAACGGGTACACCTATCTCAAACAGTATGGTGGAACTCTATACGATACAGCGATATTTGCAGTACAGCACGCTTGTGAAAAATGGGTTGCAGCACTTTGATGCCTGGGCTTCCACTTTCGGAGAAACCATTACGGCAGTGGAACTTACACCGGAAGGAACAGGATACAGAGCAAAGACAAGGTTCGCAAAATTCTATAACTTGCCTGAACTAATGGCGATGTTCAAGGAGATAGCGGACATTAAGACAGCGGATATGTTGAACCTGCCAGTACCGGAAGCAAAGTACCATAACATTGCAGTAAAGCCGTCAGAAATGCAGAAAGAAATGGTTGCTTCCCTTGCAGAGAGAGCTGAGCAGGTGCGTGGCGGCGGTGTGGATTCAAGTGTAGATAATATGCTGAAAATCACGAATGATGGAAGAAAACTGGCTCTTGACCAGCGTATGCTAAACGATATGCTGCCTGATTTTGAGGGCAGTAAAATCAATGCCTGCGTCGATAACATCTATCGAATATGGGAAGAAAATGCCGACAAGAAATCGGCACAGCTTGTGTTCTGTGACCTTTCCACGCCGAAGAATGACGGCACATTTTCCGTCTATAACGACATTAGGAAAAAGCTGATTGAGAGAGGTATTCCTGAAAGTGAAGTAAAATTTATACACGAAGCCGACACGGATATGAAGAAAAAGGAACTGTTCCAAAAGACACGCAAGGGAGAAGTCAGGGTGCTTCTTGGCTCTACTCAGAAGATGGGAGCAGGAACGAATGTGCAGGATAAACTTATCGCACTTCACGATGTGGATTGTCCGTGGCGACCTTCAGATTTGGAGCAGCGTTCCGGTAGAATTGTCCGTCAAGGCAATGAAAATCCGCAGGTTGATATTTACCGTTATGTAACAGAGCAGACCTTTGATGCATACCTCTATCAGCTTGTGGAAGGTAAGCAGAAGTTCGCAAGTCAGATTATGACGAGCAAATCTCCGGTTAGGTCGGCAGAGGATATTGATGAAACCGCACTGTCCTATGCAGAGATAAAAATGCTTGCAACAGGTAATCCATATATCAAAGAAAAGATGGACTTAGACATTCAAGTACAGAAGCTAAAGATGTTAAAATCCAATTTCTTATCAGAGAAATATGGACTGGAGGATAAGGTCATCAAGTTCTACCCACAACAGATTGCTTACTTGAAATCCCGTGTAGAGGGACTTACAAAAGATGTTGAAACAGCAAAATTACACCCGAAACCGATAGACGAGCAGCCGCTTGGAATGACGGTATCGGGTGTTTCTTATTCCGAAAAAGCCGAAGCAGGTCAGGCAATCATCAATGCCTGCAAGTCAATGAACAGTCCCGATGCGATACCACTTGGCGAGTACCGTGGCTTTCAAATGGAACTGTATTTTGATACGGTTCAGCGTAATTATGTTGTGAAATTAAAAGGCGAAACAAGCAGAGATGTACCGCTTGGCGATGATTCTCACGGTAATATTGTGAGAATAGATAACGGCATTGAACGCTTTGAAGAAACACTTGCTGATACGAAAAACAGCCTTGAAAATACGGAAAAGCAATTTGAAACAGCGAAGCAGGAAATCGAAAAGCCGTTTGCCAAAGAGGAAGAATTGAAGGCAAAAACTGTTCGACTTGATGAGCTGAATATCCTGCTCAATATGGATAAAAAGGAAAATGAGATTGTCGGCGGAGAGCCTGATGAGGGCGAAGCAGTCGGCGGCAGAAAGGAGAAATCGTATGAGAGATAAACAGAAAGGCGGTGGTCGATATGCCATTTATCGCACCTGAGTTAATCATTCAGGCGAAGCAGATGGACTTATTAACCTACCTGAGAAATTATGAACCGTATGAGCTGGTTAAGTTTTCAGGTAACACCTATTGCACCAGAACCCACGACAGTTTGAAGATTTCAAATGGGAAATGGATATGGTGGTCGAGAGGTATTGGCGGCAGGAGTGCTTTGGATTATCTGATTAAGGTCAAAGGTTACAGCTTCCTTGAAGCGGTGGAAACCATTATCGGACACACAGCGATTCAGGCTCCAGTCTATGAAAAACCACAGTCAAAAGAGGAAAACAAACCACTTCTTCTCCCTGAAAAATGTGCTTCCAACAGAGTGATTACAGAGTATCTTTTCGGGAGAGGAATAGATTTTGAAATCATCAATTACTGTATTTCCAATGACCTTATCTTTGAGAGTCTGCCGTATCACAATGTTGTGTTTGTAGGCTATGACGAGAAGAAAGAACCCAAATATGCAGCCTACCGTTCCACGAATAAGCGTAGGATTATGGGCGATTGCAGTGGCAGTAAAAAAGATTATTCTTTTCGGCTTGGTAAGGAAAACTTGGAGGAAGTACACCTCTTTGAGTGTGCCATTGACTTGTTATCCTATGCCACGCTTGCGAAGCTGAACGGGCAGGATTGGAAAGAAATGAGCTTTGTTTCGCTGTCTGGGGTGTATTCTCCGGCAAAGAAAATTGAGGACAGTAAAGTGCCGATTGCACTGGAAAAGTATCTTGGCAGCAACCCATCTGTCAGGAAAATCCGTATCCATTTTGACAATGATATAGCGGGCAGAAAGGCAGCACAGACCTTAAAAACCATTCTGCCGGATAAGTATGAAATCGTTGATGAACCACCAAAAGCAGGTAAGGACTTCAACGATTTTCTTTGTATGCGGATGGGAATTTACAATAAAAAAACACACGAAAGGAATGAAGAACGATGAATGATACAAAGATTAAAGTTCTCTTGGTAGAACCGGAAAAGTACCCGAAGGAAATTGTAATCGACGACAGTCTGGAAGCAATGCAGGAGGTTGTCGGCGGGGATATTGAGGAATATATGCCCTTTGATGATGACGTTGCAATCATCTGTAATGAGGAAGGAAAGATGAGAGGACTTCCGCTTAATCGTGCTGTTTATGTGCAGGACAACGATAAGAAAGAGATGGTTGATATTATCTGCGGCAAGTTCTTTATCTGTTATGCACCGCCTGAGAGTGAGAGCTTTCAGAGCTTGCCGGACGATATGATGAAGAAGTATAAGGAACAGTTCAAGTATCCTGAACGCTTTTCTAAGGAAGTGTGCGGCAATATCGTGGCTGAACCTTTTAAGCCGAAATCAAAGGATTATGAGAGATAGTAGCCTGAGAACGGGGCAACCCAGAGGAGATGTTTAATCTTAGCGAGCAGACCATTTGGATAAACACAGTTTCCCAAACGGTAAAAGGCTCGTTAGGGGTTGCCCCTAATACCCCGTGAGAAAGGAGAACTTGATTTGAGAGAGTTATTACTTATCGCCGCCGGAATACTGCTCGGCAGTTGTCTTGGCGTTACGATGATGTGCTTATTCCAGATTAACAAAGATTGCAGAGTAAAGAGAAAGGAAGATACCGATTATGAGAAAGAGAAACATTCAGAAGATTGTCCGCTTTAACCGCAAGGAAGCACAGGACTTGGCAGCAAAGGCAAAGAAGGCTTGTCTTTCCGAAGCCGGACTTATCCGTTTACTTATCAGAGGTTACGAACCGAAAGAGAAACCCGATGACCGTTTCTATGATGTGATGAGGGAACTTTCCTCTATCGGTAATAATATCAATCAGCTTGCTGCCAAAGCAAATACACTCGGTTTCATTGATGCACCTATGCTGAAGAATGAAGCTGCGAAGTGGAATAAGTTCCAGTCAGAGATTGAGAGGACATATCTTCGTCCAAATCAGAGCGAAATGAAATGGCAGTAACAAAGTTGTGGTCGGTAACAGAAAGGCTCGGTCAGGTCATTGACTATGCGACCAATCCCGAAAAGACTTCTGCCAAAATCAAAAGGGAGTTTTCAAAGGAACAGTATCAGGCTCTTGCAGATGTTATTGCTTATGCAAAGGACGAAGAAAAAACAGAGCGAGAATTTTATGTTGAGGGTATCAACTGTAATGTGGCGATTGCCCGTGACCAGTTCATAACGGTTAAGGAACAGTACCAAAAGACAGACGGTATCCAAGCCTATCACGGATATTTGAGTTTCAAGGAAACAGATATATCTCCTGAGATGGCACAGAAAATCGGAATGGAATTTGCAAATGAAGTGTGGGGGAAAAGATTTCAGGTCGTTGTGACAACCCACCTGAACACAAAGCACCTGCATTGCCATTTTGTCATCAACTCTATTTCTTTCGTTGATGGGAAACATTTATGGGGAGAGGAAAAGGCGTGGTTCAAATTCCGAAAAGTTGCAGACAGGATTTGTGAGAAGTATGGACTTTACTATGACCCGAATCCGAACCGCAGTAAGCAGTCAGATTATCTGACGATGAAAGAAAAAGCAGGTATGCCGACACGCTACTCGGTTGCAAAGGAAGCCATTGATTATGCTATCGACCACAGCAAGACCTTGAAAGAATTTCAGTTTGCTCTCAAGGAAATGGGATATGCCTATAACCTGAGTCCAAGCCGAAAATACTGGACGGTCATTCCAAAGGGATACGATAAGCCGATACGACTGAAAAATTTCGGAGCAGATTATACCAATGACCGGATTGTAGAGCGTATCAAAGAAAATCGTGACAGATGGGCAGAGATTGAGCCGTTCCAGAGGGCGACTTATAAACCAAGACAGTACCGTATGCAGACCAGAGGGCAGAAGCTGAAAAAGAAAGGCGGGCTTTATGGACTGTATCTGTATTACTGTTACAGACTTGGTTATCTGCCCAAGTATAAGAAACAGAATAACGCAAGGCTTCATTATCTTTTGAAAGATGATTTGATGAAGCTCGATAAGATTACTGATGAAGTAAGGCTGCTCGGACGAGAAAATATTTCCACGGACGAACAGCTTTTTTCATATAAGACTTCCTTAGAGGAGCAGATGAAAAATCTGATTGCCGGAAGAACACATCTCCGAAAAAAGATAAGAACAAATATTGATGATGGTCAGCTTCAGGCGGCAAAAGATGAAATCGCTTCTATCAATGGAGAATTGAAAAAACTCCGACGGGAAGTAAAACTCTGCGAGGATATTGCGGAGAGGTCAAAGGTTATGGAAGAAAATCTTGAGCATATCGAAACAGAGGAACAAAAACAGCAGAGAAAGGAGAAATCACGCTATGAACAACGGTGGTGACGCAGCAGAGCAGGTCGTTAGGCTTTCGCTTGAAGGATTTGAAGTGGCTGCAAGATTAAGCGGTTCGGCGGCGAAGAATATCGCATTGCTTTTGGTATCGGTTTTGAAGCAGGAACAAAAGACGAAGGGCAAAGCAAGGCTTACCAATATGATTAAGTCAGGCAAGGAGCTGAAAGTCTTTTCCATTCCGCAAAAGGATTTGAAGAAGTTTACCGAACAGGCAAAACGCTATGGTGTTCTTTATTGTGTCCTCAGAGATAAGAACACAAAGGGAGAGAACGCTCCGGTAGATATTATCGCAAGAGCAGAGGACGCTTCTAAAATTCAGCGTATCGTTGAAAGATTTGAACTTGGCAAAGTGGATAAGGCTTCGATTGTCAGTGAAGCAGAGAAAGCTATCGCAGACCGTGAAGCGGTTGAAAAAGAAAAGCCGACTAAATCCAAGAGTGAAATCATTATGGAAGAAGCGGTCAGAAATCCAATGCAGAAAGAGGAGCGAGCAAACGCAAACCCCTCAGTCGCCAAAACAGACAAAAGCCCTCTGTCAAGGCAAAACTCAGAGCCGGTAGAAACGCAATCTGATAAGGGTGTTGCAAAGCCAGTGGAAAAGCCATCGGTCAAAGAGAAACTTGACCGTTACAAGGCACAGGCAAAACAGCAAAAAGAAGCAGAGCGTAAAGAGCCGGAGGTTAAGAAAGACGGCAAGAAGCCGCAGCAGAAAAACGGTCAGACGGTACACCGTCAGCCGAAGAAGAAACCCAAAACAAAAGAGAGGTAATTCACTATGACAAATGATTTCAAACCCGCAAAGGCTGGCGGTAATCAGCCGAGATTATCCAAAGAGGAGTATGCGGAAAAGAAGCGAGCAGAAAAAGAAAAGGTCTATCAGATGATTGACGACGCTGCCCGTGAGATTGTGAGTGACCCTGAGAAGTTCAAGAACTTTCTTGATACGCAGAGTCGAATGGACAGATATTCCGCAGCAAATGCTCTCCTTATTTACAGTCAGTATCCGCAGGCGACACAGCTTAAAGATTTTGATGATTGGGGTAAGGACAATGTGAAGATTACCAAAGGGGCAAAGAGTATTTCTATCCTTGAACCAGTGGAATACACAAGAGCAGATGGTTCTCCGGGTATTTCCTACAATGTCAAAAAGGTATTTGATGTTACGCAGACAAATGGAAGAAAAGCTCCGGCAGTGTCAGCAAACCGTGACCCGAAAGCACTTATCACGACAATGCTTGATGTATCTCCGGTGGAGGTTGCGGCAACCGATGAACTTCCGTATCCGAATATGGCAGCTTTCTATAATAATGAAAAGCAGACCTTGTATGTGAAGCGGAATGTGGGCGACAGCGTAGCAGTTGCTCAGTGTGTCGCTCAGGAACTTGGACACGCACAGCTTTCCATCAACAGCGAAAGTTACAGCCGCAGGGATATGGGCTTTCAGGCAGTGTGTATCGGATATATGATTTGCAAGAAGTATGGCGTAGATACACAGAATTTTGCAATTAACCGTATTCCGGAGGGACTGGCTTCCAAAGAGCCGAAAGAAATCCGTGCGGAGCTTTCCAAGACACGAAATGCAATGGCAGAAATTCACAGTCATATCTCTGATGAAATGTTCCGCAAGAAGCAGGAGCGTTCAAAGGACTATGAGAGATAACGGAGGGCAGATATGGAAAAAGAAAAACTCTACCACATTGCTTTGGACGATTATGAACACGGTGTTGTCATTCGCTCCTTAAACGATGAGAAAACAAAGTTGATGGAGGAAGGCAAGTCCGCAGACGCAGTAGACGACCTGCTTGTAAAAGTCGGAAATGCCCCATTGAAAAAGTTCAAAGTGATTGAAAGGAAACGCTCAGATGAAGCGAGATAATGACAGGCAGACTGCCATTATTTTATCCATTGTCGGTATCGTTCCGGTCATATGGCTGGCACTTCTGATTGCACCTTCCATAAGCGGAGGATTGCCGGAGATAGCAGCCAATCTTGCGACACTCTTTGATAATCCATTTTCCATAAAATTATGTGGGGACAGCTTAAAAACTGTCCTCATTTTACTTTTATGCTATGGAATGGGTATCGGGATTTATTTCTCAACAAGAAAGAATTACCGCAGACGAGAGGAACACGGTTCTGCCAAATGGGGCAATGTCAGAGCCATTGATAAAAAGTACCGACAAAAGCCGCTGTCAGAAAATAAGCTGATGACTCAGAATGTGTGCATTGGACTTAATGCCAAGAAGCACAGACGAAATCTGAATACGCTTGTGTGCGGTGGCTCCGGTGCAGGTAAGACAAGATTTTATGCAAAGCCTAATATTATGAACGCTGCAAGAAACAGCTATGTGATATTAGACCCGAAAGGGGAAATCCTGCGAGATACGGGACATCTTCTTGAGAAGAAAGGTTACGAAGTGCGTGTGCTTGATTTGATTTCAATGGAGAAAAGCCATTGTTACAATCCTTTTGTTTATTTGCAGAATGACAATGATGTGCAGAAGCTCGTAACCAATCTTTTTAAGAGTACCACTCCGAAAGGTTCACAGAGCAATGACCCATTTTGGGATACGGCAGCGTCAATGCTTCTGCTTGCACTTGTATTTTATCTGCATTATGAAGCACCGCCGGAAGAACAGAATTTTGCAATGGTAATGGAAATGCTCAGAGCCGGGGCGATTGAGGACGAGGACGACCCAAGTCCTTCTCCGCTTGATAATCTGTTTTCAGATTTGATGATAGATAATCCTGACCACATTGCTTTGAAGTATTACCACTCTTATCATTCCGGTTCTTCCAAAACATTAAAATCCATACAGATAACCCTTGCAGCAAGGCTTGAAAAGTTCAACTTGGAGAGTCTTGCTGCTCTTACTTCTGCCGATGAACTGGATTTGCAGTCACTCGGAGAGAAAAAGGTGGCTCTGTTTGCACTGATACCGGATAACGACTCCAGTTTCAACTTCTTGGTATCCATTCTTTACACACAGCTCTTTCAGCAGTTGTTTTATGCAGCCGACCATATCCACGGCGGCTGTTTGCCGATGCCTGTTCATTTTATGATGGACGAATTTGCCAATGTTTCACTGCCGGACGACTTCGACAAGATACTGTCGGTTATGCGTTCCCGTGGGGTATCTGTAAGCATCATCTTACAGAACTTGGCACAGCTTAAAGCCTTGTTTGAAAAACAGTGGGAGAGCATTGTGGGTAACTGCGATGAATTTCTTTACCTTGGTGGAAATGAGCAGTCAACCCATAAATATGTGTCGGAGCTGTTGGGCAAGGAAACCATTGATACCAACACGTTCGGAAAGAGTACCGGAAGAAGCGGTAATTATTCCACCAACTATCAGATTAGCGGCAGAGAGTTACTTACCCCTGATGAGGTGCGTATGCTCGATAATCAGTACGCTATTTTGTTTATCCGTGGGGAAAGACCCATTATGGATTTCAAATATGACATTATGAAACACCCGAATGTGGCACTTACCACAGACGGAAAGGCGAGTCCTTATAAGCATGGAGAAGTCACAAAAGATATTGCTTCGATTGCCATTTGGGACATTGACCCTGCAACACTTCCTGAAAAGGAAATGGAAGAAACGAACTGGGAACTTCTTTCCGAGGAGGAGATGGAAGCTCTGTTCATAAACAATCAAACAAATTAAATTTTGGAGGTATTCAACTATGACTATTTTTAAGAAAAAAGCAACTGACATTCAGGAAACAAAGAAACTGCCTATGACCGGAAAGGTTAAGAAAGGCTTCCGTGCTTACTGCACAATGGTCATTGTCGGTGCGTTGGCACTTGGAATGACAACGACTGCATTTGCAGCGAATGACCCGCTTACCGTAGTCAATAATCTGTCCGATTTTATCTTCGGACTTATCCGTGCCATCGGTATGATTTTGCTTGGCTTTGGTATCGTGCAGGTCGGTCTTTCACTCAAATCTCACGACCCTTCTCAGAGAGCCAATGGCTTCCTGACTCTTGCGGGTGGTGTCATTATCACTTTTGCGAAAGAAATCCTTACTCTTATCACAGGCTAAGATAAGAGTTACACAGTTATCGAGGGGTGTGCCAAGTTAAGGTACACCCCTTAATTGTAAGGAGGTGCTTTGAATGAGTGATAACTGGGTAGTTCAAAATCTTGAAAATGCCCTTGAAACTTGGAATGAGAAACTGTCAGAAATATGGACGCTCATCACAACTACACCGCAGAACTTTAAGGGCGGGAATATCTGGAAGGTTATCGTTGACATCAACGGTGCGGTTCAGGCTATCGGGCTTGCCTTGCTTGTATTGTTTTTCGTGATAGGTATGGTAAAGACCTGCGGAAGTTTTACAGATGTGAAGAAACCGGAACACGCTCTGAAACTCTTTGTTCGTTTTGCACTGGCGAAAGGTGTTATCACATACGGAATGGAGCTTATGCTTGCATTATTTAATATCGTGCAAGGTACGATTTCAACCATTATAAATGCTGCCGGATTTGGAACTCCGGAACAGACGACTTTGCCCGCAGAGATGGTAACGACCATAGAGGATTGCGGATTTTTTGAGAGTATCCCTTTGTGGGCGGTAACGCTTATTGGAGGATTATTTATCACGGTGCTGTCGTTTATTCTGATAATGACAGTGTATGGACGATTTTTCAAGTTGTATATGTACACAGCACTTGCACCGATACCGCTTTCCACATTTGCAGGAGAACCGACACAGAATGTCGGCAAGAGTTTTATCAAGAGCTATTGTGCAGTTCTGCTTGAAGGGGCAGTCATTGTACTTGCTTGTATTATTTTCTCCGTATTTGCTTCATCGCCGCCAGTAGTGAATCCTGACGCAGCAGCAGTTACGCAAGTGTGGGCATATATTGGGGAACTGGTATTTAATATGCTTGTTCTTGTCGGTGCAGTGAAAATGTCTGACCGTATTATCCGAGAGATGATGGGACTTTAAGGAGAGATTTTGAGATGAACCAAAGAGATTGTAAGAAATGCGTTTACTATGGCGGTAAACGAAAAGGCAAAGTCTTTTGCCTGAATGATAAATGCGTGAGGGAGAAAGACCGAAACCGCAGGAAAGGAAACAGATATGGAAGTAAAAATTAACCGAGAAATCAGAAATTATACAGAGTCAATGTTTTTTGGACTGTCGCTCAGACAGTTCATTTTTTCTGTTCTCGCTTGTGGCGTTGCGGTAGGACTGTATTTCTTGCTCAGACCGTATGTTGGCACGGAAACCGTATCGTGGGTGTGCATTTTGGGTGCTGCACCGTTTGCGGCACTGGGCTTTGTGAAGTACAACGGTATGACCGCAGAGAAAGCAATCTATGCGTGGATAAAATCGGAGTTTTTAATGCCGAAGAAGCTGGTATTTCACTCCACCAATGTTTATTACGAACTGATGAAGCCAAGCATTGAACAGAAGCAGAAGGAGGTATTGAAGTCAAATGATTAAGACTCTTACAAATTTGTTTAAGCAGGATAAAGAAAAATTTGTTGTACCGAAAGGGGTGCAGGACGTGATTCCCGTGGCAGCTATCTTTGATGATGGCATTTTCAAAGTGGGAAAGGATAAATATTCAAAGACCTACCGCTTTACGGATATTAACTATGCAGTGGCGAGCCGTGAGGATAAGGAAGCGATGTTCCTTGAATATTCCGAACTTCTGAACTCTCTTGACAGTGGTGCAACGACAAAAATCACAATCAATAATCGTCGGCTCAACAGACTGGATTTTGAGCAGACAATCCTTATTCCGACAACCGGAGATAATCTGGACGAGTATCGAGAGGAATATAACAAAATGCTTCTTGATAAGGCAACGGGTGCAAACTCCATTGTTCAGGATAAGTATATTACCATTTCCATCAATAAAAAGAGCGTGGAGGACGCAAGAACATATTTTGCCCGTGTCGGTGCAGATTTGATTGCTCACTTCGGCAGGCTTGGAAGTAAGTGTGTGGAACTGGAAACAGACGAAAGACTTCGTATTTTCCACGACTTCTATCGTGTGGGAGACGAAAGTTCTTTTCACTTTGATATTAAGGAAACAAGAAAAAAGGGACACGATTTTAAGGATTATATCTGCCCCGACACAATGGAATTTGAAAAGGACTATTTCAAGATGGGAAACCGTTATGGAAGAGTCCTTTTTCTTCGTGAATATGCGTCCTATATCAAAGACAGTATGGTAGCGGAACTTACGGATATGAACAGAAATCTGATGATGTCCATTGATATTGTTCCCGTTCCAACTGATGAAGCAGTAAAGGAAGCAGAGAACCGTCTGCTTGGTGTGGAAACCAATATCACAAACTGGCAGCGTAGGCAGAATGCCAATAACAACTTCTCTGCAACTGTTCCGTATGATATGGAGCAGCAGAAGAAAGAAATGAAAGAGTTCCTCGATGACCTTACGACCCGTGACCAAAGAATGATGTTCGCTGTTATCACAATGGTTATTACAGCAGACAGTAAGGAACAGCTTGAGAATGATACGGAAGCGTTGCTTACCACAGCAAGAAAACATCTTTGCCAGTTTGCAACACTGAGATTTCAGCAGGTAGATGGACTCAATACGGTAATGCCGTTTGGAACAAGAAAGATTGATGCGTTCAGAACACTTACAACAGAGAGCCTTTCGGTATTTATCCCATTCAGGGTGCAGGATATTTTCCACGAGAACGGTATCTATTACGGTCAGAATGTTATCAGCAAAAATATGATTATCGCAGACCGTAAGCAGCTTTTGAATGGTAACTCCTTTATTCTCGGTGTATCTGGTGGCGGTAAGTCATTTGCGGCAAAGGGAGAAATCATCAATCAGGTGCTTTCTTCAGATGCGGATATTATCATCATCGACCCTGAACGAGAGTATTCACAGCTTGTCAATGCGATGGGCGGAGAAGTAATCAATATTTCTGCTACTTCCGACAATCACATCAATGCAATGGATATGAATAAGGATTACGGCGACGGTGCAAACCCTGTCATTTTGAAATCCGAGTTTATTATGTCCCTTTGTGAACAGCTTATCGGCGGAACAAATCTCGGAGCAAAGCAGAAGTCTATCATTGACCGTTGCACGGCAAGCGTGTACCGCAGTTATCAGCAGAATGATTATCAGGGACATATACCGACCTTGCAGGATTTCAGGGCAGAACTTTTGCAGCAGGACGAACCGGAAGCAAAGGAACTGGCACTTGCCATTGAGCTTTTTACGCATGGTTCTCTGAACACTTTTGCAAAGCAGACGAATGTGGATACCAATAATCGCCTTATCTGCTATGACATTCTTGATTTGGGTAAACAGCTTATGCCGATTGGTATGCTTGTTGTCCTTGACTCTATCCTGAACCGTATCACACAGAACCGTGCAAAGGGTAAGAACACCTTTATCTTCATTGATGAGATTTATCTTCTGTTCCAGCACGAATACTCTGCAAACTTCCTCTTTACCTTGTGGAAGCGTGTGAGAAAATACGGTGCATACGCAAGTGGAATCACTCAGAATGTCGATGACCTTTTGCAGAGCCACACAGCGAGAACAATGCTTGCAAACTCAGAGTTCATCATTATGCTGAATCAGGCTTCCACAGACAGGCTTGAGCTTGCAAAACTTCTGAACATTTCTGACCTCCAGATGTCCTATATCACGAATGTGGAAGCAGGACACGGACTTATCAAGGTGGGAAGTTCGCTTGTACCGTTTGCAAACAAATTCCCTAAGAACACGAAACTTTATAAACTGATGACAACCAAACCAGGCGAAGCATAAGGAGGGATTTACAATGTCTAAGATTCAATTTCGCAATGCTGAACACAGAGATTTTGTATTGGAAAATCTGGATAAGTGCAAAGTCAACGACTGCTATCACAGAGCATTTTTCTATGTGATGGGTATTTCAGAAGAAACAAGAATGAACATCGGAAAGATGTTTGATTTTAAGAGGGATTGCATCATACCGGAAGGTATGCACGGCGGTTGGCAGACAAGTGGCACAGTCAAGGTCTGCCACCTTGCCTTTAATCTCTGGAATGGATTTACGGAAGAAGGCAGGGAAAATCTCTATACACCGGAGGAACTGTTCTGTTGCGGATATGCTCCGTATTTTATGGAGGGTATCAAGTTGAGGTATCCGGAGTATTGCAGAGATTTGACTCCACCTAAGAGAAATGATATGGAAAGGTAAGAGAAAATGAGCAGAAAAATCTATATTATTATTGCAATGGTGTTTACGGTAGTGTTGTCTGTAAGCACCTTCTTTATTATCCGTAATCACATTGACTCTGCCAAGCAGAATGAAGTCTATGATAACCTTGCGGAGGTTGTGGAGGACGAGCCGCAAAAGGAAAATGAGGGCGTGACGTTTTCGGAAGATAAGGACTATCTTGCGGAATATCTTGAACTCTATCGGCAGAATGAGGATATGGTGGGTTGGATAAAGGTTGAGGATACCAATATCAACTATCCGGTCGTGCAGTCTGTAAATGAGCCGAACTTCTACCTGAAGCACAAGTTTGATAAGACCTATTCCGCTTATGGCTGTCCATATGTGCAGGAAAATTGTGATGTGCAGAAACCTTCAGACAACATCATTATATACGGACACCATATGAATGACGGCTCGATGTTTACGGGACTGATGAAGTACAGAAACAAGAGCTTTTGGGAAGGTCATAAGACGATTACCTTTGATACACTGACGGACAGACACCGGTATGAAGTGATTGCAGTCTTTAAGACAGTCGTTTATACAGACAGCTCCGATAGCTTTAAGTATTATGAGTTTACGGACGCAGAAAATGCGGCAGAGTTTGATGCGTATGTTGTTAAGTGCAAGGAACTTTCTTTGTATGATACCGGAGTATCGGCAGAATATGGCGACAAGCTGATTTCTCTTTCTACTTGTGAATATTCAAGAAACAATGGCAGGCTTGTTGTTGTCGCTAAGAGAGTGGATTAAACCCCACTCTCTATTATTTTTCGAGAAAGGAGGAAACCGATGGCTGATATAAAAACAAGAGATACAAGCAAAGGTACAATCAAGACCATAAATAAGGCAGCAGTTGCCACGGAGCGAATGAAGAAAGCCTATGTGATGACGAAAGATAAGGCAGAACATTCCACCAATGCTTCGGAAAATTCCGCAGAGGAATATGCTTCCGATAAAATCGAAGCGGCAACGGATAGGGCTGTTCACGAAACTGCATACCGTGCGGATAAAGTCGGCAGATGGGGTGTGCGTGAAACAAGGCAGAATTATCAGAAAGCCAAAACGGGAATTGAGAATTTCAAGACCAAGCGTGCAGAGAAACAGCTTCAGAAACAATCGGTCAATCCTGTCGGAAAACAGAGCATCCGAACTCTGGAGCGTACGGAGAAAACAATTAAACAGTCTGCAAGGTCGGCAGGAAATACGACAGTCAAGACCGTATCGAAAGGTGCAACCAATACTGTTCAAAGGTCGGTCAAGACCGCAGAACAAACGGCAAAGACTTCTATTAAGACCACCAAAGAAGCTGCCATTATAGCACAGAAAACAGCAAAAACAACAGCCAAAGCAACACAGAAAGCGGCTCAGACGGCAAAGAAAGCGGCGAAAGCCACAGCAGATACCGTTAAAGCCACAGCGAAAGCTACTGTTGCGACAGTCAAAGCGATTATTGCAGGGACAAAAGCACTTGTAGCAGCAATCGCCGCAGGCGGTTGGATAGCGGTTCTGATTATTATGATTGTCGTGCTGTTTGGTGCTGCCGTAGCAATGTTTGGAGGAGGAAGTGACAGTAATTCCTATACTCCGGTAAGTGCAGAGGTAGAAGCCTATGAACCCATCATACAGAAGTATGCCAAAGAGTACGGCATTCCTGAGTATGTGGAACTTATCAAGGCGGTTATGATGCAGGAAAGCGGTGGCAGAGGACTTGACCCTATGCAGGCAGCAGAGGGAAGTTTCAATACAAGGTATCCGCACGAACCTAATGGAATTAAAGACCCTGAATATTCTATCCAGTGTGGAGTTCAGGAATTGAAAGCGGCTCTTACTTCGGCAGAAGTGGAAAGTCCGATAGATATGGAGCATATCAAACTTGCCTTGCAAGGCTACAACTTCGGTAATGGGTATATTTCTTGGGCAAAAACAAAGTATGGCGGTTATTCTTATGCCAATGCAGTGGAGTTTTCCACTCAGCAGGCACAAAGGCTTGGTTGGGACAGTTATGGAGATACCCAATATCCGGCTCACGTTTTGAGATACTATCCGTATGGGCGAGCCTTTACTGCCGGAGGTAATCAGGCGATTGTTGAGGTTGCCTTGACACAGCTAGGCAATCAGGGCGGACAACCTTACTGGAGCTGGTACGGCTTTAATAGTCGAGTGGAATGGTGTGCCTGCTTCGTATCTTGGTGTGCTGACCAATGCGGGTATATTGAAAGCGGACTTGTTCCGAAATTTGCAGGTTGCGTGGATGGTGCAAACTGGTTTAAGTCAAATGGGAAATGGCAAGACCGCACTTATGAACCAAAGGTAGGAGATATTATCTTCTTTGATTGGGAAGGCGACGGTACAACAGACCACGTTGGTATCGTAGAGAAGTGTGAGAATGGCACAGTTTATACCGTAGAGGGCAACTCAGGCGACGCCTGCAAGCAAAGACAGTACGCAGTCGGAAGCAGCAATATCTATGGATACGGTATTCCGGCATATTAAAAATTCCAGACGGTGTCTGGAAAATTGAAAAGATGGCTGCTCAGTTGAGTAGCCATCGGGTACATTATGAGAAATCAGTTGTTTCTCTGTTATTCAGGAAAATATGGTGTGTGTGATAAGTGAAGCTAAAAAGCATATCGGCATTTTCTTTACTGCCGTCTAAAAAGGAAATATCATCGGCAAGGATAAAAAGAATTGCTAACAGCTTCTTGATATATCCAGTGTAGCAGGCATAATCTACATAGATGTTGGCGATATATCCCTCGGCAAATTCTATCAGGTCAGCGTCAATTTCAAAGCTATTGGATAGTTCGTAAACGGTTTTGATAAATTTATCCTTGTCAGCAATTCGCTCTTTACTTGGAACACTTCTGCGGTTCTTCTGTATAAATTTTAAAAAATCATCAGCTTCCGTAAAGTCAGGAGTGATTGTGTTGCCAGTTCCCAAATCTGTTTTGTAATCCTCAAATTTCTCTTTTTCAAACCGATTACTGAATATTATCTTTTGTTCGTCCATTCCTTTTTACCCCTAAGTTTATTCTATGGAGATTGTTTAACTTGGCTCTTGGGTTGTGATTTGTCTTTCGCCATTAACAATCGTGAATTACTACTTTTATAGTATAACATAAAAACAGTTGGGAATCATCACTAATAGTTGGTTTGACTTCCTTTGGGTGCGTGTGATTTGAAATCAACTTAACCTATACTATTAGTTATGGAAACACACTAAGGGAGGTGATGTGATGAAGCTCGATACAATCGGCAAGAATATAAGAAAGTTCCGACTTGCGAGGAAATTACGCCAAGAAGATTTGGCTGAGAAAACAGATTTGACAACAAATTATATTGGTATGGTTGAGCGTGGAGAGAAAATTCCGTCACTCGAAACTTTCATAAAGATAGTAAATGCTTTAGGTGTATCATCGGATATGGTTCTTACTGATGTCCTGGAAACGGGATATACAGTCAAGAACTCAATGCTTAATGAGAAGCTTGAAAAACTTGCTCCTGAAGATAGAAACAGAATTTATGAAGTTATAGATACACTTGTGAAGCAATCAAAGCAAATACTTCCATAAAACACAGAAGTTCGTCCTAATCGACGAGCTTTCTTTTTTCGGTATAAAAAATTTCTGCTATCGACAATTTTTCGGGACTTCGACAGAGAGAATATGCTATAACAACAACTGTCAGTGATAGACACATACTAATAGACATAGGAGGAAGTAGAAGTGAACGACATTTTCAGACAAATAGCAAAAGAAAATGGAACAACCGAAAAAGCAGTAAAAGAGGAAATGAAGTTTGCCATTCGGGAAGCAATGAAAAGTGCTGAACCGGAAGCAATCGCTTTTTGGAAAGCAGTTGCACCGGACGGAAAAGAGCCGCCGATAGAAAAGGTCATAGCAATGATTGCGTTGAATGTTAATAATAGAATGTATAATTGAGGTGCTTCGGCATCTCTTTTTTATTATTCTTTAGAAGAGTTGCATTAGGTGTTTGCAAAAAGTGACACCTTAGTGTCTGAAAGGTTACATTTCTGTCTGAAATCTTGAAATGCCTGAAAATTTAATATATAATGTTAAATGGTTAACTGTAACGAAGAAGAATTATAAGATGAAGAGGTGTTACTGATGAAGATATGCTATAACAAACTTCAAAAACTTATGATTGACAATCAAATGAAAAGACAGGATTTAATGCGTGTAGCCGAAATTACATCATACGCTGCAACGAAGATAAATAAGAATGAGCCAGTATCTCTTGAAGTACTGATGAGGATATGTCAGGTGTTTCATTGTGATATTGGAGATATATGCGAAGTTATTTTAGACGAAGATTAAAACACGGAGGTAATTATAGATGGCAAGGGCTGCTAAACCAAAGAAAGAAATATCAATGGAAGAAGCACTTTGGAAAAGTGCTGATAAACTGAGAGGTTCTGTTGAGCCTGCGGAGTATAAGCACGTTGTTCTGAGTTTATTCTTCCTTAAATTTGCCAGTGACAAGTTTGAGGAATGCCGTAATAAGATTATTTCTACACACGGCGAAAAGTATGCGGATATGAAGCCGTTTTATACTCAGGAAAATGTATTCTATCTTCCTGAAGAAAGCCGTTGGAAGTACATTATTGAAAATGCAAAGCAGGACGATATTGCCCTGAAGATAGATACAGCACTTTATACGATTGAAAAGAACAACCCGGCACTGAAAGGTGCTTTGCCGGATAACTATTACTCCCGCTTACATATTGATACGGCAAAGTTGGCTTCTTTGCTTGATGAAATCAATCGTATCAACACTGATGATAAAGAGAACGACATTATAGGTCGTGTATATGAGTATTTTCTTAGTAAGTTCGCTCTTGCAGAAGGAAAAGGTAAAGGAGAGTTCTACACACCAAAGTGTATTGTAAACCTGATTGCCGAAATGCTTGAGCCTTACGATGGAATACTTTATGACCCTTGTTGCGGTTCGGGCGGTATGTTTGTGCAGTCCATCAAGTTCGTAGAAGCACACAGCGGTAATAAAAAGAAAGTGTCTATTTACGGTCAGGAATACACAAATACCACTTTCAAACTGGCAAAAATGAACTTAGCTATCCGTGGTATTTCTGCAAATCTTGGAGAAATGGCAGCCAATACATTTACCAATGACCAGCACAAAGACCTTAAAGCAGATTTCATTATGGCAAACCCGCCTTTCAATCAGAAGCAGTGGAGAGCCGAAAATGAGCTTGTAGATGACCCTCGTTGGAACGGCTATGAAGTTCCGCCGACAAGTAATGCAAACTATGGTTGGATACTGAATATTGTTTCCAAACTCTCTCAAAACGGTGTAGCAGGTTTCTTGCTTGCCAATGGTGCATTATCTGATGATGGTACAGAGTTAAAAATCAGACAGCAGCTTATAGAAAATCATTTGGTAGAAGCAATCATTATTCTTCCGAGAAACCTTTTCTATACCACAGACATCAGCGTTACCCTTTGGGTACTCAATAAGAATAAAAAGGCTCGTGTCGTGGAACAGAATGGAAAGCTAAAACGCTATCGTAATCGAGAAGATGAAATACTCTTTATGGATTTACGACAGATGGGCAGTCCTTATGAGAAGAAGTACATTGAATTGACAGAGGAAGATAGAGCCAAAGTTACAAGTGTATATCATAACTGGCAGCAGGAAGGCTATGAGGAAACTTATGAGAATGTGCCGGAATTTTGCTATTCTGCTTCTTTTGATGAAGTAAAGGAAAAAGGATTTACTCTTGTACCGAGCAGATATATTGAGTTTGTCAACCGTGATGAGAACATCGACTTTGATACCAAAATGAAATCATTGCAGGGAGAACTCAAAGAACTTCTTGCTCAAGAGGAAAAATCTAAATCAGATTTGCTTGCTGTATTTAAGGAGTTGGGATATGAAATCGAATTATGATATTTTAGGAAACCATATCCGACTGATTGATACTCGGAACAGAGAAAGCATAACAGACAGAGTTTTGGGAATTAACATAGACAAGTTCTTTATGCCGTCGGTTGCAAATGTCATTGGTACGGATTTGAGTAAATATAAACTGATAACAAAAGGAAAGTTTGCGTGTAATCCAATGCACGTTGGTCGTGATGAACGACTTCCGGTTGCATTGTATGATGAAGAAGAACCTGCTATTGTTTCTCCGGCGTATTTTATGTTTGAGGTAGTAGATAACAGCATTTTGAATGAAGATTATCTGATGATGTGGTTTCGCAGACCGGAATTTGACCGAATTTGTTGGTTACATACTGACGGGAGCGTTCGTGGTGGGATTACTTGGGATGATATATGCAGACTAGAATTGCCTATTCCGCCTATTGAAAACCAGCTTGAAATAGTGAACAGTTATAAGGCAATTACGGAGAGAATTGCTTTAAAGCAGAAGATAAATGATAATTTAGACGATACTGCTCAAACATTGTATCAAAAATATT
>ERZ779681.3-NODE-3-length-176899-cov-7.80642_pt1 | contig 176899 bp, 168 predicted proteins | sample MGYA00511905_ERZ779681 | MGnify/ENA primary metagenome ERZ779681 (study PRJEB29588, sample SAMEA2144578) | human gut metagenome | biome: human gut; feature: human-associated habitat; material: faeces | place: Denmark | collected 2008/2010 ... | reverse complement strand
TCATGATATAATACATGGTAAATATATTACATATTATAATCCAAAAAATAATTTATTAGGAGTGAAAATAATGAAATTAAAAAAGATAATATCGTTTTTAAGCTGTATGGTACTAATTATACTATTTTTTACAGCATGTAATGAAAAAATAGACGTAGCCTATGATAAAAGTACAAATACTGCAAATATCTCAAGTAGTGCTGATTTCGAGTGGGTAGATCTAAATTTTAAAGTTACAACAAAAGAATTTGGCGAAGATTATGTAACAATTAAGGTTAGAGATATTAAAGAAAATACGATAAAAAAAGTAAATGTAATAACTAAGTATCATAAAAAAGATATTACAATAGAAAATATTGAATATATTAATTACAATACCCCTATTAATCCTTTTTTTATAATGTGTATTATTAGTATATATTTAACCTGGTTACTAATTATATTTATATATGAAGTTGTACTTAGATGACCATGTACTTACAGACGATAAAAAAATCCAAATGAAAAATGAGTGAAAAAATCCACTCATTTTTTTTACAAAAAAGAGCTGAATTAGTAATTTCTTAGTAAATTTTCTAAGAAATAATAGTCAAGTTCAAAATTGAACTCAACTATTACTTTTTATTAGACTTTTTTACAGCCTCTTTTTATTTTAAATAATCTTCAATTATTTTATACATCCAAGCAGATGAGCCTGTATACCAAGTCCAACCTCCTCTTCCAGGATGTTCAGGATTAGAATATATATCCGCTGCAACAACATATGGTTCAACCATATATTTATCTGCTTTTTCTTTTGTATCACTATGATAAATAGGGTTCAAAAGTTTTAATATCTCTATTCCCTTTTCCTTGTTTTTTAATTCAAAATATGCTTTTGAAAACCAAGTTGCGCCATGAGTATATTGTCCTCCATTTTCTCTTGTCCCTGGAACATATGCCTTTATATATCCCGGATTATTTTTAGGTTTATCAAACGGTGGATATAACAGTCTTACTACCATATTTTCCTTATCAACAAGATAATTATATGCACATTCCATACATGTTAAAAGTTCATTTTTTACATCTTTATCATTTATCATTGAAATAACAGCCCAAGCCTGAGATATAATATCAACTTTACACTCTTTGTTTGAGTATGCACCAAGCACTTCACCATTTTCAAAAAATGCTCTTACAAAATGATCGCTATTCCAACAATTTTCGATAATGCTGTGCTTTAATAAATGTCTTTCTCTTTTACATGTTTCAACCATTTCATTATCTTTCATATATTTTGCTATGCTAGAAAATCTATCTAAAACATTCATCATAAAAAATGTAAGCCATACTGATTGACCACGTATATTGCTAAAGCCATCATTCCAATCACCATCTCCAATATCAAGTAATCCATTTGAAGGATTCTTTCTTGATAAGCCATATGTAATTGTCTTTTTTGCATGATTAAAAACACTATCTTCTACATTAATATTGTGATAAACATCATAAAGTTCTCTTCTATTTCCCATTAGTTTATCTTCTAAATATTTCGTTTTCTCTTCTAATACAGAGTAATCTTTAGTTTTAGATATGTACTCACTTAAAACATAAGGAAGCCATAAATAATCATCACTAAAATATGTCCTAATTCCTGCAGAGTTGTGTTCATGCCACCAATGCAAAACATCACCTTTTTCAAACTGTTTACTTGAATTTAAAATTATTTGATTTCTTGTAATCTCAGGCGAAGACGAAATCAAGGCTAAGGTATCCTGAAGTTGATCTCTAAATCCAATAGCTCCTCCTGATTGATAAAAACCACTTCTAGCATAAAGTCTACATACTATAGTTTGATATAAAAGCCAACCATTTGCCATTATATCAATATATTCATCACCAGTGTTAAATTTTGTGTTTGGTACAACAAGTTTCTTCCAGTATTTTTTGGTTTCATTATATTCTTTTACAACGTTTTTATTTGATGAATATTTATCTTTCATGCTTTTTATATACTCTTTAGTTTTTGTTTTATTTGCACCCAAAATTATCGAAAATTCTTCTTTTGAATTTGGAGCTATTACTATATTTAAACTTAAGTTATAGCTTTTTGTATCAAATTCATACGTTATGTTATCACTATCTTTTACAACAAATTCAAATGCTTCGCACTCAGAAAAATCAATACTATAAGGATTTTTTAAAATCATTGTATTATCTTCCTCTTTACACAATATATACCCAGCATTTGTTTCCTGAGATACTCCAAGAGTCGGTTCTAATTTATATTCAATTTTTACACTTTTCTCTTCTCCATAATTATTTTCAAGTGTAATATATTGAATTTTTATATTATCTTCTTTAGGAATAAATATATCCATAGTTTTTCTTATATACTCTTCTTCCTCAAGAACTCTTGTATATCCAAATCCATAAACCAAATTATAGTTTTTTTCAAATATTCCCTTAAAAGATTCACCAGGCTTAAATTCAATCCAATCATTGCACCAATCAGTAAGCTTATATTCCCTACTATTAATATAATAGGTATACACGGTACCATAACTTGAAATTATAGTACCGAAATTTTTATTAGCCATTACATTACACCATGGAAGAGGAGTATTAGTATTTAAAATATGATACTCATCTTTATTTTTAGAAAAACCTCCATATGAATTAAACGCAATGTAATCTGAAGTATTACCTATTTTCATTTTATTATACATCCTCCCTATGATCATATGTTAATTCTTTGTTTACTAACTCATCTGCTGTATCATTTTCTTCACTAACTGTTAAAAGTTCTCTAACATCCTTAATATATCTCTTTGCAAGAAAAGATAATAGATCAATTTCATTTTTATTTAAGACATTTATATTAAGTAAATATATATTTCCTTTTGTAATATCTGAAAATATAGCTCTATCTAATCTAGTTCTTAAATATGTATAAATAGGTCCATTTTGTTTTTGTGCCTCATCAATTAAAATTACAATATCTAAATCAATTTTTCTACTTTTAACATAGTCCATAAAGCTTATTACTTCATTAATTATTCCAGCATTTTCAATTCTATCAACATATACAAGTATAATTGGTAAATCGCCAGAAATTGAGTACTTCCATAATATAGACTGATTTAGTGACTCGTTCCAAAATTTGTTATTATTTAAATTTGTTTTTCTAAATAATACGTCTTTTAATATATTGTTATATACTTGAGCTTTACCATTTTCAAGTCTTAAGTATCTTGCCTGAATGCTGTTTAGCTCACTTGCAAGTTTGAAATGTTCATCTATTGTAACTTCATCTAAATTAACAACGGTATTTGAAATCTTATATTTACTATCTGCAACACCTAAAATGTAATAAAATTCTTGTCTTTCATGTGGATCTAGTATAATTGTTGCTCTATATGATAGTATTGGCCATAAAGGATATTTAACAACATTTTGGTTATATGCCTCATCAGGATTTTTTATAATCTTTTGCTTTTCAGTTTCTACCTCTTTATCCAGATCTATACCGATAAGTTTAGTATATACAAATAAATCAGTATCTTCTTCATTTTTCTTTCTTTTACTTGCAACAAGTATATCTAAATCATCGTCATAATATGTTTCAATTTGTAGATTACTAAATGAAGGATGAACAACATTCGTCATATAATCTGTCATAGCAGGTTCCATATACGTATTAATTAATATTTCACGTCTTAAACTAGTATTGTTATATATACTTACTTTTTTTATTTCCACGTTATATTCAGGTGAAATAAAAGTAGTAGTTGTTGTTTCTAAATTTCCATCTTCAATATATGTTTCAACCCTATTAAGTGAAGACGTCCAAACGCACTTAGTTGAATTTTTATTATTAGTACTCAATATATTTCCATCTGTTGCACTAAATCTATTTCCAGACACTTTATCAGTAAGATAAACAAAATTTCCTGTACTCTCTATATCGGTATATCTTTGTTTATTTACTATTTTATCTTTATATTTTATAAAACTAGAACCAGTATTTGTAATTAGTGAAGACATATTTGAACCGCGTAAAAAAGCAATATCTAGGTTTTGTTTAAAATCAGGATTCTCGTCTACGTATACTCTTTCTGCGTAGTCACATGTAACATGAGTTGTATATTTATTAAGATCTTTTTGCTTAAATTTATTACTATTATCACTTAGTTTTTTCTTTATTTTAGCCTTCATTCTCTCACGTTCTTTAAGTAATATCTCACACGCTCTAATATTAGGATTTCTATGGAATCTTCTTTGTATAATACCGCTGTTTATATAATTATTAATAGCTGTTAAAATCATACCTTGGTGATGTGCCATATATGTTTTGGCAATCTTACTAGTAGAATTTTCATCTAAATGTTCTTTAGTATAATCAATAGATTCATAAAATCCAAAAGCAGAATACATGCCTAATTTTTTTAACTTCTTAATATTTTTATATACTTTCTGCGGTGAATATTCAAGCATTAATATAGATGCATATGGAGCAACGACAAGATAATTATTAAGTCCTCTTTTTAGTCCAAGCCATGGAATACCAAATTCTTTATATTGATAATTTAACATATCGTCTTTAACAGCATAAGCTGACTCTGATATACCAAACGGAACGTTATTTTCCTTAGCATATTTTATTTGACTATACATTGTAAAAAATAATGATTGATCAATTAATGTATGTTCATATGACTTATCAAATAAATATGGCATAAAATATTCGAATGCTGTGCCACTCCACGAAATAAGACCTTTATATCCATCAACTTTTACCAAATTTCTAGAAAGTGCAAACCAATGTTTAGATGTTACTTGCCTTGAAGCTATTGCAATAAGACTTGTAGTCCTACTTTCAGACATAAGCATATCATAGTAACTATCTACGAGTTTACCGTTTTCTTGAGCATATCCAATTGAAAATAAATTTCTAGAAGTATCATATAGCACTGTAAAATCTGTTTCATCAATTATTTTTTGTACAATTTCAATCATCTGATTAATTAAATGTTCGTTTTCTACTTCAATCTCTTTTTCAAATTTATTATGGCCTAATAATTCGATTAAAAATTGTTTTGTTACATATAAGCTTGCTACAAAATTTCCACTATCTACTGTAGATATAAATCTTGGTCTTAAAGGCTCTAGTGTTTTTATGTTGTACCAGTTATATAAATGTCCATTCCATTTTTCAAGTTTTAAAATTGTATTAAATACTTTTTGAAGTCTATCTATACATTCATTTGCATCTATAAATTTTAAATCATATGCATCTATTATAGAAAGTAAAGCAAATCCAATATTTGTTGATGAGGTTCTATTTACAATTTTATATCTTCTATCTTCCTGGTAATTATCTGTTGGTAAATAGTTATTTACATCACTCATCATACTATCAAAAAATCCCCATGTTCTTCTTGCTATTTCTATAACATCATCATTTCCTTTTTGATCTAATTTTTTTCTCCTACCGAACAAATGGTCTTTACCAAGTAAATACGCAAATATTGGAGCAATTATCATTGAAATTCCAATAAGTATTTTAAAATCAAAATATAAATCAAGACCTATACTTGATGGTAAAAAAGGTATAAAAGCTACAAAAGCACCAACTATAACATTAGGTAACATATTAAAATAATAGTATTTTAATGTGCTTTTAGATGTTTTATCTAACATTTCACCTGTAGTCCACTGTAGTAAATTTTTATGTGATATTAACATCCTATATATTGATTTTATAAAAGCATTTAAACATATATATGATTTATATGGAATCGTAACAAAGTTAAAACACATTGTTAAAAAAACAGCATCAATTCCATGAATAATTGGTATATATTGTACCTCTTTAGAATGTCTAATTTTTCCAAATAAAAGTATATCAAATATTGAAATAACATTTCCAAAATTAATTGCAACAAAAACTAAAAGGCAAGTTGCAGCAAATACTTTTGTAGAAACAAAGCAAGAAAGTATTATTGCAATAAGAGCTACAACATCTAAAAGTGGTCTCCTTAAATTATCAAATATTTTCCATTTAGATAGTAAATTAAGTTTTGACTTAGGACTAATTAACCACTTTATAATTTGCATATCTCCTCTATACCATCTATGTGATCTTTTCATATATGCAATATAATTTTTAGGAAAGCCATCTTGAACTTCTATGTCAGAAGCAAGTCCAGCTCTTAAGATTGAACCTTCCAATAGATCATGTGAAAGCACCAAATTTTCTGGTATTTCATTTGCAACTAATTTGTCAAATAATTCTATATTATATATTCCCTTACCACAAAATATTGCTTCTCCAAAAACATCTTGATAAACATCAGATACTGCAGTTGTATATATATCTAGGCCTCCAAACCCACCAAATATTTTTGAAAATATTGATTTATTAGCATCGACAATATCAAGTCCAACTGAAGGTTGAATTAAGCCATATCCCTTTTTTACAATTTTACCATTCTTAGAAAGTATTGGTTTATTTAATGGATGAGCAACTATTGATACAAGATCCTTTGCTGTATTAAGAGATAAATTAGTATCTTCATCAATTGTAATTACGTATTTTGCATTTACAATATCGTTGTATGTAACATAAAATCTTTTATCTACTTCTTCATCTGTGTATTTTCCTAGTACTAATTTATTAAATTCAAGTAACGCTCCTCTTTTTCTCTCCCATCCCATATAGCAGTTTTCACCTTTAGAGAACACACGTTTTCTGTATACAAAATTAAATAATATATGAGATGATTTGTATTTAGCATTAAGCTTATCTAATTCTTGCTTGGCATAATCAAGTATTTTTTTATCCATATCTATAACTTCTTTATTACTTGATACGCAATCACCTATTAGCATATAGTACATATTATCACTACGATTTGCAAGATATGTAACTTCCATTTTCTTTATCATTTGATCTAGTTTTTCTATAGAAGAAATAATTGTTGGCATGACAACATATGTCACGTTATTTTCATCAACTGTTTTTGCAAAATCAAATCTAGGTAATATCTCTGGTCGTAAAGCTTTTCTAAAGAAGTAATTAACCAATTTTTGTGCGCATTCAAAAGATAATATAAACGTTATAACAAAAGCAACTATTGTTGCGAAAACTGATTTAAAATGGAATAAATTATACCCAACAAGTATAGTAAATTCTACCGTTAGTAATAATATAATAAGAAGATACCATACAGTCTTTGTAGGCTCAATAAATTTATTATATATAACTTCTCCAATATATGATTTCTTTAACTCTTTTTTTAATAAATATCTATACTCTCCTATTAAGAAAAATCCTACGTGTTTTTTATATTTTTTAGAACACTCGACAGCTTTTTTTGCTACATATACTTCTGACAAGTTATATTTTTTCGCTAATTTTATAATATATTCTCTATATCTAGACTTTGTCTTATAATCGCATTTTTTAAATTCATTTGTATAATCAAGTCTTAAAGCTTCATCTATTTTACTTACTTTTTCAAATATTTCTCTAAAATTAATTCCTTGTATTTGTTTATATGCAAGAATTGCCCTACCAATATAGTCAGTGGTCTTAGCAATTTCCATATGTTCTTTTATAATGGCTTCTTCAACAGTAAATCCAATTTTTTCTGCCTCATCTTTTAATCTATCAAAATATTTTTCACCTTTTGCGCCAAGCTCTTTTAATCTATATGACATATATTCTATAAAAGCTGTATTTGCAGTTTTTATATGATTTTCATTTATAATATAATCTTTTAAATAAAATTTCTTCCTTAAATTTAAAAATATCTCTTTACTATACTTAGAATCAGAATTTTCATTTATGATGATTTCTTCGACTTCAATTTTCTTAGTCTGAGAATTCGTAATATTTATACATATTCTTGCAATAAATTTTAAAAGTGCAATTTTTAACATTAAAATAAAAAGATTAAGTTCTTCAGAAGTAAGATAAGATAATTTTTGATGTTCTTTTAAACAATTCAAAATTAAATTCTGATCAATGTATCCAGTATTCTGTTCAACAAGTTCGTATGCAAGATAAAAAATAGAAATATATTTATCCCCATCATGTGTTATAATAGCAGGGAGCTTTTTAGACTTTAAAGATCTTCTTAATTCTTTTATTTCTTCATACTGTTCTTCTATAATATACATATTGTCAAGTATCCACTGTCCTGCAGAATGAATAGGTATTTTTAGTTCATAACTACTTTCAAGTAACTTATGTGTTTTACATATAATATTATAATTTTGCTCTGCATTTTTAAATATTGAATTTAGCGTATGTTTCATTAGATTCAACCCCTCTTTAACGTATATTTATTTACATCATAATTATATATTATATCAAAACTTTTTACAAGATTTTAATATGATTTTATTATATTAAATTTAATCAGTATTTATTATCTGTAATATATTTAACATATATTCAATTTAAAAATATCTAATCGACTAGAAGATAATTTTTAGTGAATTTCTCTCTTCTCGCTTCACCATATATGATCCGTTCAGCATACGGCGGATCAATTTATATTAAATATGAACTTCTTTTTGGTTTAGTTGAAATACTAGAACTCTTTTTCTTAATATTTCATTGTTAATAACCAATTGTATATATCTAGTTCTACACATTTGATAACAACCTTTTCTTAATTTTTCTCCGTTTTCTTTGAGATAATTAAATCTCTTCAACTGCTATGTCATCTACTCATACTACGTCTTTGTTAGCTATAGTTTTTTATATGCCTTATTCATATTTTATGGATTAAAAATTTCTTCTAAAGCTTCCATATCCATTTTCTCTTTTCTTTTCCATATAAATATTTTCCCAACTACGGACTTTAACCGACTATTTAAGCGATATACCCGTTACGCTGGAAAAAAATGTTGGAGAAAATCATTCTCCAACATTTTATTGTCACTTTTAACAAATGCTCCATCAGAAACAAAAAATGAAAAAATCACAGACTAACAGTCCAAATGATAGGATTATAAATCCAACACCTTTTACTTTAATTTGGATTTAACAGCCAATACATTAAATATTTTCTATCGATGTATTATCTTTATGTCTTTCTTTGTAAAAAGCAATAAGCAAAAAAACAACCATATAAAGAATTATTATAATAAGAAGAATTAATAACATAATGTAGATGACTAAGTCTAACTCCCCCGTACATTCAGCATATTCAATATTTTCTATTGTAACATCTTTATTATTATATTCAGTAAGTATATTTACTTTTTTATTTGTAAATTTCTTAATATCTCTTACTTTAATTATTTCGGCTTTTTCGCCAAATTCTTTGGTTGTAACGTTAAATTTTAAGTCTACCCAAACAATATCATGATCGCTTAAAATATTAACTATGCTTGGACTTTTATTGTAATCATAATTTACAATAATATTGTGGTTATTACATGATGGGAATATTACCATGATGAAAACAACACAAATTACAAGCAATACTAACTTTTTTAATTTCATTTTTTCACTCTCCTAAAAAATTATTTTATAGAACAGTATAGATAACTGTATACATATTATATCAACTATAGATATCTTTGTCAATTTTATTATAAAAGGCAAAATGAGCTATTTGTCTTTTACATAAAAAATAGAGATTAAACAATGTTAATCTCTATAAAAAAACTATTCGATCTTTTCAGCAGATACAATATTTTCATACCAACTAAAAAGAGGGACCCTCCAGCCAATTGTTTTTATTTTATACGTATTTCCTATCTCTATTTTTCCATACATATCTGATGAATCCCATCTGAAGTAAAAAATATTATCTGCAATCTCAAAAGGATAAACATCTTCGTCCTCGTCTTTGGTAAACACCATATATTTGGAATCTTTTATACCTTTGTCAGTTATAGTCACCTCATATGATTTTACTGTATTGTAACAGGCAATTAGAGCAATAAATCCAATAACCATGGCACAAATTCCCAACGGTATCAGTATTCTGCTAATTTTCCACTCATACATCTTTGAATTATTACTATACATTAATTTATTCCTCCTAAGAAAATAATTATTTTAATAGAAAAAAATATCTATACGTTAATTATATCATACATATCATTTTATGTCAATTATTCTTAGCTATAGCACTAAATATAAATGAAATATTCCAATTTAAACGGTAATATAATACATATTACATCTAAATAAACTACTATATATTGAAAAATAGCGGCTAATTTCTAACCGCTATCTTTAATTTATTATTTACTATTTTTAGCTCTTATTCTCATAGTAGGATCTAATATTTTCTTTCTTAGACGAATGTTTTCTGGTGTTACTTCAACTAATTCATCATCAGATATAAACTCAATTGATTGTTCAAGTGACATTGTAACTGGTGGTACAAGTTTTAATGCATCATCACTTCCTGAAGCACGTGTATTTGTTAAATGTTTTTCTTTACATACATTAACTGTTAAATCATCACTTCTAGAATTTTCACCAACTATCATACCTTGATATACTTCTGTACCAGGTCCAATAAATAATGTTGATCTTTCTTGTGCTTGGAAAAGTCCATATCCAGTTGCTTTACCAGCTTCAAAAGCAATAACAGCTCCTCTTTGTCTTGTTTCAATTTCACCTTTATCTGGTTCATATCCAGCAAATATATGATTTATCATACCGTTACCTTTTGTATCAGTCATAAACTCATTTCTAAATCCTATAAGTCCACGAGCAGGTACTTTAAATTCAAGTCTTGTATATCCTGCATTAGATGTAGATGGAGTCATGTTTGTCATTTCACCTTTTCTGTATCCCATTTTTTGCATTACAGTACCAACAAATTCCTCTGGAACATCAATAGTTGCCATTTCCATTGGTTCACATTTTACTCCATCAATAACTTTATATATAACTTTTGGACGAGATACAAGAAGTTCATAACCTTCTCTTCTCATATTTTCTATTAAAATAGATAAATGAAGTTCTCCTCTACCTGATACTTTAAAGCTATCTGATGTTTCTGTTTCTTCAACTTTTAAAGAAACGTTTGTTTCCAATTCTTTAAATAATCTATCTCTTAAATGTCTAGAAGTAATAAACTTACCTTCTTTTCCAGCTAAAGGTCCGTTATTTACACTAAATGTCATAGAAACAGTAGGTTCATCAATATCTACAAATGGAACAGCTACAGGATTTTCAGGATCAGCTATTGTCTCACCTATATTAATTCCTATAACACCATTTACAGCAACTATATCTCCACAATGTGCAACTTCTGTTTCTATTCTCTTAAGTCCAGAATATGTATATAATTTACCAATTCTTAACTTTTGAATTGTTCCATCTTTTTTACATATTGCAACTTCTTGCCCATTTTTTATGCAACCTTTTGTTATTCTACCAATACCAACTCTTCCTGTATATTCATCAGAGTCAATATTTGCAACTAATAATTGTAAAGGTTCATTGTCTTCACCAGCAGGTTCTGGAATAGTATTTACAATTGTTTCAAATAAAGGTTTCATATTATCGCTTTTATCATTTAAGTCAGTCATTGCATATCCATTTTTTGCAGATGCATATACAACTTTGAAATCAAGTTGTTCATCTGATGCATTAAGATCCATGAAAAGTTCTAAAACTTCATCTACAACTTCTGTTGGTCTTGCTCCTGGTCTATCTACCTTATTTACAACAACAATTGGTACAAGATTAAGTGCTAAAGCTTTACTTAAAACAAATCTTGTTTGTGGCATTGGGCCATCAAAAGCATCAACTACTAGTATAACACCATCAACCATTTTAAGTACACGTTCAACTTCTCCACCAAAATCAGCATGTCCTGGAGTATCAACAATATTTATTTTTATATCATTATACTTTACAGCTGTATTTTTTGATAGAATTGTTATTCCTCTTTCTTTTTCTATATCATTTGAGTCCATAACTCTTTCTGCTACTTGTTCATTTTCTCTAAAAGTACCACTTTGTTTTAAAAGAGCATCAACAAGTGTAGTTTTACCATGATCAACATGGGCAACAATTGCAACATTTCTCAAGTTCTTCATATTTCTTCTTCCCTTCCATTTATTATATATATAACATCTATACAAAATATAACGTTATCCCAAAAAATATAACCTAAAAATTAGGTTATACATATATCTCAAATATTTTACATCAAATAAAAAATTTTGTCAATATTTTTAGAAAAAATTATGTAAATAATCTTTCTCTATTTATTTGGATTTAAATCATAAATTGTATCAAGTAAATTTTGTGATTTAGTTTTTACATATTCTTTATCTTTTATTCTTGACTTGTCTATTGTTATAGCATCACCAAAAGTAACTGTCATTTTAGAAAACATCTTAGGATTTTTAGTCACATACACAGGTATTATTGGTACTCCTGCTTCTGCTGCTATAAATACAGGACCTGCTTTAGCCGTTCCTCTTGGCTCATCTATATTCATTCTTTCGCCTTCAATATATATTAATAATTTTCTTTTATCAACTTTTCTAAACAGTTTAATTGCATGTAAAAGGCTTTTTGCATCATGACTTCCTCTACGAATTGGAAAAACATCAAAATATCTAAAAAGTGCTCCTAAAACTTTATTCTCAAAAAGTTCTGCCTTGGCCATAATACACAAATCATTTGTTTTAGCATATATAAAACATGGATCAAATTTATCGGAATGGTTTGGGCATATAAGGCATTTATCATATTTTTTTAATTCTTCTAGATTATAATATTTTACTCTATATAGGAAATGTGTAAATACTAAATTTACAAAAGATCTCACTATTCTTTTTATAACTTTTTTTACCATAATTATATTAAGCCTATCCTTTCTCTTAGAATATCAAGTATTGAATTTGTAGTTTCTTCAACTGTACAATTAGATGTGTCAATTAATATAGAGCCTTTGGCCTTTTTTAAAGGAGAATCTGTTCTTGTGCTATCTTGTGTGTCTCTTTTTATTAAATCATTTTTTACATTTTCAAGTTTTACACTACTATCTTTTTTCTTTAAATCGTTATATCTTCTTGATGAGCGTATATCTATATTTGATGTAAAAAATAACTTAATATCTGCATTTGGAAATATAACAGTTGCTGCATCTCTTCCTTCAATTACAACACTTTGAGTTCCTGCAAGTGCTCTTTGCTTTTGTACAAGATGTTCTCTTACTTTACTATTTTTTGATACATTAGAAGCTGCCATTGAAACTTCTTCTGTACGTATTTTATCTGTTACATTTTCTCCATTTAAATATACTTCATTTTCTCCATTACTATTTATTTTTAAATCTACATTTATTTTTTCTAAGTTATTTTCAATGTTTTTATCATTAATTTCTATTTTATTATTTAAAAAATATAGTCCTGTAGCCCTATACATTGCCCCTGTATCAATATATATAATTCCTAGTTCCTTACTTAAAGCTTTTGATACTGTTGTTTTGCCAACTCCAGAGCCACCATCTATTGCTATTATGCATTTTTTTGCAAGTTTACACATTAAAAACCAACCACCTTTATATTTAATAACTAAATTCGACATATTTTGTATACATAAAATCAAACAAATTACCTTAATCCTCTTTATTTTTTAACAAAAGTATGATATCATATATATGTAATTTTGTAAAGTACAAAATATAGAAAAAAGGTGATTTAATTGTCAAACAAATTAGAATTATTTGATAACAAAATTGTAATTTTATACATACTTGATAACTCTAGTATGCCACTTACAACAGATCAAATTGCTAAATTTTGTGAAGAATTTGAAGATATAACGTATTTTGATATTTGTATCTATCTTGAGGATCTTAAATCAAATGGATATATAAAAGAAATACATGAAGAGAATAATGTGTTATACTCTCCTACTAAAGAGGGAGTTATTACACTAAGAGAACTTCTTGAATTAATACCTGGTGTTAATTTATATAACTTAAAAAAAATGGTAAACAAAAATATGGTAGAAGTTAAAACAGAATATGCAATTGATACTAATATTATCCCTATTAAAGATGGTGAGTTTAAAGTATCTTGTTATATTAAGGATGGAAATGATGAACTTATAAACATAACAATGTATGCTGGTGATAAAGAGCAAGCTAAAAACATCTCTAAAAATTGGGCAAACAATTCTGAAAAAATATACACTACATTACTTGAGATGATGACTAAAGAGGAATAAATTAAAATTATTTAAATATATATTTAGATAAAAAGTGCCAATTTTGGTGCTTTTTTCTTGTTATTGTAAAAAATAAATTAGCTAAAGTCTAAAAAGCTTGAAATTATGCTACATATGTAATATAATTAGATAGAAATGGTTAGGAGTGAACTATATGATAGATATAAAATTTTTAAGAGAAAATCCAGATATTGTAAAGGAAAATATAAAAAAGAAATTTCAAGATAAAAAACTACCTCTAGTTGATGAGGTTATTTCTTTGGATAAAGAACATAGAGAAATAATGAAAAAAGGTGATGAACTTAGAAATAAAAGAAAAACATTAAGTGCTAAAATTGGTAGTCTAATGAAATCAGGAAATAAAGATGAAGCTATGAAAATAAAAGAAGAAGTATCTTCTGTAAATATTGAGCTTGAAAATAATGAAAAATTAGATAAAGATATGCAAAATAAAATTAAAGAAATTATGTATAGAATTCCAAATATTATGCATGAGTCTGTACCTATAGGTGAAGATGATACTAAAAATGTTGAAGTAAAAAGATATGGTGAGCCTGTGGTACCAGATTATGAAATTCCTTATCATGCTGAAATTATGGAAGCTTTGGATGGTCTTGATCTTGACTCAGCAAGAAGAGTTGCTGGAAATGGTTTTTATTACTTAATGGGTGATATAGCAAGACTACATTCTGCTGTTTTATCTTATGCTAGAGATTTCATGATTGATAAAGGATTTACATATTGTATTCCTCCATACATGATACGTAGTGATGTTGTAGACGGTGTTATGAGTTTTGAAGAAATGGATGCAATGATGTATAAAATTGAGGGTGAGGATTTGTATTTAATTGGTACAAGTGAGCACTCTATGATTGGTAAATTTAAAGGACAAACTTTAAAAAAGGAAAACCTTCCATACACTATGACATCATATTCCCCATGTTTTAGGAAAGAGAAAGGTGCACATGGTATTGAAGAACGTGGTGTATACAGAATTCATCAATTTGAAAAGCAAGAAATGATTGTTGTATGTGAACCTGAAGATAGTTACAAATGGTATGACAAAATGTGGTCATATACTGTTGAATTATTTAGAAGTATGGATATTCCTGTTCGTACACTTGAATGTTGCAGTGGTGACTTAGCAGACCTTAAAGCAAAAAGTGTTGATGTTGAGGCATGGAGTCCAAGACAAAAGAAATATTTTGAAGTAGGTAGTTGTTCAAATCTTACAGATGCTCAAAGTAGACGTCTTGGTATTAAAATAAAAGGTGAAGAGAAAAACTACTATGCACATACCCTTAATAATACTGTTGTTGCCCCACCTCGTATGTTAATTGCTTTAGTTGAAAATAACTATAATGAAGATGGTTCTGTTACAATTCCTGAAGTTTTAAGAAAGTATATGGGTGGTAAAGAGAAAATTGAAATAAAGAGGAAAAAATAATGTTAAAAAATATGAAATTTAAAACATCTGCTTTTAATATAGCACAACTTTTAGAAACAGAAAAAAAGCAAATTGTTCTTGTTGGCAAATCAAACGTTGGCAAATCATCATTTATAAATAGTTTAGCAAATCAAAAACATTTAGCAAAGGTTGGAAATACTCCTGGAAAAACAAAATCTATTAATTATTATGATGTAAATAATGAATTTTATATAGTAGATTTACCTGGATATGGATATTCCAACATGACTAAGGTAGAAAAGTTAAATACATCAAAATTAATTAACCACTATATTGAAAAAAATGAAAATATTTCACACATACTATTTCTTGTAGACATTCGCCATAAACCTACTGAAAATGATAGAATAATGTATGATTGGTTAACAAGCAAGAATATCCCCTTTACTATAATTGCAACAAAAGCAGATAAAATTGGTACAACAAAACAAAAAGAAAATATGCAAGTTATAACTAAAGTATTGTTTGCAAAAGAAAATATTATTCCTTTTTCAAGTTCAAATAAACTAAACCTAGATATTATTGAAAATGTAATACTTGAAAACATACATTAGTTCCGGATTAATTTCTGGAACTTTTTCTATTCCCTCTTCATTTATGTAATTTCAACCTTTACTTTTCTGCATATTTATGTTATAATTTTCTTGCATAAGAAATCCAAATAAAACAAATTAAATTTAAGGAGTTGTTAACATGAAAGCTCAAAAATTTTCAGAAGAAATTGTAAGAGTATCATATTTACCTGAATTGTACCAACTATTAGGAATGAACCGTGATGGTTTAGTAACCCTCTTAAACATAGAGGATGGTAGTATTCTCTACCCACATTTACTTGGAAATACATTCAGCGAATTTAATGAACATTTTTTCTATTTTGAAGATAAAAATTATCTTCCTTTTCTTGTTGAAGCATCAACTGGCAAAATAGTTACATTAGATAACTTTTCAGATCTTGTTGAAGAAAACTGTGATCTTAATATTGAAGAAAAAGCAAAAATTAGAGAGTTTTACAGAAAGTTCTGGCGGCCATTTAATAATGAGTATTATATATTCTGTTATGCTAATTTTTTGTCTCTTGTAAAAAAAGATACTTTGGAACCTAAATTTAAAAAATATTCTATCATTGACCCTATTGAACAAACTCCATTTATTTTAGCTGGAAACAATGAAAATGAATTGAGGTTATATCGCATTAAAGGCGATAAAGAAATTGAAGCTATTTTTGATGATTCAAATTTATATGTAAGTAAAGAAGACATCTTTAAATTAAAAAATGGTAGATTTTTAATCAATGTAAAAAATGAGGAAGTGTACATAGTATGATAATAATGGCTGAACAAAATTTGTTCAGCCATTATTATTTTGTCACTTTTGCTCAATATGATATATTAGCAGAATATTTTTCCCTTAAATTAATATAATTAATTATATAAAAAAAGGTGGTAATTATATGTTATTTGAAGGTTCAGGTGTAGCTCTAGTTACACCATTTAATGAAGATTTAAGTATTAATTATGATAAACTTAAAGAGTTAATACATTTTCATTTAGAAAATAATACTGATGCAATTATATTATGCGGAACAACAGGTGAGTCATCTACTCTATCTATTGATGAGTTTAAAGAAATTGTAAGTTTTACTGTAAAAGAAGTAAATAAAAAAATTCCTGTTATTGTAGGGAGTGGTTCAAATAATACAAGTATTGCTGTAAAGAAGTCTGTAATTGCACAAGAACTTGGGGCTGATGGCCTTCTAGTTGTAACTCCATATTATAACAAATGTACAGATGATGGACTATATTTACATTATAAAGAGATAAATGACAATGTAAATATTCCTATAATTCTATACAACGTACCATCACGTACATGCGTTAATATAAATATGGATGTTCTAATTAAATTATCAAAACTGAAAAATATTTGTGCACTAAAAGAAGCCTGCCCTGATTTATCAAGAGTATCTAAAGAATTATTACAACTTCCTAATGATTTTTACATATATTCTGGAAACGATGATTTGACTTTACCAATTCTAAGTCTTGGAGGAAAGGGTGTTATTTCTGTAATTGCCAATATATATCCTAGCCAAATGCATAACTTATGTAAATTTTGTTTTAATAACAATTTTAGAGAAGCAAGAAAAATTCATTTTAATAATTTAAATCTCATGAATTTATTATTTTGTGAGGTAAATCCCGTTCCGATTAAAAGTGCTATGAATATTATGGGATATAATGTTGGAAAGTGTAGACTTCCTCTTGGAGATATAAATGTAGATAATTATAGAAAATTAAATAAAATATTAAAAAAAGATCCGAAAAAATAATTTTTCGGAGTTTTTTATCGTTATAATACATTTCCAATTTTTACTTGCTGTTTTTTTACAATATAATTTAAAATTCTGTCTAGTTCATTTGCATTAACTATAACCTCTTCCTTATCTTCTTCATCAATATATGATTTTATTTGAGTTATATGTTCCTCAACCTTATCTACCTCACTACTATCTACAAACATATGCCAAACTGTTTTAACACTATTCCATGTCTTTTCAACATTTTCTATTCCCTCTTTAGCCATGTCGAAATTTTCATTTATAGCAGAATTTTTTACATATTCTATATCAGATAATGTATATCTAGCTGTTTTTTCTAAATAACATATTTGCCACATTCCAGTTAAAAGAAGTAAAATTACACATACAATTAAAATTATCCATTGTTTCATTTTTTCTTCACCTCATTTTTTAGCTGAAATATAAAATTAGAATTTTCATCCATCGTAGCTACAAGTACATCCTCAATTTTAATTTTATTTTTCTTTAATAGTTTATCAACATCTTTTTCTTGCATTTTAAGCATTTCTAAATTTTCCTTAGCATAATTTCCATCTTCTATAACGTTTAAAGGAATTGCATTAAACTCATCAGAATTTTTAATAACACTCAAATTACCATTGTTTTCAATCATAGCAAATTTAACATCTTGTATTTTAAATACATCGTGTTCTCTTAATTGTGACATCAAATCTTCAATAGTATATTTATTCTTATTCAAATTTTTTTCAATTATTTTTCCATCTCTAATAATTGGAACAATTTTTCCACATACAAAATCCTCTACTTTATTACTTGAATGAGCAAGAAGAGTAAAAATTAAATATGCAACAAGTAATGTTATAATAGGTACAATACCATCAAAAATAGAAACACCACGTGAAGACATTGGAGATGAGGCAAGGTCAGATATTAGAATTATGATTGCAAGTTCAAAAGGTTGAACCTTAGATAACTCTTTTTTCCCCATAAGTCTAATTACTATAAATACTACAGCATACAATATTAAAGCCCTTAAAAATACAATTAACATTTAAATCACCTAAAATTATTTTTTGCATAAAAGATATTTTTATACAAATAATATTAATGTAATTTTGGGAGGTAAATAAATGGAAGAAATACAAAATTATAAAAATAACTTTAATACGTTTAGGATATCTCAAATGTTAATTAGGTTCTTAACATCAATATCTATATTTGCTGTTACTGTATTTTTTACTCCAAATTTTAATCTTTCTTCTTTTCCAATACTAATAATTAGTGGGATTGCAATAATAATTCTAGATTATTTAATGTCAATTATAACAGGAATACATGACGTTCCTCTAGGACGTGGATTAGTAGGTTTTACGACAGCTGCTATTATAATATACATAACACAATTTGTAGTTGATGGATATTATATTTCAATTACTAGTAGTTTGATTGCCGCTGCTATATATGGAGTAATTGATAGTATGCTTATAAATAAAAAATAACTGCCACAATATATTTGTAGCAGTTTTTATTTTATTAAATTATTACATGTCTATTTCTATATAAAATATTTTCTCTAGACTTTGATTTTGATATAAGTTTCATTATACAATCTAAGTTGTTACATACTATGTTATACCTTAAATTATGGCTATCTACAAGATAATATTTTTTCTTAAGGCATGGCATTGAACATTTACTATCTTGCTTTCTTTCTTCTATAAAAGCACCTAATATACAATATCTTGATGTCATAAGTGTTTTATAATCACTAACAATTTCTATAGGTGCATATTTATCTAAATTTTCTATATATTCATCTTTTAGTTCTACTGATGGAGTTATTATATCAAAACCACATTCAATATAAAATATTGCACTATACCTATTAAATACATTAAGAGAATAATCAGCAATTAATTTTATATCATACTTTTCTTTTAATTTTAAAGCCAAATCTATGTACCCTACATTTCCTATAACAAGCCCATTTATATATTGAACTTCATTTTTTAATTTACTAAATATATATTTATCCGTATTATTTCCACCTATATTTGGAAGTACAAGATATATTCTTGAATTTTTATAAAGCGAAGAAATAATGCTTTCCTTATATTTTATAAAATCACTTATTTCTATATATACAGTATTTAATTTTTTTCCATATTTTTCAAAGTATAATTTAAAATAATCTATTTTTTTATCAAAATTATATATGTGTAAAATTTGTAAATTTTCATTATTTTGTTGTTCTCTATTATCTAATATTTTAGCATCATATTTTGAAATAATTTCATTTAATAATTTTATATTTTTATCAACGTTAATATCTTGTACAAATAATTCAGATACTCTTTGTACGAATGTTCTTCTTAATTCATTTAATATAGATATTGGCACAAAAATATCTTCATCCATTTCTATATCTAAGATATTAAATATAAACGGTGAATCCTTAGTTTTATTGAAAGACTCGATTATTTTTTCTTTGGTAGTTGGCTTTGATTTTGCTATATCAGGCATATCATCCAAACTTACAAAAATGTTTTTCCTAAGATTTAAGGTCCTAACAGATAACTTATTTCCCTTTTTTATATCAATGGATATATCAATATTCCTTTTTCTTATGCTTTTGGTATAATATTCCTTTAAATTTTTATTCATACCATAATCTGATGTTTTAAATACCTTATCCCCTATTTTTACCTTCTTTTTTACATCTCCAAGCCATACATAATTTCCTTTTTTTATGGTTTCATTTACTATATTTTTTCTTTCATCTTTAATACATGTTATAACATTTGAAAAAATCACATCATTTTCATCTAAAATTTCTATTCCATCATGTAAGGATATATCTTCTTCTAATTTTATTTTTACAAATTCTTTTTTTTGCAAAATAATCTTACCAAGGTAAATTCCCGTATTTTTTGGAATATTTTCAGTTATACTATTTTTATAACAAACTCCACCTAAATATCCATCTGATATTCCATCTCTATTAAAAATTTGCATAAGATTTTTCTTATCGATTTGATTTACTGTAATCTCATTATTTTTATTTATTATGTCATTTAAATATTTTCTATAAATTTTAGTAACTCCAGCAACATATTCAGGTGTTTTATTTCTTCCTTCTAGCTTTAACGAATGAACTCCTATATTATATAGCCTTTGTATATATGAAAGTCCGAAAATATCTTTTTTACTAAGTATATATTTATTTGAAACCAATTCTTTATTTTGATTATATAACGAATATTTCATTCTACATGGTTGAGCACAATTTCCTCTATTTGCACTTCTATTTCCTATATAACTGCTAAGTAAACATTGGCCTGAATAGCAAACACATAATGCACCATGTACAAACACTTCTATTTCTAACGATGTATTTTTGCATATATATTCTATTTCCGATAAAGTAAGTTCACGAGCAAGAACAACCCTTTTAAATCCTATTTTTTCTAAGAATTTTACTTGTTCTAAATTATATATACTCATTTGCGTACTTGCATGAAGCGCAAGTTTTGGAAGTAATTCATGTATCAACTTTGCAAGACCAATATCTTGTAAGATTACAGCATCTAACCCTGCGGAGTAAAGCTTTATTAATAGCTCTAATGCTTCTTTTATTTCTTCATCATAGACCAAAGTATTTAAAGTTAGATATACTTTTACACCTATCATATGTGCATATTTTATACTTTCTATATACTCATCTACATTAAAATTTTTAGCCATAGTCCTTGCATTAAATCTATCAAGTCCCATATATATGGCATCTGCTCCTGCATTAATAGCTGACAAAAAACTATCTTTATTTCCCGCCGGAGACAGTAATTCAATATTATTTTTCATTAGAATTCACTCATTTCATTATTTTATATTTTTTTGCCTTACAACTTCATATATTGTAATAGCTACAGAAACTGAAGCATTAAGCGAATTTATTTTTCCTGTCATGGGAATTTTCATAAGAGCATCGCAATTTTCTTTTACAAGACGAGAAATTCCACTTCCCTCATTTCCAACTACAATACCAATAGCTCCTTCTAGTTTAGTGTTGTATACTTCACTCTCTCCGTTCATGTCAAGTCCATATATCCATAATCCGTTTTTCTTTAATTCTTTTATGCTTTCCGTTATATTTGTAACACGTGCAACTTTTACATATGAACACGCACCAGCAGCTACTTTTTCTACAGTATCTGTTATCTGACAAGCATTTCTTTTTTGAATTATTACTCCATGTACTCCCATACATTCACAACTACGTATTATAGCCCCTAAATTATGTGGATCCTCAATTTTATCAAGTATGACAATAAATGGTAACTCATTTTTACTTTTAGCATACTCTATAATTTCACTAACCTCGGAATATTTAAAATCTGTAATACTTGCAATAATTCCTTGAGAATTTTTCCCATCAATCATTTTATCTAATTTTTGTTTATCAGTATTTACAACTATAATTTTTCTTTTTAATGCTTCTTTTATAACGCTATCTATTTCTTTATTTGATGTTTGCGCATATATTTTATTTATTGTAGTACCTGAACTTATCGCTTCAAGTACAGGATTTTTTCCATATATTATGCCCATTTTTTCCTCCTTTTCACAAAACTATTTACTTTTTTTAAAAAATATGATATAATTAAATTTCCAAAAAAACATTGGTTTACGTAATAATTTATGTGATATTTATGCAACATTGTTCTAAATGTTGTAAATCATTAATATATTATAACAAATTAAATTTTAAGGGGATATAATTATGAACTCAAGACGACACAATCAGGAATACAGTTTTGTATTTTTTATTTCAAAACACATTAAGAAGTTTTTAATTCACCTTTTTAAAAAGGACAAAGATGGTAAAAAAATTAAAAATTAATTTTTTCTGTAGCTAGCATATATTATTGCTAGCTACATTTTTTATACTTTTTCATAATGATATTTCAAATAATTTATTCCTCATCAAGTTTTAAAACTTTTATAAAAGCATCTTGAGGAAGTTCAACACTTCCTATTCTTCTCATTTTCTTTTTTCCCTCTTTTTGTTTTTCAAGAAGTTTTTTCTTTCTTGAAATATCTCCACCATAACATTTAGCAAGAACATCCTTCCTTAAAGCCTTCACAGTTTCCCTTGCTACAACTTTTCCTCCTATTGCTGCTTGAATAGGGACCTCAAACAATTGCCTTGGAATTATTTCTTTTAATTTTTCAGCCATTTTTCTTCCTCTAGTTTCGGCTTTTTCTCTGTTAACTATAAATGATAAAGCATCAACCGGTTCATTGTTGAGTAAAATATCAAGTTTTACCAAATTAGCTCGTTCATATTTTTCTATTTCATAATCAAATGATGCATAACCCCTTGTCCTAGATTTTAAACTGTTGAAAAAGTCATAAATTATCTCATTTAAAGGTAGAAAATACTCTAAACATACTCTTGCCAAGTCTAAATATTTCATATTTATGAATTTCCCTCTTCTTTCTTCACAAAGCTGCATAATATTTCCAACGTATTCCTTTGGAGCTATTATTTCAGTCTTGGCTATTGGCTCCTCTATATACGTAATTTCATTTGGTTTTGGCATTTCAGATGGATTATATAACTCAACAACTTCTCCATTTGTCTTGTGAATTTTATATATAACGGATGGAGCCGTAGTAATTAAATTTAAGTCATATTCTCTTTCTAATCTCTCTTGTACAATTTCCATATGTAATAGTCCTAGAAAACCGCATCTAAAACCATGCCCAAGTGCAGATGATGTTTCAAGTTTATAATCTAGGGCAGCATCATTTAATTTAAGTTTCTCTAATGCTTCTTTTAATTCTTCATAATCAGTTCCTTCAGCAGGAAATATTCCTGCGTAAACCATTGATTTTGCTTTTTTGTATCCATTCAAAGGCTCAGATGCCGGGCTTTCTTTTAAAGTTAACGTATCACCTACCCTAATGTCAGATACTTGTTTAATACTTGCTGCGACATATCCAACTTCGCCTGCAACAAGATTTTCTGCCTCTATATATCCACCTGGTTTCATGTATCCTATTTCTACAATTTCATATTCTTTCTTGTTCGACATGGTATATACAATGTCGCCCTTTTTTAGCATACCATCAATTATACGTACAAATGCAACTGCACCTTTATAATTATCATATACTGAATCAAATATTAACGCTTTTAAAGGCTTTTCATTACTACCAACTGGAGCAGGCACATTTTTTACAATATCTTCTAAGACATCTTCTACATTAAGTCCTGTTTTTGCAGATATACAAGGAGCATTCATAGCCTCAATTCCAATAACATCCTCAATTTCTCTTTTGACCTCATCTGGTCTTGCACTTGGTAGGTCTATTTTGTTTATAACTGGTAAAATTTCTAAATTATTCTCAAGTGCCAAATACACATTTGCTAAAGTTTGAGCCTCAACACCTTGTGCTGCATCAACAACAAGTATAGCTCCCTCACATGCCGCAAGTGCACGTGAGACCTCATAATTAAAATCAACATGCCCTGGTGTATCAATTAAATTTAAAATATACTCTTTTCCATCACGTGCTTTGTATTTCATTCTAACAGCCTGTGATTTTATTGTAATTCCTCTTTCTCTTTCTATATCCATATTGTCAAGTAATTGTTCTTGCATATGTCTTTCATCTATACTTCCAGTAATTTGAAGCAATCTATCTGCAAGTGTTGATTTACCATGATCAATATGTGCTATTATACTAAAATTTCTTATATTTTCCTTGTTAACCATTTCTTTCCCTTCTATATTATAACAATACTATTATACCAGTTTTTACTTATACAATCAAGCAAATAAATAAAATCGCATGTACAAAATTAATACATGCGATTTTACAAGAAAAATTAGTCAGGTTCGCTACATAAAGTATATTTTTCAATGATTTTACTTCTCTCCTCAGAAACCAGAGAAACAATATGCAAAAAGCTCTCCTTTTTTACATTGTCATTATAATGTCCTCCTTCAAGAATTGAAAGAAGATCATTTGATTTTGAAATAAACTCCTTTAACTCTTCGCAATTTTCCCGAGACTTTAACTCACCACGAAGTTTATTCAAGCAATTTTCAAAATCATTTTTTGATTTAATAGACAGCATTTCCATCATTTCTATAGATGCGCTATTTACAAAATTCATCATTTCAATTGCGTCCATAACACATTCTCCTCTCTTTTAATTAAAAAAGTTAACATATTTACTTACAGATAAATTTTATCACTTTAAATTTTATATGTCAATAAAAGCCTATACATTTTCGAATATTTGTGATATAATTTTTAACCAAGGAGTTATAACTATGTTTAAAGTAGGAGAAAAGGTAAAAATATCAAGTAATAACATTTCAGGTATTATTTCTAAAATACAAAAAAATAATTATACTACTAAGTATTATATAAATGTAAAAGGTAAAACAATTATTCTAGACGAAAATAAAATTGAAAAAGGAACTTCAAATTTAAATAATACATCATATACCCCAAAACTAGATAAATATACAAATAATATATATAATTATAAAAATACATTTATACCAGAAATCACAATAAGGCATCAAACTTTAGATATAGCAATGTATAATGTAGAAAATTTCATTACTGAAGCTATAAATCTAGATATAAAAAATATAAAAATAATACATGGAAGAAATGGCGGAGTTTTAAGAAAAGCTGTTCATGAGTACTTAAAACATAATAAAAATGTTGAAAGCTATAGACTTGGAAATTACTATGAAGGAAGTTATGGTGTTACAATTATAAAACTAAAATAGTGCTAATAAAATAAAAATTAGCACTATTTTTTCATATATTATTTTTTTAAATATTCTTCTAAAGCCTTTGCAAGTTGATCAGGACAAGATGTACCTTTCATTCCACATTCAATTCCCTTTAGTTTTTCTATAACATCATCAACTTTCATGCCTTTAACTAAACTGCATATTCCTTTTGTATTTCCTGCACATCCACCTATTATTTTAACCCAGTTAATTACTTTTGTTTCATCATTTATGCTTATAATATATTTAGAAGAACATACTCCTTCTGGTTTATAACTAAATTCCATTAAAATCACCTACTATGCTTTATTATTACAACCAAGTACATCAACAATTTTGTGAGAAACCATCTCTTCAACAGCTTTTCTTGCTGCGCCAAGATATGTTCTTGGATCAAACACTTCTGGTGTTTCTACAAAACATTTTCTAATATTTGCAGTCATTGCAAGTCTTATATCACTGTCTATATTAATCTTGCATACTGCCATACTTGCTGCTTTTCTTAACATTTCTTCAGGTACCCCTTTAGCTCCAGGAATATTACCACCATACTCATTACACATTTTTACAAACTCTTGTGGTACTGATGATGCTCCATGTAAAACAATAGGAAATCCTGGAAGTCTTTTTGATACTTCTTCTAAGATATCATATCTAAGTCTTGGTTCTCCCTTAAATTTGTATGCACCATGGCTTGTTCCAATAGCAATTGCAAGAGAATCACACCCTGTTCTTTTTACAAACTCCTCTGCTTCATCAGGATTTGTATACATTGCATCATCTTCTTTTACATTTACATCATCTTCAATCCCAGCAAGTTTACCAATTTCAGCTTCAACCACAACTCCTCTTGGATGAGCGTATTCAACTACTTTTTTTGTAAGTGCTACGTTTGTTTCAAAATCATATTTAGAACCATCAATCATAACTGATGTAAAGCCACTATCAATACAATCTTTACAAGTTTCAAAATCAGGTCCATGATCCAAATGAAGTACAACTGGAATATCAGTTCCACTTTTTTTATTGCACTCAATTGCAGATTCTACTAATTTTTTTAGATAAACAGGATTAGCATATTTTCTTGCTCCAGCTGATACTTGCAAAATAACTGGTGCATTATTTTTTGTTGCTGCCTCCATTATTCCTTGTACTATTTCCATATTATTTACATTAAAAGCTCCTATTGCATATCCTCCATTGTATGCCTTTTCAAACATTTCCTTTGTTGTTACAAGTCCCATATTTATTACCCCTTTCAAAAATACTATATATTATTTAAAAATATATTCTATTACCATGGTCTTTTATTTCCACCTAACGTGTGCTGCTTAGGTTCATTTTGACTAACCTCTTTTTCATTATCATACATTTCTGGATTTTTAACTCCGTATTTTTTCATAACAATAACGTAATCTAGCATCAAGTACATCGAAACCAGTTACCTCATTATTTACATTACTCTCATCAATACCAAGAATTTTCTTCATTTCATTATCTTTTTCATCATTTGTACGATATTCCCTTTTTCCATCTTCATTTAAGTCATTAATTGAGTTTTCTAAAATTTCTTTAGAGCCACAGATAGATTCTATTGTCTCTATCACTTGTTCTGCCTCTTTATACTCTCCTCTACTTTTGTATTCCAAATATGCTTCTTTTAGCCTTTCAATTTCATAAGAGTCTACTTCTAAAGAATTACTTGTTTCAGTTTTTATTCTATCGTTGTTTTCTTCTTTTTGTTCATTTTCTTTACTAGTCCTTGCAATAGATGTATCAGTTGTTTCCTTATTTCCGCCAAGTTCCTTACGTTCGAGTTCTTCTTGCCTATCATCTCTATTTATATTTTCAATTAAAACATCTGGACTAGATTTCATACTGGCTAGCTCTTTATCCTTTTCATATAATTCATTTTGAAGCTTTTGAAATGCTTCTTTATCAAAAGTTGCTGGATTAAGGGCCATATGAGCCATTTCTTCTTCTATTTTTTCTTTTTCATTATAAAGTAATACAATTCTTGATATATCTTCTTCTCTTTTTTTCTCCTTAGCTTCTTCCTCTTTATTATGTTCATCTTTAATATCTTTTTGTTTAGCCGCAATTTTCTTATCATTTTCTATAGCTTTATGGCTAGGTAAAATAGAAGAATATTGCTTACTTAACTTTTGAAGATATACCTCATACATTCTATTTTCTGCGGCAAGTCTATCCTCCAAAGCAAAATCTCCATCTCTTCTTCTTACAATATCTGCGTGCTCCATAATTCTTTTTCTGTTATCTTCATATTTTTCTAAAGTAGCTTTATATATTGCTTTTATTGTTGCAGCTTTAACTATACTTTTAACATCTTTACTTGTAATATCTTTTTCTTCTTCAGTCATTTCTGCTAGTTCTTGCATAATTCCTTCTTTATCAATTTTATCTGAAGGCATTATACTTTTATCTATTTGTTCATTAACTGATTTTTCTAAATTAATGTCTTCACCCTCATCTTTTTGTTTATCATCATTTCTATCATGGTCTTTATCTTTATCTTTTTGCTTATCACCATTTCTATCATCATTTAATAACGATTCAAATGATAACGATTTAAAGGAAGATTCAGATAAATTTTGAAGAGTTGTCTTTTGAAAATCTATATTATTTGTCCTGTTATAATAATCAAGTACATCTTTCATATTTAAATACTGATTATCAATTTTAGCATCTCCAGTTTTCACCATATATGTCTTTTTTATTATTTTATTTAAACTCTTTATTATTTCATTTTTTTCATTATCATTAAATTTCATTACATCAACTCCTATGTATATATTACTACATCAACAAACTAATTTCAATACATTTTTTAAAATTCAATATCTAGTTCTACAGGACAATGATCACTTCCAAAAATCTCACTATGAATTTTTGCATCTTTTATTTTATTTTTTATATCTTCTGATGTAATAAAATAATCAATTCTCCAACCAATATTTTTTTCTCTTGCATTTCTCATATATGACCACCAAGAATACGCATCCGTTTTATCTGGATAGACATATCTAAAACTATCAACAAATCCTGAAGATAGTAATTCTGTCATTTTCCCTCTTTCTTCATTAGTAAATCCTGCATTTCCAACATTAGATTTTGCATTTTTTATATCAATCTCATTATGTGCAACATTTAAGTCGCCACACAAAATTACTGATTTTGTTTTATTTAAATTTAATAGATAATCTCTAAAATCATCTTCCCATTTCATTCTGTATTCAAGCCTTGATAAATCTCTTTTTACATTTGGAGTATAACAATCTACAAAGAAAAAATTATCATATTCTAACGTAATAACTCTTCCCTCATTATCATGCTCTTCTATTCCAATTCCATACGTCACATTTAAAGGTTTTTCTTTTGAAAATACCGCTGTTCCAGAATACCCTTTTTTTATGGCACTATTAAAGAATATGTTATATCCTTCAAAAATGCTTTTTGTGATTAAATCAAGTTGTTCTTCCTGCATTTTAGTTTCTTGAATACAAAAAATATCAGCGTCACATTTTTTAAAAAAATCAGCAAACCCTTTTGTAACGCAAGCTCTTAATCCATTTACGTTCCACGAAATAAATTTCATAAATCCTCCTTATTACCTTACACAAACTTTTTGCAAAAACTTGGTCTATGTATTGGTGTAAGTCCATATTTTTTTATAGCTTCAATATGAGCCTTAGTTCCATACCCTTTATGCTTTGCAAATCCATATTCTGGATATTTTTTATCATATTCTATAAGTAATCTATCCCTTGTAACTTTGGCAATAATTGACGCTGCCGCAATGGATTCAGATTTAGAATCTCCTTTTACTACAGTTTCAAGTGGAATATCTGTGTCTATTTTTTGATTACCATCAACAAGCACATATTCTGGATTTACTTTTAAATTAGAAATAGCCTGTAGCATTGCCTTTTTAGTTGCATTAAGTATGTTTACTTCTTCTATGATATCTACATCAGATACGCCCACACCAACAGAGACTGCATTTTGCATAATATCATCGTATAATTTTTCACGCCTTTTTTCTGTTAATTTTTTTGAATCATTTACGCCTTCAATATGTGCATCTTTTGGAAGAATTACAGCTGCTGCAACCACAGGGCCACACAACGGTCCTCTTCCTGCTTCATCCACACCACATACAAGTTCATATCCTTTTTTATTTAATTCATGTTCAATTTTAAGCATATTATCAAGTCTTGTTATTTCTTTTTCATTCATATCTTTTACCTCTTTATATATCCAAACATTCTTTATACACTACATCTTTATTTACACCTTTTAGTTTTGCAACTTTTTTTATAGCATCTTTTTTAGTATCACCATTTTTCATATACTCTTTTACTAGTTCTAATGAGTTTATTTGTTCTATTTCTTTATTTTTTTCTTCATTTATTTTATCCTCACTTGCTCCTGAAATCACTAAAACTATTTCACCTTTTATCCCATTTTCTTCAATATTTATAATTGCATCTTTAAAATTAGTATATCTATATTCTTCATGTATCTTTGTAAGTTCTCTTGCAATACATATATCTCTATTTCCAAAATACTCATACATATCTTTAAGAGTTGAAAGTATCTTATGTGGTGCTTCATAAAAAATCATTGTCCTTGTCTCATTTACAAGAGATTTTAATCTTTCTTTTCTTTGCTTTTTATTTACAGACAAAAAGCCCTCAAAAGTAAATCTTGTTGAATCAAGTCCAGATTTAACAATTGCAGTTATAAGAGCTGTAACACCTGGAACTACTTCAATATCGTAATTATTTTTTACTAAATATTTAACTAAATTTTGACCAGGGTCGGATATTATCGGCATTCCAGCATCTGAGACTAACGCAAGATTTTTTCCAGAATTTAAAATTTCAACAATTTTTTCTATCTTATCATCTTCATTATGTCTATGATAACTTATCATGTGTTTTGAAATTTCAAAATGATTTAAAAGTTTTAGAGTTTGTCTTGTATCTTCTGCAAGTATAACATCAACATTTCTTAGGGTATTTACCGCTCTTATTGTTATATCATCTAAATTTCCTATAGGTGTTCCAACTATATATAATTTTCCTTTATTTTTATCAATCATATGTACTTCCTTTCAATATTTGTATTATATATCATTTACACCATTTTTTCAATTAAGAAAGAAAAAATTTTAAAATAACCTACATCTATATCTTTTTATGTAATTATTTTATAAGCATATTTTAAAGAAAGTATCTTTCTTACTGCAATATCTATTCTTGTATGAATATCTAAATTATTACTATATCCTGGAAAGTGTTTCATAAAAGAAAAGAAAAAAGCTATAAATAACAAATATGTCATTTATAGCTTAGAAACTTAGATTTCAACTTTATTTTGAAGCAAAAGAACTGAAACATCACCAAAGCCCTTTGAAACTGTATAACGAAGTACATAATCATTGCATATAGATAAATTTACACCTTCATTAATACATTTTTCAACATTTTCTTTATCATTATTTAAACAAGCTGAAATAAGTTCAATTTGTTTAGGATTATATTTTTCCTTTAATTCTTCAATTTTACTTTTAGAAAGTTTTCCAGTTTCAGCAAGCTTTACAATATTTTTTACTTCTGGCTTAATAATATTAATCATAAATTTTCGCTCCTATAAAAAATTTTACCTGGAAATATTTAAGCTAATATTTTCATCATATATTCCCCGCGATGGTTTGTATTCCATACCAGGAATAAGTTTTAACTTATTCATAGGAATTTTTGAGGTAAGGACAAAATATCCCATTATAGAATATTCCAGATATATATTGCCTGGATTTAATTTTAACATTTCCAAATATCTTTCTTCACTTCCTGTTAAAGAAAACTCACTGCTCTTTTTGAATTTTTTCTTGTTTAATTTAACATTTGGTTTTACCTTAAGACAAAAGCCATTATCTTTATCGTAAAATCCAAATGCAAGTTCTTTGTTAGCTTTAAGAATACCTAACATTTCTTTTCCAGTTAACATTCACATAGCCCTCCTAAAATATTTATTTATAGATTAATTACAGACCAAATTTATTATACCATATTTTCTATTCAAATTCAAGTTTTAATTGACACTTTGTCAACACTTACCATTAATACCATAAATTCTATATATTTCATCAGTGTAACTCATATCATCATTATACTCAATTAGTGGTTCTAAGACTTTAGTTTCATTTCCTCCATCTTTTCTATATGATATAAGTACAATAGATGGCTTTTTATTTATCTTAGGATATACAAATCTTATTTCTTTTGCTTCTAAATTATACTTTCTTCCAAAGTAAATTAAATCACTTAATCTTTCTGGTTTATGTACAAGATATAACTTACCTCCCTTTCCAAGCAATTTTGATGAAGTAATAAATATATCTTCTAAATTACACATTACCTCACATTTTGCAATTGTTTTTACATCATGATTTGTTGTAAGTCCAGTACCAATCTCTTTATATGGTGGATTACAAGTAATTATATCAATTTTGTCTTTTTCCATTATACTTGTTATTTTTTTTCTTATATTTTTTATGTCTTTTACATTTTCATTAATAGAAATTATACTATCTTCTAAATTATTTATTTTTATATTTCTATCAAATAAATCATACATTTCACTTTGAAGTTCAACTCCAAATATCTTTTTATATTTCTTTTTAGCAGATAATATAATAGGAATAACACCACTTCCGCTACAAAGATCTAATATAACATTATTTGAATTTTCTGATTTTACAAAATTAGCAAGCAGGACACTATCAGTCCCAAAGCAAAAATATTCTTTATTTTGAATTATTTTAAGGTCATTTATACCAAGGTCATCTATTCTTTCATTTTTTCTAATTTCCACATTAAAAATCCTTTCTGTTTTACACTATGACTATTATATCATAACTTGCTGTTGACTTCAAATGATATAATAATTATACAGGTGAATTTTAAATGAAATTAAGATACGTTATATCAGAGAATGATTCAAATAAAACCTTAAAAGAAGTTTTAAAGAAAAAATTATATATATCGAATATTTTACTCAATAAACTAAAATATACAAATTCTATATTTGTAAATGGTAATTTAGAATTTGTAAATTACAAAGTAAATATAAATGATGAAATTATTGTAGATTTTGAACACATGAACTATGTTATATATAACGATAAAGAAAATATGTATTATGTAGAAAATAAATATTTAGATAGATACAAAAAATATGACTTTGACATTGATATATTATATGAAGATGATTATTTGCTAATTATAAATAAAAAAGCTGGTATGGCAATTCATCCATCATGTGCAAATTATGAAAAAACTCTATCTAATGCTGTTGCTACATATTTAGAAAGTAAAAAAATATATAGTGTACACATAGTTACAAGACTTGATAAAAACACCTCTGGTATTTGCATATTTGCAAAAAATGAATATATTCAAGAACTATTTATAAGGAAAAAAGATAAAATTAATTTAAAGAAAGAATATATAGCCATTGTAAATGGAATTGTAAACGACAAACATGGAATAATTGAAAAACCTATTTCAAGAAAAAATGACTCTATTATACTTCGTGAAGTAAACAAAGATGGTGAATATGCTAAAACCGAGTATTTTCTTTATGAAAATAATTATAGCAAAAACTATTCTGTTTTAAATGTAATATTACATACTGGTAGAACTCATCAAATAAGAGTTCATATGGCAAGTATAGGTCATGTTTTACTTGGAGATACATTATATGCTGAAGAATTTGAGTTAAAAGATATAAATAAACTAATCAAAAGACAAGCACTACATTCGTATAAAATTTCTTTTTATCATCCAATAAGTAATAAGTATATTTCACTTACTTGTAACGTTCCAGATGATATGAAAAATTTAATGTAATATAATTTTAGTATATAAAAATGAACTTTAATCAAAATGATTAAAGTTCATTATCTTTATTTATAAGTAATTTTACTCAAAATCTTTATCGTACTCGTCAAAAATATTTCCAACAATTTCTTCTAAAGCATCTTCCATAGTAACAATACCTGTTACATTTCCACCTTCATCAATGACAATACTAATTGCTTCCCTTGCCTTTTGCATATTTCTGAAAATATCATCAATTTTATCAGATTCATTTACAAAGTAAGCTTTATGAAGTATTTTATCTAATGTAAATCTTTGGTCTTTAACATATGATAAAATAATATCCTTAGTATTTAAGATACCAATAATGTTATTTATTGTATTATCATATACTGGAATTCTGGTGTATTTATTATCTTTAATAACCCTTCTAAGCTCAGTATTAGAAATATTTTTTTCTATTGCAACAACTTTACCAACAGGAGTCATAACACTTTTTACTTCAGTGTCATTAAAATTGAAGATATTAAAAATATATTCCCCTTCTTGTGGCTCGATTGCACCAGAATCTTTACCTTCAGCAATCATAAGCCTTATTCCCTCTTCAGTTATTTTATTTTCTTCATTTTCACCTTTTATTCCAAGAACTTTTGATACCAAATTAGTAGAATTTGTAAGTATCCATACAAATGGATATGTTATTTTCATGATAACTGATATCATTCCAACCATTCTATATGCTATCTTTTCTGGATATCTCATTGCAAGTCGCTTTGGAACAAGTTCCCCAAAAACTAAGGTAAAATATGAAAGTATGATAGTAACAATAATAAGGAAAATGGTACTTAATACTGATGTTGATACTCCAATATCAGGAATAACCGAAACAATCTCGCTTACAAACGCTTCTGCCGCAGAAGCACTTGCAAGAAATCCTGCAAGAGTAATTCCTATTTGGATCGTTGCAAGGAATCTACTAGGATTATCAATCAGTTTTTGTACCTTTTGTGCTTTCTTATTTCCAGCTTTTATATCCATTTTAAGTTTTGTTTTATTAACAGATAAAAAAGCTATTTCTGATGCTGCAAAGACTCCATTTAAAAAAATAAGCAAAATTAAAAGAATAATTTGAATAAACATTAAATCCTCCTACATAATAAATTATACTGTCTTTGTACCTTTTATATAATATAATGATAAAGAAATTTAAAATCTATCATTACAACACTTTAAATACTTCATACATGTTTTTTATACAAGTTATATTTTTTAAGTGAAGTTTAGATAAAATTCCATTTCCAACATTAATATATTTGGTACATTTAGGACAATTCCTGTAATCATCCCAATAATTATCACCTAGTAAATACTCTGGATTAGCTTCTTTTAAAAACTTGCCCTTATTCTTAGTATAAATTATATCATACATGTTAAGCTCAGCGGCAAATCTATTATTAGTAAGTATCCTAAAAGTATAGCCTTTATTTTCCAATCCCTTAATCATCCATATTTTCCTTTTATACTTTTTGTATACAAGATTTTTGTACATGGATTCATAATTTGTAAAAATTTCAGAGTATGAAATATGGTTTCTAAAACCTGATAAAATAGAATATACTATAAACCGAAGTTTAAGTCCTCCCATAGAATTACCTATTATTCCAAGGGAGTTTACATACCATAAAATATTATCGATAAATAGTATAAGCGGATGCTTTTCGAAAATTGTTGCTATTATTTTATTATCCACTTCTTTGAAGTTAAAAAACGTCATGTCAAAATCAGAAATCACAAGATTTTTAACAGCAGTTTTCATTAGTTTCACTCCTTTGAAAAAAATTCTATTCTATTATACCACTTTTCTTTATAAATTTCAAATATTCAAAGATAAAGCCATCAATTTTACCGTCCATAACTGCCTGAACATTTCCAACTTCATAACCAGTTCTATGATCTTTTACAAGAGTATAAGGACAAAATACATATGATCTTATTTGAGATCCCCACGCATTATCAGCACTTTCTCCTTTTATTTCTTTTAACATTTTATTATGTTCTTCCATTTGTTTGGCGTATAACTTTGACTTTAACATTTTCATTGCATTTTCCCTATTTTGAAGCTGAGACCTTTCCGTTTGACATGTAACTACTATACCACTTGGAATATGTTTAAGTCTTACAGCAGAGGAAGTTTTATTAACATGTTGGCCTCCTGCTCCACTTGCTCTATATACATCCATTTGTATATCCTCCGGCCTAATTTCAAGTTGTATATCATCAGATATTTCAGGCATCACTTCTACAGCAGCAAATGAAGTATGTCTTCTACTATTGGCATCAAATGGTGAAATTCTAACAAGTCTATGTACCCCATTTTCACTTTTTAAATACCCATATGCATTTTCTCCCTTTACAAGAAATGAAACACTTTTTATACCAGCTTCTTCACCTTCTTGCATATCCAGTACTTCAATTTGAAATTTAGATTTTGAAGCCCATTTCATATACATTCTATATAACATAAGGGCCCAGTCATGAGATTCAGTTCCACCAGCTCCTGGATGAATTGTTATAATTGCATTATTAAAATCATATTCACCTGAAAGTAATGTTTCAATATTTAATTTTTCTGTACTCTCTTTTAACTTATTAACTAAATTTTGTGATTCCTTAAAACTTAAATTATCATTTAATTCTTCAGCAAGTTCAAAATATCCTTTGGCATCAGAAAGTTCTCTTACAATTTCATCTATTTTTTGGATAATATTTTTTATATTTTTCATTTTTGTTACAACTTTTGTAGAATTTTCTTTATTATCCCAAAACCCAGGAAGTAAAGTTTCTTCTTCTAATTTTTTTATTTCTTTAAGCTTATTTTCATACCCTAAAGCTTCTTTTATTTTTTCAATACTTTTAGAAAGTTCATTTATTTCAATTTTTAAAGTATCAAAATCCATATTTTAACATTCCTCCCATATTTTATCATGATTTTTTAGTTGTGTTGGATAGTATGTAAATTCAAGATACTCATCTTTTGTTGGATGAAAAAAAGATAAATAATATGACCATAAAGCTAAATTTTGTCCAACTTTATTTATTTTATTACCATATTTAATATCTCCATATAATGGATGCAAAATATTTGCAAATTGAACCCTTATTTGATGATGTCTGCCTGTTTTTAAATTTATATCAACTTTAGTATAATCTTTACCTTTAAAATTAAAATTATTTAAAACAGAATATTCAAGTATAGCTTCTTTTGCGCCTTTAATGTTTTTATCACATACTCTACTCATATTTAATCTTTGATTTTTTACAAGATAATTATGCAATGTTACACTTTTATTTGTTTTTTCAATTTTACCATTTATTATAGCTAAATACCTTTTCTTAAAATTTTTCTCTCTAATGTAGTTAGATATCCTAGATGCTGCCTTTGAAGTTTTGGCAAACACCATAACTCCTCCTACCATTCTATCTAATCTATGTAGTAATCCTAAATACACTTCACCTGGTTTGTTATATTTTTCCTTTATATATTTTTTTATAATAGTAAGCATATCAATATCTCCTGATTTATCCTGTTGCACAGGAATGCCTACAGGTTTTACTACTACAATAATATGATTATCTTCATATATTATATTCAGATCATTAATATCAAAATTCATAAACTTCTCCTTTATATACAAGAAAAAAACTCCACAAAGTGGAGCTATAATTTTTTAGTTATTTTCTTTTTTCTCTTCTTTAGTTTTTATTTCAACAGCTTGTTTTTTGTTGTAATATCCACAAGAAGGACATGCTTTATGTGAAAGAACAGGTTCTCCACAATTAGAACATACTGATAAATTTTTATTCTCTAATTTCCAATTAGCACGTCTTAAATGAGTTCTTTCTTTAGACCATCTTCTTTTTGGTTGTGCCATTTTATATTCCCTCCTTAAAAAGCAATTCATATATGTAAATATGTTACTTCTCTTTCAATTTGTTACTAATATATTATATACTACCTAAAACTCTTTGTCAAGAAATATATATAAAATTTTAAATGAAATTTGTCTTTTTACTTAAAATTAGTAATAAAATTTGACATTCATGATATAATAGTATTAAAGTTATACATAAAAGCTCAACTATAATAAGGAGGTGATGGTGTGAATGAAAATTTATTCAACACATTATTTGATAGAGAAATTCACAACTTTGATTATTTAAGAGGACGGGTTGCATGTTGTATAAAACCTATTTCCGACGAAATTGCAAAGAATCCAAGCAACTGTTATGTAAGATCTTTCTATGAAGCAACAATGTTATATAATCAAAAATTGATAAACTATTTTGGTGCTGAATATTTAAATGAGACTCATAACGATTTAATTAATTTTAAGAAATTCTTATTTAATTTAATTAACTCTGATGATATATATAGAGAGTTATCAAGTAAGTATACAGACTTTCTTTCATCATATTATGAACTTGCAAAATATGTAGGATATGTTAAAAGAAGTAGAATATTACGTAGATACAGAAACTTTAAAAAAATATCGTCAAACTTTTTAAAAGGAAAAATCTCTATTATAGACTATAAAAAAGAAATTGAAAATCATTTTTCATTTTTCTCAGAAATGACTCAAAAGTTTGAAAATGTTGATCCAAATGACATAGCTATATATTATTTCGTATACGATATAAGAGCAGCTGATGGCGTTAGGAAATTAAAGCATCAAACTCCAAAATCACTTATTCATTAAGACAGGTAAACTTATTTGCCTGTCTTAAACTTTATATATTTAACTATTTGCTTTTTTATATAAAATATAGTAATATTATTAAAGGTGATAAAAATGAATACGTATATACTAGGACTTGTAATATACTTCTTTATAATAAATTTATTTGCAATTTTTTTAATGAAATATGATAAAGTAAAAGCAATTAATAACCAATATAGAGTAAGTGAAAAAACACTTTTTTTAATAGCTTTAATTCTAGGTGGAATTGGTATATATATCGGAATGTACCTGTTTAGACATAAAACAAAACATGTAAAATTTACTGTAGGTATACCGTTAATTATCATATTAAATATTTTAACTATATACTATTTAATTTCACATGTTTTTATTATGTTATAATTACATTTTATCTGGAGTTTCTATTCCTAAAATAGAAAGTCCTTTTTTTATTACAACTCCTGTACAATATACCAAAGTACATCTTGCAATTTTTATTTTTTCATCATCAACTATGACCTGATTATTATTATAGAACCTTGAAAATTGTGAAGAAACATCTATCAAATATCTTGTAAGAATAGATGGCTCATACTCCTCAGCTGCCCTTTTTATAACATCAGAAAATTTGTCTAATATTTTAACTAAACTAATTTCATCTTCAGATTTTAATAAATTATAATCAATTTTCTCTAAATCAATATTGCTAATATCAAAATTTGCCTTATTTAATATAGATTTTGTTCTTACATATGTATATTGTACATATGGTCCAGTTTCACCATCAAATCTTAGTATTTCATCTAGATCAAAAACAACATCCTTAATCTTGTTTGTTTTTAAATCATTAAATACTAAGGCTCCTATCCCAACTTGTTTAGCAACTTTATCTTTATTTTCAAGATTAGCATTTTTTTCTTCTAACACATTGTATGCTTTTTTTATAGCATCATTTATTAAATCTTGTAAGTAAATAACTGTTCCCTCACGTGTAGACATCTTTCCTGTTTTTAATCTTACCATGCCATAAGGAACATGTACAAGCTCTTTTGTATATTTTTCATCCACAATATATTTTGCAACTTCAAACAATTGTTTAAAATGGTGAATTTGCTCATATGAAGTTACATAAATTGATTTAACATAATCATATGTTCTTGATCTATCTAATATTGCTGCAAGGTCACGCGTTGCATAAATTGTAGACCCATTTGATTTTACTATTATGCATGGAGGTTCATCTTTTCCAAGCATTACAACCTTTGCACCTTGACTCTCAACAAGTACTCCTTTTTTATCTAGAATATCAATTACCTCTTGCATTTTATCATTATAATATGCTTCACCATTATATGAATCGAACTTACATCCAAGTAATTCATATGTTTTATTATATTCCTTTAAAGAGAGTTCTCTAAAATATTTCCAAAGTTTTATATACTCTTCATTTCCATCTTCTAATTTTTTAAAATTTTCCCTTGCCATATCCATTACTTTTTCATCATCTTTTGCAAGGTTATTCGCTCTTACATACATATCTGATAATGAATGAAGTGGATCTTTTGAAATATCATATTCATCTTTAAATCTTTTATATCCTTCTATAACGAGTCCAAACTGTCTTCCCCAATCGCCAAGATAATTTATACTTATACTATTATATCCAAGTTCTTTATACAAATTACTAATTGCTCTTCCAATTATAGTTGTTCTAAGATGGCCTAAATGAAAAGGTTTTGCTATATTTGGTGAAGAATAATCAATACAAACATTTTGATTATTTCCTATATTCTTAAATCCATATTTTTCCTTTTCTTTGCATATTGTATCTAAAACACTACTTACAACATTAGAACTGTTAGTATAAAAGTTAAGATAGCCATTTACAACTTCAACCTTACTTATCTCAGCTGGTAATTCTATGTTTTCTTTTATACTATTTGCAATATTTACCGGCGAATTTCTAACTATTTTTGCAAGATTAAAACATGGATAAGCAAAATCTCCATTTTTCTTATCTTTTGGAATTTCAATTTTATTATATATTTCATCTACACTTATATCAGTATCTAATGAATTTGTTATACATTCAGCTATTTTTTTCTTTATTTCTTCCATATTAACAATTACACTCCCATCGAATATTTTTTTATTATTTTATATATTTCATCTCTGTTATCGTCTTTTGCTACTATGTTTTTTACAATGCTCCCGCATTTTTTACATTTATACACAATAACCTCACCCTTTTTTGTATTTAACTCTACATTTATTGGTACAAGTACACCTTTACATTCATTTTTTCTATCTCCAGGTGTTATATCAACATGAAGTGAATACAAACAATGATTACAATGGTCACGAGATGTATATTCTAATTTTTTTACTTCATTATTACAATTTATACATGTAAAGCTTTTATCATTTTTTATAAACATACTGTATCTCCTAAACATGATATATTTTACTATATTTTTTATGTAATTGCAAGCAAAAAAAAGAGAGAATATCTCCCTTTTTATAATTTTTCGTTACTATTTAGACTATGTAGAATTCAGAAATTATAAAAAGTGAGTCAATGTAGTGTTACAAGCCACCTTGAAATAATTATTATAAGTTAAAAAAAAACTACAAACTTAAGTTTATTATGTATATATTATAATATAAATAATAAATATTTTTGTGTTTTTAACTTGTTATAGTCTAAATTCTCCAAAATTGTATATTCCTTTTTTTAATTTATCACAAATTAAGTTCAACTTTTCCTCATACCTTAAACCAATATATTTTTCTATACTATTTATTGGTATCCCAACTCTTTTAGTATTTGACATATCTGTTAGTTTTAATTTTAAAATATGATTTAATATATATGCATCTATACCTAAGGAAATATAGAAAACACCTGATTTTATAAACACAATATATTTTTTATTTTCAGCTTTTACTTTATTAAATTCTTCTAATAGTTTCAAAAAAAGAAACCCTCCTTTCAAATATCGATATTAGTAAAAAATTACTAACCGGGCCTTTAAGGAGAGTTAACCAGGCGGTTAGGGGAAGAACACCACAAAGACTATACAAAAAATGCTTCGCTTTTTTTACATAGCCTTTACGGCTCACATATTTGCTTTGCAAATATGTGTCTTCTCCCTAACCTTATACCTGTTCTATATATTTACACAATTTCTTAATTACTTATCTCTAAAATTCATAATATATACAAACTCCATTTTTGTATATACCAAAAGTCTAATACACCAGACAGTGGTCTGTGCTACTTGATATAAAGCCTAGAACGAAATCCTACATTGCCACCCGCGTTAGAGGCATCATTGAAGTTACGATATGAAACAGGATAGAAACTACCGTCAGCACTGTAGCTACCGCCACGATAAATGAAATAAGAACTGTCAGCCTCACTTGTCCATTCCCATACATTTCCTGCTAAATCATATATATTTTTTACCATCCATTTATCACTATATCCTGCTACTTGTTTTGTTCCACATCCTTTTACATTTGCAGGTGATTCTGAATTGTTATAATTTCCATAAGTACGGCTATCTTTCAATTCATCATCACTTTTTATCCAATGACATACAGTATCCCATGCTTTTCCCGTAAGTAATCCTGTTTGCACATATTCATTACTTATCATATTTTCTGCACTTGCTTTTGCATTTGTATAGTTTATATTTGTCCAAACTGTTGCATCTTTTTTGCTTACTGGAATTCCTATTTTATTACTTGGTGATGTATCTCCTTCTGGTATTCCTGCTTCATATCTTCCTATATAAAAGCCTCCATATTTTACTACATCTGCTGTTTCATCTATACCATTTGGTAAAGTATCATCACCTGTTGGTTTAACCCCTTTAAAACTTGTATCTTTTCTATATGTACTCTCAGTTGCAGGCACCCATACAAATTCATTACCTTTCTCATCTTGTATTACAAGTCCGGTATCTTTTGTTCCCTCTTTATACGTAAATCCTTTTGGTACTGGTACTCCTTCCACTTCTTCTGCTATTTTTTCTTTCCATTCAGATCTAACACTTTCGCTTTTCTTTGTTGCTCCATCTGTTACTTCTGAAAACCATTTATACTCTGTATTATTTTCAGTTTCTCCATTCCATACTAATTTCCCTTTTATTACTGATACTTTTTCTTTATATTTCTTAGTGCTTGGTAACTCTGTTACCATACTATTTCCTGATAGATTAACACTTGATTTATCAAAACTTGTTGGATTGTCAGTATATTTTTTTGATAGATACATTGATAACTCATCCTGTATACTAGTCATATCCTCCTTAAATGTTGCTTCTTTTGCACTACTTACTGGATTATTTTTTGTTATTGTTAAAATAACTGCTGCTGCAAGTATTATTATCACTATTATTGTAATAATCAACACTATTAGCGATATACCTTTTTTATGAGTTAGTTTTGTAAAATTATTTTTTTGCTTTTCTTTTCTTTTCCTACTTTTTTCATATATCTTTTTCCTCTCTTTCTTTAGTTTTTATACATAGAACTAGTACGTATTTTTATTATATTGCATTTTAAATTTTTTTCAATAATTATTTATAATTTTTTTGTATATTAATATTGCTAATAGAAATTGATTTTGTATTTTTTGTTAATTATAGTCTGAATAGTAACTAATTTTCAAATCATATCATACATTTCTATCTATTAAAGCATCCATTTCCAATAAATTCACGAATTATAGAATTGATTGGAATATTTCCTGTCTCAAGTGGTGTAAAGTTATTTAAATAAGCATATAATCTTCTTGCTTCAGAATAAAACTCACTACTACTATCAACTTGTAATAAAAGTGGTTGTGCAAATGTTTTCATAACACTTGGTTCATAATTTAGACTTGAATTATATATAAAATCTGCATCATCAACAAATGGAAAAATATACTTTTCTTCACCTTTTTTTACATTTCCCCATAATTCAAATGTCCTGTCAACACTATGCCCACGAGTTGTATAATCTCTTACCATTCTTCTTAAGAATCTTGAATCGGAAGAAGATATTTTAGTATATCCATCTATATTTAACGTAGTAATAGGAGCAATATATACTTTATATTTATTTTCATCTGGAGTAAATTTTGTAAGAATAGGATTTAAAGCATGTATTCCCTCTATAATCATTACATCATTTTTTTCAAGTTTTAAAAACTTTCCATTATATTTTTTTGTTCCTACAACAAAGTCAAACTCTGGTAATTCTACTGTCTTACCATCAATCAAATCTTTCATTTGTGAATTAAATAATTCTATATCAAGGGCATCTACAGTTTCAAAGTTATATTTTCCATCTTCGCCAAGAGGAGTATCTTTACGTTCTTTAAAATAATTATCCATTGAAATAGTAATTGGGTTATAACCTGTAAGTTTAAGTTGTACACCTAGTTTTTGTGCAAATGTTGTTTTCCCAGATGAAGAAGGACCTGCAATTAATACCATCTTTATATTTTTTCTTTTTTCAATATCCTGAACTAATTCAACTAGTTTTCTATCATGAATTGCTTCAGCAACTTGAATAATATCATTTGTCTTACCTTGCAATATATTTCTATTTAAATCGCCTATTGTACTTAATCCAAATGTATTATTTAATTTATTAAATTCCATATATGCATCATATAGAGATACTGACTTAATCTCCTCCTTTATATTTCCATTCTCATCTGGAAGCATTAATACTAGTCCATCTTTATATCTTCTTATATCAAATTTTTTAATATATCCAGTACTTGGTGCAAGAATAGTACTAAAATTATTATACATTCCATCGCAAAAATACATTGTAACATAAGATTTTAACTTATTGTCTATATTCTTTAAAATATCTAAATTATTTGCAGCTGTATATAACACAGTAGCTTCCTCAATTGGAACAACCTTTTTTGTTATAGGAAAATCCTTATCTATTATTTCTTGCATTTTTTCTTTTATTCTTTGTACTTTTTCATCTGTAATTTTTATATTATTAATCATAAAATATTGATCTTTTTTTATAGTAGCAATAAATTCAACATCAGTATTGGAAAAAAGTGATGTAAGAGCCATATATAGTACCATCTTTAGAGTTCCTGAATATACTCTATATCCATCTGGTGAATTATATTTTACAAATTTTATTATAGAATTTGTAACTAGTTCATAATCATAGCTTCTTAATTCATTATTTATATTTAATGCAAGAATATCAGAAGTATCTCCCTCAACCATTTTTACTACGTCAATTGCTTTAGTTTTGTAATAAACTTCTAAACTTCTTGAATCATCAAATGTTACTTTTATTTTATTATTCATAAATATCAACCCCTTAAAAAAGCGCTTCTAAAAGCGCTTTTATTTTATCACATAACAAAAAAATTATCTACTTCTTTTTTATATTTTCAAGAAAAACTTTAATAAATTCTTTATTTGTTTTAGTTTTTGTTAAAATATTTGTTATTCTTTCTATTATTTCTTGATTAGAAAGATTTGAATTATTAGATGACATTAATCTTCTCATATATGTACTGCATTCACGTTCCTCTTTTGATAATAACAAATCATCACGTCTTGTTCCTGATTTGTATATATCAATTGAAGGATAAATACGTCTTTCTGAAAGCTTTCTATCTAAATGAAGTTCCATATTACCAGTTCCCTTAAATTCTTCAAAAATCACATCATCCATTCTGCTTCCTGTTTCAACTAAAACAGTTCCTAAAATGGTCAAGCTTCCTCCACTTTCAATATTTCTTGCAGCGCCAAAGAATTTTTTTGGAAAATGTAAACAAGCAGGATCAATTCCACCAGATAATGTTCTTCCACTTGATTCCACTTCTAAATTATTAGCTCTTGTAAGCCTTGTTAAGCTATCAAGTAAAATTACTACATCTTTGTTTTGTTCAACTAATCTTTTTGCTCTTTCTAAAACCATTTTTGATACTTTAATATGATGTTCAGGTGATTCATCAAAAGTAGAATGAATAACTTCTGCATTTATTGATCTTTCAATATCTGTAACTTCCTCAGGTCTTTCATCAATAAGAAGTACCATAAGTTCTACTTCAGGATTATTTTGTAATATACTATTTGCAATTTGCTTTAACATTGTAGTTTTTCCTGCTTTAGGTTGGGCAACTATAAGTCCTCTTGTTCCTTTACCAATAGGAGCAATTAAGTCAATCATTCTTGTCGCATAATTTGTACTTAATGTTTCTAATTTTAATCTTTCTGATGGATAAATAGGCACCAAAGATTCAAAAGGCTTTCTTTTTAACGCAACCTCAAGCCTATCTCCATTAATTGATTCAACATATATAAGTGAGGGAAATTTATTTTGGGGATCAGTTGTAAATCTTGCTATACCCTTTAACATATCGCCTGTATTTAGTCTAAATCTTCTAATTTGAACTTGTGAAACGTAAATATCTTTATTTCCAGGTAAGTAATTATCACTTCTTAAAAAGCCATATCCATCTGGCATTACTTCAAGAATACCTTCAGCTATGTAATCTGTTTCAGGATTTTCAATTTGCATCTTCATTTTATTATCAAGTTCATTTGATCCCTCAAGATTTTTTATTATCTCTTCTATTAAATATTCCTTTTTTAATCTTTCATAGCCATCTAACTGTAGTTTTTTTGCAATCTCTCTTAATTCAGTTAGTGTACTTTTCTTTAAACTTTCCTTTGTGTACATACTATATCTCCTTTACATTACTTCAGCAAACAAGTCATAATCGTTACAGTCTATAATTTTTACCTTTGCATATTCTCCAACTATAACTTTATCTGCACTTTTTTCATCTATTTTTATATATATTCTTCCATCAACATCAGGTGCTTCAGCATATGATCTGCATACGAAATACTCATCATCATCAGATACATTTTCAACTATCACTTCATATTCATGTCCAATCCTTTTTTTATTGCATTCAAGCGAAATATGTTTTTGTACTTCAAAAATATCTTTTAGTCTTTCAGATTTTACTTCTTCTGAAATTTGGTCTTCAAAATCAAATGATGTGGTTCCTTCTTCTCTTGAATATGAAAAAGCTCCCAGTCTATCAAATTTAAGATCTATTATTCCCTGTCTTAGTTGTTCATAATCCTCTTTTGTTTCTCCAGGAAATCCGACCATAACTGTTGTTCTTATAACAGCATCGGGAATTAAACTTCTTATTTTATTTATTGCACTATATATTTTTTCTTTTGTATCGTACCTATTCATTTTCTTTAAAATATTATTACTAATATGCTGAATTGGTAAATCAAAATATTTGCATACTTTAGGATTATTTGCCATTTCAGTTATTAGCTCATCAGAAGTTTCAAAAATATACATATACAATACTCTTATCCATTTTACTCCTTCAATTTTAGATATTTTATTTAACAGTTCAGGTAATTTAAGTTTGCCATATATATCAAGTCCATATTTTGAAGTATCTTGCGAAATAATACAAAATTCCTTTATTCCCTGTTTTGCTAAACTTTCAACTTCTTCTAAAATATCTTCCATTTTTCTACTTCTAAACTTACCTCTTATAAGGGGGATCGCACAATAGCTACATCTATTGTCACATCCATCTGATATTCTTATGTATGCAAGAGGATAATCAGTTGAAATTACTCTATTACAATATTCCAAATTATGATTTATAAGTTTAGAATTTAAAAAATTAGCTAATATTTCATCTATTTTATTATATTCATCTACCCCTATGCACAAATCAACTTCCGGCATACTTTCTATTATTTCTTTTTTGTATCTTTTAGCAAGACAACCTGTAACAATTAAAGCCTTACATCTTTTTTCTTTATAATCAGCCATCTCTAATATAGTATCTATAGCTTCTTTCTTTGCAGATTCAATAAATCCACATGTGTTTACAACTATAACATCTGCATCATCTGGATTATTCACAATACTATATCCAAGTTCTTTAAATAAACCAAGTATCATTTCACTATCAACCTGATTTTTATTACATCCAAGTGTAACTATTCCAACATTCATAAAAGTTTTCCCTCCGATATTCTCTTTAATTATACCACAAAAAGATAAAAAGTAAAACAAATAGTTATTTTTTATTCGAGTTTTACATTTATCGACAAAATAAAACAAAAGAATTCATGAAATGATACAAAAGATTTTGAAAAGTATTTGACTTTACATAATTTTTGTGATAAAATATTTAATACATTAATTTGTTTATATTAGTAACAAATGTTACTTTAAAATATTTAATTACTGGAGGATTAAAACCAAATGGCAAAAACAGATTCAACCCCAACAAAGGAATTATATCTCAACTCAAAATGCGAAGTACTTCCTAACAAATCTCGGGAACTTTGCCCCGCATTCACCTTAAAATTTAAATATAAGGAAGGAAAATTGTCTCATATTTTACTTTTTAACTCAGAAAATTCTCTTTTGTGTATTTTATTAAAAAAAGAGATAGAAAGAATAGACCTGAATAAATTAAAGAAAATAAATATATGCCTTGTTCAGGAAAAAATAAAAGAGAATGATCAAAACTCTATTGCTTTTAAAAGAAACTTTATGAAAATTTTCTTTTATAAAAAATTTATTACTCAGGAATTTTAAAACTAAAGGAGCAAAAAATGATTCAATCAGCACCACAAAGAAATATTTATTATTTTTCTTTTTATAACGGAAAGCTCAGACGCTCAAATAATCCAACAAAAGCTACAAACATATTTGTAAATCAAGTTATTTCAAACAATAAAAATTCATTACAAATATACCAGCAAACGATTAAAGGCGAAAAACTTGAGGTTTGTGTTATTAATGATAACAGAATATCAGCAGAGTTACAAAATAAAAATCTCTACATCTTGCCTGAAAAAATAAATACAATGGATGGATTGAAAAAAGCTATAATTTACAACATTTTTGTAATATAGCAAGAAAATACTAGGAATTAATTTTCCTAGTATTTTTTTATATTCTTGATAGTATGGGTTGAATTTGTTTAAAATGTAATGCACCATATACAGTATCTACTATATAATTATAGTCTAAGACTAAAGACTTTGGTTTTGATATATAATCATCCTGCCTAAATGGTACAAAATACATATTTTTAGTATTAATTAATTTTGCAATATTTTGAAGACTTGCACCAAGCCCATCATTAGTTGAGACTCCGATTACTACAGGTTTGTTGTTCCTTATATGTCCTTTTATTGCCATAAGCACAGGAGTATCGGTAATACCATTTGCAAGTTTTGCTAAACTATTTCCTGTACATGGACATACTAAAATTATATCAACTAAATTCTTCGGACCAACGGGTTCAGCTTTTTGTATTGTATCAATAATATTATTTTTTGATTCTTGTTTTAACATTTTTATGTATTCATCTTTTTTGTAAAATCTAGTATCTAAATTTTTTGTCGAAAAAGAAATAATCGGATAAACATCTGCGCCTTCAGCCTTTAAATTAGATATAACATTTTTTGTCTCAGAGAAATTACAAAACGATCCTGTTATACCAAGTCCAATTTTTATACCTTCAAGTTTCATAAAACCACCTCCGACTATAATATTTTATGTCAAAGGTGGTTAATTTGTTATATTTTTCTAAATAAGCCTACTACTTTACCAACAATTTGTACATCTTTTACAATTATTGGCTCCATGGTATCATTTTCAGGTTGAAGTCTTACATGATCTTTTTCTTTATAAAAAGTTTTAACTGTTGCATTTCCATCTATCATAGCTACAACAATTTGGCCATTTCTAGCTGTATTTTCTTTTGAAACTATTATATAATCTCCGTTATTTATTCCTGCATTTATCATACTTTCGCCTTGAACTTTTAATACAAAAGTCTCATTTTTTAAATCAGACTGAGAAAAGAAACTTTCTCCAATTGAAAAATAATCTTCAATATTTTCTTGTGCTAAAATTGGTTCACCAGCTGCAACTTTACCAACAATTGGAATAGATATTGTTGGTTCATCTCCAACTATTTTAATTGCTCTTGTTTTCAAATCTCCCTTATCAATATACCCTTTTTCAGCAAGTCTAGCAATATATTGATGAACTGATGATGTAGACTTAAAATTAAGTGCTGCACATATTTCTCTAATTGAAGGCGGATAACCTTTTTCTCTTATTTGTTCTTTTAAATAATCAAAAACTCTTTTTTCTTGTACATTTAATGTAGTACCCATATAACAAACTCCTTTCAAACTTACGTTTATTTTAAAAAATTATATCATATAATTTTTTCTTTGTCAAACATAAGTTTTATTTTTATTGTTACTATTATATTCCAAAACAAATGCCTGTATCTTTAGCAGTTCTATAAATGTCATCATTTTCAAGATCAAGAAGCCTTGGCTTTCTTTCCCTTGGAAAAGGCATTTTTTGAATTTCATTTTGATTTACACCTACAATATATCCATGTCTACCATCTGAAAGAAGATTAAATGCATAGTCTCCAAGTCTTGATCCAAGTATTATATCTGATGCACAAGGATCTCCTCCTCTTTGCAGATGACCAAGAACCATTGGTCTTGATTCATATCCAGTTATTTCTTCAATTTGCGCTGAAAGTTTAGCAGCAATTCCTCCAAATCTTTTTTGTTCAAAACTGTCTTTTATAACCTTAGAAATGGTTTCTTTTTTTCCTTTTTCTTTACATGCCTCAGATACAGCAATAATAACATATCTTTTATCTGTACTCATTATTTCTTTTACTCTATTACATACAATATTTAAATCGTAATCTCTCTCAGGTAATAGTATAATATCTGCTCCAGCAGCAAATCCGCTATATAAAGTTAAATAACCAGATGTTCTTCCCATCATTTCTACTACCATTACTCTTCTATGTGAAGCTGCAGTTGTTTTTAATTTTCTGATTGCTTCAACAGCATTTTCTACACCAGTATCAAATCCTATAGTTGGATTACTAGCAACCATATCATTGTCAATCGTTTTTGGAATTCCAATTGTTGGCATACCAGCCTCATCAATTACTCTTGCAGAGTCAAGGGTACCATCGCCGCCAATTATAATCATAGCTTCAACACCAATTTTTCTTAAAGCTTTTATTGAATCATCTACTCTATCTTCATATTCATCTTTTTTCTCTTTACTAGGATAATGAAAAGGACATTCTTTATTTGAAGAACCAAGTATAGTTCCTCCCTGTCTTTCAATATTTTCAACAATTTTATTATCAAGTACCATATACTTTCTTTCTACAAATCCAATAAATCCATCAATAATTCCAACTACAACAATGTTATTTTTAGATGCTGCCATAACCACTGATTTAATTGCAGCGTTAAGTCCTGCACAATCTCCACCTGCTGTCATAATAGCTATTTTTTTCATATATTCTCCTCCTCTAAATATTCCTTTAATATTCTTGAAATATTTTCTGTTGCAACCTCTGCAAACTTTCTATATTCAATGTTATTGCCACTATCCGATATAATTCTTAATGTAACAAATTCTTTATTATTCAAATAAGCAACGTGATTTATACTTGCACTTTCCATATCAATAGCAATACCATTAAATTTCTTCTTTAATGTTTCTTTTTCATTTTTGTCAACAATAAATTTATCTGAAGATAAAATTGTACCAATCTCCGATTTTATAGATAATTTATCACATACACTTTGTATTTTAACTGATAATCTATCACTTGCAGGAACTCTTACTTTATCTATTCCAAAAGTATGTCCTATCTCATATCCAAGAGCACTTACATCTTGATCAAATTCTACAGTATTATTTGAAATTGCCACGTCAAATACATTTAAATTATCTGATATACTTCCAGCCACTCCAACATTTAGTACATATTGTATATCAAAATTTGATATTAATATCTGTGTTGCGACTGCAGAATTTACTTTTCCTTCATTTGATTTTACAATTACAACATCTTTAGAATATAACTTACCTATATAAAAATCAAGAAAGGAAACATTCTTTTTTTCTACTACATCCATATCAGAAATTAATCTATCTAATTCCATCTCCATTGCACCAATTATTCCAATCATTTTTATTCTCCTATTTCGTTCCTAATCCTATCTTTCTCACTTTTTGTCATCTTTTCGCATGCATATGAAAGCAAAATACTAGGTAATTTTTTTTCATGGTTCTTATCACACAAATATTCTACAATTACTTTTGGTTCCTTTTTATATAATTCTCTTAATACCCATCCTGTAGCCTTCTGATACAAATGAAATTCATCATATAACACATAATTACAAACCTGTAGTGGAAGTTCCAACAAACCATTTCTTACAAAATTAAGCTGTGAGACAATACCTATTCTTTTTACCCAAAAATTTTTATTATTTAAATACATAAATATTTTTTTTCTTCTTTGTTTTTCACTTAATGTGTATAGATTATATGCTAAAATATTTGGTCCTGATACATCAGTTAAATCCCAGTTGTTTATATATTCAATATTATCTTCAAAGAAGTTAAAGATATCCTTCAATTCCTTTAAAGACTTTTTATCTTTCTTATCTTTAATTACTTTTTTATATAGAATACTTATTTTATTAATCAGACAAAAAATAGCAAATCTTCTATAGTCATGAAATTTAGAAGTTATAAAATAAAGTAAAATATTTAAATTTATATATTTATACCACATAAGGGCACATTTTCTTATATCAGGTACATTTATACCAAGTAAAATATCATTTTCACCATAACCACCTGGAACAACTTGAAGGGTGGTTGAGTCTAATTTCATATTTGCTCTTCTTGGTAATTTTTCAATAGTATGTATAACATTTACAAGTAAAAACTTTTCAAAAAGCAAATCCGTATTACTCTCTTTAGATAAATAACTTCCTATAACAATACTATTTACCCCATTTCTTATAGATTTTGGTATTGTTTCTTCATTTAAGCCTCCATCTACTTGTACATCTATTTTTGGAAAAATGTTTTTTGCAAAGATAATTTTATCATAAGTTGACTTAATGTATTTTTGGCCACCAAATCCAGGTTCAACACTCATTAGAAGTATTTTATTTATTTTTGATTTATATTTTTTTAAGATATCAACTTTTGTTTTAGGTTTTAATGCAACACCAATACTTAAATCTCTATTTTCTTTTTCCTTTAATTTTCTTTTTTTATCAATTAAATAATTTAAATTCTTTTCAAAATTACTTATTTCATAATGAATAGTTATATTGTCTGCACCAAGTTCTATTGCTCTATCAACATATTTTTCCTTAACAGGTTCCTCCACCATTAAATGAACATCAATATAAAATCCTAATTTTTTTGCATAACTAATACTTTCAATATTTATGCCAGTATTTGGTACAAATTTAGAGTCCATTATATCAAAATGTATACAAACATCAAATACACCAGTTTTAATATTTAAGTCATTAATCTTTTCTTTTATGTTTATTAAGTTATCTATATATGCTTCTTTATTGTTTACATCAAGTATTGAAACAGATATGTTATCCTTCATATTATCACCCGCTCTATTTATATTTTCTATCATATTCATCTTTTAATTTTTTAAATAATTCCACGTATCTGTCATATCTATTTTTATCTATTCTGCCATCATTTATTGCCTTTTTTACGCCACACACTTTTTCATTTTCAAACACATGACTACAATCTAAATAATCACATTTACATTCTAAAAAATCAGGATAATAATTTTTTAGCTCTTTGTATTCTATATCATATAGTTCATAACTTGAAAAACCAGGTGTATCTAAAACATACATATCTTCATTTTTATATATTTTCACATGTTTTGTAGTATGCCTTCCTCTATTTGTCTTTTTTGCCACTTCAAAGGTTAAAGAATTTGTGCCAAAAATCTTGTTTATAATACTAGATTTTCCTACACCTGAATTACCTGAAAATGCCGATATTTTATTATGTAATTTTTCCTTTAATACATCTATTCCAATATTATTTTTAGCGCTTACTTCAATAATTTGAAATCCTAAATTTCCATATACATTTTTTATATACGATAAATCTTTATTTGTAATATCTGATATATTTAAATCAATTTTGTTTATAACAATTATGGGGAGAATATCTTTAAATTTTGCAAGTACTATTTGTTTATCTAATAGAAATAAATCCGGACTTGGAGTTGATAGTGAAACCACTATTACAAAATTATCAATATTTGCAACTGGTGGTCGAATAAGACTATTTTTCCTTGGTAATATTTTTTTAATCATATACCTATCATAAGATACTTCAACTTCTACTAAATCACCAACTAATATTCCGTTTTTTCTTTTTATATTTCCCCTTAAACTTGCTTTAAATTCACTATTATCTTCAATATTCTCTAATACATATTCATTTAAAACTATTTCTTTAACTCTCGCTATCAAATTATCACTCTATCCTTCTTTTATATACTTAAAAGTACTCATACATTTTAATATATTAATATGAGTACTTTATATTTTTAATTAAAACTTACAGTAAATTCTTTTACTTGTTTTGAGTTAAGGTATACCTTAAGAGTCGCATTGCTATATCCGTTAATTTCAATAGATACAGTTTTTGTACTAGGATCAACTGATTGATTATATACTGTGTTATATGCTCCTCCATCTATACTTGCTGTTACCTTTACATTAATAGTATCAGCCGAACTTGCTGTTCCACCTTGTAATTCTAACAAATCAAGTGTTACAGTTTTTGTAAGTAAAATTTTATTAACAGTTATTTCAACAAGTGTTCCTTGTTTAAGAGTTTGATTTTGAGGATAACTTTGAGCAATTACTACACCATTAGATTTAGTTTTGTCCTCAGAATATTTTACACTTACAGTAAGACCTAAAGCCTCTAAAGCACTTTTAGCATCAGACTCTGTTTTGCCTAAAACATTAGGTACCACAACTGTTTCCTTTCCATCACCTTTACTTACTTGCAATTTTATAGTTGAACCATATGGTAATGTTTCACCTTTTTTAGCATCCTGCGAAATTATAATTCCAGAAGCTACTTTTTCACTTACAACATCCTCACGTTCAATTTTAAATCCAAGAGTATCTTCTAATTCATATGTTGCAACCTTTATATCTTTACCAGTAACATCGGGAACTTCAACCATTTTTTGGCCTTTACTTACAACTACTTTAATCTTCTTATCTTTTGTTTTAGTTCCTTTTTCAGGAGTTTGAGAAATAACTGATCCCTCTGGTTGCTCTGAACTATATTCTACCTTATCTTTAATAATTTCTATACCTTGTTTAGAGTACTCCTCAACAACTTCATCATAAACTCTACCAACTAAATTTGGTACTTCAATTTCTTTATTTTCTTCAGCTTGTTTTTTAGAATTGTTATATACTAATATTCCAACTATTGCACCTATCACAACAACAGCAGCAATTACTGAAATAATTATAATCTTCTTTTTCTTTGATTTTTTAGGATCTTTTTTCTTAGGTTCTTCAGATATTTCTTCATCAGATTTTGAATCTTCTATAGGTAATTCCTCTTTCATTGCTTCTCTAGTTGATATTACATTTGCTCTTCTTGGTTCTCTTGTCCTTAGATTTGGAACAGCTTCTGGTACTTCATTATTTCCAAGTATAGGAATAACTTGAGTTGCACCAGCTTCAACAGAAGAAGCAGGTCTTAAAATCAATGAATTTGGCCTTAATAGTGCTTGTGAAATATCTGAAATAACCTCAGTTGCATTTTGATATCTAAGTGCAGTACTTTTTTGTAAAGCTTTAAGAATTATTTGATTTAATGCAGGACTTACATTTGGGTTTACATCTATTGGAGGTACAGGATCTTCCTGTATTTGTTTTAGAGCAACTGATACTGGCGAATCCGCATCAAAAGGAAGCTTACCTGTAGCCATTTCATACATTACTACACCTAAAGAATATATGTCAGATTTTTCATCTGTATATCCACCTTTAGCATGCTCTGGTGAAAAATAATGTACTGAACCCATTGTACTACCAAAACTTGTAATGGTTGCACTTGGTACATTTGTAATTTTTGCTATACCAAAATCTGTAACTTTAGCCACCATATTTTTATTTAAAACTATATTTTGTGGCTTTATATCCCTATGAATAATATGCGCTTTATGAGCAGTTTCTAGTGCTGAAGCAATCTGAGCTGATATTTTTAAAACTAAGTCAGAAGGCATTGCGCCATGTTCTTCAATATAATCCTTTAATGTTTTAGACTCAAGTAATTCCATTACAATGTAATTTATATCTCCCTCAGCACCTACATCATAAACAGAAACAATATTTGCATGTGTAAGAGCTGCAGCAGATTGCGCTTCTCTTCTAAATCTTTTAACAAAAGTTTCATCTTTAGCATACTCAGGTTTTAATATCTTAACTGCAACATAACGGTTTAAAAGATGGCATTTTGCTTTGTAAACTTCTGCCATTCCACCTTCGCCAATTTTTTCTATAATTTCATATCTACCACCAAGTATTTTACCAATCATATCCATATAAAATTTTCTCTCCTTTATAGTTTTATTACTACAACGGTTGTATTATCAACCCCACCATTTTCGTTGGCTTTTTTTATATACTCATCTGCAGTGTTTTCAAATTTTTTCATTTGCAACACTTGCAAAATGTCTTCATTATCTAACATATTTGTTAAGCCATCTGTACAAAGCAGAAGATATCCTGAAGTTTCATTTAAGGCATGAAGCTCTGTTTTTATATCTTTAAAGACACCTATTGCTTTTGTTAGAACATGTTTTTGAGGATGATTTTCAACGTCTTTTTGTTCAATAGCATTTGTTTTTAGCAGAGTATTTACATATGTATCATCCTCTGTTATTTGCTTTATAGAATTTCTATCATTACTGATATAATATAATCTACTATCTCCAACAGATAAATAATATACTTTATTATAAATAACAGCAACAAGAACAATAGTTGTTCCCATACCGTTATACTTAGGACTAGATTTTTCCATCTTATATATTTCACCATTTATTTTGTCAAGTGCAGTTAACAAAATATCAGAGACAATACTTTCATCTTTTAAATCATCATTTAAATGTTCTTCAAAATATCTTGACATTTTTATAGTTAAAAGTCTACTTGCAATTTCTCCACCTTCATATCCACCAAGCCCATCAGCTACTATATATAAAGATACTTCATCACTATATTTTTTTGCAAAGTAACTGTCTTCATTATTACTTCTTCTTAAACCAACATCAGTTTTTGCGACAAACTCCATACTTCACCTCTATTTTAATATATTATATCATTTTTTAAAAACTTTTTTCAATAGTTATTATAATTTATTACTATTTTCTATATATTTCTTTCTTAATTGACCACATGCAGCATCTATATCAGAACCCAGTTCTCTTCTTACTGTTGTAACTATTCCCATTGAATTTAATGTGTTCATAAATTTTTCAACATTTTTTTCTTTTGCTTTTTTATAGTTCTTTTCTTTAATTTCATTTACAGGTATAAGGTTTACATGAGCAATCATACCACGAAGAAGTTTAGCAAGTGCTAATGCATCTTCATAACTATCATTTTTTCCACTTATAAGAGCATATTCAAAACTTATCCTTCTACCAGTTTTTTTGATATAATCTTTGCAAGCATTAAGTAACTCGTCTATGCTATACCTATTTGCTATAGGCATAATATCACGCCTTTTTTCATCTGTAGTTGCATGAAGTGATATAGAAAGTGTACATTGTATATTTTCATCTGCAAGTCTATATATATTTGGAACTAAACCACATGTTGATAAACTTATATGTCTTGCCCCTATATTTAAACCTTGAGGATTATTAATTATTCTAATTGACTTTACAGTATTATCATAATTATCTAATGGTTCACCTATTCCCATATATACAACATTTGATATTTTTTCATTTGTGTATCTTTCTACAGTCAAAATTTGTCCTTCAATTTCAGATGCTCTAAGACTCCTTTCGAATCCCTCTTTAGTTGATGCACAAAATTTACATCCCATTTTACAGCCAACTTGGGTAGAAACACATAATGTATTTCCATGATTATATTTCATAAATACTGACTCTATAGCACATCCATCGTTAAGTCCTATTAAAAATTTCATTGTCCCATCTTTTTGTGAAATTTGGCACTTAATTACATTCATTGTTAATATATATGTATTTTCTTTTAATTTTTCTCTTAATGATTTTGAGATATCTGTCATTTCATCAAAATCTATTACTTTAAGTTTGTGTATCCATTTAAAAATTTGCTTTGCATGAAATTTTTTCTCTCCCAAAGATACAACATACTCCTCTAATTCTTCTAATGTAAAATTGTTTATATCTATCTTTTCCATCATATCCTCTTTTCTTCTATATATATTACTACAAACATGTAAAAATAGCAAGTTTTTTATGTCAAAATATATCTTTTGCTTGACTTTAAATATCCACACGTTATATAATAGCACCAAGTTAAATTTTGGGTAAACTTGCAAATGAAGGTTTAAATAAATATGTAAAAGGAGGATTTTTATGAATTTTGCCCTGTTTGCCACATTACTCATACTCGGAAATTATATTATAGAACAAAATAAATTAATTACAAAAAAAAGGAGACTTACTCATGAAAAAGATTAAAAAGCACTTAGAAGGAATAACTAAAATCATGGATTATAACGATAAATATTTTATCGTATGTAATGAAAAAAACATGCTTTCTTTTGTAACAAAGGATACGTTAGAATTTGTACACGAAAACTGTTGGTTTAATTCATATAGAAATTACGATGATTCTTTCATTTTAGTTGAAAATATGAGTGGACTTTATACATTATTACGAAAAGATAATCTTGCATTTTTAAAAAAAGGGGCATGGTATAAAAGCTGGTTTGATTTTTCAGATAATCTATTTAGAGTCTATAGAAATGATGGACTTTGTACTTTATTACAAAAAGATAATCTTGCATTTTTTAAAAAAGATAGTTGGTATAAATGCTGGTTTGATTTTTCAGATAATCTATTTAGAGTCTATAGAAATGATGGACTTTGTACTTTAATAAAAAAAAGTGATGGTAATTATTTATTTAAAGACAAATGGTTCTCAGAAATAATAAATTTTAACCAAGACTATTACAAAATATATGATAAAAGTAAAAATTGTTCCCTTATTTCTAAAAAAACAGGAGAAATCATTACAGGAGTAAGAGCTAAATATACAGACATATTTTTTGATTCTGGAAATTACTTCTTAATGGCAAATGAATTAATATGCCCAGCAAGAATTTACAACAAAACTATAAAACCGTTAAAAAACACTCTGTGGGCGAATGATTATACTCGTATTGAAGGTGATTTTTACCTTGCTTTTGACGGTGTAAAATACGATGTAATAAATTTAAAAACAGGTAAAGTTGTTTTTAATTCTTTGTTTAAAAGAAATACAATCAGTATACGTAAACATTGTGAAAATTACTGGTTATTATCATTTCTTGATGGAAAAAGCACACTTATAAACAAACCTAAAGATGATGATGAAAATGTTGAATTATCTTTTCCTATAACGATAGATGGTAAGCCTCTATTTTTTTATAAACACAAACCTTTCAACAATTCTAATATCGTTCTTTTACAAGACACAAATTATAACTATCATTTATTTAAAATGCCCTCAAGTGATAAATTGCCTATTGAAAAGTTACATAGCGATATAACAATAGAAAGTATTTTTTACTCAAATGATAAAATCGCAATAATATCAGATAATACTGGTATGTATAACATAATAAGAAAATCTGATTGTAAATTGCTTTTTAATGAATGGTTTAAAGGAGTATTCTTATATAAAACATATGAAAAGAATCAAATTATTGTTTTAAATCAAAAAATAAATGATAAATACATCATCATATCTGATTGTGGAGAAATTTTATTAAAAAACATTCCAATTTTAAATGCTAATCAAATTATTATGACTAAAAATGGTGTTATTATTTATGATAACAATTCAAATTTAATTAAAATTAATTATAATTAATTTTAGTTATATCTAAAGCAAATCACCCGCGATATTTTTTATCGCAGGTGATTTATATTTTTAAACATTAAATGTTTCTCCTTCACATATTTTATTTCCATTTAAAAATGAAACAATATCCATTCTTTTAGAATTTGGGGGTTGAATTTCAAGTATACTTACTCCTCCATCTTTAGTAGAAATAACTAATTCATTCTTGCTAACTTTTATAACAGTACCTGGTTTAGCTTCCTCTTTAATATCATTATTTACAATTTTTACATTAAATACTTTATATTTATTTAAATTTTTATCTTCCATATATGTTCCAGGAAATGGGCTAAGACCTCTTACAAAATTGAATATTTCTCTACTTGTTTTATTAAAATCTATCTTTGTCGTTTCTCTTTTTATCATAGGGGCAATAGAAAAATCATCAGATTGTTTTTGCCTTTTTATTGAACCATCTTCTATCTTTTCTAATGTCTTTATTAAAAGATTTGCTCCTATTTGTTTTAATTTATCATGCATTGTTTCAAAATTATCTTCATCTGTAATTTCTACCTCTTCTTTTAAAAGCATATCCCCTGTATCCATTCCTTCATCCATATACATAGTGGTAATTCCTGTCTTTTCCTCACCATTTATTATAGCCCATTGCATTGGTGCTGCTCCTCTATATTTTGGGAGTAAAGAACCATGTACATTTATACACCCAAGTTTTGGAAATTCTAAAACTTCTTTTGGAAGTATTTTGCCGTATGCAACAACACATATAACATCTGGTTGTAATCTATTTAATATTTCTATAACCTCAGGATTATTTCTTAGCTTTGCAGGCTGAAATACAGGTATACATTTCTCATTTGCATAAACCTTTACATCAGATGGCTTTAACTTCATACCTCTTCCTGATGGTTTATCTGGATTTGTAAATACTCCTACAATGTTATATCCACTTTCAACTAATTTTTCTAAGGAACATTTAGCAAAATCAGGTGTCCCCATAAATACTACTTTTATATCTTTATTCAAAAAATCTCATCCTCTCTCAAACATAGTCATATATTACTACAAAAGTATATATTTTTCAAGTATAATTCCAAAATTTAGCATAGGTCATTTCGAAATTTCATATTATTACATAGAGGTGTAACAATGAAAGTTTTATTATTAAAAAGACATACATTAATCTATTTTATTATTATATCCTTATTATTAATCTTAGTACTAATAATGTATAATAAAACTAAAAGATTTAATAACAATAAAGATATTGAAAAAAATGTAATTGCAACTCCTGAAGAATTAAATGAAAATATAGAGATTAATATAAAAGAAAAAGACGAGTTTTTAGTCGAACAATTTAACAATAAAAAAATGGTAGCAATTACCTTTGATGATGGTCCAAGTAAGCATACAACTAAACTTGTAGATGAACTTAAAAAAAGAGAAATACCTGCAACTTTTTTCGTACTTGGTAGTGAAATAGAAAGATTTCCTGATGTTTTAAAATTCGAAAGCGATACTGGAAATGAAATAGGAATACATAGTTATGAACATAAATTGTTTACTAAACTTAGTGAAGATGAAATTTTAAAGCAAGTAAGTAAAACTAAAAGTATAATTGAAGATTTAACTGGTATAACTCCTAATATAATTCGTGTACCCTATGGTTCCACAAATAAAAGTATAAAAAAAGTTTTAAATGATCACAATCTAACAAGTGTTCTTTGGAGTGTAGATTCCCTTGATTGGAAATTCAAAAATACAGAAAAAACATATAACTATGTCATGAAAAAATTTAAAGGAAACGACATTATACTAATGCATGATAGCTTTGATACAAGTGTAGAAGCTGCAATACAAATTGTAGATACTTTACAAAATCAAGGATATACATTTGTTACAGTAAGTGAATTTTTAAGAATAAAAGATTTGTCTAAATGATTTCTTTGTAACTATTTGTAATATCTTGCATATTTCTTGACATTTTTAAGTACAATATTTATACTTGTTTTGAGGTGATAAGTTGAATATAGAAATTTCAGATAAAAACAACAATAAAATACTTTCTGAGGTCAAGGATATTTTAAATTCTATTTCTAAGTACATAAATAGAGGTAATTACTATGTTGTAGATAGATTTGAGGAAAATTTCGCTGTATTAGAAAATTTAAAAAGCAAGAAAAACATAAACATACCAAAAGACGACATTTGGGGTAAAATATCTGAAGGGGATGTTCTAAAATTTCAAAATGGGCATTTTGTTATTGATAATGCTCAAACAAAATTAAGAAAGGATGAAATATTAGATATAACAAAAGATATTTTTGAAAATGATTAAAAGAATTTTTTGATTCTATTTACTTTTCTATTTTAAGACTTTTTAAATAGAAAAAAATGCAGGAATCAAATAAATTATTTTGTGAATTTCCTACATTTTTAAAATCAATATTAATAAAAATTTTACCCATTTATTTAATAAACAATAAGATCATATGTTATACAATTTTTTTATTGCTTTATATGGATTTTTCTTGGCAAAAACTTCATATGTAGCACATATTTTATCTACCAAGCATACTATAAAGCTCTCTTTATATTTTGGTACTGAAAAAAATGTAAGCGGAAACATATGACATTTTATTATATCTTGTTCAACATCTGTTAAATTCCATTTTTTTAATGCATTATTAAGAGCTACTTTAGGATGTCTAAATCCATGCCATTTGTGACTTTTATCTTTCTCATGCCAGTCATATAAAAAGTAGTCATGAAGCAGTGCACCACATACTAACTTTTTATAATCAACTTTTATATGAAGTCTTGAGGCACAAATTAAGCTATAGTGTGTAACTGCAATTGAATGCAAAACGCAATCTGTTGTACCATGTTGAATATATTTTTTCATACTTAAAAAATCTTCATCTAAAGATAATTCTTTTAGCCTCTCTTTTATGCATTTTAATATAACTAAATCACTTAAATACATACTCTCATTTACTCTTAAATTATTCATTAAACCTCCATTCTATCCCAAGATATATTCTTTGCTTCTTTTTTCTCTTTTATTAATTATTTTCTACTTCTCCATTATCAAGTTCATACATAACAACGGACATTAGATTTATAGCAGCTGTTTCTGCTCTTAATATTCTACTTCCAAGGCTAACACATTCACATTTATCATTAGACTTAATATCCGATGCCTCATCCTGTGTAAATCCTCCTTCAGGACCTATAATCATTGCAATTTTTTTATAATTTTTCTTTTTAGCGACTTCCATTACTTCATGTAAACTATTTTTATTCTTTTCATTTTCATATGCAAAAATACATATATCAAACTCTGATAACATATCAAGAAGACTTAAATCTAAGTTTATTATATCTAGAACATTTACCATATCAGTTCTACCACATTGTTTACAAGCTTCATTTGCAATTATTTGGTATTTATCTCTTTTTTTACATTTTCCCTTTTCATCGAGTCTTACTACAGTATTTTTTGAAATAAAAGGTACAATATTTTTAACTCCTAGCTCAACCGATTTTTGAATTACAAGATCCATTTTATCTCCCTTTAAAACAGAAACAAAAAATGTTAAATCAATACTAGGCTCACCTTGTTTCTTTGCATTACTTAAAACCTGTAATTCAATATATGCATTATGCATACGTAAAATTTTACACACATATTCATTTACAATTATAACATCTCCAACATCATGTCTTAGGACTTGAATATGTTTTACTTCTTTTCCTTTTATTTCAATTATATTTTCTTCTTTTGAAAAATATTTTATATCTTGATTATCCACAATAAATCTTCTTGCCATATTTTACCTCCATATATCCTATGTTAAATACCTAAATATTCCTCAAGACAAAGGCCGCTATTATGTACATCAGTTGCTAAAGGATTACCTAAATATCTTATATGCCATGGTTCATACTGATACCCTGTTATATTTTGCTTTCCTTTTGGATATCTTATTATAAATCCATATTTATAACAATTATTTGCAAGCCACTTACCTCCTGCTGTATTTCCATAATTATTATCTATTGAACCAACATCAAAAGCAAGACCAGTTTGATGCTCTGAGTGACCAGGTCTAGCTGAAAATGTATCAGCAGTTGCTTGTCCATATGCACTTACATATCTATTATATAGACCAACTTGAGTATTATATGATCTAAATCCAGATAATAAAGGCATGCTAAATCCTACGCTGTTAGCATCTGCCTTTAAAGAATAATACGCATTAAGTGCCGTTTGATTAACTCCGGGATTATATGATGATGGGACACCATATTTTTTATTTACAACAAGCACTCCATTTATATATGTAACTTCACCTTCATTTGATGTTTGGTTATTTCGGTCGACACTTTGTTCTTTATTTCTAACAGTAACAGGAATATTTACTTCTATTACAGGCTCTGCTTTAGTTTTTATTTTTATATCACATTTTCCAGAAGATTTTGCCGTTATATTCCCCTCATTATCAACTACTGCTACCTTTTCATCAGAAGTTAAATATTCTACTTCACTATTATATGAATTTTCTGGAAAAACTTTTGCATTAATTTTTGTAGAATCGTTTACATACAATTTTACAGAATTTTTATCTACATCAATTTTTTGTGCAATTTCATTTACCTTTATATTAAATTTCTTTAAAATATCTTCATTTTTTGCTTTAGCAGTTATTTCATAATCTCCTGCTATATTTGCTGTTAATATATTTTCTGATGAAATTATAACACCATCATTTGTTCCATCAAAACTCAACTCCTTACTTGTAGCGTTCTCAGGAATAACTTTTAGATTTAAACCTACACTTTGACCTTTATTTAGTTCAAAATTATCTTTATCAATAGAAATTTCTTTTACAGGTACATATACAACTACATATTTATCATACATTGCTTGTCCGTTTTCATTACGAGGAATATCAAACTCGATTTTATCTTCAATATTTTCTATTTTTTTATACAACTGAAGTTTATTTTCTTTGTCAATTCCATACACATCTACGGTATTATATATAAATATGGATGTATCTCTATTAAATGAAATCTCATTTATACTATCTTTTTTATCAAAAATTTCAATACTCTCGCCACTAATATCTTTTATTTCCTCATATTTGATTTTCTCACATTTTAAAGATATTTTAGCTAGTTTATTACATTTTTTTATTTTATCTTTCTCATATATAACAGAACAATCCTTATTTGAGAAAGCAACTTGTTTATCAGAGTTTTCAATATATTTTAAAGTTTTATCCCATAAAATTATATACCCAAATTTATAATCTATATTTAAATATTCATTATTACTTTTAATTATACTATTATATATCTTATAATTTATATAATTATACACACCAATAGTTCCACAAAAAATTACAAAAATGAAACACATTAATAGACAAAATTTATTCTTTAACTTTCTTTTCTTTTTTGGTTTCTTTTTTGGTTCCTTTTTTATATTTCTATCTAATTCATAATCTCTACTTGGCTTTAGATCAGCTCCTCTTCGCCTCTTTCTACTAGCACTTTCACCTCTTATGTTTTCCATAATATTTCTCCTCTTTTCTACTCTATTACTCAGTTATAACAGAGTCTATTACTGCAAATCCTATAACACTATACTTTTCATTTTTTTTACTTATCATATATTTTATATGTATAACATTTTCAAACTGCATTAGCTTCCTTTTATACTGTATATCTACAGTATATTGCATATCAGATTGTTTGTCAACATTAATAATTTCCTTTTCATCATATACAATACATTCACCATAAATAGGCACAATTGCTATAAGTCCAGTTTTAGAGTCGTAAAAAACACTGTCTAATATATTAATATCTTTAATATCAAAAATTTCATCCATTATATCTAGAAAATCATTTTTATCCATATAAGAGATTTGATAATACTCTGTTTTATCTTGTATAATTACAAAATTTTGCTCTAAATCAATGAATTTTTCTTTATACTTTTGACTATTTTGTGCAATATACCTCGTTGTTATTTTTATTTTATCTTCACCAGTTAAAGACTTACTACTCGTTGTATCATAACTATTTAATAAAACATCATCTAGGGATAGAATAAAAGTTAAAATCTTATCATCGGATTCATTACTTTTAGCAACAACCTGATTAGATTGTTTAATATTTTTTATACTAAAATAAATTATAACAGTTAATATTAAAATTAACAATAATATTAATAATTTTTTTAACATATTCTTCAATTAATAACCACCTATACTATACTATATTTTATATATTAAAATTAATAAATATACATTACAGAATAAATAAATTCAAATATATACTATTTAATAAACTTGACTTAAATATTCTAAAATGTTATAATATTTATGTAAAGTATTTTATCTAGCTTTATATTAAAAGCTAAAATTTACTAATTATTTAAAATAATTTTGAGGTGATTTATTGATGAATTTAGACTTTGAAGCAATTTTATTCTTTTTTCAAACATATAAAAGGTGGCCAAACGAAATTGAAAAACATTATATTGAACAAATGCTAAATTCTCCATATAATAGTGTTTCTCAAATATATGAACCTTTGTTTGATAAAATAAAATACAAAAAAATGATCTTGAATTCTGCACAAGTATATGAACTTACTAATTTATTAATTGATTTCTATAATCAAAATAAACGTTTTCCATATGCAGTTGAAGAATATAAAGGTTATAATTTATATAATTTCATGTACGCATTAAAATTTTATAAACTTCCAATAAGTACGTCAAATAAAGCAATTTTAAACAAATTACATTTCTTTAGAGGAAAAAATATTCATATTAGCGTACTAAACTTAATTAACTATTTCTATATCAATAATAAATGGCCAAACAAAGAAGCTATATTCAATGATATTAAAATTGGTAATTTTGCAAAAAAAATAGCAAAAGATTCTTCCAATCTTTTTATTGGAGATTACAAAACTTTATCAGACCTTGGCTTTTTTAATCAAATTGATAAAAGAGTAGAAATAATTCTTGAATTTTATGAAAAAAGCAAAAGAAAACCTTATTCAAAGGAAAGATATGAAGGAATATGCATATATGAAATTTTAAGGAAAATAAAAAAAGGTACAATTAATATTTCAGAGAAAGAACGATTATTGTTATCTAAAAACGGCTTAATTTAAATTTTTTGATAAAAATATAACGACTCATTATTAAGAGCCGTTATATTTTTGTTTTTTAAATTTAATAGAAAATATTTACTATTTACTCCAAAATCCCTTTTTCTTTGGTTGAACTTCCTCACCCATAAGATCAGCAAACACTTTTAGTGTTTCCCTTTGTTTATCATTCAAACGTTTTGGAATATCTACTTGTACTGTATATTCAATATTTCCTCTACCTTTACCATGAATATTTGGTATTCCTTTATCTTTTAATTTAAAAGTAGTACCTACCTGTGTTCCCTCAGGAATTACAATCTCATCATCGTTTTCTAATGTAGGGACTTTAATTTTTCCACCTAAAACAAGTTTTGTATATGGAACTTTAATATTTGCATATATATTATATCCCTTTCTTGTAAACACAGGATGAGATAAAACATTTACAACTACAAATAAATCACCTGCAGGTCCTCCCTTTTTGCCAGCATCTCCTTCACCTCGTAAAGAAATGGCCTGACCATTGTCGATACCTGCTGGAATTTTAATATCAATTTTTCTTGTTTTACGAACAGTTCCCTTACCTGAGCATGTATCACATGGATTTGGAATAATTTTACCTGTACCACCACATTTATCACATGTTTTAACTGTAGAAAAAGTACCCATTATCGTATTTTGAGTTGCTTGAATTTTACCTTTTCCACCACATTTATCACATGTAACTGGGTTTGTTCCAGGCTTTGCACCACTTCCATTACAAGTAGAACATTTTTCATTTCTAGTAATATTAATCTGTTTTGTTGTTCCAAAAGCAGCCTCTTCAAAAGATATATTCATATTATATCTCAAATCAGCACCTTTAGTTGGCCCTTGCTTTTTAGCAGAATTAAATCCGCCTCCAAAGCCTCCACCAAATACACTTCCAAGAATATCATCAAGGTCTATATCTACTCCCATACCATTGCCAAATCCAGAAAAATCAAATCCGCCAAATCCGTTAGAATAATAGCCTCCTTGACCGCCTCCAAATCCAGCTTGTTCAAAGTTAGATCCAAATCTGTCATATTGTGCACGTTTTGTTTTATCTGAAAGCACACTATACGCTTCATTTATTTCTTTAAATTTAACTTCAGCTTGTTTTTTTGCTGCCTCGTCGTGTTGCGCATCTGGGTGATTAGCTTTTGCAAGTTTTCTAAACGCCTTTTTTATTTCATCATCAGTAGCATCTTTTGAAACACCAAGTATTTTATAATAATCCTTTGACTCTGCCACTAAAACTTCCCCCTATTAAAATCTAGGGTGTAAAGAGAAACTCTCTTTAGCACCCTTTATATATAATAATATTTAAATTATTCTTTTTTATTATCGTCTTCTACTTTGTAATCAGCATCATGTACAACATTTTCTTCAGCATTATTTCCATCTGTAGAAGCTCCTGCTTCAGCATTTGCTCCAGCTTCTGCTCCACCTGCTTTTGAATATAACTTAGAAGAAATATCATAGAATACCTGTGTCAATTTTTCAGATGCAGCTTTTATTTTATCAGTATCATTTCCTTCAAGTTCTTTTTTAACATTGGCAAGTTCAGCTTCAACTTTAGCTTTTTCTTCATCAGAAATTTTACCTTCAAGTTCTTTTAATGTTTTTTCAGTGTTATATACTAGAGAGTCTGCGTTATTTCTAACTTCAACTTCTTCTTTTTTCTTTTTATCCTCTGCAGCATGTGCTTCAGCTTCTTTTACAGCTGCTTTAATTTCATCTTCTGTAAGATTTGTACTAGCTGTAATAGCAATTTTTTGCTCGTTATTAGTAGCCATATCTTTAGCACTAACATGAACTATACCATTAGCATCAATGTCAAATGTAACTTCAATTTGAGGTACACCACGTGGAGCTGGTGGAATTCCAGTTAAACTAAATCTTCCTAGTGTTTTGTTATATGATGCAATTTCTCTTTCACCTTGTAATACATGTACTTCAACAGATGTTTGACCATCAGCAGCTGTACTAAATATTTGAGATTTTTTAGTAGGTATTGTAGTGTTTCTATCAATTAATTTTGTAAATACTCCACCGTAAGTTTCAATACCTAGAGATAGAGGTGTTACGTCAAGAAGTACTAAATCTTTAACTTCTCCTGTTAAAACACCACCTTGTATAGCAGCACCAACTGCAACACATTCATCTGGGTTTATTCCTTTATATGGTTCTTTTCCAGTAATTCTTTTTACAGTTTCTTGTACTAGTGGTACACGAGTTGATCCACCAACAAGTAATATTTTATTTATTTTATCAAATGTAAGACCAGCGTCTTTCATTGCTTGATTTACAGGTTCTACTGTAGATTCTACTAAATCAGAAATTAATTCTTCAAATTTAGATCTTGTAAGTGTAATATCTAAATGTTTTGGTCCTGTTGAATCAGCTGTAATAAATGGAAGATTGATTTGAGCTTGCATTACTCCTGATAAATCAATTTTAGCTTTTTCAGCAGCTTCCTTTAATCTTTGCATTGCCATATTATCTTTTGACAAGTCAATTCCATTATCTTTTTTGAATTCTTCTACTAAATAATCAATAATTCTTTGGTCGAAGTCATCTCCACCTAGTCTGTTATTACCAGATGTAGCCATAACTTCAAATACACCATCACCAATATCTAGTATAGATACATCAAATGTTCCACCACCAAGGTCATATACCATAATTTTTTGGTCTGTATCCTTATCAAATCCATGTGCAAGTGATGCAGCAGTTGGTTCGTTTATAATTCTTAAAACTTCAAGTCCTGCAATTCTTCCTGCATCTTTAGTTGCTTGTCTTTGTGAGTCACTAAAATATGCTGGTACAGTTATTACTGCTTGATTTACTTTTTCTCCTAAGTAATTTTCAGCATCAGTTTTTAATTTTTGTAATATCATAGCTGATATTTCTTGTGGAGTATAATCCTTATCATCTATTTTTACTTTTCTATCTGTTCCCATATCTCTTTTTATAGAGATTATTGTTCTATCATGGTTAGTAACAGCCTGTCTTTTTGCAACTTGACCTACTAATCTTTCACCATTTTTTGTAAATGCAACAATTGATGGAGTTGTTCTTGCTCCTTCTGCATTTGGTATAACTACTGGTTCACCATTTTCCATAACAGCTACACAAGAGTTAGTTGTTCCTAAATCAATACCTATAACTTTTGACATATTAATACCTCCTAAAATACAAAGTTATTTATATTATACTTAAATTATGTGCTATCATACACAATTTAAGCAATAACCAATTTAATTTGCTACTTTTACCATAGAATGACGTATCACTCTATCATTTATCATATAGCCTTTTCTAAAAACTTCAACTACTTCCTTTTCACCTTTACTTTCATCTTCTTCATGCATTACTGCCTCATGAAAATTTGGATCAAAAGTTTTGCCTAAAGCTTCTATTTCCTCAATTCCAAGTTTATCAAGTAAACCTGTAAGTTCAGAATAAATCATTTCCATTCCATTTTTATAGCTATCATCTTTACATTCAGCTCTAAGAGCTTTTTCAAAATTATCTATAATTGGAAGTAAGTTTGAAACTAAATCAGCTGTAATAGTATAGTACATACTATCTTTTTCTTTATTCATTCTTTTTTTAAAGTTATCAAATTCAGCCATATTGCGTTTCAAATGTTCAAAATATTCATCTGTTTTCTTTTTTTGTTCATTTAAGTCATCATTTAATTTAGCTATGTACTCATCTTTATCTAACATTTCATCTCCTACTAAATCATTTTTATCATCAAGTATTTCATCTTGTTTAATTTCTTTATTTTTATTCATATACTTTAATCCTCACCTTCTTTTTTATTTTTATTAAATATACTTTTTAACTTATTATCTATATACTTTAATGTTGCAACCGTTTTTGAATAATCAATTCTTTTAGGACCTACAACTGATATTTTACCAAGCTTTTTGTTATCTGTTTCAACATCTAGTGAAATTATACTATAATCCCTTAACAACATTTCCTTACTCTCAGAACCTATTATAATGCCAAGTTCATTATTTTCAGCTTTTTTTAAAGCCATATCAATAATGTCCTTCGTTGATAACATATTTACAAAATTTTTGGCTTTTTCAACATCAGAAAACTCTGGCAAATCTAATATTGATGCAAAGTCTGCACTTAATTTTTTCGATTCCTTTGACATTTCATATTTTATACTTTCACATATTTTTCCAAGTACAAAGGAAAATGAACTAAGTTCTTTTGCAACTATATTAGTAAGCACAACATTTAATTTTTCAAGTGGAGTTCCTTTTAAATTTTTATTTAAAACATTAGATAACTCCTCTATAGTACTCTCCTCTAATTCATCAGTAAGTTTTACAATACAATCTTTTATTGTTCCATTATTTGACATTAGAACTATAAGGAGTACCTTATCAGATATTTTTACTATTTTAATATTTTCCAATAAGTCATCTGTTTTTACTGTAAGAAGCGTTGGTCTAAGCAATATTTTAGATACAACATCAGCTGCCTGCTCAAAAAGTTTCTCTGTATCTCCAAATCCGGTTATACTATTATCTATATAATTTATATCAATCATAGAAAGTTTTTTTTCTTTCATTAGATTATCAACATAATATCTATATCCTTTAGTAGAAGGAATTCTACCAGCAGATACGTGAGGCTGTTCTAAATAACCTGCTTCTTCTAATAGCTTCATATCATTTCTAATTGTAGCCGAACTATATTCCAAATTATATTTTTCCATTATTGTCTTAGAACCTACAGGCTCTGCTGATACAATATAGTCTTCTACAACAGATGACAATATTTTTTTCTTTCTTTCATCTAAATTCATACCATCACCTGATTAGCACTTTAAAGATGTGAGTGCTAACTTACGTATATATATTACATCTTTTATATTTAAATGTCAAGCATTTTCTTTTATTTTTTTACTTTTTTATAAAAGAAAAGCAGGAATAAATTTCTAATTACATAGATTTTTGTTCCTACCTTCTATACAGCATTTATTTTACATTTAAATTTAAAAGAATATTACAAGTGGATTATAACTTTCCAACTAATCTTTTAAAATGATTACCTCTTTCTTCAAAATTTTTATACAAATCAAATGATGCACTAGCAGGTGACATTACAACAATATCATCTTCTTTTGCAATTTTATTTGCATAATTTACACATTCTTCTAAAGTATTAAATTCAACAATACCTAAAATTTCATCAATATTTATATTTTCTTTTTTTGCCTCTTTAATTACAGCATTACGTATCTTAGTTGCTGTTTTTCCTATTAATATTAAATGACTTACTTTATCAAGTATGTATGGGGCTAATGGCTCATATGGTATATTCTTGTCATATCCTCCTGCAATCAAAATCACCTTTTTATTAAATGATTTTAGTCCTGCAATTGTACGAGATGGACTTGTTCCTATAGAATCATTGTACCATTTAACATTATTTATAGTTCTTACAAGTTCCATTCTATGTTCAACGCCACCAAATGTTGTTACCACTTCTTTTATATCATCCTTGTCTACTAAATCATATACTGCAGTTGCAGCAGCACATATATTAGCAACATTGTGCATTCCAACTAATTTTACTTCGTCTAAATTACATATTTTTGTTTTTCTACCAGATATATTTGAATATATCTTATTATCACAAAAATATACACCTTTTACTACACTCTCATTAATACTAAAAGCTCTAATATTAGTTTTTATGTTTCTATCTTCAATAAGTTTTAAATACTTATTAGTCATATCAGAATCTTTATTTAACACTAAAATATCATCACTATTTTGATTTAAAAATACATTTGCCTTTGCCATTATATATTCGTTATAATCGGTATGGTAATCCAAATGATTTGGAGATACATTTGTAATTACAGATATATCTGGACTCTTAGATAATGTCATAAGTTGAAAACTACTTAATTCCAAAACTACAATATCTTCTTTTCTCATTTCATCTAGTTTTGAAAATAATGGTGTTCCTATATTGCCTCCTACCCACACTTTATATCCTGCTGTCTCTAAAAACTTAGATATTAATGTAGTAGTTGTTGTTTTACCATCACTTCCTGTAACACCAATAATTTTACATGGAGCAAGTTCAATTACTTTCTCTATTTCTGATGTAAGCGTAGTTTTTCCAAGTTCAACAGCTTTTTCTATTTCATAAGTAAAAGGCTTTATACCTGGAGATCTAAATATATAATCATAATTTTCAAGACCATATAAATATTTATCACCAAGAACAAATTTTACCCCTATTTTTTCTAAAGCCTTTATTTTATCTGATATATTTTCTTTTTTATCTCTAGCACTTACAAGTGCTCCTAATTTTACTAAACTTTTTATTACAGGTACATTGCTTATTCCTATTCCTAATACTGCAACCTTTTTACCTTTTATTTCTTTTTTAAATTTTTCTAATTTTTCATTAATCACAAAATACCACCTTCTTAGTTTATTATATTACAATATATTATAAAATTCAACAAAATTCATCATTTAATTCTACAGAAAAAAAGCTAATATAAAAGTTAACTTTTATATTAAGCATTCTTTTTTATCTTTGGTTACTTCCGGCAGGATCACCTCTTCCAAGTCTTTCAGCAATATTCATTTCTCCAATATAAAAATACGAACCACAAGAAGTTTCTCCTTCTGGTGTCCTTGCTTTATCACCAGCACATGGCCTTACCATTATTCTATCTAGTCTACAAGTACAATCTTCTAAACAATTATGTGCACAAGAAGAAACATTGCATTCAATTTTTTGATGATACGACATAAAATCATCTCCTTGATATTATTATTTACTAGTTTTTAAATAATAATACACTAATATAACTATTTTATGCTATCTCTTAGTTTTCTGTGATAAGTAATTGTAAACCTATGAACTTCGTCTTGCAAAAATGTAAGAAAATTAAGAATATTTTTGTTATTTGATAAGTCAACTTCGTTTCCATCTTTGTCTATAAGGCCTCTAGTTCTATGTTTATCATTTTTTACCATACCATATACAAGTACATCTTCTTCTCCTGCCTCTTTAAGTGCCTTTTTTACCATATTAAGTTGTGTCTTTCCTCCATCAATAAAAAATGCATCTGGAAGTGGCCAGTCCTGACTATGTTTTAGTCTACGCGTTATAACCTCATACATAGATTTTGGATCGTCTTGTGTATCTGTGCTCCTTATTTTAAATTTTCTATACATTTTTTTATTTAATTTACCATCTTCATATCTTATCATACATCCAACTATATATTCATTTCTTAGATTAGATATATCAAAACTTTCAATAGAATTTATTTCAAATGATAGAGACAAAATCTCTGATAAATCAGCAAGTACATTTTTCTTTCTGTCTTCAATGTTTATCTGTATATTATTTTCAACCATATTAATTAATTTTGCCTTATCTCCTTTTTTAGGACATGTAACATCTAATTTTATTTGCTTCTTTTCAAAGAATTCATTTAACAATTCTATATTTTCATCATCAAGCTTTACATATACTTTCTTTGGTATATCTTTATTATCTAAATAATAATTAGATACAATTGATTCAATAGATTCTCTAACCTCATCTTTTGATATATCATTTAGTATAACATTATCATGAAGTACAACTTTATAATCTCTAATTTTAAAAACTTGAACATATAACTGATTTAGATGATGTACATAGCCAAAAATATCTGTACTTGTTTCATTTAAATTTCCAACTTTTTGCTTTAAGCTAATTTTTTCTATATCATCTAAACGTTTTTTTAATTTTGCTGCCTTTTCAAATTCCAATTTTTCTATTTCTTCATCCATTTGTTTTTTTATTTCATCTTTTATTTCAGAATTCTTACCTTGTAAAAACATTACTATTTGATTTATCATCTCTTTATACTCTTCTCTTGATACATCATTTATACAAGGTCCTAAGCATCTTCCTATATGATAGTATAAGCAAGGTCTTGTAAGTTTCTTTTTTTCCAAGTTATACCTGCAACGTTTTACAGGAAATATCTCTTTTATAGATGCAAGGCTCTCTTTCATAGCTCCCACATTTGTATATGGTCCAAAATACATTGCTTTATCATTTGTTTTTCTTCTAGTTACTGTGATTATAGGATACTTATCTTTTATATTTATTTTTATATATGGATAAGTTTTGTCATCTTTAAGCATTACATTAAACTTTGGTTTATTCTCTTTTATATAATTACATTCTAATACTAAAGCCTCTACTTCATTTTCAGTTACTATATATGATATATCTCGTATTAAAGATACCATTTTTTCTATTCTTGCTGATTTATTATTTTTTTGGAAATATTGTCTTACTCTTTTTCTAAGAGATATGGCCTTTCCCACATATATAATTTTACCATTCTCATCTTTCATCATATATATGCCAGGATTAAATGGCAAATTATCAACAATATGTTTTACATGTTCTGTCATATTGCCTCCTATATATATTAAAAGAGGGTTATTAACCCTCTTATTTACATTTTTTAATTATTCAGCATCATCAGTTTCATTGTATTTGTCAATGATTGCTTTTTGTAACATTTCTCTAGTTTCAGTTTTGATTGGATGAGCTATGTCTTTAAATTCACCATTTGGAGTTTTTTTACTAGGCATAGCGATAAATAATCCTTTATCACTTTCGATAACTTTGATATCATGTATTACAAATACATCATCAATTGTTATTGAAGCGATAGCTTTCATTCTGTTTTGAGAAGCTACTTTTCTTACTCTTACGTCAGTAATTTGCATGTTGAACACCGCCTTCCTTATATGTAATTATATTATTACACAAGATATTTTTAATGTCAATAGTTTTTTTACATAACTTTACATTTTTTTCAAAATTATTTTTTTATAGAAATATTCGACATTAAGCGACATTTTATGCATACAAAATTCTAGTTCTTTTAACATTATAATTTAATTTTTCCGAAATATATTCAAAATATCCATCCATTAAATTTGAAATATCTAATTTTTTTCTAAGACCAGAACAAACAGTTATTTCTAAACTTCCATCAAGTAAAAAGTCAAAATTTATTATATCTGATTTTATATCTATTCTTTCCATTCTACTTTTAGATTTTTTTACAATAGATATTTTATCTTGTTCTAAATATTTCTTTAAATTATTGATATAATTTCTTTTTATTTCTTCTACTTGCCTTGGCGTTTTATCAATAAATTTATTATTATCATAAATTAAACTTATAAGATATGTTGATGCGTACACTTTTTCCATTATATTAACGTTATCATCTTCATAATATTCAGCATTTAGGACTGTAAGTCCTGATGGAAGTACACTATTAATTTGTTTAACAAAATATGGTATATCTAGTTTTTCTTCTAATTTTACCTCAACTATTTCTCCAACACTTTCAATTCCTTTTGGAAGAGGATCTGCAAAAACAATTATTGGCTTTGAATTTTTCTTTTCAGTATATTTTATCTTAATATCAGCTCTAATAAATGCTTGCTCAAATACATTAAACACATCTATATGAGTTAAAAATACAGCATTCTTTGATTTACTAAATACAATTCTCAAACTATTCAAATTTTTCTACCTTTCTAACATTAGAAATTAAATTTATCTAATATTTTTTTTGATTTTACTTCAATTTTTTCCATTCCCTCTTTTGTTATTTTATCCATTATATCTCTTGCTTCTCTATATGCATTTTTATACTGTTCAGATGTTATCACAAAATTATTTAATGCACTATTTATTTTATCTTCGTTGATTAATATCACATTTCTATTTTTAGTTATTACAACATCTAAATATAAGTCATCATAAAATATTCTTTCATCAGAATCTATTCCATTCATATTAGTAATGTCAATATACCACTGTACTATTTCTTTTTCATTATTATACATAATTGTAACAGTATAATGCTTACTTGTAGGAATAATTTGTATCCAAGTATAACCATCATCAAGTATTAAAAAATTTTCATCTCCATATGATACCTCAAATTTTTTATTTGCTTGCTCTACATAAATACCATATATATATCCATCAAAATTTTTATCTTTTATTTTTAGTGTTTTATCTTTAAACTTTGTAACTCTTATCCAATTACTTCTATCTACAAATTTTCTTATCATAAACGTTCCTCTACTAAAATCCATATTAGTATACCACATATCTTACATATTTTCAAGTACTATTTAAATATATTGGTAGAAAGTTTATTATTTTAACTAAGGTATTTCCACTTGTTGTTTACGTAATTATTATTTAATATTTATATTAAAATATATATTAGAATAAAATAAAACTGAACCCTCTTTACTAAACATTTCGTCTAATAAATTGAATTCAGTCCCTCTTTAACCTATTTTATAACATCAATTTTTTAAAATTAATAGTATATTTTATATGACTTTCCTTTTTTGTTGTATTCAATATTTTTATTTGTAATTCTTTTATACCTGCTTATTTCAGAAATAATATTTCTATACTCACAATTAGTATGCGCAGCATAATAAAAATCAATATCCTCATTAAGCATTCTCCAAGAATTCATTCCCATAAATTTGTCATATTTTTCTATAAACTGTTCCATTGTATCTGTAATAGCAGCATGTAACAACTCATTTCTAGATGTACCGTTATAACAAACTTCATCAAAAATATCTGATACTACCATCATTCCAAAAATATCAATAATTTTTTGACTAAAATAATATCTACTTTGATTAATAATATCGGGATGCATTTTACAAACAATATTTAGTACTTCAAATACTTCATACTTACCTTCATAAATTCTAAATAAAATTTGTAAAGCAACATAGTTACACAAAATTTCTCCAATTCCTCTTCCATATATCACATCCTTAGAAACCTTCTGTACTAAGTTAGTTTTATCAAAATTTTTGCTACAATAATTTGAAGATTTAGATTTACAAAATAATAGATGAGCCAATTCATGAGCAATGATGAATTTTATATATTCCTCACTATCCTTTGGATCTATATAGATTTCCATCACATATTTACAATTGGTATCAGAGATAATCCGAGCAAAAGTTTGACGTGCATCTAAACTTTTTACTTCTACCGCCATGTCTTTAAACTTATTTCTAAAAGATAAGTTGTTATTAACGCTTTTAATTATTTGATTACCTATCTCAGAAACAAAGTAATTATACTTATTTTTCATTTTTTCTTCCCCTTAAAAAATATTTTTAGAATAAAAAAGTCCTTGCAATGTACATTATATCATTTTAAAATTAAATGTCAAATATTACATTTATCTATTTATTTTAAACATGTTCATATCTTTAGTATATAATCCTTTAACTGCATTTCTTAACATATCAGCTCCAATTGTTGCATACAATATTCCATTTGAACCAAATGCAAGATTACAAAAGCAATTTGGCATATTTGGAATTTCATCAATAATTGGCAATTCATCTTTAGTATTGGCTACTGTTGAATTAAAGGCAAATTCAATTGGAATATCATCAATACTATATAGGGTTTTCTGTAAATTATTAAATAATCTTCTATATTTTTCTGCTGAAATATTGTTTAAATATTTGTTATCTAAAAACTTTTCAGTAAATTTTATATCTTCTCCACTATATATTACTCTATTATTTGGAGCAAATCGTAAAATATGCGATGGTTCCAATGTATCTCTTGCAGTAAAATTGGTATTAAAATTTTTTAACTTTTCAATCGGCTTTGATACTATTGAAAAAGTTTTGTATAACTCAGCAGGTGAATTTTCAAGATATTTCAATGTTTCGATTCCAGATGCCATTATTACTTTATCTGATGTTATTTTAAAATTATTATGCGTTTTACATTCAACCTCATCTATCCTACATTTTATATCATCAATTTTTGTATTTTCAAATATTTTTACATTATCCATTGTATCTAAATACTCAAAAAGCCCTTGCGTAAAAGAATATGGATTCATTATAGCGCTAGCATTCTTTGTTACAATACCACTATTTAAATTTACAAGAGAATGTGAATCAATATATACTGCATCAAATCCTGAATCTTTTCTTTTATCAAATTCCTTTGCAACAGCTCCTCTTTGCATAAATTTATTTGTAAAATATATATTATCTTGCCTTAAAAATCCAGTTGGTGCTTTAAACTCTTTATTTATGTTTTCAATTTTTGAAATTGAATCTAAACAAAGTTTATATATCCTTGTTGCATCTTTTCTTCCAATACTCTTTTCAAGCTTTGACATTTCACTTTCAAGTTGATATTCAAGAGCTGCTGTATCTGCAATTGTATTTCCAAAACCAATAATATTTTTTTCTACTGTAACAACATTTGCTCCCTCTTTTGCAAGAAAATATGTAGTAAGTGCTCCTGCTATTCCTCCACCAATAACTAATACATCTGCTTTTATATCATGAGTTAAATATGGATATATCTTATTTATTTTTGATTTATTTTTCCAATATAAATTTCCATTATTTACTTGCATTAAAAACACCTCTATTTATATTTTTTACTATATAATTTTTTTTATTCAGTTTATAACATTTTTTTCCATTTAAATTTTAAATGATTAATTTATTATAAAATACAAACAATAATTATGAGGTGAAAAATATAAATGAAAAAAATTAAATATATAATTATTTCACTTTTTGCATTTTTCTTTTTAATAGTTAAAAGTAAAGTTTTTGCATATAGCACATCAAATTTTAATCCTGAATATGGTATAACTACAAGCAATGTAAATTTAAGAAAACAAGCTCGAATAGAACCATCAACTATTCTTTTTTCTATTCAAAAAGATACAACCATCAAAATAGTTGGTACAATAAATGAATTCTATATTGTCATACTTAGTGATGGTAAAATTGGTCTTGTTTCAAAGGAATTTGTAAATATAAATGGAAATGAAGGTAATTTTCCTGAATATACAAATGTTGATAAATATTATGCCACTGCAAATTCTTCAGTTAATATAAGGGGCGGCGCTGGTACAAATTTTCAAATTATTGGAAAACTAAAACAAGATGAAAAAGTTGAAGTAATTGGTAAAATTGATAATTTTTTATTAATAATAACAGAAAACAATTCTGTTGGTATGGTAAGGGATGACTTAGTTTCAAAAGTTTTTAATATTTCAGAGTCCCAAATAGATGATAAAGTTAATGAATTGCTTAACTTAATAAACAACGAAAGAGAAAAAAATGGACTAATAAAACTTCAAATTCTACCAAGACTCCAAGAAATTGCTATGACTAAAGCTGAAGATATGGTAAAAAACAACTATTTTTCACACGAATCGCCAAGTTATGGCAATCCATTTGATATGATGAAAAATTTTGGAATTACATACAAAAGTGCAGGTGAAAACATTGCGGGAAACTCAAGTATTGAGGGTGCTTTTAATTCATGGCTTTTATCTGAAAATCATAAGCAAAATATTTTATCTACAGCATATAACTACATAGGAATTGGTATAAGTCCAAGTGAAAAGTACGGATACATAATAGTAGCAATGTTTATACGGAAAATAGCAAGCAGATATTAGCTTGCTATTTCTTTTATTTTATCTATTACCTTCTTTGCTTCATTATATCCAAGCTTTACTAAATAATTAGTTTTACTACAATCAAGTAAAGATATATTACCAGGGATTTGAGGTCTAATTATATAATCAGATTTGCTTAGCTCTTCCTCATTTACCTGATGTGACATTATATCAAAAGCTTTAAGTGATATAGATATAACATTTAAACTCTTATCTGTATATCTTTTATTTCTATCAAAGCCTACTGATATTACTTTTGTAGCTCCCATTTTTCTTAAGACTGTAACTGGAGTATTTACTCTAACTCCTCCATCTACTAAGATTCTTCCATCAAATATTTTAGGCTCAAATACACCTGGAAAGCTAGAACTAGCCCTTATTACAGAAGAAAGTTTACCATTATACTTATATGTTGGTATATCGTCATATAAACTTCTAGAAAAATTATTTGTTTCATTGATACTTTTACTTAAAAAGTAAACAACTTCTCCTGAATTTATATCAACAGCAGGTATAGCAAGAGGAAATTTAACCTCCGAAATATCATTTATATGCTTTTTTTTACAGAAATTATTTATTATATATTCTAGTTTATCTCCCTTGGCTAGTCCTTTTATACCTATTTTACCTGTAAAAGCTGTACTTAGCACCTTAAAGCCAATCATTTTATCATAGTCTCCTATGCCATTACAATACATATTAAAAAATTTTATCAAATCTGTTGGTGAATAGCCACATGCATAAAGACCAGCTATTATACTTCCGCTGCTTGTTCCTGAAATATATTCAATATTTATTCCTTCATCTTCAAATGCTTTTAATACTCCTATATGTGCAGCACCTTTTGCTCCGCCGCCGACTTAGTGCAAGTCCTAAAGACATAAGACACCTCCTAGTTAATACTATATTATATGTTAAATGTGTATAAAGGTGTCAAAAAAATATATTATGCAAAAAATAGAGATGAATAAATAATTCATCTCTATTAAAATCGCTTAACCTATCACCCTTTCTGTCATAGGAATCAAATGGAACGCAAACCCGTTATATTTTACTGTTCTGCAGTCTATCAATGTAGCTCCTTTTGGTAAATTAACAGAATTTATATCGCCTTTGCGATATACAATCCATTTGACACCCGAATAAGGGCTGTCGGACTCAATTTCAAAAGTCATAGTTGGATTTCCTTTTCTTAATAATTCACAAAATTTTTCAATGTTTGCCATACAAAATCTCCTTATATAATTATATTTGGTATTTATGTTTACCACAATTATATTATAATACACTTTTTTTAAAAAGTCAATATTTTATGTAAATTAAATTAATAAAATATATTTATATATACATCTAATCACTATTTTTCAATAAAGCTATTAATTCTATAACTATTTGTATGACATATAGCTATTGCAAGTGCATCTGTTGTATCATCAAGTTTTGGCATTTTTTCTAATTTAAGGAACTCTTTAACCATATTCTTTACCTGTAGCTTTTCAGCTCTACCATAGCCTACTATTGCAAGTTTTGCCTGAAGAGGAGTATATTCGTATATTGGAATATTTTCACTCTCAACAGTATTTAATATAACACCTCTTGCTTCTGCCACTTTTATGACTGTTTTTGAATTAGTATTAAAATATAAATCTTCAATTGAAACAGCATCAATTTTATATCTTGAAATTATTCCTCTAAGCTCTAGTTCAATTTTATGAAGTCTTTTTGGAAGTGGAGTATTAGCTTCTGTTGTTATAGAACCATATTCAATTGCCTTATATTTATTTTTTGTATAGTCAATTACTCCATACCCCACTCTTCCATACCCAGGATCAATTCCTAGTACAACCATTTAAAAATCATCCTTTCCTAAAGAAGCATATCATAAAGCCTTATTATCTCTGCATTAGTAAGCAAATCATAAGGTAATGTATCTATTTGATATCCCTTTTCGCTATATACCTTTTTTACACCACAATTTAAATATTTGTTTATATCTAAAAATAAATCTTTTACTAAATTAAATGCAATTTTTCTAGAAGCTCGCGTTACACCATTTTGTCTTAAATTTGCCTTTACAAAATGTGCCATATACTTTGGATAAATAAGTCCTGTATTACGTGAACTATTTTTTGAAAATTCTCTTAAGCCATATGGAGTATACAGCTCTTTAAAAACAGTATCTAATAATCGAAATTGTATATCAGATACAATACATGGATATGACAGACTTATGGTATATAGCATTTCTATGTTTGCATATATTTCTTTTTCATCCAAATTCTTTTTTAATACTCTTTTTTCTTCATTCCAAAATTCATTATGAATTTTAGTCCTAAAGTACTCTTCTCTCACAAATATAGCATTTTCTTCCTTACCATCTTTCTTAAGCATATCTTCATATATCTTAAGTGCATTATACATAAGTGCAACGGCTTCTATATTTTTAAAATATTCATCAAATAATTTATCGCTAAATATAGAATTTATAATATATTTTACAAAACTAAAGAAAACATTATATAAGTCTTGCTTTTGTATTATTCTATTTATACTTTCAATCCACCATAATTTAAGTATCAAAATTTTATATAATGTTTCATACTCAAATTCTTTTTCTTTTCTAATTTTATCAATTGCTTCTATATATTTTTTTATTTCAAGAGTTCTTCTAGTAGCCTCTTTAATTTTTCCAAAACTTAGATATTGCCCTTCCACAGCTTTTACACAATTTATTAATATATTTAAAGTTTTGTTTATATTATCAATATTTACCTTTTCCATACTAAGCATAGAACTACCATAATATGGTAAAGAATCTATCATAAAATTTTCTAGTTTTAATTTATCAATTCCATATGAGAGTTCTTTTAATTCTACGTACTCATGCTCAATACTATTTGAAATATTTTCCTTTATAAAGAAGTCTTTTTTAGAAAGTAACTCCGTATTTATTTTAGAGATATCTTTTTCTTTAGGAAGTACATATATCACTGCTTTTACGTGTTCATCACTTTTAATACATATATCAAAATATCCAGGTACAAGTAAATCTTCAACATATTCTTTTAAATTTACATTATCTTCCCTAACATGATAAGTAATATTGTTTAAGAAATTTACGTCTTTATTCCATGCAAGTCTATCAGATTTTAATATTACATCCTCACCATTTACTATACTTAAATTTATAACTACTTCATTATTTTCATCTCTTTGGTTGAACTTTAACATACTAGCATTTTTCATTTTATATATATCCCTATATGTGATAGCTGGGAATACTTTAAATGTCATATCATATTTACTTTTATTGTAAATCTCATATTCTATAGCTAGAATTCCTGTTTTTTCTTCTAAATACAATTTTTTTGAAAAATATGCTTCATCCATGTCATATTCTACAAAAAAATTTTCTAAATCTACACTTAAAATATATTCATCATTGCTTTTATCATAGCTCTTTACAGATGATATTATATTATTAATACTGTATTTATTCTCCTTTGTTTCTATTTGTTCAAATAAATTAGATATTATTACTTTTCCATTTTTTATATATAATCCATTGAATGGTTTTCTTACAGTAAAATCACTATTTAGACATATAGTAGTATTTACTTTATCACTAGTTACAAATGAAGATTTGTGTAAATAATTAATTTCATTTATTTTTCTTTTGTATTTAAACATTTAAATGTTATCCTTTCTTCATTGTTTTCTTTATTTTTTCCATTGTAGCTTTTGTATGTGCTGCAATTTTTTCTTCTTTAATTTTTTCTTTCTTTTCATTCTTAATATTCTTATGAGAATTACTAGAATTATGTTTCGTATTTAAATTAGTAGAGCTTTTCTTTAATTTCTTTTCGCTTTTCATATGTTTCTTCTTAACTTTTACAATGTTTAAATCCCCTGTTCTTCTTGATTTTGCAAGGCGGATTATTATTTCAGACAACCTTTTAGTATCATGGATAATTCCTGATTTAGTTGCAAGTACCAAATCTTCTCTAATAACTGAAATAGCTCTATTTTGGATATTTTCAAGATCAATTTTAACTGGTGTTGATTCCTCTTGGTTGAAGTCCTTAATCATTTCTTCTGTTATTTCACCATTATTTACTATTGCATAATCAATTACATGTTTTCCAAGATATCTTTCAACTTCATTTACATATCTTGCTAATGTATATCCATCAGTTTGACCTGGTTGATTCATAATATTAGATATGTATACTTTTTTAGCTTTTGATTTAACAATTGCCTTGGCAACGTCATCAATAAGGAAATTTGAAACAACTGATGTATAAAGAGCTCCTGGTCCTATTACAATAACATTTGCATCTTTTATTGCATCTATAACTTCTGGTATAGGTGTTATACTTCCTTCTTTTAAGAAAATTTGCTTAATTGGAGATTTCATTTTGCCTACTCTTTCAATAATATTTTCTTTTCCAACAACAACTTCTCCATTTTCAAGTCCTGCACATAAAACAATATCATTTGTAGTTACAGGATAAATATTTCCTTGCATGTCAAATATCTCAGATAATTTTTCTACTGCCTTTGGAAAACTTCCTGTTATTTTTATTAAAGATGAAATAATCATATTTCCAACAGATTGCTCTGATACTAAATCTTCTTTGTATGTAAGTAACTTGTCCATGTCAGATTCGTTAGTAGAAAGAGCAGCTAAGCATTTACGTATATCTCCTGGTGTTAATTTTTCTACGTCACTCATAGCTGTAGTAAGTGATGCATCATCATCTGATACATTTACAATAGCGGTTATATTTGCTGTATATTCTTTCAATCCTTTAAGTAGTATAGGCAGCCCACTTCCACCACCTACTACTACAACTTTTGCACCTTTTTTTAATCTTGGGTCTGAATATAACAATTTCTTAACTCTTATACTTTTATTTTTTTTACCAATATTTTTAAGTGAAACATATAATATATTTTTTTGTGCAAGTATAAAAGAAAAAATTATACCAAATATAGAAAGTGTAATTAAAAATATATATGCAATTAAAGTCATCTTATTTAAATCTAAGATATTAGTTAAAGATATTACACAAAAAATTAATACAGCAATTGATAATATTTGAAGCCCTATATATCTTTTTACTCTTGTTCCTGGTTTAAACCATTCTAAAATTTCTTTCATTTATTTATCTCCTCCGATTATTATTACCTCTGGTGTTAATTTTACATTAAATTTGTTGTACACCGTAGTTTGCACATATCCAATCAAATCCAAAACATCTTTACATGTTGCATTGTCTACATTTACAATAAAGCCTGTATGCTTTGTTGATACTTGTGCTCCTCCAATTTTATACCCTCTAAGTCCAGCATCATCTACAAGTTTTCCAACGAAGTATCCTTCTGGTCTTTTAAATACGCTTCCAAAGTTAGGATACTCAAGTGGCTGTTTGGCTTTTCTTGCAAGTGAATTTTCTTTCATTTTATTTTCGATTTCATCGATATTTCCTCTTTCTAATTTAAATTTTGCACTTAAAATAACATAATTTGGATTTATGGTAAAAATACTTTTTCTATATCCAAATGAACAATCTTTGTTTTTTATAGTTTTTATTTCTTCTTTTTCATCCATATATGTTACTTCATATAAAATGTCACTTATTTGCGAACCATAGGCTCCAGCATTCATTTTTACTCCTCCACCTATAGTTCCTGGTATTCCACATGCAAATTCTAAACCTTTAAGACTATTTTTTTTAGCAAGTTGTGAAAGTGTTGGCATTGTTGCACCTGCGTATGCTAAAATATATTCCCCATCAAGCTCAATTTTACCAAATCTATGTCCAAGTTTTATAACTACTCCATGTATTCCTTCATCCTTTACAAGTAAGTTGCTTCCATTTCCAATTACAAAAAAAGTAATGTTTTCATTTTTACAAAAATCTATAACTTCTTTTATCTTTGAAATTTCATCAGGAAACACAATACAATCACATGGGCCTCCTACTCTCATAGTTGTATATTTAGACATTTTTTCATTATACTTTACCTTATCTTTTCCAACAATTTCTTCTAGTTTATCATATTTATTCATTTATTAATATCAACTCCCATAATTTACTATATGCAAATTATATTATAGCTTCTACAAAATCTTCAATGTTAAATTTTTCTATATCATCAACAGTCTCTCCAGTTCCAACATAAAGTATTGGAATGTTAAGTTCTGATACAATACTAAATACAACTCCACCTTTTGCTGTAGAATCTAATTTTGTAAGAATAATACCATTTACATTTGTACTCTTAAAGAAACTCTTAATTTGACTTACTCCATTTCCACCAGTTGTTGCATCTAATACCATTATAACATTCTTAGTTATATCAGGTAAGTTTTTAGTTAATACTCTATTCATTTTTTCAAGCTCATCCATTAAATTTTTCTTGTTATGAAGCCTTCCAGCAGTATCACAAATTAAAATATCATAGTTTTCTTCTTTAAATTTCTTGGTTGCATCATATATAACTGAAGCAGGTTCTGCATTTTCCTCCCCCATATATATATCAATTCCTATTCGTTTTGCCCAGACGTCTAATTGTTCGACTGCTCCAGCTCTAAATGTATCAGCTGCGACAAGTAATACTTTTTTTCCTTCTTTTTTTAATAAATTAGAAAGCTTTGCAATTGATGTTGTTTTACCTACACCGTTTACACCAACTACCATTATTACTTGTTTTTCATTATTATCCAAAATATTTGTATTATTAGATACAGCTAAAATATTTTTCATTTCTTGTTTTAATAATTTCTTTATTGCATCTTCACTTTTATCTATCTGTTTTTTTAGATTATCTCTTACATTATTACAGATTTTCATACTAGTTTCTACCCCTATATCAGACAAAATAAGGGTTTCTTCTAAATCGTCCATAATTTCATCTATATCTTTATTATTAGCAAATACATTACTAATCTTAATATCTATTGCCTCTTTGGTTTTTTTTAGATTTTCTTTTAATTTTGAAAAAAACATAGTGCCTCCTTTTATACATATAAATTATATCATATTTTGCTTTTTTTTCAACATTATTGCTTAAAAAGAAAAAATAACTTGTTTTAATTAAAACAAGTTACTTTATATAAATTAAATTTCAATTTCACCATCTGTACAAATTACTTTTTGTACGCTTGAGCCTACATTCCAATTATATTTACTAATGCTATTCCATTCTTCCTTTGTTCCTTTAAATGTTACAGAGGTAAGTTTAGAGCAATCATAAAAAATACCGTTCTCTATACTAGTTACACTATTTGGTAAAGTTATTTCTGTCATACTTTTGCAGCCTTCAAAAGCATGCTCATCTATTTCTTTTACACTATCTGGTATACTTACATTTTTTAAATTATAGCACCACAAAAACATTTTCTCACTTATTCTTTCAATACCATATGGTATTGTTACATTTACTATTTTCCTACAAGCCGCAAAAGCACCTGTACTTACTGATTTTGTTCCCTCCTTTATATCAATAGTAGTATCACTTAAATTATCATCCCTGTATCTATACAAAATATCATTAACATATATTAAACCATCTTTACTGTTATACCATTTTGTATCTTTAAAAGCATCCTGACCTATAGATGTAACACTTGATGGAATCTGAATATTTTGAAGTTTTTTACAATTTATAAATGTTTCATAGCCAATTGTAGTTAAGTTTTTTCCTAAATTTACCTTCTCTAAATTTTCACAATTAGAAAAAGCTCCCCAATGTAAAGACATAACACTATCTGGTAAATCAATTTCTGTAAGGCTGACACAAGATGAGAAAGCACTAAATCTTATGGATTCCACAGTATTTGGTATTATTACATTTGTTAAACTACTACAACCATTGAATGCATTTTCATCTATTACCTCAATACCATTAGGTATTGTAATACTTTTTAGATTTGTACACATATAAAATGTGTACGTATGTATTCTGTCTGATAATGTATCTGGCAACTTAATACTTTCTAAATTATAACAACTTTCAAAAGTACTTCTCTCAATACTTGTTACACTATCTGGAACTATTACACCTTTTATATTATCGCAATATGCGAATGCATTGTGACCAATACTCTTACATTTTTCTGGAATTTTTAATACTCCCTTATTTGAACTCAAGTATTCATTAAATACATCATTATTACGTCCTATTATTTTTGTATCATCATTTTCATCCCATTTAAATATTCCTTCATCTGCTTCTTTTATATCATTTCCATATGGCTTTATTCCTAAATCTTCTAACCACTTCTTTTCTTTTTCGGTTACTTCTTTAGGAAAATACACTATTTTATCATCTTCTATACCTAATTTTTTATCATATTTTTCGTTATAACTTGCTATATAATTTTTCATTTCATCAAATGTTGCCGGAATATTTTGGGTATTAATCTTTCTATCTCTCATTCCCTGTAACGTTGTATATTCATTTGATATATACATATTTAATTCTTCTTGAAAGTTTCTTACATCCTGTTTAAACGCTGCTTCTTTTGCACTATTTACGGGATTATTTTTAGTTATTGTAAATATCACTGTTGCAGCTAGTATTATCACAACAATAATCGTTATGATTAAAACTATCAGTGAAATACCTTTTTTATTTTTCATATATTCCCTCACCATATATTTAGTATATACTAAATATGAAAAATAAACAATACCTATTTTTACATTTTTAATATTCATTTTATACATTTACATTTAAGCATAAATTTGACATAATTCCAAAAGTATGCTATACTATTTGAACAAATTTCTTTATATAAAAATATAATTATACTTTTTTAGGAGGATTAATTTTAATGGAAAACTTAAGAATTTTTTTGATTTAAATGATAATGGATTTTAAACAACATTCCACAATAAAATGGAAGAAAAAATAAGATTTATAATGAAAAAATGTATTGGTGAAATATTGCCTAAGCGCTTAAAAAATATATATGATATTAATATATGGTATAACTTTAATATAAATCATGAAGTTCTATCTAAGGCACAGCTTACACCTTTACAATATAACGTTTTAATTTTATTTTTTTAACATAAAAAACAATACAAAAATATCTTTATATCAAAGGAGTCAAAAACCATGGATAACATTACTACAAGACCAGAACTTAACATCACAAGATCAAACAGACATATTCTTAATGGTGTTACAAATGAAAACTTCGCCAAATTTTATGAATTGGTTGTAAGTCATTTAAGTAAATATGATTTAAAAACTTTTCATATTATTATTGAAGGAAAAACTAAAGTTTCTGAGATGCTCCATATCAGAAACTATGAAACTGTGCGAAAGGCTATTAACGATGTATTGCAAAACGAATCCTTGACCACTGATACTAAACCAGTAAATGAAGTTGTTAAGCTGCCTGAACAGGTCCCACAGACTGAGGTTGAAAACAATGGTACAACTCTTGAAGAGCCAAAAGACTTAACGCCAAAATTTCTCTATATTTTAACTCATAAGGTTAAAATAAAAGACAAAAAGATCTCAACTCTTTGTGAGTACAACGATTCTGGTGACATTTATATGCTTGAGAAAGAACTTGATAAGATAATTTCCAAGCACAAAAATAAAAAAGCAAGTAAAAAATAATATTTAACTTAAAAACCCCTATTCAAAATTAATAGGGGTTTTATATTATTTTTATTTGATTTTTTCATTTAGTATATCTTCAATAAAATCAGATACACTTCTTTTTGTTCTATCTTTACAATATTCTTTTAATTTTAAGACACTATTTTCCATACAAAATCCATTAAATTCTTTAATCATTGAAAAATCACTATTTCCATCACCTATAGTATATATTTCATTTTTGCTAATACCTTCTTTGTTAGCGATTTTTAAAATAGCTGTTTTTTTATCACATTTACTAGATATTGTTTCAACTATATTTCAACCAGCATCATATGAATTCACATACTCTCCATATTTATTATTTATCATTTCATTTACCATAGTTGTAATATTTTGAGACTCATATTCTAAATATATTTTAGTGATATTACCAAATAAAAAATCTACTCTACTTTCTTTTGCACTACAACAAAATTGCTTTTTTGTTTTTATATCTTGTACATCTTTTTTTATATCTAACACCACTTCATTATTTATAACATTATTATCTAATATATGTCCTTTTCTATCCAATATAGTAGCTCCGTGATTTAATATAACATAATCATAATCAAAATGATATTTATATTGTTTCTTCTTAAAATCAAGAAATGATCTACCTGTAGCTATAACAAACAAATTTCCATTTTTCCTAAATTTTTCTACAGCCTCTATATTCTTTTTTATACCTTCTTTGTTTAAATAAAAAGTTCTATCATAATCACTTACTAAAATTTTCTTCATTTTTCTCCTCCTGCAATGAGCGCTGTACATTAATAGAACACATAGTAAATACTATTATAAGTAAGGTAAAAATAATTAAAATTATATTATTAAATAAATTTGTATTAATTATTCCCATCAAAAGAAATAACAAATAACTTGTTATTCTTCCAACTACAAGACAACTCTCCATTCCAACAAAGTATTCAACCTTATATTTATTTTTTATTTCATCCATATTAGAAATATCAGAAAGAGCATTTGAGTTTATAAGTTCTACAATAGTTTTTGAATAAGATTGTAATAAATTAAATATAATAATTGTAACAAAGTTACATTTAAACATTATAATCAAAATTCCTAAGGCTGTAAGTATACAGGATATTACCAAATTTTTTTTATAATTTTTAGGCTTTGCTAGTTTTGCAAAATAAAAACCAACAATTGCAGTTATAGCTGCAAAAACAGATGTAAAAATACCATAACTAAAGCTATCTGTAAATACACGTATAATATATATAGCTATTATACTCCTAAAAGCACCACTATAGATGATGCCGTTAAACATATACATTTTATATACTGTTTTTATTTTTTCATTTTTTCCTACTAAATCTACAAAGGTCTTAAAATCCGTTCTTTTTTGTTCGTTAACAATCTCATCTTTGTATATAAAAGAAAGTATTATCTGAAAAGCAACTAGTACTAACACAATAATCAAACATTTTTCAAACCCTTGTACACTCATTACAGAGCCAAATATTAACGGAATTATAATACTTAAAATTGATTTTAGCACACATATAATTCCTAAGTATTTTTTTCTTTCTCCATTTTTTATACCGCTTGATTCAAAGTTATTATATACAGAATAATAAAAACCTTCTTCTAATCCATAAATAATCGCTATAAGCCAAGAAAAATGAACCATATTTTCTCTTAATAAAAATATAATTAAAAAGTATACAAAATTTAATAATATGCCTATTCTTAGAAGATTTACTCTTTTCTTTCTTTTGCAAAAGTTCTTAACTGAAAATATGGTAATATACACTGTAGCATACACTATTAAATAAAATACAGCAAGAGGTATTATATTATTATTTGATAAATTAAGAAAATACATTACAAAAAATGTATCTATAAATAAATCAATTACACTTTTTAATACCCTAAGTAATGTTATAGTTTTGTAATTGCTAATCATCCTTTATTCCTCTTCACTATATTTTATAGTATTTGAAAACGCAAGTATTGAATCAAATATAACTGGAAGTAGCCAAAGACCAAATCCAAATGCTGTTTTCTTTCCAAAGTTTTTAGATAATTCAAATCTTGATACAATTTTTATTACAGCAAGTATTATCCATCCTATTATTGGTAGTAAAGCAAAAAGAATAACCCATGGACTTATACTACATATCTTAAAATATACTATATCTCTATATATCGGAATAATTGCTGCAAATCCATGTTTTCCTGCTTTTGTAAATATAATCCACCTTAAAATTATAGAATATACTAATAAAATTCCTAATATAGCAACTATAGTCTTAAAAATTTTATTAGCAAGCAAAAGTTTAATACCAATAGAAATTTTTTCTTCTGTACTTAAACTTTTTGTTACATCTGATACAACTTCACTTGGGGTATATCCCTCATCTAATTTTTTCTTTACATCGTCAATTTTTATATCTTCTTTTAAAATTTTAGTAACTTTCTCTGGTTCCATATTTCTTAACACTTCTGTTCCAGCAGATATAGCTTCACTACTTATTCCCTTTTTCTCTAAAACATCTTTATTTTCTTCTATCATATCTGCAATTTCATCATTTGAATATTCTTTAGTTAATTCCTCATACTCTGTTACTAATTTTGTAACATCAATATCTCCATTCTCATCGCCTAATATTTCCTTTGCTTTTTTAGTTATCTCTGATGAATTCATATTTTGACTTGCATATATACCATTAAAATTAAAACAAATTCCTATGCAAAAAATAAATAATAACACCAAACCATATGTCTTCATTTTAGTTTTCATGTACCATCTCTCCTTCTCATATTATTTATATTATATACTAACTATATTATTAAATCAATCATTCTGTATAATTTCACAAAAATTATTATTTCACATAGACTATCATAGGATGGTGAAAATCTATGAATATTATTGTTCAAAAATATGGTGGCACCTCTGTAGAAAACAAAGAAAAATTGAAAAGAATATGTAACAGAATAATTCAATATAAAGAAAAAAATAACAAAATGGTAATTGTTGTATCTGCAATGGGAAAAGAGACAGATCATTTAATACAAAAAGCTAAAAATTATTCTAAAGAACCTAGTAAAAGAGAACTCGATCTATTACTTTCAACAGGTGAACTCCAAACAGTAGCATTGCTTTCAATGATGTTAAATGAAAGAGGTCATAAATGCGTTGGCCTTACTGGCGCTCAAGCAGGAATATTATCTGATTCTACATATGGTAATGCAACAATAAAATCAGTATATACTAATAACATATTAAACTACTTAAATGAAGACTATATTGTTGTAGTTGCAGGATTTCAGGCTTCAGATAGATTTGGAAATGTGACAACTCTAGGACGTGGTGGAAGTGACCTTAGTGCCGTAGCTATTGCCTCTGCCTTAAATGCAAAAAAATGTGAAATATATAGCGATATAGATGGTGTATTTTCTGCAGATCCAAAAATAATTACAAGAGCAAAACTACTAAAAAAAATATCATATAACGAAATGCTTGAAGCTGCTTCAGCAGGTGCAAAAGTATTACATAATCGTTCTGTACATATGGGAAAGAAAAACTCTATGCCTATATATGTAAAAAATTCTGGAAATAACTCTAAAGGAACAATCGTAACAAATACTAGCTCTCATAAAAGTAGAGGCTCATTTTCAAAGGAAGAAGATTTCGAAAATTATAAAGTAAAATTTATCACAAAAAAAGATGACATATCTAAAATATCAATAATTGGCGATATGGTTATGACAAATAAGGATACTGTACATAAAATATTTGATCTAGCTTCAAAAGAAAATATCACAATCTATATGATAACATTTAGCGAATTATCTTTAAACCTTATAGTTGATAAAAAAGTAGCTGAAAATTTTATGAAAAAGCTGCATTACGAACTAATAGAAAAAGAAAATTAGAATATAAAATAACAAAAATAGTGAAAAGGAATATCATTTTCCAATTCACTATTTTCAAATTATATAAAAATTTTTATTATATATATATTTAATAAATTTAGTTACTTTGACTCTCTACTTTTCTTTTTTTCTTAATATTATTACTAGATCTTTTCTTATCTGTCTTATGCTCGATTTTATCCTCTTCATCATCATCCAAATTAAACTTGTATCTTAAATATACTTTTAATCCTGCAAGTACTGGCATTGCTATTAGCATTCCGACTACGCCAAACATTAATTGAAATACAATTAAGCCCCCTATAACAACAACAGGATGAAGATCAACTGATTTTGCAATAATATTAGGCTGTAAAACGTTTGCATCAACTATTTGAATTATAAGTAATGATACAAGTGTAATAAGTGCAAAAACAGGTCCACCTGTTACTAGTGCGTAAAGCGATACTACAAGATATGATAAAATAGCTCCTATATATGGTATAAAATTAAATATCATAATTAAGATTCCAAAAACAACAGCATAATCAATTTTTAATATCATACATACAATTGTTGTAAGGATACCCACTATTAAACTATCTATTGCATATCCTTTAATATAGCTCATACATGTTGCATCTATATCCATTATCATTTTATATCTTCTTCCATCTTTACTATTTCTTGATAAAAAAGCTATAACACTTTCTTTAAATTTATCAATATCTTTAGCCATAAAAAATGATACAATTATTGCTGTAAAAAATGAAATTATAAAACTTGTTATACTTTGAACTGTATTTATTGAATAATTAATTGCATTAGCTACAGTACTTTGAACAAAATCAAGGCTTTTTAAGCTACTAGTTATATCAATTCCATTTGGCATATCTAAATTCTTGGCTAAAAAATCATTAACAAATCCTATAACACTTGCATAAATACCTGGTAGTTCTTTAATTAAGTGAGATAATTGCTCAACAAATATAGGTACTACAAAACCAATAGCTACTCCAACTATACCAAATATAATTATCAACGAAAGAAATGCTGCTAAATTTTTACTAAGCCCTATTTTTCTTAACCTTCTTACAAGTGGCATAGAAATCCAACATATTATTATTCCTACAAAAACTGGTGCTAAGGCTGCAATTCCACTTAAAATTTTATCCATAATTCCTATATTTTTTAAAAAGAAATATAGCCCTATAAAAGCTGCTCCATATATTGTTATGTTTATAAATTTAAAATCTAGTCCATTTTCTTTTATTTTCATAAAAGCCTCCTCATATTTATATTTCAAAAAGTTCCTTTAAATAAGTATCAATCTTAATATCTGTTTCGTAAATTTCATTATTAATCATTATTTCTGAATCATTTATATTAACAAAAATTTGTGCGTCAGATGTATAAATATATATTGTATAATCTATTTTTTGTTCTTTATCAATTAGTTTTAATTTACTTTCTCTTACTCTTATTTTATTAAAAAAGTCCTTTAATTTTTGTTTATCTTCATCGCTATTAATTTCTATCACTTTTTCATTATCTATATTTTTAATACAAATATACTTAGAATTATTAATTTTATCTGAAAATTCATATAATTCATTTATATTTTGAAATTTATTATTAAGGTTATATATAAGCAATATATTACCAAATATAACAACTAAGCAGAATATAACAAGAGTAACTTTTTCTAATATCTTTTTTAGCAATATTTTCATAGATACCTCCCTACAGGTATATTTTATCATACAAAATTATATATGTAAATATCTCATATAATTATTATATGCAAAAAATTATTATATTTATATCATCAAAATCAAATTATATGTCTAATATAGAATAAATATAACAAAATTATAGTACGTTAACCTATTACATAAATTAACGTACTATATAATAAAATATTTATATTTATCATGACCAAGAATAAGTTATTAAATTACTTTTTATTCTTCAACTTCTTCAAATTGTGAATTATATAATCCTGCGTAAAAGCCATCTTTTTTTAGAAGTTCGTCATGAGTTCCCTGTTCAACAATATCTCCATGGTTCATTACAAGTATTAAGTCAGCATTCTTTATAGTTGATAATCTATGTGCAATTATAAAACTTGTTCTACCCTTCATTAAGTTATCCATTGCAGATTGTATTTGTTGTTCAGTTCTTGTATCTATAGAACTTGTTGCTTCATCTAATATTAGTATTTTAGGATCAGTAAGTATTACACGAGCAATTGTTAAAAGTTGCTTTTGTCCTGCTGATACATTACTAGACTCTTCATTTAATACTGCGTTATATCCATTTGATAACGTTTTTATAAAATGATGAACATGAGCTGCCTTGGCTGCTTCAACAATTTCACTATCTGTAGCATCTTCTCTTCCATATTTTATATTTTCATTTACAGTTCCATTAAATAACCATGTATCTTGAAGAACCATACCAAACATTTTTCTAAGTTCTCCTCTATCAAAGTCTTTTATATTATGACCATCTACAAGAATAGCTCCACTATTTACATCATAAAATCTCATAAGTAATTTTACCATAGTAGTTTTACCAGCTCCTGTAGGTCCAACAATTGCAATCTTTTGTCCCTCTTTTACATCAGCATTAAAATCATTTATGATTGTTTTATTAGGATCATATCCAAAATTAACGTGGTCAAATTTTACATTTCCTTTTAATTTAGCTACATCTATTTTACCTTTAGCTGTATTTACTTCCTCTTCTTGTTCTAAGAATTCAAATACTCTTTCAGCTGCGGCAACCATTGATTGCAACATACTAGATACTTGTGCAATTTGATTTATAGGCTGTGTAAACTGCTTGTTATATTGTATAAAACTTTGAATATTACCAACTGTAATTTTTCCATTTACAGCAAGATATCCACCTAAAATTGCAACTGCAACATATCCTATATTTCCAATAAAATTCATAACTGGAAACATAAGTCCAGATAAAAATTGTGACTTCCATGCAGAGCGGTATAACTCATCATTTGCTTTATCAAATTCTTGCATTACTGCATTTTCTGAGTTAAATGCTTTTATTATTAAATGTCCACCATATACCTCTTCTACTTGACCATTTACATGACCTAAAAAATCCTGTTGCTTTTTAAAGTGCTTTTGTGATTTTTTTACGATCTTAGATACGATAAATGCAGATATTGGAAGTATTACTAAAGATACAACTGTCATAGAAACACTTATTGAAAACATCATTATAAGTATACCAATAATTGTACATATAGAAGTAATTATTTGTGTTATACTCTGGTTTAAATTCTGTGATAAAGTGTCTATATCATTTGTTACTATTGATAAAACTTCACCATTTGTTTTTTTGTCAAAGTATTTCATAGGTAATCTATTTATTTTCATTGCTAAGTCATTACGTAATTTATATGTTAATTTTTGTGATACAGATGTCATTGTAAATCCTTGTATAAATGAAAACAGTGCACTAATAATATATAATATTAAAAGTGTAAGTATTATTCCTGCAATTTTAGAAAAATTAATTCCGTCTCCACCTGATACTTTACCAACTAACCCATTAAAAATTTCAGTTGTAGCATTTCCTAGTATTTTAGGTCCAACTATTGCAAATATTGTACTTCCTATTGCAAATATTATTACAATTGCAAGTTGAAATTTATACTTTGATAAATAATCATTTATTAATTTTTTTGTCGTTCCTTTAAAGTCTTTTGCTTTTTCCACAGCACCTCTTCCACCTGGTCCGTGTCCTCCCATTGGAGGTCTTTTTTCATTATTTGCCATTTTCAAGTTCCTCCTTTGAAAGTTGAGATAATGCAATTTGTTTGTATATCTCACAATTTTTCATTAATTCTTCGTGTTTGCCAATTCCTACTATTTTTCCTTCTTCAAGTACGATTATTTTATCGGCATCAAGAATTGTACTAATTCTTTGAGCAATTATTATAACTGTTTTATTTTCTGTTTTTTCTTTTAAAGCAGCTCTAAGTTTGCTATCCGTTTTTAAGTCAAGCGCTGAAAAACTATCATCAAATACAAATATTTCTGGATCTGTAGCAATAGCTCTAGCTATAGATAAACGTTGTCTTTGACCACCAGATACATTTGTACCACCTTGTGATATTTCTTCATCATATTTTTTAGGTTTACTTTCTATAAATTCTGTAGCTTGTGCAATTGTAGCTGCTTTAATCATGTCTTCATCACTCATAGATGGATTTCCATATTTTATATTTGATCTAATTGTACCTGTAAATAGCATTCCTTTTTGTGGTACAAATCCAATTTTACTTCTTAATTCTCTTTGTGAAACATCTTTAATATTAACACCATCTATTAAAAGTTCCCCACCTGTAACATCATAAAAACGAGGTATTAAATTTACTACTGTTGATTTACCACTTCCCGTACTACCAATTATTGCAGTAGTTTTACCAGGTTCTGCAGTAAATGATATATCCTCTAATATTTCACTGTCAGCATCAGGATATTTAAACGAAACATCCTTAAATTCAACAAGCCCTTTTTTATCATCATCAAAATCTTTAGTTTTATCTTTATCTTTAATACTTGGTGTTGTATCAATTACTTCATTAATACGTTTTGCAGATACAGCAGCACGTGGTAACATTATTGATATCATAGAAATCATTAAGAAGCTCATAACTATTTGCATAGTATATTGAATGAATGCCATCATATCTCCTACTTGCATTATTCCACTATCAACATTATGTCCTCCTACCCAAACAATAAGAAGAGTAATTGAATTCATTATAAACATTAGAAGTGGCATCATCATGCTCATTGATCTGTTTACAAAAATACTTGCTTTCATTAAATTTTTGTTAGCACCGTCAAATCTTTTTTCTTCTTTCTTTTCAGTATTAAAAGCTCTTATTACTGGAAGACCAGTTAAAATTTCACGTGATACCAAATTTAGCTTATCAACTAAATCTTGTAATTTTTTAAATTTAGGCATTGTAAGTAAAAATAATGTTCCAACAATTCCAATAATACACAAAATTGCAAGTCCAATTATCCATGCCATTGATGTATCACTATTTGTAAGTACTCTAATAAATCCTCCAATACCTATTATTGGAGCATAAACTACTACCCTAAATAACATTGTAATTAACATTTGAATTTGTTGAATATCATTTGTACTACGAGTAATTAAAGATGCTGTAGAGAATTCGTTAAATTCTTTTGTTGAAAAACTAAGAACTTTCTTGAATACCTTATCTCTTAGAGTATTTCCAAGTTTAGCAGCAACTCTTGCAGAAAATAACATAATTGTAATTGCTGAAGCCATACTTATAAACGCAATTCCAAGCATTTGAAGTCCTGCAAATACAATGTATTTATTTTGTATTTTATCGATATCCATGTTTAATTTTTTATATTCTTCTTTTACAGATGATATAGCTGCTTGATCAACTATTGTTCCTTGCATGTTATCTATTTGCTCATTTATATTACTAGTAATTTTTTCTAAATTTTCCTCAGGCATAGTTTTTAATATGTCCATTAATTCCATATCTTTCATAGCTTCTTTTTGAGGTTCTGGTACATTTACAAATAAACTTTCTTTTATTTTTTCTTGCATTTGATCATTTTGCATTAGGTACACTTGAACTAATGGTTTCTTTAACATTTCTTCTAAATTATATTTTTGATCCTTATTTAATTTATTTAGAACATAAACTTCTTCATTTTCTAATGCAGGATACTCTTTCAAATAATTGTTATATTCATCATTACTTACAGTATCTTTTGAAACTAGTTTGTAACAATCCAATATTTTACTATCATCATTTGTAAACATTAAAAGATTATCCATTCCATCTTTAGATATTGCCTCAGGTATAGCTGTATCAATTCCACCTTGTTGAATTCCAATATTTACAATTTTTGATGTATAATCTGGAAGTGCAAGGTCAGCAGCCGCTTGAACACATAAAAGTGCAACAATAACTATAACTGAAATCCATGTCTTTTTTAAATATTTTAGTACTTTTAACATTTTTTACTTTCTCCTTTCATATAATTTATATATTCTTTTGTTTGATTTATAAGCCTAATAATTTCCAAAGCATCTTTTTCACCAATATAATCAATGTATACTTTAAGTGAACTTCTCCATCTATCATTTACATTTTCTGTAAACTTCTCGCCTTTTTCTGATAAATAAATATAAATATTTCTTCTATCTTTTTTATCTATTTTTCTCTCAATAAGACCCTTTTCCTCAAGAGACGTGATAATAGGAGTCACCGTGGATGGTGCAAGTTTTATTTTATTGCGAACCTTACTTAATAAAATTCCGTTATCATTTCCAATGTTTTTTATAATAAATAAAACCATTTTCTCATTTCCTGAAAGATTATCATCAATACAAATACTATGAGATTTTACCTTTTTTAATTCCAACATTGATTCTATTAATTCATATACTAAATCATCATTTTTCACATTAGCACCTCAATATTTTGTATACCGAAATATTTTAACATAGAATTTTTTAAATGTAAAGTGCAATTATGTGAAATTTCAGTGAAAATAGCAATTATTAAATTAATAAATAAAACATTATAGCAAAAAAATAGTGAAATAGAAATATTATTTTCTAATTCACTATTCTTTATATCATTAGTTATCAAACTTGCATTTTTCTAAAAGAAATTTTATATCATCATTTCTAGAAAAAGCTGAGATACAATTTATTGCCTCATCCTTTGCAAAAAGTTCAACTCTTTTATCTGATAGAAGAACTTTAACAAGATTTAAATTGTTACTTTGAGCAACTATTGTTATTAAACAATTCATTTTAGCTGCCGATAGAGTTACTCTTCCATCTGATAAAATGTATTTTATGACGTCCAGATCTATACAAGAATTATATCTTGCAGAATATAATATAGAATCACATATTGATGACTTTACTCTTCCATCTTGCAATAATAATTTTACAACTTCTAAATGACCGTTTTCTGAAGCTATCCTAATTGCATCATTATCATATATCGATGGATCCACCCTTTTATCCGACAATAACAATTTTACTACTTCTGCATGACCATTTTTTGAAGCTTTCCTTATTGCGTAATTATTATCTGCCGATGGATCTACTCTCCTATCAGCTAATAACAATTTTACTACTTCAGCATGACCATTTTTTGAAGCCTTCCTTATTGCATAATTATCCTCTACTGATGGATCTACTCTCCTATCAGCTAATAACAATTTTACTACTTCTGCATGGCCATTTTTCGAAGCTTCCATTATTGCAGAATTATCACCACCTGCTGATGGATCTACCCTTTTGTCAGATAATAAAAGCTTTACAACTTCTGTATGACCATTCCCTGAAGCATCAATTATGGCATAATTACAATATTTAGATGGATTTACCCTTCTATTTGATAATAATAGTCTTACAACTTCTACATGACCGCGTGCTGATGCACACCTTATTGCATAATTATCCTCTGCTGAAGGATCTACTCTCTTATCAGTTAATAATAACTTTACAAGTTCTGCATGACCATTTTCTGAAGCCCACTTTATTGCACAATTATCCACTGAAGAAGGATCTACTCTGACATCTTTCAATAATAATTTTACAACTTCTGCATGGCCATTTGCTGAAGCCCATCTTATTGCATAATTATCACCTGCAGATGGATCTACCCTTTCGTCTGTTAAAAGGCTCTGCACAATTTCTACATAACCATTTGATGATGCCATTCTTATTAGATAATTATTATCTGCTGATGGATCTATTCTCCCAGTCTTGAATAGTAATTTTACAATTTCTTCATAGTCATTTTTTAATGCCTTTTTTATTGCAAAATTATCTTCTGCCAAAGGGTCAACTCTATCATCCGCTAATAACAACTTTACAACTTCTGTATGACCGTTTGTTGCCGCCCTCTTTATTGCATAATTATCAGTTGAAGAAGGATCCACTCTTCCATCTTTCAGCAATAACTTTACAACTTCAACATGACCATTTGCTGAAGCCCATCTTATTGCATAATTATCACCTGCAGATGGATCTACCCTTTCGTCTGTTAAAAGGCTCTTCACAATTTCTACATAACCATTTGCTGAAGCATATCTTATTGCATAATTATCCACTGAAGAAGGATCTACTCTGACATCTTTCAATAATAATTTTACAACTTCTGCATTACCTTTTTCTGAAGCGAATGCTATTGCCTCATTATCATTTGCTGATGGATTAAAATTGCTGTTATTTAAAATTAATTTAATTGAGTCAAGATAGTTATTATTACAAAAAAACTTAAAAACTATATTACCATGCCGCTTTAAATCAATAAGATTTTCATCAACAAACATTTTAATAGTTTCTTCTACATTTTCTTTAAAATTTGTAGAGATATAATTTAAAAGCTGTTTTATACCATCGTCATTTTCTAAAAATATCTCTGATAAATAAATTGATGTTAATTTGTTATTTTCTTTCATAATTGTAAATCTCCTTTTTAATTAATATTTAGGCTAGCTAATAATTTATATTCGTTAATTAACTCCTAACTCAATATATTTTTATGTCTTGTATTTTATCATGGATATATATCAATGTCAAATTATTTTTGATATTTTACATAAATCTATCCTATAATATATCCTTACTTATTTGTTAAAATAATAAAATAGTGAAAAAGAAATATTACTTTCTAATTCACTATTTTAGATATTAGTTACTCTCCGACTTACGATACTTCGAGATAATTTTTTTTACCTCTCTATGAGGACAGTATAAAATCAGTTCTATTGCTTTATCAACATCCACCCTTTCGTCTGATAATAACAAATTTACAACTTCTGCATGACCATATTTTGCTGCTTCCCTTATTGCATCATTATAGTCTGCTGATGGATTTACTCTTTTATCTTGCAATAATAATTTTACAACTTCCGCATGGCCAAATCTTGAAGAACATCTTATCGCAGAATTATCCTCTGCAGATGGATCTACCCTACCATCTTCTAACAACAATTTTACAACTTCCGTATAGCCAAATCTTGAAGAACATATTATCGCAGAATTATAAACTGCAGATGGATCTACCCTTTTATCTGATAACAATAATTTTACAACTTCCGTATAGCCAAATCTTGAAGAACATATTATCGCAGAATTATAAACTGCAGATGGATCTACCCTTTTATCTGATAACAATAATTTTACAACTTCTGCATGGCCTTCTTTTGACGCTACTCTTATTGCATAATTATCTTCTGCTGAAGGGTCTACTCTTTTATCTTTCAATAATAATTTTACAATCTCTACATAACCCCAGTAAGATGCCTCTTTTATTGCATAATTATTATCTGCTGAGGGGTCTACCCTTTCATCTTTTAATAGCAAATTTACAACTTCTACATGACCGCGTGCTGATGCACACCTTATTGCATAATTATCCTCTGCTGAAGGATCTACTCTCTTATCAGTTAATAATAACTTTACAAGTTCTGCATGACCATTTTCTGAAGCCCACTTTATTGCACAATTATCCACTGAAGAAGGATCTACTCTGACATCTTTCAATAATAATTTTACAACTTCTGCAAGGCCATTTGCTGAAGCCCATCTTATTGCATAATTATCCTCTGCTGAGGGGTCTACTCTCTTATCCTGCAATAATAATTTTAGAATTTCTACATTACCTTTTTCTAACGCTTTTCCTATTACATATGCTGATGGGGCTACACTTTTATCTTGCAATAATAATTTTACAACTTCTGTTTTGTCTTTTTGTATAGCTTTCATCATTGTATAATCGCTACATCCTCCTCTTAAAAGAAGTAGTTTAAATAGAATTTTTGATATAAACTTATTGTTGCCTTTCATAATTGTAAATCTCCTTTTTATTTATTGTTTATACAATTTATGTCTTTTATATTCGTTAATTAACTCCTAACTCAATATATTTTTATGTCTTGTATTTTATCATGGATATATACTAATGTCAATTATTAAATCAGAAAAAAATACAAGATTATTGAATATGTTATGTATCTTTATATTCAAAATCTTGTACCTTTTTATTTTAATAATTTATTAATTTCCTTTTTAAATTCATTTATATCCTTAAACTGTCTATATACTGATGCGAATCTAACGTATGCAATTTCATCTAAAGCTTTAAGTTTTTCGATAACCATGTCCCCAATTTTTGTTGAATCTATTTCTTTTATAATCATATTGTTAAGTTCAGCTTCAATTTCATCTGCAGCTTTCTCAATTGTTTGTGTTGAGACTGGTCTTTTTTCACATGATCTAAGCATACCACTGATAATTTTTGCTCTATCAAACTGTTGTCTTACACCATTTTTCTTTATAACCATAATAGGCGTATACTCAATTCTTTCATAAGTTGTAAATCTATTTTTACATTCTAGGCATTCACGCCTTCTTCTTATTGAGTTTGACTCTTCAACCATTCTTGAGTCTACTACCTTACTTTCCTCACAACCACATTTTAGACAATGCATAAAGTTTCTTCCTTTCTAAAATTCATGGAGTATTATTCTATTTTCCTTTAAGCTACTTTTTACATCTATTGCCCTTTGATTAGTACTCCCTCTAAATTTTGCACTACTACTTTTTAAGTCTTTCATAAATTTTCCATCAATTAAAACGTCAGTTAATTTCAATAATTCTAGATATCCGTTATCATCATTTGCATTACTAATTAAATACTCATATTTAAAACCTGTATATGTCATCACGCTATATCTTTTAAGATCAATAAGTGACAATAACTTTGCTAACTTTTTAGCTTGCATAAATGGTTCTCCACCACTTAATGTAATTCCTTTTAAAAGTGGATTTTTTGTTATATCTTCTGCAAGAGTTGTAATACTTTCTAATTTTCCACCATTCATATCATGTGTTCCTGGATTATGGCATCCTTCACAATGATGAGGACAACCCTGGGTAAAGATTACATATCTAAACCCCGGGCCGTCAACTGTAGATTCCTTTATAACTCCAGCAATTCTTATCTTATCATCATCTACTACGCTCATGTTTACTTACTCCTAACAACAAACACTATGTTTTACTCTATCGTGTTCTTCTGCTCTTTTTGCATTGTTAAATCTTTCAACTGTTCCAACTAGATATCCTGTTATTCTTCTTATCCTTTCAAAAGGAACACTTTCAAAAGTATAATCCATATCTACATAATCCCCATCAATTTTTAAATTTAATGTATCAATTTTTTTTGTAGGAAATTTTTCATTTAAATAATCCACATAAGAATCAATTTCCTTTTGTTCCATTTTTCCACCAATAACATTTATTTTCATATCAATTACCTCTCCTTCTATCTAACTAAAACATTTTTATTAAAAACTTTCTAAAGATGCACACTCACCATGGGTCACAAATCTTTTTAATCTTTCAGAACATTTAATATCACTTTCATGTTCTTTTCTTCCACAATGTGGACATTCATCTTTTATAATTCCTGTATATCCACAAATTGGATCTCTATCTACTGGATGGTTTATAGCTCCATAACCAATTCCATTTTCTTTCATACATCTTACAACCGCCTCAAAAGCTTCTAAATTTTGTGTAGGATCACCGTCAAGTTCAATGTAGCTTATATGTCCACCATTTGTTAAATTATGATATGGTGCTTCAATCTCTATTTTCTTAAATGCAGGTATTTTGTAATATACAGGCACATGGAAAGAGTTTGTATAATAATCTCTATCTGTAACGCCTTCTATTACTCCATATTTTTCTCTATCCATTCTTACAAATCTACCAGATAAACCTTCTGCAGGTGTTGCAATAAGTGAGAAATTAAGTCCTCTTTTCTCAGATTCTTTGTCCATTCTTTCTCTCATATGAGATACAATAGAAAGACCTAGTTCTTGTGCTTCTGCAGATTCACCATGATGTTTTCCAATTAAAGCTTTTAATGTTTCTGCAAGTCCAATAAATCCTGCTGTAAGTGTACCATGTTTTAATACTTCTCTTACTTCATCTTCTGGATTTAATTTTTCAGAATCAAGCCATACACCTTGTTGCATTAAGAATGGGTAATTCTTTGCTCTTTTTTTAGATTGAATTTCAAGTCTATCTAGTAATTGTTCAACAACTAAATCAAGTTTTTCATCTAACATATCAAAGAATTTATCAACATCTCCATTAGCTTTTATTGCAAGTCTTGGAAGATTTATTGATGTAAAGCTTAAATTTCCTCTACCACATGTAATCTCACGAGTTTTGTCATAAACATTTGCCATAACTCTAGTTCTACATCCCATATATGATACTTCAGAATTATAATCTCCTTTTTTATAATATTGAAGATTAAATGGAGCGTCCATAAATGAAAAGTTAGGAAATAATCTTTTTGCAGAAACTTTACAAGCAAGTTTAAACAAATCATAGTTTGGATCTCCTTCGTTATAATTTATTCCCTCTTTAACTTTTAAAATTTGAACTGGGAATATTGGAGTCTCACCACGACCAAGTCCTGCATCAGTTGCTAAAAGTACATTTTTAATAGCAAGTCTTCCTTCAGGTGTAGTATCAAGTCCATAATTAATTGAAGAGAATGGAACCTGAGCTCCAGCACGAGAATGCATTGTATTTAAATTATGTATAAATCCTTCCATTGCTTGGTATGTTTCTCTATCTATTTCAATATCTGCATATTTTTTTGCAAAGTTTTGGATTTTTTTAGCTCTTGTATCTCCAAATCTTCTTCTTAATTCTACTCTTTCATATTCCATATATCCACTTGTATTTTCAAGAGTAGGAACAACACCTTTTTCATTTTTTATCTTTTCCATTATTTCTTTTGCTATTTCTTCAGAGCTTTCTAGACTAGAAAGAAGTTCGATAGTTCTTTTTAAAGATGGAATAATTTTATTTTCACTCTTTATTTTTAATATTATATCATTTGCAACTTCTTTTGAGTATTTTACATCTTTTAACATATTTAAAGCAGATTCAAGAGCTGGAACTAAATCTTCTTCTTCATTTATTTTAGCTATTACCATATTTTTAACTTCATCTGCATTTTCAACATCTGTTAAAAGTTCAATTGCTTTTTGTAAGTTCTTAGCATATAACTTTTGGTATGATTTTCTAATTCCTTGTGCCATAGCATATTCAAAGTTTGGTATACTTTGACCACCATGTTGATCATTTTGATTTGACTGAATTGCGATTGCTGCAAGTGCTGCATAACTTCCAATACTTTGTGGTTCTCTTAAATGACCTTCACCTGTACTAAATCCATCATGAAATAGTTTTATTAAATCTATTTGACAACATGTTGTAGTAAGTGTTAAGAAATCTAAATCATGTATGTGAATATCACCATTTATATGAGCTTGTGCATGATCTTTTTTTAGCACAAACATTTGATAGAATTTTTTTGCGCCTTCTGAACCATATTTTAACATTGTTCCCATTGCTGTATCAGCATTTATATTTGCATTTTCTCTTTTTACATCACTATCTTTAGCATCTTGAAATGTTAACTGTTCATATGTTTTCATAATATCAGAATTCATTTCTCTTTGTTTTGTTCTTTCAGATCTATACAAAATGTATGCTTTAGCAGTCGCTGCATGACCTTCTTCTATTAAAACATGTTCTACAGCATCTTGAATTTTTTCAACTGTAGGGCATTCCTCGTTTTGTGTTTTTTCAACATACTTACATACCTTAGTTGCAAGTTCCTCTGCTTCTTCGTAATCTTTTCCACCAACAGCTACTGCTGCTTTGTAAATAGCCTTAGCTATTTTTTCAACATTAAAAGGAACTTTTCTTCCATCTCTTTTAATAATCATTGTAATCATATATACACCATCCCTTGTATCTTTCATCAGCAACATATACAATATATTGTGATTTTCTGACTATGATTATAGCACTAAGAAAAATGTCTGTCAACGATTTTTTGAAAATAAAAATAAAAAATTTAAGCCATTTTTTTCCAATTTTTATGACATTTTTTTACAAATATTTATATACTTAAACAAGAGATATTTTTATTCTACATAACGATTTTACATTAATGAAATATTAAAGGAAAAAAATATACATTATATTGTATACATAATTTTTATAAATACAATATAATGTATTAATTAGATAAAATATATATAATTTCATACGCAATAAATAACAAAAAGCACAAAGAATGTATTACTACATCAAATATAACTATTCCTTTTATTTTATTTGAAGTTCTTAGATAAATAAACAAAAAAATTCTAAATATAATTTCAAAAATAACAAACATAATCATATATCCAAACGGACAGTTATAATACGATAAATTAAAAAGGTTATCTTTAATACCTGATATAAACCTTGTACCACCACATAACGGGCATGGCCTTCCTGTTACATTTTGATATACACATGTTGTAAGTATTGGTGAGATACAATACATAATCCTAGCAAATAAAGGGAAAAAAACTATATATATTGAAAGACAAAGCATAGTCACACTCAAAAATATATAGTTTTTCTTTTTAAAATTAAATTGTATCATTTGATGTTATACCATTTTGTTCATTATCAATTTCTTGGTGTATCTCATCATTGAAATTTTTAAACTCCCTTTGTAAATCATCTGAATTTAAAGCCATTCCAAATACAAAGAACCAAAATACCATTATAAGAATTGCAATTGAAGATAAAATCACACCAGCAATAGATGTTCCTTTATTTTGATTTTGTTTGTTTTTTATTACTAAATCAATAATTCCTAATATAAGGCCAACAAGTGCAGGTAAAAAAGCTATTATTCCACAAAACGGAACAAATGCAATTATTATAGATACAATTCCAAGTACTAATGCGGCAATTCCCATAAAAATTCCTCCTTAAACTATTATATACTAAATTATATTTACAATCAATAAAATAATTATGCGTTCTGTGTTAAAACTGGTATAATTTGTTTTTTACGTGATACTATTCCTGGTAAAAAAGCTGTATTTTCTTCAAGTGTTACATTATATGACTTTTCAACAAGTTTAGCCTCTTTACCTAAAGCAATTACTTGAGAATTACTATTTATTATATCAGTAATTGCAAGGAAAAATAAATCTAATCCTTTTTCTTCTATCTTTTTATTTATTGATATCTCAAGTTCTTCTTTTCTTTTTAACATATCAGGAATACTTGCTGTATTTACTTGCGCAATAATTGTTTTATAATTTCCAATTGTAACTTCTTTTGCATCAAGACCTATTAGTTCGTCAGCACTAAGGTCTGATACGTCAGTCCCTGCTTTTAACATATCAAGTCCATATTCTTGAATATTAATATTTGCAATTTTATTTAACTCTTCTGCCACTTTTATATCTTCTTTTGTACATGTTGGTGATTTAAATAAAAGTGTATCAGAAATTATTGCAGAAAGCATAAGAATTGCAATATTTTTTTCTATTTCTACGTTATTTTCCTTATACATTTTGTATAGTACTGTCGCAGTACATCCAACTGGTTCAGCTCTATAATATAATGGTTCAGCTGTTTTTAAGCCACATATTCTATGATGGTCAACAACTTTTTTTATTTTTGCATTTTCAATTCCATCTACACTTTGTGCAAATTCATTATGATCAACAAGTATAACGGCTTGTCCTTCATCTACTTTTTGTATAAATTCTGGTTCATCTATTTTTAAATAATCAAATACATACTTTGTTTCTTTATTTAATTTTCCAAGAACACATGCTTTTGCATCTATTCCTAATTTATTTTCTAAATTTGCCATTACAACTGCAGATGTCACTGTATCTGTATCAGGACTTTTATGTCCAAAAACTAAAACTTTATTCATTTAACTTCCCCCTTATATTTACTATTTAGTTAAACTAAATAGTATTAAACTTACAAATAAAAATAAATTAAATACTATAGATATTATAGAAATTATTATTGCAAATATATATTTGTCTCTCTTTGCCTTATATTTCTTTTTATTACTAAGACTAAGTAATAAAGTTATAAGGGATATTATAACCCCACCAAAGGAAATAGCTATCAAAATACTATTTTCAAGAGATTTCATAATATTGCAAAACACAACTACAAACCCTAAAAAAAGCGAAAAAATTGCTATATTACTTTCTTTTACCATTTACTTTTTCTCCTTACGTTTACCAAATTTTTTCTTCTTGCCTTGTTAATATCCTATTTATATTTGCTCTATGTTTAAACATTATTATTGAACATGCAATTATAACAGGAATAACACACTCTTTTACAGAAAAAATTGTTATTACAACATATACAATTGTTCCAATTAATGTACCCATTGCAACAGTTCTTGTAATTAGTATAACAATTACTCCAACTATCATACATATAAGTGCGGTTTTTGCATCTAATATAAAAGCTGTTGTCATTCCAACAATAACACCCTTACCACCTCTAAATTTATAATATATTGGATAACAGTGTCCTATTACAGCAGCAAGTATAAATACAGATTTTAACATAACTGAAATATCTTGTTTAAATATTTTCCCTATAACATATACAATAGCAAGAGATATAAACACTTTCAAAATATCACATATTATTACTACTGTTCCAAGAGGTTTTCCAAGAACTCTCATAGCATTTGCAGTTCCTGCATTTCCACTACCAAGTTTTCTAATATCTTCTCCTGTTTTTAATTTACAGATTTCAATTGCAGGATTAACACTACAAATTAAATATGTAATAATGAAAGCTACTACCATATATACAGTCATAAAGTATCCCCCCAATGTTACCTCATAGTTTTATTTTTTACCTTTTTCTCTTATTATCATATGTATTGGTGTTCCTTTAAATTCAAAGTATTTTCTTATTTGATTTTCTAAGTATCTAACATAAGAAAAATGCATTAAAGGCTTTGAATTTACAAATATAACAAAAGTAGGTGGCCTTATTGATACTTGAGTTGCATAGTACACTTTAAGTCTTCTACCTTTATCAGAAGGTGGTTGAGTAATTGCAATAGCTTCAGCAATTACATCATTTAAAAGACCTGTAGGTACCCTTAAGCTATTATTTTTATCTACTTCATTTATCATTTCAAATATATTATTTACTCTTTTTCCAGTAAGAACTGACATAAAGATTATAGGCGCATACTTAAGATATGCAAGTTTTGAATATACTTGTTTTTTGTAACTATCAAAAGTATAATTATCTTTTTCAATAAGATCCCATTTATTTATGACAATAATTACACCTTTACCAGCTTCATGAGCAAGTCCTGCTATTTTTTCATCTTGTTCAGTTACTCCCTCTTTTGCATCTATTAATATCATACATACATTCGCTCTATCTATTGCATTTTTTGCTTTTACAACTGAGTACTCTTCTATATCTTCATATATTTTATTCTTTCTTCTAATTCCTGCAGTATCTATAAAAGTATACTTACCATATTTATTATTAAGTTCAGTATCTATTGCATCTCTTGTTGTACCAGCTATATTTGATACAATTAATCTTTCTTCTCCAAGAATTTTGTTTATTAAAGATGATTTACCAACATTAGGTTTCCCTATAATTGCAACCTTTATTCTATCATCTTCTTCGCTATCTTCAGAAATATCTCCTAAATTATCATATATTTCATCCAACATTTCGCCAATTCCAAGTTTCTTTCCTGCAGAAATTCCAAGAGGATCACCTAAACCTAAATCATAAAACTCATATATGTCGGCTGGTACTTCTCCTACCCTATCACATTTATTACAAACAAGTATAACAGGCTTTTTAGTATGTCTTAACATAAGTGCTATTTCCTTATCAGAAGGTGTAACTCCTGCTTTTACATCCGTAATAAACACAATAACGTCAGCTATATCCATAGCAAGTTCAGCTTGTCTTCTCATTTGCTTTAATATTATATCTTCAGATTCTGGTTCAATTCCACCAGTATCAATTATTCTAAATTTTGTATTTCTCCACTCACAGTCAGCATATATTCTATCTCTTGTAACTCCTGGTGTATCTTTTATAATAGCTATTTTTTCACCTGCAAGCACATTAAAAAGAGTAGATTTACCAACATTTGGGCGACCAACTATCGCAACTGTTTTCTTAGCCATAAGCCCTCCTTTTTTTCATCAATATATATATTTTAACATTTTTATGTCAAAATGTCAAAAAATTATAATTTCTTTTTTCTATAATTAGAATAAAAATTAAGTATTAAAGCTATAACAATAAATATCAAACTAAATATTCTTAAAATTGTAACATTATCATTATATAAACATGATGAAATACCAAATACAATTGCTAATAAAGCTAGAACTATAACAATTATTTCTAATATTTTTTGTTTTAACATTATATCACCTACACTAATTTTACTACTAAATTTTAAATAAAGCAATAAAAATAACCCCACTTAGCAAAATGTTAAATGAGATTATTTTAAATATTATTTTTAAATACAAATATATTTAAAGTGTTATTACGCCGTCTGTGCATGTTATTGTTTTTAAGGTTGAGTCACACCAATCAACTTCACCACTTACTATACTTTTGTCTATTTTATTCCATTGCTCTTTTGTTCCCTTATACGTTATATTAGTTAAACTACTGCAACCTCTAAAAGCCCCTTGTTCTATACTTGTTACACTTTCTGGTATTGTTATACTTGCCAAACTGCTACAATTATCAAAAGTATCGTTTTCTATCCTAGTTACACTATTTGGTATTGTTATATTTGCTAAACTGCTACAATCTCTAAAAACATACATTCCTATATTTGTTACACTGTTTGGTATTGTTATACTTGTTAAACTGCTACAGCCATCAAAAGTATGCGATCCAATACTTGTTATACTATCTGGAAGTGATATATTGGTTAGGCTTTTGCAACCAATAAAGCAATTCTGCTTAATATACATTAATCCATTTGGTAATATAATACTCTTTAAATTAGTACAGTTAGAAAATGTTCCTCTTCCAGCTGAGCCATCTCCTAGATCAATAATTCCATTTTTTACAATTGCTTTCTGCAAAGTATCTTTTCTATCAGACATTGGAGAACTTATAGTCCACGGTGCAAATCCCTGTATAATTCCATCACTTTCTTCACCATTTTTTGTAATGACTACTTCTGTATAATCGTTATTAAATTTTGCAACAACATATTCTGGTTTAGTCTTACCTATTGCATATAAATATTCACTACTTTCAATCTCTTCAGATGTATAATTGGTTTCTTCTGGTTCAACACTATTTAAATTTAGATCTTCAATCCATAATTTTTCATTTTCAGTAACCTTATCAGTAGCTACTAAATTATCATCTACTATAGCAAATTTATTTATATACTTATTTTTAAAACTTGGAATATAATTCTTTACAGCTTCTCCTTTTGCATTTATCTTTGTGTCCCTTTGACCTTGCTTATCTGTATATTCTTTTGCTACTGTAAGTGCTAAATCATCTTGGAATGATTTCACATCCTCTTTAAAAGTTGCTTCTTTTGCACTCTCTACTGGATTATTTTTGTTTATTGTAATTATTACAACTGCTGCTAGTATTATTACAACTATGATTGTTATTATTAATACTATAAGCGATATACCTTTTTTCCCTTTCATATATTCTATCCTCTTTCCTTTGTATTTTAGTATACATTATTAACTATAACGTAATGACACCATCTGTGCATGTTATTGTTTTAATATCACGAATGGAATTCCAATTTGAATTCTTATTTATACTATTCCATTGAGCTTGTGTACCATTATATGTTATATTTGTTAAATTGATACACCAAGAAAAAGCATACTCTCCTATTCTTGTTACTCCTTCTGGTATTGTTATACTTGTTAAACCGCTACAACTCCAAAAAGCAGATTGTCCTATACTTGTTACACTGTTTGGTATTTCATAACTTGTATTTATTTTTCCATTTGGATATGTTATTATTTCTGTCTTATCTTTATTAAATAGTATCCCACTTACTGAACTATAATTCTTGTTATTCTCTAAAACGTCTATACTTGTTAAACTTCTACAGCCATAAAAAGCACCATTTCCTATACTTGTTACACTATCTGGTATTGTTATACTTGTTAAACTACTACATCCAAAAAAAGCTTCATATCCTATACTTGTTACACCATCCGATATTGTTATACTTGTTAAACCGCCACAATTCCAAAAAGCATCTTTTCCTATACTTGCTACACTACTTGGTATTGTTATACTTGTTAAACTGCTACAATTCCAAAAAGCACTCTCTCCTATTTTAGTTATTTTTTTTGACATAACTACATTCTCTAAATTACGCCATTCATAAAAAGCATAACTTCCAATTTCAGTAACAGTATCTGGAATTTCAATTGTTATCATTTGTTTTATCAAGTTTCTATAATCTTCAGTTAAAGAAGAACTATAAAAGTCGGACCTAATTACCTTACACTTTGAAGGTATTCTTATTTTCGTGACTCTGGATAACTTTTCTTCATTAAGTCCAATTATAGTTGTTCCATCGTTGTCCCATAAAAAGTAATCTTCTGGAGTGGCATCGTTATCCCATTCTACTGGATCAAAAGGAATATTACTTGATACAGAAATGTTCAAATCTTCTAACCATTTCTTTTCGTTATTTGTTACTTCCTTTGGAAAATATACTATTTTGTCATCTTCTATCCCTAATTTCTTATCATATTTTTCTTTATAACTTGAAATATAATTTTTCATTTCATCATATGTTGCTGGAATATTTTTAGTACTAATCTTACTATCTCTCATTCCTTGCAATTTTGTATATTCGTTTGATATATACATATTAAGTTCATCTTGAAAACTTCTTACATCTTCTTTAAATGTCGCCTCTTTTGCACTCTCTACCGGATTATTCTTATTTATTGTAATTATTACTACTGCTGCTAGTATTATTACAACTATGATTGTTATTATTAATACTATCAGCGATATACCTTTTTTACTTTTCATATATTCCACCATCTTTCCTTTGTATTTTAATATACATTATTATCTATAACGTAATTACACCATCTGTACATGTTATTGTTTTTGCTGGCATCAAATAGTTCCAACTTTCCCCCTTATTAATTTTATTCCATTGTTCCTTTGTACCATTGTACGTTATATTTGTTAAATTATCACAGCATTGAAAAACCCAATTTCCAATACTTGTTACACTAACCGGTATAGCTATACTACTTAGACTACAAGAAGTAAAAGCCCCATTGCCTATTTCTTTTAAATTTTTACCTAGTACAATATTTTCTAATTTTTCGCAATCTCGAAAGCTATTTTCTCCTATTTTAGTAATACTGTCTGGCAATTCTATACTTACTAAATTTTTAAAATTATGGAATGCAGCATATCCAAGTTCAGTTACTGTGCTAGGTATTTCTACACTTTCTATTCCAGCTACAAAATTTCTATAATCTTCTGCACCATTAAATGCATAATCAGACCTTATAACTTTACACTTAGATGGTATTTTTATTTTTGTAACTCCAGATAACTTTTCCTCATCAAGTCCAGTTATAGTTGTTCCATCTTCATCCCATAAAAAGCAGTTAACGTCTGTTTCTGCTCCATCTGATGCTTTACCTGAAGTTGTGATATTTACATCATTTGCCCACATTTTTTCTTTTTCACTTAAACTATCTGTTCCTACAAGTTGGTCATCTTGTATTATAAATTTACCTTTGTACTTTTCTGTAAAGCTTGGTATACAATTTTTTATTTCATCATAATTTGATGTTGATATCTTTGTATCTCTTTGGCCCTGCTTATCTGTATATTTTTTGGCAATAGTAAGTGCTAAATCATCTTGGAATGATTTCACATCTTCTTTAAATGTCGCCTCTTTTGCACTCTCTACCGGATTATTTTTCGTTATTGTGAGTATTACTACTGCTGCTAGTATTATTACAACTATAATTGTTATTATTAATACTATAAGCGATATACCTTTTTTTCTTTTCATATATTCTATCCTCTTTCCTTTGTATTTTTAGTATACATTATTAACTATAACGTAATTACTCCATCTGTACATGTTACTGTTTTTATTGCACTACCATAATCCCAATCCCATGAATCTTTGTTTATACTATTCCATTGCTCCTTTGTTCCATTATATGTTATATTGGTTAAATTACCACATTGCTGAAAAGCAAAATTTCCTATACTTGTTACACTATTTGGTATTGTTATACCTTTTAAACTTCTACAATAATTAAAAGCAAAATTTCCTATACTTGTTACACCGTTTGGTATTGTTATGCTTGTTAAACTATCACACCATTCAAAGGCATGTTCACCTATGTTTGTTACACTATTAGGTATATTTATATTTAATTTCTTTACTTTTCCAAAATTATGAAAAGCATAACTTCCGATTTCTATAACGGTATCTGGAATTTCTACTTTTTCTATTCCAGCTATAAAATCTCTATAACTTTCAGTTCCACCCCTTGCATAATCAGATCTAATTACCTTACACTTTGATGGTATTCTTATCTTCGTGACTCCGGATAACTTTTCTTCATTAAGGCCTATTATAGTTGTTCCATCGTTATCCCATAAAAAGTAATCTTCGTGAGTGGCATCGTTATCCCATTCTACTGGATCAAAAGGAATATTACTTGATACAGAAATGTTCAAATCTTCTAACCATTTCTTTTCGTTATTTGTTACTTCCTTTGGAAAATATACTATTTTGTCATCTTCTATCCCTAATTTCTTATCATATTTTTCTTTATAACTTGAAATATAATTTTTCATTTCATCATATGTTGCTGGAATATTTTTAGTACTAATCTTACTATCTCTCATTCCTTGCAATTTTGTATATTCGTTTGATATATACATATTAAGTTCATCTTGAAAACTCCTTACATCCTCTTTAAAAGTTGCTTCTTTTGCACTCTCTACTGGATTATTTTTGTTTATTGTAATTATTACCGCTGCTGCTAGTATTATTACAACTATAATTGTTATTATTAATACTATAAGCGATATACCTTTTTTACTTTTCATATATTACCCCTTTCTTCTTTTATATTTAATGTATAATAGATATACCTAAATCTTCAACCCATGATTTTTCTGTTGCAGTAAGTTTATCTGTTCCTACTAATTTACTATCTACTATTGCAAACTTATTTACATATGCATCACTAAAGCTTAATATATACTTCTTTACATCTTTTCCTGTTGCATTTATTTTTGCATTACTTTCACCTTGATCATCAGTATGATTTCTTGAAACTTTATCAGCTAATTCATCTTGAAATCCCCTTACATCTTCTTTAAACATTGCCTTTTTGGCACTATTTAATACATTGTCTTGCTTTACTGTAAGTACTCCTGCTGAAACAATAACTATAACAGTAGGTATAAGAATTAAAGCTGATATCAATACTACTAGTAGTATTACCTTTTTCTTTTTCATATATTACCTCATCCCTTTTTTAAATTTTTAACATATACATTATATATTAAATTTAAATAATTTACAATAAAATTACACTTATTTTAAATATCATTTATGTTACAAAAAAGTTGCATTTGTGTTACAACTGTAAAATGCTGTTTTTTAGATTATTAAAATATGCTTTGTTATATAAATATTTTTCATCGTTTGGTCTTATTTTACCTAGTAATTCGTTATATTTCATTGCCTTTTTATAATTTCCTATTTTATCATAACACAAACATAATCCAAGATAAGGTATATAATCATAACATTCCAAATTTTCAAATCTACCACTATTTATATCTTGTTTTAAATTAATAGCCATATTATACCAATATATTGCTATATCGTATTTTTCCTTTTGTATGAAATAATTTGCTACTTCACAGCAAATATTGGCTCTAGGTGCGTCATATTCTAGACTTTTTAATAGAAATCTAATTTGATTTTTATAATCATTTATGTTATAAAAACAACGGCTAATTTCAATACATGCATCTATTTTATTTTCAATCCATGCTTCATCCATATTTAAAAAATCCCTATATTCTTTAATAGAGTCTTCATACATTCCATGATAATATAATTCTCTAGCATAATAATATTGCTGTCTTGCATCAAGCTTAATTCCATTATTTATCATTTTTTTAAATATATTTAAATTTCTTTTACTATACTCTTTCTTTACACTTTTATGTGATATTGCAATATTTGAGTATAATATATTTCCTGTAGGAACAATAACTTCATGAACAGGACTTACCCATTTGTATTTATTGTTATTTTTAACTAATCTTTCTCTATTATATGAAAAAGTAGGATTTCCATTTTTATCATAGGCTGTGTTATATTTCATCATTACAATATCTATATTCTTATCTAAAGTCTTCTTTAGTGAAATAAACATTTCTCTATCTTTTTTTAATATAACATCATCTGCATCAAGCCATAATATATATTCTTTTGTTGCCTTTGAAAAAGAAAAATTTCTTGCTTTTGAGAAATCATCACACCATTTAAAGTCATACACATTATTTGTATATCTGTGTACTATTTCTTTTGTTTTATCTGTAGAACCAGTATCTACAATGATTATTTCATCTACTAAATTTTTAACACTTCTTAAGCACCTTTCAATTACTTTTTCTTCATTTTTTACTATCATACATAAACTTATACTAATCATAAAAAGCCTCCTTAATACTATGGTATTAAAAAGGCTTTTATTTAGAATGATTTATATATAATTTTTAATTTCTTCATATATACAATAATTAATTATTTTTGTAATAGAAATATTGTATTTTTTAGTAAAATCAGAAATAGGGTCATATAAACTTTTATATATTCGTATTTTAACTTGCTCCCCTTCTTCCCTTTTGTATATATTTATTTTATTTAAGTTTTCTTTAAAATTATTTTTTATTGCCTGATTTATAAATTCATTAAAACTTATTTCTTTGTTTTTTATTATTCTTTCAATCTCTTCTTTGCATGTTATAGAAATTTCCATAGTCATATACACTCTTTTTTCGTTAAATTCTTTCATAGTTTCCCCCATTTTTGAAAAATATAAATATATTATACATTCTTTAATGGTTTTAAAATAGTGTCAAAAAAATACTCTTTATTACCTAAATGTGTTGATTTTATTTTTATAAAGAATTATAATTATTCTATACATATAGATAAAATTAATATTTTATAAATATTTTATAACTTTTAATAAAAATATATAAATATGCATATAAATTAATATATTTTTTACAAATATGTAAATAAATGGTAAAGGAGGTTTTGTTCTGAAAATAAATGAAGACTTAAGGAATTATCTTGATAGTATAACATTAAATTACTCTATTACTATTACAGATACAAACAATATGATATATTCAAATAGCTTAAATAGTAACGAAAAAATTTCAAATAAGCTAAAAGAGCAGTTATATAAAATATATAATGATAAAAAAATAATGAAGTACTTCAAAGAAATAGATAAACTAGAAAAGAATAATATTGAATACTCACAAAATATTGTATTAAAAAAAGATCTTACAAAAAGCAAAATCATAGATTATGACTATCTAATACAAAAATTGGTATATACCCAAAATACAAATATACCAATTCTAAATTCAAAAAACTTAGAGGGATATTCTTTAAAATGCATAATTCCAATTAATAACGATTTTTTTAAAGGCTCTTTAATAATTCAGACAAATGAATATAAAATGTCATCAGAGATAAAGGAATCATTTTTCAGATTCTGTTATGGTTTGTTTTTTATAGTTCAAAACTATATTTTATATGGTAGTTATGAGCAATATAGATTATTTTAGAAAAGAGTAGCAAAGTCAATTTTATTTCATTAAATATACTATAAGGAGTTATATTTAATGAAAGGATGATACTTTTGTTTGAATTACTATCCGGAGCTCTTTTTAGTATATCAGCAAATATTGACAATATACCAATTGGGCTTTCTTATGGAGTTAAAAAAGTTCATATTTCTATATTAAAAAATATAATAATATGTGTTTTTACTTCATGTGCAACTTTTTTATCTATGATTATTGGACAAAATATAGCTAATCTATTTGATATTAAAATCACAAATATGATAGGCTCTATTTTATTAATATTTTTAGGGATATATCCTCTTTTTAAAAAAATTTACAAAATATGTAGAAATAATAAAAGATGCATTAAAGAAATAAAACAAAAAGAAAGGCAAAATAACAATTACATAACTTTAAAAGAATTAATAGCTATAATACTTACTCTATCATTAAATAATATTGCTGCTGGTATTGCTGCAAGCATCACAGGAGTTAATGTAATTTCTACAACCGTTTGTACTTTTATATTTGGTTCAATATTCCTTTTTATTGGAAATAATCTAGGAAAAAAGATTAATAATAAATTAGTTGAAAAATATTCTGAAATAATTTCTTCCATTATTCTGATATTAATAGGAATTATGGAGTTATTCATATAAATAAGTGAACTTTTATTTTATAAGTTCACTTATATTTTATATATTTAAATAATCTATCTATAAGAAAATAAACTTCAAAGCACTTTATATATAGTTCAAAGCACTTTATATATAGTACTCTGAAGTTTTTAATTTTTATTGGCAGGGGGGGAAGGAATCGAACCCTCCTCTGGAGTTTTGGAGACTCTTATTCTACCGATGAACTACACCCCTGTATATATGTTACAACAAATATTGTAACATTATTTCTTGCTTTTTGCAATACTTTTTTATAATTTTATTAATTTAAATCCAGTATAATCACAACCAACCATTACATACTGCACTCCATCAATCATACCTTCTTTAACCAGCGAATGTGCAAAGCCATGTAAATGCCCATAAATACATTTTTTAACTCCGTATTCTTCTAGTATATTTTTAAAATTACCTGTAAAGGGTGGAAAATGCATAGCTACAAGAATATCTTTATCTATTCCTTTTTCTAAATAACTTCTTTTTATTTCCATACCTTTATCAAGTGATATTCTAAGCCTTCCCTCTTCTCTTTTAATTATTTTCTTTTCCAGTTCTTTATCTTTACTTTCAGTTTTTCCCCAACCTCTGGTACCACAAATAATATACTTTTCTGTATCAATTGCATCATTATACAAAACTTTTATTGTATTAAATTCATTTTCCTTTAAAAAATTATTTACTTTAGTCTTTGTAGAAAAATAGTAATCATGATTGCCCTTTAATATAATTTTATTACCTTTTAAATTATTTATGAATTCGAAATCTTTAACTGTTTCCTTAAAAGTCATCCCCCATGAAATATCTCCAGAAATAATAATAACATCATCATCTAAAGCCACACTATTCCAATTTTCCTTAACCTTTTCTTCATAATTTTTCCATTTGCTACCAAAAATATCCATTGGTTTATTTACTCCAAATGATAAATGTAAATCCGATATTCCATACACGTTCATGTAACACTATCCCCTTTATTTAAAAAAACTCTCTTCACTTACTTTATATGTAAGCCTATCCCAGTTTAAAACATATTCATCATATTTTTCTTTCATTTTTTCATCGTCTAAAATTTCAATATCCAAACTTTCTAAAAAATTACCTAGTTCAATTTTTATAAGATCATGTTCTACATTTTCATCTATATCTTTGCTTAATTCAATTAAATATCCATATCCTACAACATAATCTAAATTAATAAAAATATCATAATCTAATTTAGCTTTACTTCTTGTTCTGTACCATTTCACACTAGGTTCATAACCAATAGATTTTAAAATATTTTCCATACTTTTTGAGTACTTATTTTCTATTTTAACATAATTTTCACCTGAGTCCAAACTGCAATATCTTTTGGTTTTCATAAATCTAAAATTATTATCGTTAAAAATATAAATAATCTGTTTTTCTGTATGTAAAACATCATTATACTTCTCAATAAGTTCTTTATACTTATCTGCTTTTAAAAAAGTTCTAAGTGTAACTTTAGCCATTTTGTCTCCTCCATTAATTACATATCAATTTTTAAGTTTGCAACAGCGTTTAAATCCATTTTATCTTTTATATTGTAATATTTTCCAGCTTCATAATTGTAGCTTGCTGCCACCCCAACCATTGCAGCATTATCAGTACAATATTTAAGTTCTGGCATATATACTTTAAAGTTATTTTCATCTGCTTTCTGTTTAAGAAGTTTTCTAAGATAGCTATTTGCAGATACTCCACCTGCAAGTACAACTTCTTTTAAATTCATATCTTTCATTACAGTAATAGTTGTGTCTACAAGTTCCTCACATACTGTTGTTTCAAAAGAACAAGCTAAATCTTCTTTTCTTAAATTTTCTCCTTCTTTATGTGCAAGGTTTATAACCGCAGTCTTTATTCCACTAAAACTAAAATCATAGTTATCAAATTTAGTTTTTGGAAGTTTATATGTATTTTTTCCACTACTTGCAAGTTTTGACACCTCTGGTCCACCAGGATATGGGAGGCCAAGAACTCTTGCGACTTTATCAAAAGCTTCACCAACAGCATCATCACGAGTTTTAGCTATCATTTTAAATTTAGTATAGTCCTCAACATATACTAAGTTTGTATGTCCACCTGAAACAACTAAAGATAAAAATGGTGGTTTTAATTCTGGATATGAAATATAATTTGCTGCAATATGTCCATGCATATGATTAGTTGGAACAATAGGTATATTAAGTGCATATGCAAGAGATTTTGCATATGCCACACCAACAAGTAACGCTCCAACAAGACCTGGTCCATATGTAACTCCAATATAATCGATATCTGAGAATGTTATATTAGCTGTAGTAAGGGCTTCCTCTACAACAAATGGTATATTTGATATATGCTCTCTTGAAGCTATCTCAGGAACTACTCCACCATATTTTTTGTGTATATCTATTTGTGTCGATACTATATTAGCTAAAACTTCTCTTTTATCCTTAATAATAGCAACAGCTGTTTCATCACAGCTACTTTCTATACTTAAACAAATCATCTTATTATCTCCTTTATTACAACATAATAAATTTTGATAGCAGTCCAAGTACAAAATTTACAATTGGGCTTACTAATTTACTTCCTATCCCTGTAACTAAAATTACAAGTACAATTATAAAAGAATATTGTTCTATTTTATACATATACTCTCTTCCTTTTGCAGGTAAGAAAAAATACAATATTCTAGATCCATCAAATGGAGGAATTGGTATTAAATTAAATATTGCAAAAACAACATTAAATTGAATGGTAAGAATAAGCATATTTAATATAATTGATCCTACCACAGAATTTATTGTTGGTAATATTACACCCGTTATAAGCAAAATTTTAAGTATTATAGTAAATAAAATAGCCATTATAATATTAGAACATGGACCTGCAAAAGCTGTTAATGCATTACCAGCTGCTTTATTTTTAAAGTTTCTATCATCGATCATTACAGGTTTTCCCCAGCCAAATCCAAACAAAGCAATGCAGATAAATCCAGCTATATCAATATGTGAAAATGGATTTAACGTAAGCCTTCCCATAGCTTTTTGTGTCCTATCACCAAGTTTGTACGCTGTATATGCATGTGCAAATTCATGCACTGAAAGGCAAAATAAAAGTGCTGGTAAAGTGTATAAAAAAGATATTAAGCCTTCTTTTGAAAATATATTAAACAAAATAATCACTCCAATTTTATATGTGTATTATATCATTTTATTTAAAATATGTAAATAACTAGGAAAAGAAAAAGTAAGAACTAATAGTCCTTACTTTTAGTATTTATATACCCTTATTTTCTTATAAGTTTTCCATTGCTACCTAACGTAAACGATGGATTATCCTCTGAGATTTCTATTTTCTTTATAAATCCATTATTTACGCCTTTTAACGCACTATCTGATATATTCGTTACACTTGCTGGTATATACATCTTACTTACACTTCTTGCTACTTGACTCCAATATATAGAATTATCATTTATTGTTTCTACACCATCAGGTATTATTACTTCTTTTGTTCTTCCTGATGATATATACACCAAGTTTTTCATATTCTTTGTATATAGCACTCCATCATTTGACTTATAGTTTGGATTTGTATCTTTTACTTCTATATTTTCAATTGCATTATAATTATACAAAGAATAATCAAGTAAGTGATCATTTTCCCATGTAAACTGCGGATATGTCTGCTCTTTAATAATTAAACTATCAGGAAGTATAAGTGTACTAAGTGTCATATTACTTGCAATACTCATTTGATCTAATAACTCTACTCCTTCTTGTATTTCGTAAGTTGTATCTTTTTTATTTCTTGGATAACATACAAGTCTCTTTAGGTCTTTTGTATATAGTACCCCATCTATAGCTACAAAGTTATTATTTCCTTCTTCAACCTCAAATGCTTCAAATTTTCTAACATTAGCTCCAAAGTTATAGAAAAAATGTGATCCTATTCCAACATTATTTCCGTTTAGGTCATAATCTTCGCCCATTTTTTTCAATGATGCAGGTATCTTTATTGTAGTATTTTCAAAACTTGTACACTTGTTAAATGCAAAATCTCCAATATACTCCAGCCCTTCTGGTAAAACTAATTTACCGTTTAATTTTTCACATTGTTGGAATGCTGCTTGCCCAATTGTCTTTACTCCTGCTGGAATTACCAATTCGCCTACCAAATTACTGCAACCTGAAAATACTCCTTTTTCCAATTTTGTTATATTATTTGATATTACTAATTTACCATTAAGAGAACTACAGTTACGAAAAGTAGAATCTAATATATTAGTAACACTATCTGGTATTATCAAATCTCCTACTAATTTTGAACAATTACCAAAAGTCCATCCACCTATACTTTCTAGTTTATTAGACAATCTTATGTATCCATCAAAGCCGATACAATTATAAAAAGCTTGATCTCCTATAGAAATAACGTTATCCGGAATATTAATATCTCCCTTTAAATTTTTACAACCATAAAATGCAAAGTTTGATATCTCCTTTAAAGTTGAAGGTAAAGTTAATGTTCCATTTAAACTACTGCAACCCCTAAAAGTGTTAGAATTTATTATTTCAATACCTTCTGGTATAACTAAATTTCCTGTTAATTTATTACAATTGTAAAAACTATTTCTTCCTATTTCTTTCAATGTTGATGGTAAAGTTATCGTTCCATTAAATCCAGTACATTTGTTAAAGACATGTGTTCCTAGTATTTCAACTCCTTCAGGAATTAATATATCCCCAGTTAATCCTGAGCAATATTGAAATGCTCCATTACCTATACTTTTTAATGTAGATGGCAAAGTTAGTGTTCCATTAAATCCAGTACATTTGTTAAAAGCACCATCTCCTATACTTTTAATGCCTTCTGGTATTACTAAGTCATCTTTAAATCCACTACAAAGTTGGAACGCTCTATTTTCTATACTTTTTAATGTAGATGGCAAAGTTAGTGTTCCATTAAATCCACTGCAACTATTAAAAGCATAACCTTCTATAGTTTCTACACTATCTGGTATAACCAAATTTCCTTTTATGCCTGTACATTTTTCAAATGCACTACATTTTATTTCTTTTATTCCTTCTTCTATTGTTAGTTTTGTAATAGTAGCATTCTCAGATGTTCCTAAAACATTAATTCTTTCTGCTGAAGGAGTACTTTCTTCAAGACCTTGTGCGCCTACTGCATATACCTCATATCCGTCATAGTTTGCTGGCACTACTAACTCTGTTTTTGTTCCTAAATATTGTGTTAATTGAATTGTATTATCACTATTTACAAAGTATTTCCATTCTCCATCTTGCCCTACTACCTCTTTTTTCTTTATCCAATCTATCTTTGCTGTTATACTTCCTATTCTTCCTGCTTCATCTACATACTCAAATGTAAACTCTCCATTTTCTGTAAATTCATATGTATTTTTTCCTTCATTATTTGTTATTGTTATTCCTTCTTTATTAAATGTTACTGTTGCTATTACTGGATCTGTTGTACTTTCTGTTGTTGAATAATTTATTGTTGCTTCTATTCCTGTTTTATTTACTTTTATTATCTCATATGTTATTCCTGATCTGTTTCCTTCTTCTCCATATGTATATGCTATTACTTTATATATTCCGTCTTTATCTATTGTTATTTTTTGTCCTTCTTCTATTTGTGTCTCTTCTTTTTCCTCTGTTCCTTTTATTTTATATACTGTCTTTTTTCCTTGCTCTTCTTTTTGATTTATCTCCAATTCTACATCTGTAGTATACCATTCATTTTCTCCTTGTTGTCCATTTACTACCTTTATTTCTGGTTTTTCTACTTCTTTTACTTTTTCTAATTCATATTTTCCATATACTATTTTTCTTGCTACTTTTTCTATTCCATATTCTGATGCTTCTACTTTCCCTATTTCTTCTGTCTCTTCTCTTACCATTTTGCTTACATCTATTTGATCTACTTTTCCGTCTTTACTTACATCTCCATCTACTACTGCTATATATGTATCTTCTTTATCTACTACTGTCATTCCTGTTTTTATTATTCCTTCTGTTACTTCTTCATTCATCATTTCATCTGTATATATTTTTATTTCTCTCTCAAATGCTTTCTTAAATTCTTCTATACTTGTATTTTCTTTTACTCTTCTTATTACATTATCTGTTACTAAGTATTTTGTTGATATTAAATTCTCATCATCTTCATTTTTTAATTTCTCTATTTCTTCCGACATATATCCTGTTGCCATTTCTTCTATTTTATCATTTTCTTTATTTATGTTATTGCTGTTTTTACTTAGTCCTATACATCCTATTCCTATTAGCAATAATACAAATATTGGTAATATATATGTTAGTTTACTTCTTTTTTTCCTTACGTCTCCTTTTCTCAAAATTTTTTCACCTCTATTCTTTTACGTCTTTTTTTATTGAAATTAGGTATGCAACTAATGCTGCTAGCATTATTCCTGTAACAAGAATTATTGTATTGTCTCCTGTATTTACTGCTTTTACTCCTTCAAAATTTATATTTATTTCTTTATTTCCTATATTTACTAAATTTTCTCCATCATTTGATGTCAATTCTCTTAGTATTACTTTTGTACTTTCTTTTTTTACTTTATCTTTTACTTTTATTTTTAATGTTAATACTTCTTCATTTTCTTTTATTCCTTCTATATCTTTTACCATTAAAAATTTTCCATATAAATCACTATTACTATCTTTGTTATATTCTATTTGCCAATCATTTTTTGTTTCTACTTCTACATTTTCTATTACGTCTTCATCAAAATTTATATATCCTTCTAATGTATTTATTCCTTTTTCTTTCATATCTATATCTTTTAAGTCTACTTTTACTTCTATACTTTCTCCTTGTTTTGCTGTTACTTCAGTTGGATTTACTCCCACATCAAAACTCGATGCTGATACTATTCCTGTTAAACTTACCATTATTATGCTCAAGGCCGTAATTAATCTTAATTTTTTCACTTTTTTACCTCCTAATATTCTCTTTAAAAAGCAATTATCCTATTAAATTGCTTTTGGACACTATTTATAACTTTTATTTTCTTATAAGTTTTCCATTGCTATCTAATGTAAACGATGGATTATCTTCTGAGATTTCTATTTTCTTTATAAAGCAATTATTTACGCCACTTAATGCGCTATATAATATACTTGTTACTTTTCATATAATTTATAATTTTTTTATCTACTTTATTACAATTTTTATTTAGTCCTATAATGCATACTCCTATTAGCAATAGTACAAATATTGATAACGTATATATTAGTCTTCGTCATCTTTTCTCAAAACTCTTTTATCTCTATTTTTTACTTTCTCTATTTTCTTTATATATTTTAGAATATTTTACTAAATCCCTAAATAATGGATGTGGTCTATTTGGTCTTGATTTTAGCTCTGGATGAAATTGTGAACCAACCATCCATAAATTATTACTTACTTCTACCATTTCAACTAATTTGTTATCAGGAGAAGTCCCAACTATATTTAGTCCGTTCTTAATAGCCATATCTCTGTAGTCATTATTAAATTCAAATCTATGTCTGTGTCTTTCATATATAAGACTATTTTTATATGCTTCAAAAGCTTTAGTATTTGCATCGAGTGTGCAAGGATATTTTCCAAGCCTCATAGTTCCACCTTTATTTTCAACATTAATTTGATCTTCCATTATATTTATAACCGGATTTTTTGTTGTACTACTAAATTCTAAACTATTAGCATCTTTTAGTCCAACAACATTTCTCATAAATTCTATAACCATAAGTTGCATGCCTAAACATATTCCAAGACATGGAATATTGTTTTCTCTAGCATATTTTAAGGCATTTATCATTCCTTCTATACCTCTATTTCCAAAGCCACCTGGAACAATCATTCCATCTATGCCATCTAAAATTTTTTCAGCATTTTTCTTTTCAAGTATCTCGGAATCAATCCAACGTATTTTAACATTAACATTATTTACTTTTTCACTATGGTGCAACGCCTCATAAATTGAAATATATGCATCTTTTAAAGATACGTATTTTCCAACTATTGCTATTTCAACACTCTCATTTATATTATCATCTTTTTTACACAAATCATGCCAATTTAAAAGATCATTTTTTGTTTCTTTAAGATTAAATCTATTCATGATTATATTTGATACACTTTGTTTTTCAAACATAATTGGGACATCATAAATAGAATCAGCATCTAAATTTTCAATTACGTTTTTAGGACTTATATTACAAAAAAGTGATATTTTTTCCTTTAAATCATCGTTTAAAGGGAAACTTGTCCTTGCAACTATCATATCTGGTACAATACCTATACTCATCAATTCTCTACAACTATGTTGAGTTGGCTTTGTTTTTAACTCTTCAGATTTTGGCAAATATGGAATTAAAGTTACATGTACAAACATAACATTATCAAAACCTTTTTCGGCTCTAATTTGCCTTATAGTTTCCAAAAAAGGTTGAGATTCTATATCACCAACGGTTCCACCAATTTCTGTAATTACAACATCAGCACCTGATATTTCTCCAGCTTTATATATCGTTTCCTTAATTTCATTTGTTATGTGAGGTATTACCTGTATTGTTTTACCTAGGTATTCACCTTTTCTTTCTTTATTCAATACCTGCATATATATTTTTCCAGTAGTAATATTACTATATCTATTCAAATTCTCATCAATAAATCTTTCATAGTGTCCTAAATCAAGGTCACATTCAAGTCCATCATCAGTTACAAAAACTTCTCCATGTTGACAAGGGTTCATAGTACCCGGATCAACGTTTAAATACGGATCTAATTTCTGAATTGTAACACTTATTCCTTTCGATTTTAAGATTCTACCAATTGAAGCTGCTGTTATTCCCTTACCAAGTCCTGACACAACTCCACCTGTTACAAAAATATATTTTGTAGCCATAATATCACTTTCCTTTCCTCACACAAAATTCATGTAAATTATATTATATTATCTAACAATTTTCAACAAATTTTGATGCATAAAAAATACTGTTACAATCTTATGAAATCTATATTTAATACACTTATTTAAAAACAACTATTTTCATTTTTAAAATTTAACAAAAAAAGATGAGATTAAATTAAAAATCTCATCTTAAACATTTCAACCAATACTCTCATATATATCTTTTCTACTTTCAAGATATGTTTTAAAGTTTGGTCCCATTATCTTCCTAACAGCAGTAAAATTCACTGTAATATCTTTCGGTGGCTTATCTGCAGGCTGCTTCCTTTTTGTACTTAAATTATTTGTTTTACACATAATTATCCTCCTTAATTAATTTAGATTTTATTTTTGAGTGTTTCGTCATTATATCACTTTATGTTAGCTTTGTCAACATTTTTGTATGAATACTCAACGTTTTTTAATAATTATATATAAAATTACATTATTTTACAAAATTTGATACAGATTATTTATTGACTTTTATATCTATATGATATAAAATTTAAATATTAAGAGGGAAAATATGAAAAATTATTATGAAATTTTAGAAGTAAATCCAAAAGCAAGTGACGAAATTATAAAAAAAATATATAAAATAAAAATTAAAAAAAATCATCCTGATCTTTTCCAAGGTGAAGAAAAGAAAAAAGCAGAAGAAATTACAAAAGAACTAACAGAAGCATATAACATACTATCAGATACTCAAAAAAGAAAAGATTATGATATAGAACTACAAAATAATATACAAGAAGATTCACAATATTATAAATACCAAGCTCTAATTTCAAATTTAAAAGAAGAAAATGAGTACCTAAAAAATGTTATAAAATCCAAAAATAATGTGATAAACGAATTTATTCAAACTACGACTAATACATTTCAATATAAAAATGATCAGGATTATCATAGATATTATAGAGATCAAGAAAATTATGATAATTATGAAAATAATAAAAATACAGAAAATACTTCAAACAAAAATTACTTTAGATATGTATTATTTGATTTAAAACAACTTTTTTCTAAACTACTTGTATTCTTTTTAATTATAATTTCTTTGTTACTTATACTTTGGGGCATAACAGGAAATAACGTTTTTAAAACTCTATTTTAATTTTAACGTTAATTAAAGGAGAATTTAGCTATAATTCTCCTTTAATTTTTATTATTGTATTATTTATAATATTATACAAATAAGGCCTCCACTTCCCTCATTTATAATTCTTTGTAAAGTCTCCTGAAGTTTCATTTGGGCTTCATCTGGCATACGGTAAAGTTTATTATGAAGTCCTTCATTTACAAGCTCATGAAGAGATTTTCCAAAAATATTTGATTGCCATATTTTTTTAGGATCAGTTTCAAATTCACTAAGAAGATATTTTACCAAATCCTCAGATTGTTTCTCACTTCCAACTATTGGAGAAACTTCTGTTTCAATATCTGCTCTTATCATATGAATAGATGGAGCTGATGCTTTAAGTTTAACACCATATTTATTTCCTTGTTTTACTATTTCAGGTTCTTCAAGTTTTAAATCATCCATTTCAGGTGTTACAATTCCATAGCCTTTAATTTTTACCTCTTCTAAAGCCATGGCAATTTTGTCATATTCACTTTTACATCTTGAAAATTCCTTTAATAATTTAAATATATCGCCATCTGATGTAATTTCTAAATTTGATATTTCGCTTAATATTTTATAGAACATATTAGAATTAATGTCCATCCTTATTTTTATTGTTCCATCTTCCATTCTTGCATCAGCAATTTCTATTCTATCAAATATATCACTTTCATCATCAATTCTTGATATTAATTCTTTTATTTCTCTTAGTGAATAACTTTCACTAAAACTGTTTTTTACGATGTTTATAACATCCTGTTTAAGCCAATTGTCAATATCAAGTATACTAAACCAAGCAGGTAATCTAAATCCAATCTCAGTTACAGGAAATTCATCTAAAACTCTTTCAAATGTATGTGATAAATCTCTATTATCCATATTAGCAATATCCATTGGAATAACAGGAACATCGTGTACACTACTCAACTCATCAGCTAATTTTTTCGTACTTTCATCTTCCGGATGAGTAGAATTTAAAAGGACAACAAAAGGTTTATTTATCTCCTTTAATTCGCTTATTACCCTATTTTCAGCTTCAATATAATCCTCTCTTGGAATATCTGTTATACTTCCATCAGTAGTTACTACTAGCCCGATTGTAGAATGCTCTTTTATAACTTTTTCAGTTCCTATTTCAGCTGCTTTTACAAACGGTATTTCTTCTTCTGACCATGGAGTCTTTACCATTCTTGGTTGCCCATCTTCCATATGTCCTACAGCAGAGTCTACTAAGTAACCTACACAATCTACTAATCTTGTTTTCATTTTTACATTGTTATCTAATGATATCTCAACTGATTCATTTGGAATAAATTTTGGCTCAGTAGTCATTATGGTTCTACCTGCAGCACTTTGAGGAAGTTCATCTATTGCCCTTTCTTGTCTATTTTCATCTTTAATATTAGGTATAACAAATTTTTCCATGAATTTTTTAATAAATGTAGACTTTCCCGTTCTGACAGGTCCAACAACCCCAATATAAATATCTCCATTAGTTCTTGTCGCTATATCTTTATACAATCTCAAATCTTTCATTTTCTACCTCCAAGTTTTTACTTTACTACAAATATATTAAATACTTGTATTTTTATGATAAAGTTTTTAAAAATATTTAAGATCGAAAAAAAGAGTTATTAACTTTAACGTTAAATAACTCTTTAAAATTTTATTTACTTATTTTATTTATTTTATTTATTTTCTTTTTTATTTACTCTCTTATTCTTTTTAGAATAAACTGCTGTGCCAATTAAAGCAGCAAGTGCAATACCTATAACAACAACTACAATTACAATATAAGTACCTGTACTTGGATTATTTGAAATAACACTATTGATTTGATCATTATCAATATTTTTTTCAACAAGTCCTTTTATTGCAGCTAAAACATCTTTTTCAACTTCATCAAATTCGTCTGGACTAATATTATCTTTAATTAATAATTTCTCTGCCTCTTTTATAGCATTTTTTAAAGCTTCTACAGTTTCATCCGTATAATTATTAAAATCATAACTCTTAGCTTTTTCAATTAAAGATGTAATAAGTTCTCTATTAAACTTAAGTTCATCAATTTTTTTGTCCACATCTTTAATTGCATTTGAAACATCATCAGCAGTTGCATTATCATCTGCAATTACTTCATCTGCTTTACTTAATAATTCTCTCATTTCTGCCATGCTTGTAGGATCTATATATTTAGAATAATCATTTAATAAATCCTTTACTATCTCAACTAAAACTTTTAACTTTTCTTTATCAACTTTTAAAGCTGAAATAGCATCAGATAAAATACTAACTTGATTAGTTACTTCATTTACAGTTATACCAACATCTGCATATTTTTCTTCAGCACTATTTATTGCATCTTTTAGTGCATTTGCTGTCTCCTCAGTATAACCAGTTAAATTTATAGCCTTTGCCTCATCAATCTTTTCTCTTAATGGTGCAATATCAACTTTTAAATTACTCTTAACATTTTCAAGATTTAATATTTGATCTCTTACATCATTTACAGTTATGTTTACGTCATTATACTTAGCTTCAGCAGCAGTTATAGCATTTTCTAAATTAGAAACACTTTCATTAGTATATCCTACCAAAGATAAACCTTTAATTTCATCTATTTTGTTTTTCAAAGGTTCTTTGTTTACAATTAAATTATCTCTTGCTGCCTTTAAATCTGAAATTCCAGTCTCATATGCACATTCGTAGCCACCAGCAGGATCATCTCCTACTCTTACTTCATTATTTAAAAGATTGTTTGCACTATCTAATTTTTCTTTAAAATTATTCCAACTATCCTCAGTATAATATGTACTTTCATAGTCTTTTACAGAATTATATAACTCTTGTAATTCGCTCTTATCATATACATACCAATATCCTGTTTTTTTATCGGTAGAGTTGTTATCTGCCATAAATGCATAACCAGTTTCAAAGAATCCTAAATGAATACTTTGATTAGAGTCTCCTCCAATTCCATTATTAAAAATAATGCAATCACAATTGTGTGCCTCAGCGTTTAAACTTTCTGGAACAGTATATGAATAAATAGTACTATTTTCACTTACTTTAGTCATAGTAACACTGTTATCCCAAGGAACCATGTAAGCATTACTTTCAGAATTAAAGAAGTAAATTTTAACATTATCCCAATTTACGTTTTTATTGTCAAAATATATAACATCTCCTGTTTTTACAGATCTAACATCTTTGTGTGCGCAAAAGGCAACATTAATGCATGAAAAAAATGTTACAAAAGCAACGAAAGCAAAAAGCATCTTTTTTACTGTTTTCATATTCAAAACCTCCATTATACATACATTTTCACTATATCACACTTTTATTATTTGTGCAATAAAATCTAATATACCTTTCTTTATAATTAAAAAAAGCAATTTCTTTGTAATATTTTTGTAATTTTGCACAATAAATAATAAATAATAAATAATTAACAAATCAACTATATGAGTGTAACAATTTGACATTTTTTGCTAATTTTTGTTGACTTTTATTTAAAAAAAATGTATACTAATATTTGATATACGTAAAAATATATATGAATGTATATAAATCATATATATTAGGTAATTTAAGGAGTGAATATTTTATGAAAAGAACAAAAATCGTATGTACAATTGGACCTGCTAGTGAAAAACCAGAAATACTTGAAGCTCTTATAAAATCAGGTATGAACGTAATGAGACTTAACTTTTCTCATGGAGATTATGAAGAACACCAAGCTAAAATAAACACACTAAGAGAATTAAACAAAAAATTAAATACAAATGTTGCTTTTATGCTTGATACAAAAGGACCTGAAATAAGAACTACAGATTTTGCTGATGATGCAAAACACACTTTTAATGAAGGTGATAAAGTAACACTTACAACAAGAAATATTAAAGGAGACGATTCTACACTTGGCATAACATACAAAGGTCTTCCAAATGATGTTGAAGTTGGTGGACATATCTTAATTGATGATGGACTTATGGATTTATTAATTGAAAGTATTGAAGGAACAGAAATAAACTGTAAAGTTCTAAACAGTGCAACTATTAAAGGTAGACGTGGTGTTAATGTACCTGGTGCAAAATTAAAACTTGAAGCTATGACTGAAAAAGATAAATCAGATTTAAAATTTGGTGTTGAAAATGATTGTGAATTTATCGCAGCATCTTTCATTCGTAAAGCTCAAGACGTTATTGATATGAGAAATTATTTAAAATCAGTAGGTGGAGACAGAGTTAAAATAGTATCTAAAATAGAAAACCAAGAAGGTTTAGATAACTTTAAAGAAATACTTGAAGTATCCGATGGTATAATGGTAGCTCGTGGTGATTTAGGAGTTGAAATTCCTGAAGAATTAGTTCCTGCTGCTCAAAAAATGATGATAAAAGAAACAGCTGCTGCTGGTAAATTTGTTATAACTGCAACTCAAATGCTTGAATCTATGCAACATAATCCAAGAGCAACTCGTGCTGAAGTATCAGACGTTGCAAATGCAGTATACGATGGTACAAGTGCTACAATGTTATCTGGAGAATCTGCGCAAGGTGATTATCCAAGAGAAGCTGTAAAAACTATGGCTAAAATAGATGAAGCTACAGAAAAAGATATTTGTTACTGGAATAGATTTAAGAAAAGAAATATTGACTATTTCAAAAATATAGAAAAAGCAACTTCTATTGATAATGAACTTGAATTCAAAAAACAAGCTAATTTTGCTGTATGTTGTTCTGCAATGTTTGCAAATGCAGATGCAATAATAGCAGTATCTAAAGATGGAGTTACTCCTTCTCTACTATCAAGCTTCAGACCTGGTTGCCCAATATATGTGGTAACATCTGATGCTAAAACATACAAACAAATGGCTGTTGAAAATAACGTAACTGCTATATTAATTGAAAATACTGAAGACTATGACGCATTACTTGAAAAAGGAATTGAAGAATTAAAATCAAGAGGACTTGTAAAATCTAACGATACCGTTGTTCTAAGTGGTGGTATTTCTAAAGAAACTAATAATTCTAAAAAATTCTTGTCTAACCAATCAACTGGTACAATTATTAGAATATAATAATTTTATAGAGTAATTTACGCAAATTACTCTATTTTTATATATAACCACTTGATTATTTAAAAAATTTGTGTTAAAATATTTAGGTAATTCATTAAACTTGAACAAAAGGGGGGGCATTTAAAATGGCAAGATGTGAAATATGTGATAAAGATACAACTTTTTCTATGAGCGTAAGTCACTCACATAGAAGAACTAACAAAACAGTTAAAGCTAATGTGCAAACAGTTAAAGCTAACGTTAATGGAACACCAAAGAAAATGAAAGTTTGTACTAGATGCTTAAAAAGTGGAAAAGTTGAAAGAGCTATATAACAATTAAGAAGAGACAGTTGTCTCTTCTTTTTCTATAGATTTTCGAGTTCAATCATAGCATCAGCAGCTAAAAAATAAGTCGAAAATAATTTATTAATTATTTTTATGTTTCTAAATGATGGTTTGTTATTTATCATGTCCTCTACAAGACAAAGCCCCAAACCTTTGTCAACTATATTTTTTATTTCTTTTCCTCCTTTAAGTAATTTTTTAAAATCTAGCGACTCCCTTACCTTGTTATAATTTTGTGTAGCTTTATTATGTGATTCTAACAACAAATCAAGAAATTCTTTACAAGTATACACCCTATATTTATCTATACCATAAATTTCTGCTGCATATTCAAGACCATATAATTGTTCCAACGTAAATTTATGAAGTATCCTATTAAACTCATAAGGTCTAAAGAAATACATATGCCCCTTTAATTTATTGAATGATTTCATTGTATCAAGATATCCAAGATTAATATTAAATTTTATTTTTTCCTTGTTAAACTCAAATGTCCCACCTAGTTTCTCACTTGCTTTAACAACTTTAACATAAGTGTTTTTATCAATAAGCCTTTTATTAGCATTTACACTTCCAATATCAATAGCAATTATATTTTTATATCCTTTTTTTATTAACATATTAATTGGCATATTATCATGAAAAAAGCCATCGACATATTCCTCATCTTTTATTTTTTGTGCTTTATATATAGGAAAACAAGATGAAGCAAGTAGATAATCTATAAAATCTTTTTTAGGTATATCTTCTTTAAAAACCTCAAGTGCCTTCTTTGATTTTATAGAATAAGAGACCAAACCAAACTCAATATTACTACTATATACTTTATCTATATCAATTTCCTTTTTAAGCATCTTTTTTAAAGGTAGATTGTTTAACCCTTTTTTCTTATTAAAATCTTTTGCAAGTTTAAATATATTTTGAAAATTAAATATATCTTTATCTGGATTTATTCCAGTATCTTCATCTATATCTATAACATTATCAATTTTAATATTATTATACATTTCCTCAGCCTTATCCAAATTATCAGAAACAAACATTGCTCCATTTAAAGCACCAATAGATGTTCCAGCTATTGCAACGATATTTATGCCAATTTCCTTTAAAGCCCTATACGCTCCTATCTCATATGCACCTCTAGTTCCTCCACCAGATAACGCCAAAGCATACTCTTTATTCTTCACATTAATCCCCCACTTTCCAATAACCCATACTAATATTATACACTATATTTTGATAAAATCAATATCTCACAATCAGAGTTAGTTTTGTAAAAAATATATAATATTAAAAACTAAAAAAAATGACCGTTTTAAAATGAGTCCAAAAAATAAATATTTTTGGACTCATTGATTATCTTAACTTATTATTTTCATCAATTTTATTCTTTGCATCTTTTAATCTTGTTATTATTGAATAATCAAAAATTTTTAGATTTTCACCAATTCCAAGACCAATTTTAATACCGCTATCAAAATTATGAAAATCACTTCCAACAGTTGGAATTAAATTATGTTTATCACATAATTCGAGAAGCTCCTCCCTTTTTTCAGCGCTATTGTGTGGATTATATACTTCTATTCCACAAAGTCCTGCTTTTTTAAATATGTTAATAAAAGCTTCTAAATCATTATTATTAAATTTAAGACTTTTTGGATGTGCAAGAACCGGAACACCACCACATTTAATTATTGTATCAATTAATTTTGTAGGCTCCATTTTTTCTCTTTCAACATATGCATTTTTTCCAACATCAAGATACTTTGAATATGCGTGTGCAGGTGACACGGCATACCCTTTTTTAAAAAGAGTATATGCAATATCATATCTTCCTATACTTTCTTTTTTCACTTCTCTTGCTATTTGACCTGAAGTAATACTAATTCCCATTTTATTTAATCTAGATATTATTTTTACAACATTTTTCTTTCTGTTTATTTCATACTCATCAAGAATTTTGTATATTTTCCGGTTAACAAAATATGCTGTAAAATGACATACGTGCTTTTTTGATATTCCATAATCTAAAAGGCTGGAACCAATTTCAATTCCTGGTATTATTTCAAGACTACCTTTAGCAATATTTCTTGCAATTTCAAGTGAAGAAAGATTGTAGTGCTCTGTAAGAGAAATAGTTCTTACATTATTTTCTATTGCACTTTTTACAATGCTTTCTACACTCTCTTTGCCATCTGAGAAATTACTATGAATATGTAAATCTATATATTGTGGATTCATTTTTTGTCCCTCCTAAAATTATTTTAGAGATTATTATTAATTTATCCACATTATATCATTAAACTTTTTTCTTGTAAATATTTTTTATATATTATCAATTTGCCAATCAATTGGGGCAATTTTATTTTTTCTTAAAAATTCATTTGCTTTTATAAAATGATTGCAGCCCTCAAATCCATAATGCACAGAGAATGGACTTGGATGTGACGAAGTTAAAACCAGATGTTTTGGATTTGTAATCAATACATGTTTTTTCTTAGCAAAGTTTCCCCAAAGCATAAATACCACAGGGTCTTCTTTTTTGTTTATCTCCTCTATTATTCTATCAGTAAATAGTTCCCAACCTTTTCCTTGATGTGAGGCCGGTTTATCTTTTTCTACCGTAAGAACACTGTTTAACATAAGTACACCTTGTTTTGCCCATTTTAATAAATATCCATTGTTTGGAATATAGCATCCAAATTCTCTATTTAATTCTTTGTATATATTTACAAGTGAAGGTGGTGTTTTTATTCCAGGATTGACAGAGAATGCCATTCCATGTGCCTCTCCTTCACCATGATAAGGATCTTGTCCTAAAATTACTACTCGTATATGCTCATATGGTGTATTCTCAAGTGCAAAAAAGATATTTTTCTTTGGTGGAAATATTGTTTTAGTGGCATATTCATTTTCTACAAATTCATGTAATTTTTTGTAATATTCTTTATTCTTTTCTTCCTCTAAAATTTCACTAAATCTTCCCATTTTTCCTCCTAATTTAATTCTATCCCTTTCATTTTTAAAAGCATTCGTATATATTTTTTTGCTTTACTTAAGTTTATAGCTCTTCCGTGTCCAGGATAAATTATTATATCATCAAACCTATCAAATATTTTTTGTATAGAGTTCACCATCTCTTCAAAATTTGCAGTTGCAAGATCACATCTTCCATAACAATCATAAAATATCGTATCTCCTGTAAAAAGACAGTTACTAGTTTTTTCAAATAAACAAATGCCTCCTGCTGTATGACCTGGAGTATGTATTATTTCAAAATTTAATATCCCAACTCTAAAACAAAAATTGTCTTTTACTTTTTCAATATCACATGAACTTAAATCTTTTCTTTTTATTCCTTGTGCTATACTATAATCTTCAACGTTTCCAATTAGCATATCATAATCATTTTCATGTATTAAAACTTTGCTTTTAGTATATTCATAAACCTCTTTTAAAGCACCTGTATGATCCCCATGTGCATGTGTTAAAACTATATATTTTATGGATATACCAAGCTCTACAATCTTGGATATAATTTTATTTGCTTCATATCCAGGATCTACTATTATACCTTCTTTTTCTACATCATCATATACTATATATGTATTTGTAAAATGTCCAAGTCCTCCTACATTAACTCTTACATTTTCAATATTTATCATTTTTCCTCCCAAAGTTACTTTAAACGCTTTACTTCAAAAACACTATCAACTTTTTTTAAATTTCTAATTATTTTTTGTAATTGTGCAACATCTGATATATTTAAAGAAAATTCCATTATATTTTCTCTATCTTGTGTTGTTTTTGTATTCATTCCTTCAATATTTACTTTTAACTCATTTAATTTTGATATTACATCAGTTAATATGTTATTTCTGTTATTTGCTTTTACAACAATTTTTGTAGTAAATGAAGTATTGTTATTTTTTACCCAAGAAACATTTATTTTTCTTGAATTATTATTAAGTTTTGTAATGTTATGACAATTTAGCGTATGTACAGATACTCCATTTGAATTTGTTATATATCCTACTATTTCATCACCTGGTATTGGATTGCAACATTTTGCAAATTGTACTTTACAATTTGGTATATTTTCTACTATTACTAAATCAGAATTTGATTTTGACCTTAATGAAGAAACTTTAGATATTCCTTCATTTTTTACTTCTATATTATCTTTTTTGTATGCCTCATTTAATTTATTCATCACCTTTAATGGGGATACACTTCCGAATCCAATATTTTCATAACAATCATCTATTGTTTTAAAACTAAAGCTTTTTAACATTTCTTCTAAATATTTTTCTTTTGTAAGTTCATCTTTAGAATTTTTTTGTTTTCTTAAATATTTTTCAAAAATTTCCTTTCCATGTGCAATGTTAATATCTCTACCTTGTTTTTTTAAAAAACTTGATATTTTAGACTTTGCACCTGAAGTCTTTACGTATTTTAACCAATCTCTACTTGGTCCTTTAGAATTTTTTGATGTAATTATCTCAACAATATCTGTATTTGATAAAACAGTATTTATTGGTACCATTTTTGAATTTACTTTTGCACCTACCATTTGTTCAGCAATTTTTTGATGTATAGAGTAGGCAAAATCAATTGGTGTTGAACCTTTTGGTAAAGATTTTATTTCTCCTTTTGGAGTAAAAACAAATACTTCTTCTCCAAATAATTCTGTTTTCATTTTACTCATATTTTCTGTTGTATCTTCTAATTCTTGTTGAAGTTCTAAAGCTTTCCTTATCCATATTAATTTTTTATCTGCATTATCAATTTTTGAAGTTTTTTCTTTGTATGAAAAATGAGCTGCTATACCTTCTTCTGCAACATTGTGCATATCCCATGTCCTAATTTGGACCTCAAAAGGCACTCCGTTTGCGCCAAACACAGTATTATGTAGCGATTGATACATATTTGTTTTTGGTACTGCAATGTAGTCTTTAAATCTACCTGGCATTGGCTTGTACATATCATGTACAATTCCTAATGCACTGTAACAATCCTTTACAGAGTTTACAATTATTCTTATTGCAAGAAGATCAAATAAATCAGTTGCCTTACATCCCTTTTGTTTCATTTTTTTATATATACTATAGAAATGTTTTGGCCTTCCATATACTGTTGCTTCAATACCCTCTTTATCAAGAGCCTTTGTAATCTCAGCTATTCTTTCATTTATGTATGCTTCTCTTTCTGACTTTTTTTCATCTATTTGTTTTTTTATTTCCTGATATTCATCTTTATATAACGTTCTAAAAGAAATATCTTCAAGTTCAGCTTTTAGTTTTGACATACCTAACCTATGTGCTATTGGTGCGTAAATATCTAGACACTCTTTTGCCATTTCTTTTGCTGTTTTTTCATCTACTTCTTTTATATTTTGCATATTATATAGTCTATCTGCAAGTTTTATAATTACAGTTCTTATATCTTTTGCAATTGCAATAAACATCTTTCTTAAAGTTTCAACGTCAACTTTTTTATTTCCATGTTTAAAATTAAAATATGACAACTTTGAAATAGTATTTACCATATTTACTACTTCCTTTGATGATGCCTTTAACATATCTTCTTCGTTATATTCATCATATTTTATTACTTCATGTAAAAGAGCTGCATATATTGATGTATCATCAAGTTTAAGACCTGCGACATATTTGGCTACTCCAAGCGTATGTTCCATAACACTTTTTCCACTTAATCTTTTTTTATCTTTATATATCTTATTTGCATAATCTGTTACATTTTCTAATTCATTTTTTTTATATTTTACACCATTATCATCCATTACTTTTGATAATGTATCTGCTATATTATTCATAATTTTTAGCCTCCTTTATACTAAAGAAGATTACCTTATTTCTTTTATACTTGTAACCATATAATCTATTATTTCTTGTTTGCTCTTGTCATTTTTATTTTTTTCTTTTTCTTCCCTTGTTAAATCAACAAAATATTTGTTTAATTCTGGAAGTATTGATATAGAATCAAGTGGATAACCAGGATTTCTTTTATTACTTGGTGTGTCAATAATATAGAAATGATTTTTCTTATACTTAAAAGTTTTCTCTTTATTTCCATTACATATTGCAATTCCATACACCCAAGTTGCCACTATTTTTCCTTCATTATCATGTGCCAACTTCGAATAATATTCTATCATTTCTTCATCAGATAACGACTTCCCATTTACACGCCTTACAAATACACCCGGTTGTTTTTCATCTGGAAAATCTTCAAAAAACAAGTTATTATCCATTCCAATTGTAATCATTCCTGTTTTTTCGTTATATGCTTTTGCCTTTATAACGGCATTTTCTATAGCATTTTTTCCATTTTCTTCTACTTCTATTTTTTCTTTTAAATCATTAATAGTTAAAACATTTATTCCATTTTTTTCTAATTCATCTTTATATGTCTTAACTTTAGCTGGGTTAGTTGTTGCAAATAATACATTCATACAAAATTCTCCTTTTATATTTTATAACTTCTCACAAAATTCTTTTAACATAACTTTTTGATATTCATGATACATATTATCAATATGTTCTTCAGGTTTTGCCCATAAAATAGGATGATTTTTTTCTATAGGTTCACATACCTTTTCATCAAATTTAGCAGTATATATTGTAGCATTTATTTTTAGATAACCTCTACTAGAATTGTACTCATATGAAATTATATCATCAAATAATTTTATATCCTTTAATTTATATCCAGTTTCTTCAATCATTTCACGATTTAGTGTTTCTAATGCTGTTTCATTTTCTTCAGTACCACCGCCAAAGAAAAAATATTTTCCATCATTTGTAATAGCAACATTTCCATTATCATCACAAATCATAGCATATGCACATTTTCTTTCCCTATATTTTATACTAGGATTTTTTTTACATATTACCCTCTTTTTTTTATGAGTTCTCATATATATAAGTCTATAACATAAAACTAATTGAAAAGCCATAAATATCACTGAAAGTCCAAACATATATCTTAGTCCTTTTACAAACATAATTCCACAAAAAGAAACACCAATTGCTTCTCCTAAATATTTTACAATATATCTTAAATTTGTAAACTCCAATTGATATTTGGTATCAACTGAATTTACATATGGGCCATCACACACATTCTCATAAGCATCTCCAATAAAAATAGACCACGATATTGCAATAAATGTGATTAACATGTTATTAGTAAGAAATGCAAGTAAATATCCAATAAATCTAATTCCAAATTTTATTGTCATCGTTATATAATCATTTTTAGGTGTTAAGAATTTAAGTGCTATTATTCCAAAGACATCAGCAGCAAGTCCTATTGCAAGGAAATAATTTGTAGCCAAGCTATCTGAAAAAGAATAATAATCCGTAAGAGTTAACATCTTTAAGCCAAGCGCTGTTGAGTTAGCTATTGTAGTTATAAAAACATAAATTAAATATATAGTTAATATTTTATCTTTTAATACTACATTTTTCATACTCATTTTGTTAACTTTATTACTTTTTATATTTAAATTCTTAATATTTACTGAAAATATTATAGCAATAAATAAAAATAGATTTGATATTATTAAACACATGTTATAATTTATAACATTACCTAATATATACTTTCCTATAAATATTCCACCAAATAAAATTCCTATATCTCTAAATAAATACTCAGTAAGCTTTCTTTTACTATATAAAGTATTACTTTTTTTAATTGTTGTTATTAATGGATATATACTAGTTATTACAATATATTCCATGACAAGATCAATGGCTATACATATATTAATTATATTATTTAATCCACTATGATTTAGGAAACAAATTAAAATTACATTTATAAATTTAATAATAAGGGCAACTATAACAGTATTCTTTAGTCTTTTTAGACCAATATATCTTCCTATAAATAATATTCCTAGTACACTTATACATGTCCCTATACTAATTATGCTACTAATATTTTCAATGCTAAAGCCATTATCTTGTAGCCATAATTGCCTAAAATTTCCCCATAATCCAATTGAAATGCTAAAAGCTGCAAGCATTATTAAGATAATATTTTCATTCTTTATTTTTTTCACTCTCAAACCTCTTTATATTCATTCTTGTTAACTTCGTTAATAACTAATTTAGGATATTATTACTATCCATTTACTGATTTTTTAAAATCTTGTAATATTAATTGTATAGTCCTTGGAGTCGTATATGTATTAATATCAATACTACAAAGTACATCAACTTTATCACCAAGTCTAAGCTCATCTCTCCTATTTCCTTGAGAAAATGCTAATGCTTCTATCTGATACTTATCATCTCTTAATGTAAGTTTTAAGTGTTTTTCTTCTTTTATTGTTCTAATTGATTGTACTTTTAATCCTTTATACATAAATAAAGGTTCTCTGTTTGCTTGTCCATATGGTTTTAATATATTAATATCTTTTAATAAATTAACATTTAAATCTCTATAATCAATTCTTTCATCAACAGAAATTATTTGTTTTACTTCTCCTGTCATTGAAGCTGTTACAACTTTTTCAAATAAATCTGTAAATTCTTCAATCTTGCTTTCATCAATACTTAAACCTGCTGCAAGCTCATGCCCACCAAACTGAATTAATGATTCTTTACATTTTGTTAAAGTATCATACAAAGAAAAACCTGTTGGACATCTTCCAGATCCTCTTACTACTCCATTTTCTTTTGTTAGCAAAATTACTGGTTTGTAATATATACTTACAAGCCTTGATGCAACTATACCTATTACTCCATTATGCCAATTTTCATTATATAGTACAATACTATTTTTTAAATCTAAATGATTTTTTTGTATCATTTTTTCAGCCGCATCAAATATTTTCTTTTCTACTTGTTGCCTTTTGGTATTTTGATTATTTAATTTGGTAGCCAAACTATCTGCAACGCTCTTGTCTTTCTCTAATAATAGCTCAACTGCTACTCCCGCATTTCCCATTCTTCCACATGCATTTATTCGAGGAGCCATTCCGAAAGATACCATTGTACTATCTATACTTTTAAAATTAATAATATTAAGTAAAGATTTAAGTCCTAAATTTTTAGTTTCTTTCATCATTTCAAGCCCATACTTAGATATTATCCTATTTTCATCTACAAGTGGTACTATATCCGAGATTGTACCTACTGCAACAATATCTAAATATTTTAAGTAACTATCTTTTGGCATGTTATATTTTTGTGCTAATGCTGTTATACATTTAAATGCTACACCAACACCTGCAAGCATAGAAAAAGTTTCATCATCCTTTTGTTTTGGATTTACAATACACACTGCTTCAGGTAATTTATCTGCACATTCATGGTGGTCAGTTATACACATATCAAGGCCTATACTTTTTGCATAATTTACTTCTTCTACTGCTGTTATGCCACAATCAACAGTTATTACCAATTTCACTCCTTCATTTTTTATTTTATCTAAAGCTCCTGTATTTACACCATAACCTTCCATAAGTCTATCTGGTAGATAATAAATTACATTTAAGCCAAGTTTTTTTAGAAATTTATACATTACAGTTATACTAGTTATACCATCAACATCATAGTCACCGTATATACATATTTTTTCATTATTTTCTTTTGCTTTATTAATTCTTTCAACAAATTTTTCCATACCTTTCATTTTATATGGATCCTTTAAATCTTCAAGTGTTCCATTTAAGAACATATCAACATCTTCAATTTCTCTAGCTAAAATTAGTTTTGCAAGCATCTCAGATATGTTATATTTCATTACTAATTCATTAATCTTTTCTTTATCATATTTTTTTACACTCCATACTTTTTGCATAATATCTCCCTTCGAACAAATATATAATTTAACACTTACATTTTACTACAAAATACAATAAAAATAAAGAGAAATTTACAAAATAAGATATTATAAAAAAATTTCTTTAAATGACTATTATATAAAATATTTAAAATTTATCCCCTATAGCACTAAAAAATGCTGTAGAGGATATTAATTAGTTTTTATACACTTTTACTTCTTTAATTTTATATTTTTTTACATCAGCAAAGTTATTTAGAAAAGACTTTACTCATTATTATCTAATAAAAATTTTAAATAATAACTGCAATACTCTTTTAACTTTGAAAAATTTTCTTTTTTACTATACTTAGATATAATATATTCTGAAGTTTTATTTACCTCAACATATTGTCTTGGGGTAATATCATGATTTTGAAGTGCCAAATATAGCTCATCTTGATCTAATACATATATCTCATTTTCTTTTGTTACAACTACATCTAAAAACAGATCATGCATATATGGTATATTATCCTTTGTTATTGATATGTTATCTGCCATGTCAAAGTAAAATTCTATTAATTCACATTTTTCATTATACATTGCTGTAATTGTATATCCCTTACCAATAGGATAAAGAAGTAACCATTTATAATAATTATCAAAAATCTTTTCGCTCTTTCCATTATTCCTTGGAACAATAGACACACCTTTTGCTTTTGTAACGTCAACTAAAGATATATATCCATTAAAATTTTCATCATCAATTCTAATACTCTTAAATTTACAGTCCAATATTTTTTTTGGCTGTGGATTATTTGCATATTTTATTTTCATATAATCATATATTATTAATCTTACAAAAATATTAATTAAATATTTTATTGATTAATTCCTTTCTTTTATATTAATATTCACTTTCTTCTAAATATTCTTTTCTTAAAATTTCCATAGAAATGACATCATGATACTTACCATTACAATAATATGCTTCATGCCTTCTTCCATATTCTTTAAATCCCACTTTTTTATAACAAGCTATTGCATTTTTATTAAAATCAACAACTTGTAAATCAATATTATTTAAATTTAGATATTTAAAGCCAAAATCTAGTAAAAGCTTCAAAGCTTCACTACCATATCCTTTACCTCTATTATCTTTATCGCCTATAAAAATTCCAATAGTTGCCTTTCTTGAAATATGATCAACTTTGTTAAGTCCACAATTTCCAATCAGCGTATCATCCTCAGTTTTAACTATTGCAAAATTACTACTTGATTTTAAAAGATTTTTTTCTATCCATTCTTTCTCACCATATTCATTGCAAATATTAGCACTCTGATTTAATCTATCTGTTATCTCTAAGTCATTAAACCACTTTACATATTTATCTACATCCTGAATATTCATTGGAGAAAGATATACATTTTTTCCTGTAACTTTTCTATAATATTTCATTTTAATTCCTCCTAAAAAATCCCACGAAGGCCCTTATACATAATAAGACTCCTCCGTAGGATTTTCCTACATCTGTGTAAGGTGTTGTAATACCCACCCCTATACCGCTCATTTAAAAAACTTAGGTATACTCTTACTTAAACATTATATCAATATGTTTTTCTTTTGTCAACTAAAATATAATATTTCCGTCACTATAATGTAATCTCTCCATCACTGCAAATTATTTTCTTTATACTTGTATTTCCATTTCTCCATGAACTTGTTTTACCAAGTGTACCATTCCACTCATCCATTGTTCCAAGGTAATTTATGCTTAAAATCTTTTTATTTGCATTAAAAATATTATTACTCCATTTTTTAGTATTTTTTGATATATTAACAGTTTCAATATTAGGACAATTATTAAATGCAAAATAGCCCAATTCACTAGAGTTTATAGTTACTTGTGTAAGATTTTTACAAGTATCAAAAGTCCAATTTCCAATATTTTGAACATTATCTGGTATATCAAGAGTTATTAATTTTAAACTATACCAAAATGCATACTCTCCTCTTTCTTTTGTCATATTTATATTTTACCACATACATTATTTTTTTACTATATTTATAACTCATTTTATAAATTTTGTTTTTGACATATATAGAACGCACTAAAAAAATGCAAGTTTTCATAATAATTTTTATATTTTATGCATAAAATTAGTGCAGATTTCAATCTATTTTAGACTTACTTTCTACACCTCTTTATAATTTTAATTTGCAACTTTCTTTCTAACTACACCTGCTGTATTTATATAAAAGTCATGTCTTTGTATAATGTTGTTAACATCTTCCTTAATATCAAAAATATCATAACAATTTATTATATAACCATCACTTTCATTAAGTTCTAAATACTTATTAACCTTAGATATAAATTCCTCCTTACCATTTACAACAAAAACAAATCTTTCATATTCATAGTCATTTATAATCTTCTCATTTAGCCATTCTGTATAAAACACCTTATCATTCATCTTTTTATAGAATCTACTTATTATATTTTTTATTTTTCTTCTTTCACTCTTTTCACTTTTTTCATTAATATATATTACTTTAACATTTTCAAGCTCACTATCTATAAAATTATTTGCAATGATATATGAATGAGTTGAGTTTACTGTAAAACAACATAATTTAATTTTTTTCATCTTTTGTATTCCCCCTTATAGCTTAATTTTATCACCAAGATTTATTAAAGTCAATTTCTAATTTTAGCTATTTTTGCTTTATTTTGTTGAATTTTAAGCATGCTATTCGACATAATTTTTATTTTGACAAATTATATTTTTATTAGTCAATACTAGACAAAAAAAACATGTATTTATATGTATTAATTACTAATAATAATTGCAGGTGATAACATGAAACAAAAACATATAACTTTTTTAATAGCAATTTTTTCATTTATATTATTAAATACATTAGTTGCTTTTAATATATATAAAACAAAATTTATATCAAAAGATATTTTTAGACTACATGTAGTTGCAAACAGTAATAGTATTGAAGATCAAATAATAAAACTAAAAGCAGAGTCAAAAATAAAAGAATACATATCAAATTTTAATATAAATAATAAAAATGAATTAAAAAATGAAATAGAAAAAAATAAGGATGAAATTTTACAAATTGCAAATAACACAATATGTGAAAATGATAAAAAATATACCTCAAGTATTAAAATTGGAAAAATATCATATGATAAAAAAGATAATATGCAAACTCAAATGTATAGCGGTACATATGATAGTGCAAGTGTTATTTTAGGAAGTGGCAATGGAAAAAATATATGGAGTATAATATTTCCAAATGATAGCACTATAGAAAAAATTAAAGAATTAGATACAATAATACCTGGTATATCTAATATATATAATCACGATGAGGAAATTGAAACTGATGATAAACAAATAAATTCCCTTATACTTGATTTTCTTAAGAAAAAATAATAATATTAATATTAATATAAATATAAATTAAAATATGAATTAAAAATAAATTTATATATATAAAATACAGCATATTACAAAAAAGTAAATGCTGTATTTTTATAAAAATTAATTTTTAACCTTATTCTTCACTTAATCTTCCAAAGAATGTAAGTGACCAAAGACCTGCAAGCCCAACAATTGTAAATATTATTCTGCTTAACATTGATGTCATACCTCCAAAAATTGCACCTACAAGGTCAAATTGAAATAGACCAATCAATGCCCAATTTAATGCACCAATTACTATAAGAATTAAGGCTATATAATTTAACGCTTTCATAAGATACCTCCTAACAAAACAAATTAAATTGTCTAATTATATATTGTGCAATTTAAAAAAATATATACATTAAAATAAAATACACAGGTACCATTTAAAACGTACCTGTGTTATACAAATATAATAATATCTAACGTATATCAAAGAAAATGATATACTTAATATTATAATATGAATTTTTTAAATTTTTATACATTTATTTTTTAAATTGTTTATATAAAATTATAGAAGTAGCAACACCAACATTTAAAGACTCTGCATTTCCAGTCATAGGAATTTTTATAAAATAATCGCATATTTTTTCTATTTTCTTACTTATTCCATTTGCTTCATTTCCCATAACAAAAATGCTTTTTTTTGAAAAATCAAATTTTTCAATTGAAATACTTTTTTCATTTAATGTTGTTCCAACAATAGCAAAGCCATATTTTTTCAGTTCTTCTAATTTTTGTAAATTATCAATGTATGTTATTTTTTCCCTTAAAATAGATCCCATAGTTGACCTAAGCACCTTAGGTGAATAAACATCTGCAGTTCCCGAAGTACATATAATTTGTTTTATTCCAAATGCATCTGCACTCCTAATAATAGTTCCTAAGTTTCCTAAATCCTGAACCTTGTCTAAGACTAAAATATTCTCATCATTTAAAACTTCTAATTCATTTGTAAATTCAAGTACTGCAAGAATACCTTGAGGCGTTTTGGTATCTGTCAATGTATTAAATACATCTTTAGAAAAAGATATTTTATTTTGTATTTTTTTAATTTTATTTAGAATTTCTTTTCCACCATTGACATTAATAAGTATTTCTTCAGAATAAGCGATAAACCTTAAGTTTATCGCTCCTCTTCTTTCTATAACCTCATTTACAACTTTAATTCCTTCTAAGTAAAAGCAACCATTTTTTTGTCTTCCTTTTTTATCATTTAGACTTCTTATAAACTTTGCTTTTTCATTAGACTTACTAGTTATAACTTCAATCATACCTTATTCTCCTGTAGATGTAGAATTAGTTGTTGTGTTGTTATCAGTTGTTGTGTTATCAGTTATAGTAGTTTGTGTACTATTTGTTGATGTAGTGTTAGTAGTATCACTTGAAGATTTACCTGTAATTTGTTCAACAGCTTTCTTTAGATTATCAGAATTAACTTTAAAGTTCTTTTCTGTACTAATCTTGTTTATATTTTCATTAACAAAGTTTTCTCTATCATATTCATTTTTAGCTCTTCCATTTTCTGTTATACTTGCAAGTTTAATTACATGATATCCATATGAACTTTCAACTAAAACAACATCTCCAACTTGCATAGATTTAACAGCGTTAGCATAACTTTCATCCGTTTGACCATCCATATATACAGTATAGCTTCCTCCATTGTCTTTAGTTCCTGTATCTTCAGATAAATCCTTTGCAATTGTAGTAATATCTTCACCATTTTTTACTCTTTGTAAAACAGCTTCAGCTTGAGCTTTCTTGTTTGCTTTTTCTTCATCTGATAATGCTGTTCCACTATCACTTTTTGTTTTAAATAACACATGATTTGTTTCATATGAATTTAAATTAGGATTTTCTTCTTTGGCCTTTATATAGTTTATAACATCCTCATCACTTGCATCTGCAACCTTTTTATCAATATATGCGCTTATTATAGCATCAGCATAATATAGCTCTTTTAATTGATTTGCATTTATTTTTTGTTCTTCTAGTTGAGATAACTGCTCTTTATCTTGAAATTGCTCATCAATTTCTTTTTTTCTATCTTCAGGAATCGTAACTCCTTCTTTTTTAGCCTCTTTTAAAATTATTTCATCTAATGCAGCTTTATTTGCAATTTGTTCAGGAATTATATCATCTGAATACCCAAAGTAAGTAAGCATAGGTTGGAAAGTTTTGTAATATATAGCATATTCAGATTTTGTAACTTTTCCTCCGTCATAAGTTGCGACTGGAAGCATACTTGTTGCATAAAAATAATAACCAAAAATTCCAAATGCTACAAGTAAAATAGCAACAATTATTGAAATAATAACTACCTTTTCACTAACAGGCTTTTTCTCTTTTTTTACTTTTTCAACTTTTTTTAATTCAGTACTATTCTCTTTTTTTTCTTTTTGTTTTTCATCAGTTTTCTTTGTTTCTTTTGATACTTTTTCTTTTTTTTCTACTTTACTATCTTCTTTCTTTTCTACTTTACTATCTTCTTTTTTAGAATTATTTACTTTGCTTTTATTATTTTTTTCTTCTTCAACATCCTTATTTTTTTTGATTTCCTTTTTTTTACTCATCACTCTTCCCCTTTTCTTTTCTAAGCTTTTCAAGCTCTAACTGTACACGAATTAGTATATCACTACGCGTAAAATTTGTCAATTTAATTTTCAAATTATACGGTTCTATCTTTAAAATTTCACCAAATGAACATATTTTAGTTATTCCAAGTTTTCTAGCCTGGTTTCTTATTTCAACAATTTTAATTAAATTTTCTGTTTCTTTAGGTAATTCACCATATCTATCTATAAGTTCATCAATAACATCAAGCATCATATCTTTATCATTTATATCTGAAATCTTTTGATACATATTTATTTTTTGTATTGGATCACTTATATAACTATCACTAATATATGCAGAAACATCTAAATCTATTTTTATTTCCTGCTCGATATTTTGAGTTTCACTAATATTATTCTTTTCTTTGTTTACTGCTTTTTCAAGTAATGATAAATACATATCATATCCTACCTTTAACATGTGACCATGTTGTTCTTTTCCAAGTAAACTACCTGCTCCCCTTATTTCTAAATCTCTTAGTGCAATTTTAAATCCACTTCCAAACTCAGTAAAATCTCTGATCGCTCTTAATCTTTTTTCTGCTACCTCAGAAATTTGTCTATTTTTTTGGTAAGTTATATATGCATATGCAAGTCTACTTGAACGTCCAACTCTTCCCCTTATTTGATAAAGTTGGGCAAGTCCTAATTTATCAGCATTTTCAACAATTAGTGTATTAGCATTAGGTATATCTATACCTGATTCTAAAATAGATGTACATACTATTACATCAAATTCATGATTTATAAACTTTAGCATTATGTCTTCAATCTGATGAGGTTCCATTTGACCATGGGCATACTCAACTCTTGCACTTGGCACTAAACTTTTAACTTTATTTGCAAGATCTTCTATTCCTTCAACTCTATTATTTAAGTAAAATACCTGACCATCTCTTAATAATTCCTTTTCAATAGCCTCTTTAATTACTGTATCGTTATATTCCATAACATATGTATGAACAGGAAGCCTTTCAAGTGGCGGCTCATTTAGCGTACTCATTCCTCTAATTCCAACCATTGACATATGAAGTGTTCTTGGAATAGGTGTCGCAGTCATAGATAATACATCCACTGTTTCCTTTATCTTTTTTATGCTCTCTTTAGCCTTTACACCAAATCTATGTTCCTCATCTATTATTAAAAGTCCAAGATCTTTAAAGAACACATCATTTGAAAGCATCCTATGAGTTCCTACTAATACATCAATTTTACCGTCAACTAGATCCTTTAATATATCAGTTTGTTCTTTCTTTGTTTTAAACCTACTTAACATCTCAACTCTTATTCCAAACTTTTCCATTCTTTCTTTAAAAGTACGATATTGTTGTAAACAAAGCACAGTTGTCGGAACTAAATATGCAACCTGTTTTTTGTCCATAACAGCTTTAAAAGCAACTCGAAGAGCAACTTCTGTCTTACCATAACCAACATCACCACAAAGTAGTCTATCCATTACTCTTGGAGATTCCATATCTTCTTTTATTTCAGATACAGCCTGCTTTTGGTCATCAGTCAAATCATATTTAAAAGACTCCTCAAACTCTTTTTGCCATGGCGTATCAGGAGAAAAAGCATAACCTGGATTTTTTTCACGTTTTGCATAAAGTGATAAAAGTTCCTTTGCAATTTCTTCAACATGAGCAGTTACTTTCTTCTTAGTTTTTTCCCACTCTTTTGTTCCAAGGGAATTAATCTTAGGTTTAGAACTATCATCACATACATACTTCTTAACTAAATCAAGTTGATTTATAGGGACATATAGGACACCATTATTTGCATATTCTATCTTTATATAATCTTTTACAACCTCTTGGACATTTATACTTGATATACCTTTATATATACCAATACCATGATTTTCATGTACAACAAAATCATCAATTTTTAAATCTTCAAAGCTTTCAATATCTGTTCCTTTTGAAAACTCTCTTTTTACTTTCCTTTTTACATTTGTACCACTTACAGGTTCAGCAATAACAACAAGATCTTGTATACTAGAATAAAATCCACCAGAAACTATTCCATATGTTATATATACCTTTGATTTTTTTAGATTATCTTCTCTCCATATATTATCAAGCACCTCAACTGATACATTGTTATCCAAAAGGTAGTTTTTTACTTGTTCTACTCGTACTTGACTTGGAAATACTAAGAGAATCTTTTTATTCTTAAGTGCTTTTACATCATTAAGTAATGTTTCAAAAGAACTTTTATAAAAAAACATTTCTTTTGAATTAAAGTCAAAGATAACTCTTTTTTTATTTATACTACTATCAAATACCTGTTTTTGCATGTATATATTTGTAATTTTAGACACACGTTTTATTACGTCATCATATGAAATATATTTATTTGCAAAAGGAATATACATATAATTACGTTCATCTAAAATTTTTAAAGTCTCAGCATTTTCATAACAAATACTATCTGCTTTTTTCTTACAATTTTCAGGTTCATCTATAAAAATATTATAATCTTTTAAATAATCTGTGAAAAAGCAAGGATTTTTCACTAGCAAATTAAAATATTTATCAGTTAAATTATCAAGCATACCATTTTCTATAAGCTCTATATCTTTACTAATATTTTCTTTTAAATTACTATTTATATCTCCACATTCTACAAGATTTTCAAGATTTCTTGTTATATCATCTAACATTTCTTTAGTAATTACCATATCAGAAACACGAGATATAGAAATCTCCTTAATAGATGAAATACTCCTTTGAGTTAATACATCAAAAGATCTTATACTATCAATACTATCCCCAAAAAGCTCAATTCTTACTGGCATATCACTCTCTACTGCAAAAACATCTACTATTCCTCCACGAACTGAAAATTGTCCCTTTCCTTCAACAGTTTCAGACTTTTCATAGCCGAAGAAAATCTAACTGTTTTACAAAACCAGAAAAATCAATAGTATCGTCCTTTTTTATAAAAATACTTTCATTATTCTTAAAACTATTATCATTCATTGGAAGCATTAAAGAATCAATTGTTGTTACAACTATTTTTTTTGTACCATCATTTATTTTAGACATGACGTACATTCTATCATTTTGATTTTCTCTACTTTGAGCTTCAACATCATAATATACCACAGTTTTTGCAGGAAAATATACAACTTCTAGTTCAGAAATAAATTTTAAATCCTGTACCATTTTATTAGCTGTAAGTATATTGCTACAAACAATAATACTACTTTTATCATTATTAATAGTTAGGCTATATACGTAATATGCTTTTTGTATATCCATTATATTTTTAAAGGAAATAGCCTTATTCTCACTTTTTAGACTTTCTAAAATATCATTAAACATATCTACTTTTTTTAAATTTTCTGTAAGTAGATTCATATCTTTACCCTCTTTCATACATTTGCATTCTATGCTAATATCATTTTTTCTAAATGTTCAACTGAAATAATAGGTATACTAAGTGACTCAGCTTTGCTTAATTTACTACCCGCATCTTCTCCTGCAATTAAGAAACTTGTCTTCTTAGAAACACTTCCTGACACCTTGCCACCATTTTTTTCAATTAATTTAGTTATATCACTTCTAGAATAATTATCAAAAGAACCTGTAATTACAAAAGTTTTATCTTTTAAAATTTCAGAATCCAACTCTTTTTTTAATCCATTAAGATTTACTCCTGCCTTTTCAAATTTAGAAATTAACATATCAGTTTCTTCCTTAGAGAAAAAATCAACAACAGACTGTGCCATAATAGCCCCAAAATCATCAAGACTATTTATATCATCAAAACTTGCATCTTTTATCATATATATATTATCAAAATTTTCTGCTAATACCTTTGCTGCTTTCTTTCCAATATGCCTCATTCCAAAGCCAAATAACAACTTATCAAGTGAATTGTTCTTTGTTTTTTCAATTGCATTGATTAAGTTCCTAGCTGACTTTGGTGCGAACCTATCAAGTTTAACTACATCATCATATTTTAGATAATATATATCAGCAATGTCTTTTATTAAATTATTATCAATTAATTGTTCAACTATAGCATCTCCAAGACCTGATATATCCATTGCATCACGTGATGCAAAATGTACTAAAGAACGAAATATTTGTGCAGGGCATTCATTATTTGTACATCTAAGAGCAACCTCATCATTTATTTTTTCTAATTCTTCGCCACATACAGGACATACTTTAGGAATTTCATACTCAACTTCATTTCCTGTTCTTTTACTTTTAACTACACTTATTACCTCGGGAATTACATCTCCTGCTTTTTGAATTACAACTGTATCTCCAATTTTTATATCTTTTTCTTTTACATAGTCAAAATTGTGAAGAGTAGTTTTAGATATAACAGATCCAGCAAGCCTTACAGGATTAAGGATTGCCATTGGAGTCACTTGTCCTGTCCTTCCTACTTGAACCTTTATATTAGTAAGTTTTGTTTCTTTTTGTTCAGGAGGATATTTATATGCAACAGCCCATTTTGGAACTTTTACAGTAGTACCAGCTTCCTCCCTTATTTTAAGGTCATTAATTTTAACAACAGCTCCATCTATATCATAAGGAAGTCCATCTCTTAAATTTCCAATTTCCTCAATTGCATTTAATACCTCATCTTCACCAACACACACTTTAATATACTCAATAGTTTTTATTCCCGTATTTTTTATATACTCAATACTTTCAGAATGAGTTTTAAATTTTTTACCTTTTTGGAGATTAAACACAAAAATGCTCAAATTTCTTTGCTTTACAAGTTTTGAGTCAAGCTGTCTTAAAGTACCAGCCGCTGCATTTCTTGGATTAGCAAGTATTTGTTTCCCTGCTTCTTCAAGTTTATTATTAATACTTTCAAATTCTTTTCTTGGTAAGTATACCTCTCCCCTTACTTCAAATGTATCATCAGTAGTAAGAAGTTCTGGAATACCATCAACCATCTTTAAATTTTCTGTAACATCCTCTCCAACAAAGCCATCTCCTCTGGTAGAACCTCTAATCAATTTGCCTTTTTCATATTCTAGTGATACAGAAAGGCCATCTATTTTTGTCTCAACAGTAAACTGTATATCTTTTCCATACTCTTCTTGCATTTTACGTACAAAGTCTTTTACATCATCATATGAAAAAACATCTTGCAAACTTTGCATTTGTACATCATGCTTTACCTGTGAAAAAATATTCTTAACATGTCCACCTACTTTTTTTGTAGGAGAAGAATCTAAAGCATACTCTGGGTGTTCTTTTTCAAGTTTTCTTAACTTTAAACTTAATTTATCATACTCATAGTCACTTATTTCAGGATTATCATCATCATAATATCTTTTATTATGATACTCTATTTCTTTTCTTAATTTTTCAATTTCTTCTTTTATTCCATCACTACTAAATAAACTTAGTTGTTCACTTTCCATATATATCCCCCTATTTAAAAATTGCACAACGACAAAAAGAGTAATGTGGTAAGGATATTACTATCATTACCATATTACCTTTTTATATAATTTAATCTATGTATTTTATTCATCAACCTTAACAGAATCTTTAAATCTTGCAATATAATCAATTAAAGACCAAACTGTTGCAAGTACTGCTGCAGCAACAGATACGCTCATACCAATATTTATTAAAAGTTCAATTGGAGTCATAACTAGTGATTGTGTTACAAAATCACCAAAATTATATGTTCCAACAAGAGCAAGAATAATTGCTAAAAGTTGAAATACAGTCTTTACTTTTCCTGTTAATGAAGCAGCAAGATCTTTATTATTATCAGCTCCAAAGTTTCTAAGACCAGTTACAAAAAAGTCTCTTAAAACAATTATAACCGCCATCCATGCTGGTATAACGCCTGCTGTTGCAAGTAATATAAAACCTGAAGCAACTAACATTTTATCAGCAAGTGGATCCATTATTTTTCCAAATTTTGTAACCAAATTTTTCTTCCTTGATATATATCCATCTAAAAAATCTGTAATAGAGGCTACAACAAAAGCTCCTAATGAAACATATTTTGCCCATACAAATTTTGTGGGTAAACACATAAATACAACAAACACAATAACTAAAAGCATTCTTAACATTGTAAGTTTATTTGGTAAATTCATTTTCTTTAACATTAAACATCATATCCTTCCTCTGCCATAAGGCTCAAACTTATATATAAAAAACAATTTACTTGATTATTATATCAAACTGTCAAAACTAAGTCAATAAATTTACAAAACAACCTTAAACTTTTCACTTTGCTTTCACAATTAAAATATAATCCATGATAATGCATTAAATATCCCAAAATAGCTTTACAAATTTTACATAATGTGGTAAAATATATTTGTAAGTTATACTTTAAATTAAGTTAAAAATTTAAACTTAGAATTTATTCAGAGGAGATTGCTTATATGATGACAAAAAATGAATATGAAAAAATCCTAGTTAAAATTTTTGGAAAATGTAAGAGTGATATTATAGAAAATAATAAACTCTTAAAGGAACAGCAAAAAGAAAAGGCTAAGGTACTTTGCATACCCAGTCAAGAAGAAAAAAAAGATTATAAATTCAGTCTTCCAAAATACATTATACCAAAATTTGGCGAATTTGATGAAATAAGAATATGCGAGACTTCTTATTTTAAATATGAAGATGGAAAATGTATTAACTTTTCAGGCGTCAATGTACTTTATTATCTTGTATGTATGTATTTAAGAGCCCAGGGAAATAAAGGAATTGAAGTTTATTACAGTGCGGAATCTGAAATTATAAAATCATTTGAAAGGGTAAAAATACTAAAATCATCATCATTTATTTTCAGTTATGGAAATGAAAAATTTACCTATTACCCATTAAGTGAAATTAAAGGAACTGATCAATTTAAATTTGACATTCCTCCATGTATTTAATGCAGAAAAAGTCGGATGAAATTCATCCGACTTTTTATTTTGATGCCATATCAATTAAATTTTCAAGAAGAGAAATAACTGTTGTAATGCCAACTCCACCAGGTACAGGCGTAACATATTTTGCAACATCAAGAACATTTTCTGTATCAACATCACCTATTATTTTACCATCAATTCTATTTATACCAACATCTATTACTATTGCATTTTTCTTTACCATATCACTAGTTATAAGATGAGGAACTCCTGCTGCAACAACCAAAACATCTGCCATTTTAGTATATTTTTTCAAGTTTTTAGTCTTAGAATGGCATGTAATAACAGTAGCGTTTTTGTTTAACAAAAGAGCCGACACAGGCTTACCAACAATAATACTTCTCCCAACAACAACTGCAGTTTTTGATGTAAGATCGACTCCAGTACTTTCAATAATAGACATTATCCCTCTAGGGGTACAAGCTACAATTTCAGGTTTTCCCATAAGCAATTTTCCTATATTTAAAGGATGAAAACCATCAATATCTTTTTTTGGAGAAATTGATTCTAAAATTTTTCTTTCATCAAGATGTTTAAATACTGGAAGTTGAACCAAAATTCCATGAACAGAATCATCCTCATTTAATCTATTAATTATATCAAGCACTTTTTCAGTAGTAGTATCTTTATCAAGCATATACTCAATTTCTTCAACTCCAAGTTCACTACACATTTCTCTTTTCTTTCTCACATAAATTTTAGAAGCATCTAAATCATTTGCCAAAATTACTGCAAGCTTCGGTACAATTCCATTTCTTTTTAATTCGTTTACTTTCTTTTTTAAAAATATTTTTTTATTTTCAACAATACTTTTTACATCAATTAAAATTCCCTTTTGTTCACTCATCCAAATCATCCCTTCTCAATAAGTTCATCAATAACATTCTTTAGATAAAAAGCTGCTGTTTTAGGTGCAACTTTTGTAGGAAGCGCCAATGCCCATGTAGTATTTAAGTCAAGTTCTTTAGCAGCAGTAAAATCTACTCCTCCAGGACTTGAAGCAAGATCAATAATTGCACAATCCTTTTTTAGTAACATAAGTCTTTTCCTATTTAAAACCAAACTTGGAATTGTATTAAAAATTATATTCATTTTACCTAAATAACTATCGATTTCCTGTAATTTTATACTATTATATCCCATTGCTTCAATAAATGCAATATCTTTTTTATTTCTCGCCTCACAATAAACATTTGCACCAATTCCATACAACATCTTAGAAAGAACTTTACCTATATTTCCATACCCCATTACTAATACATTTGACTTATGGAGTGTAAAATTAGTCATATTCATAGCTACAGAGATTGCCCCCTCTGCCGTTGGTATTGCATTTGAAATAGAAACTCCATCTTCATTTAAAACATCAAAAAATTTAATACTAGCTTTTTTTAATTTATTTTTTATATTATTTGAAATTGCACCAGCATATAGCACTTTAGATGAATTTTCTAAGCTTTTAATTAACTCCTCGCATCTAAGCACCTCGCCATTTACTTTAACATCATCCTTTGAAAAAGGCGTTGGACCAATAATCACATCTGCACTTTCAAAACTATAAAGTTTACCCACATCATCCAAATACAATTTTCTCAAAAATTTACTCCTATCATCAGTACCAAGAACACAAATTTTCAAATCACAAATATTATTCAACACACACACCTCTACCCTCCAGTATATTACAGCCACCCCTCATTTATGCCAGAGTTAGTTTTGTAAAAAATCATAAAATATGATTTTTTTCCTTTATTCGACAAAACTAGACTCTAAATTTAGCTTCATTTTTCTTTTAAACTAAAACTTTCTTTGATATAATGAGGGTATATATTCCAAAGGAGGTTTTTATGCAATACAAAACATACACTTTTAGAGCATATCCAAATAAAACTCAGGAACAATTGATGTATCTAACGTTTACTATGTGTAGAACGATTTATAATTCTATGTTAAAAGCTATCTTAAAAAATTATTCAAGTTATATATATGAAGTAGAAAAGTGTATATCAAATGAAAAATCATTTGATAGTAAAAAATTCTCAAATTCTCACAAAATTCCGAAAGTATCTACTTTGAAAAAGCAAAATGAAAATTATAAAAAGGTAGATTCACTTGCACTATGTGCTGAATACAGTAACCTTGTAAGAGGTATGGAACTTTTTTATAGAGGTCATTCCAAGCTTCCAAAATTCAAAGGCAGAAAGGATAAAAATTCATATACAACAAGCCAAGTAAATAATAATATACGAATAAATAAAAATAAAATTCGTTTACCAAAGTTAGGCTTCATAAAAGTAAGAGGAATGAGAGAAATTCCATGTAATTTTAATATAAAAAGAGCCATTATTTTTGAGGATAAAAAGGGAAAGTTTTACATTTCTATAATTTTTGAATATGAAGAGTCGTGCAATAAAAGAACTATTATAAATTCTAAAGTGATAGGATTAGACTTTAAAATAAATAATATATTTGTATCAAGTGATAATTTCATTCCAGAATTTTCTACAAGATTTTTTTATCTTTTACAAGATATATCGAAACTCCAAATAAAAATAAATAAAAAAAATAGATTTTCTAAAAATTATTGGAAATCTATAAATAAGCTTAGAAATTTACATAGAAAAATTGTTAATATAAGAAGTGATACGTTAAATAAGCTCTCTAGCTTTCTTTATAAAAATTATGATTTGGTTATAATTGAAGACATTTCGATACAAGAAATTGTTTTTAAACTCGGAAATGGTAAAAATACGTATAATACAGGTTTTATGCTTTTTGTAAAAAAACTGCTTTATAAATTTAATGAATATTTAATAAAAGTAAATAAATGGTTCCCTAGTTCAAAAAAATGTTCTAAATGTGGAAAAAGAAAAAAGAAATTAAAAATTTCACAAAGAATATATAGATGTAAATATTGTGGTTTGGTTATAGATAGAGATTTAAACGCAGCCATAAATATAAAAAATGAAGGTATACGAATACTTAAATAAACAATTATGCACTGTGGGGTACACAGGGTGAGCGTTCTAACTACACTTTTTAGTGATTATCTACGAATTTAGTAGTATATACTACATACTAAAATGCCAAAAATTCTAACTCAAGTTCATATATTATAAAAAAGCCTTAAGGCTGAATTTATTTTTTTTGATATTTTTCCAACCTTAAGAACATATATTAAAATTTTACAAAACTAACTCTATAGCATCGGGGCAAATGCTGCCACTACTGCTTCTGATATTTTGATTAATTTTGATCTTTGCTTCCAAGTATCTAGATCTATTTCTTTACAATTTGTAAGCATTCTTTGAAAATCTTGTTTTACTTTTTCTTCTTCTCCTGTATTATATGTCCAAACAATATCTTCAAAATTCAAATGCATACTTCTAAAGTCTAAATTTGCTGTTCCGACTATTGATGTATTATCATCTGCAACAAAAGTTTTGGAGTGTATAAAACCTGGTTTATATTCATATACTTTTACTCCTGCTTCTAGTAAAACTTCATAGTATGATCTTGTTGCAAGATAAACTAATTTTTTGTCTGGAATGTGTGGTACAATTAATCTAACATCTACTCCTGCTCTTGCACTATTTAATATTGCTGTTAGTAATTGTTCACTTATTATAAAATATGGAGTTGTCATATATACATAATCTTTTGCATAGTTTATTGTTTGGATGTATGTATTTTCTATTGGTAGTTTACGATTATCTGGCCCATCTGCAAGTGGTAATACATAACCTTGATTATTTTTCTCACTTTTTAATTTTCTCTTATACCAGTTATACTCAATATTTTTGTTAGTTATGGTTTCTAAGTTCCTTAAGAACATTATTGCAAAGCTCCATACTGCTTCACCTTCTATTTTTATCCCAACATCCTTCCAGTGCCCAAACTTAGATACTAAGTTAACATATTCATCAGCTATATTTACTCCTCCTGTATATCCGTATTTTCCATCAATTACTACAATTTTTCTGTGGTCCCTATAATTTATATATCCACTTAAAATTGGCGAAAATGGATTAAATTTGTATAATTCTATACCTACTGCTTCTAATTCTTCTTTTATATCTTTGTTATTTTTAAAAAGACAACCTAATGAATCTATTATTATCTGAATTTTTACACCCTGTCTTGCTTTTTCTTTTAAAATTGCAAATACTTCATCCCATAATTTTCCTTTTTCTAGTATGAAAAATTCAATCAATATATACTTTTGAGCTTTCATTAAGTCTTTTTTTAATGAATCAAAAAATTTTTCACCTATTTCAAAATATTCTACTCCTCCATTTTCATATAATGGATATCCTGATATTTTAGTCATATACTCTATTTGATTATATTTGTATTTATCTGTTTTCTTTATTTTTTCTAATATATTCTTTGAGTCTTGAAGTAGATTTTCAGAATATACTCTTACTTTTCTTATTTCTAGTTCTTTCTTCATTCGCATTTTACTTCTACCCCAAAGTATATATGCAAGTATACCAACTATTGGTACAAACATTATAAATATAATCCAAGATATTTTGTAGGCTGCGCTATCATGATGGTATATAATATAAAGAACTGTTGCTATTTTTGCTATTATATATACAACTCTTGCATACATATATATTACATGTGCCGTTGTATATAAAAGAAGCATCCCTACAATTTGAATTAAAAATAAAAAAATTACTATTAGAATTTTTATAACAGTGACAAAAATGTTCTTTTCGCCTTTTCTTTTTTTATTACTGGCCATATAATTCCTCATTTCTATATTACTATTTTGTATTACAAGTTCTTGTATTATTCAGTTAATCTAAATATCCATATTTTTTATAAAAATCATTTTTAAATTCTAAAAGGCTATCTTCTTTAATTGCTTCTCTTACATTTTCCATTAAGTTTACAAGGAATCTTAAGTTATGTATAGAAAGTAGACGTGCTCCTAGAATTTCTTTAGCCTTAAATAAGTGATGTATATACGCCCTAGTATAATTTTTACATGTATAACAATCGCAGTCTGGATCAAGCGTAGTAAAATCCTTTATATGACATGCATTTAACATGTTTAATTTTCCATAATGAGTAAGTGCACTACCATTTCTTGCCATTCTTGTTGGAAGTACACAGTCACACATATCTACTCCTGCAAGGGCTGCTTCAATTAAATAATCTGGTGTTCCAACACCCATTAAATATCTTGGTTTGTCCTCTGGTAAGAGTGGTGCAGTATATTTAAGTATCCTTAAAAATTCTTCTTTAGGTTCACCTACACTTATTCCACCTATTGCATAGCCAGGAAATCCAATATCTATTGTTTCTTTGGCACTTATCTTTCTTAAGTCCTCATACATACCACCTTGTACAATACCAAATAGAGCTTGTTTTTCTGTATTTTTATGATAATCCTTGCAACGTGCTGCCCATCTTAAAGTTCTTTCCATAGAATTCTTAACATAATCATATGTTGCTGGATAAGGTGCACATTCATCAAAAGCCATCATAATATCTGAGCCTAAACAATTTTGTACATACATTGAATCTTCAGGTGCCATAAACTTTTTAGCTCCGTCTATATGTGATCTAAATTCTACTCCTTCTTCTGTTATTTTTCTTATTTTACTTAAGCTAAATACTTGAAAACCTCCACTATCTGTTAAAATATTTCTATCCCAGTTCATAAATTTGTGAAGTCCTCCTGCTTCTTTAATTAGCTCTGCACCTGGTCTTAAAAATAAATGATATGTATTTGATAAGATAATATGTGAGTGAATCATATCCTTCATTTCATCAGGTGTCATTGATTTTACTGTTGCTTGTGTTCCAACTGGCATAAATACAGGTGTTTCAACATCTCCATGAGGAAGGTGCAAAACTCCAAGCCTTGCTCCTGTATTTTTTTCTATTTTCTTTACTTCAAAATTTAACGCTTCCATTTTTCCTCCTTAATTTATATAAAAGATATCCTTGTAACACTTGTTAACAAATAAATATAATACGAAAGTCCAGAAATAACAAGAAATGTAAGTGTTAACGCTATTAATTTTACTAAGTTTATTCTAAATGTTTCAGGGCTTACAGTTTTGTTTATAAACATAATAGCAGCTGTAATCTCTAAAATTATTGATGTTCCAATAACACTAAGTGCTGCTATAGCTTGTTTTTTATTTGCCATAGTTATAACTTTTGCTGACTCTGGCACATTTGAGTTCTCATCTATATTAACAAACTTATACAAAACAAAATATATTGCAAAAAAAATTATTAGTATAATTAGAACCTTATTAATCCATTCTTTCATTTTTACCACCTCAAAAAACACTAGTGTTAGTTTTGTAAAAAATTATTTTTTACAAAACTAACTCTAGGGCTATGATATGAACATGCAATCACCAAAACTGAAGAAACGATATTTTTCTTCTACAGCTTTTTCATATGCTTGCATTATGTGTTCTTTTCCTGCTAATGCTGATACTAACATAATTAATGTTGATTCAGGTAGATGAAAATTTGTAATTAGTGCATCTAACATTTTAAATTTATAACCTGGATATATAAATATATTGGTATCTTTTGCCATAGGATGTATTATTCCGTTATCGTCTGTTGCACTTTCTAGTACCCTACATGAAGTTGTTCCTACTGCTATTACTCTACCACCTTGTTTTTTTGTATTATTTATTACACTACAGGCCTTCTCATCTATTACAAAGTATTCACTGTGCATTTGATGCTTTGTCACATCATCGACTTTTACGGGCCTAAATGTTCCAAGTCCTACATGAAGCGTTACATATACTATATTTATTCCATCACTTTCAAGTTTTTTTAATATTTCTTCTGTAAAATGTAATCCTGCAGTTGGTGCTGCAGCTGATCCTACATGTTTACAGTATACCGTTTGATACATATTTTTATCTTCTAGTTTTTCTGTTATATATGGTGGTAGTGGCATTGTACCTAATTTATCTAATATTTCATTAAATATTCCATCATATTTAAATTCTATTACTCTTTGTCCATCTTCTAGTATATCTTTTACTTCTGCTCTTAATAATTTTTCGTCAAATATTATTTCAGTTCCAATCTTCATCTTTTTTCCAGGCTTAACCAAGCATTGCCATCTATCATTTTCATTTTGTTTTAATAAGAGTACTTCTATAGCTTCTTCTTTTCCTTCTCTATGTCCAAAAATTCTTGCTGGCATTACCTTTGTATCATTTAAAACTAGAGTGTCTCCTTTTTTTAAATATTTTCCTATATTTTCAAATATTTCATCTGATGTTTTTCCTGTTTTTTTATCAAGTAACATCATTCTTGCTTTTTCCCTATTTTTTAATGGAGTTTGTGCTATTAATTCTTTGGGTAAATAATAATCAAAATCGCTTGTTTTCATAATAATTTTATCTCCTTTATTTTACATATTATAACATAAATATACAAAAAAATAAACCCAAACCACTAAACTTTTATTTAATATTTTTTTACTAAAATTTATTTTTATTTTTTTGCGTATAAGTATTTACATATAAAAAAATTAATGTTAGAATATAAGTAGAGATAACGAATTTTATGAAAATCTACAAGCATTGATACGGGAATCGGGAATCATACTTTGTGTTGAATGCTCTTTTTATCAGAGAATCCTAATGAGTATTGACAAGATGCCCACCTTTATATAAAGGGTTTTATCATTTATCGTTATCTCTTTTTTATATGCATACAAAAAATATGGTGCCTAAAATGGCACCATATTTCGTTATGATAACTACGAATAATTTATTGTTTTATACACTATCTGTCCATTTTTGTGATCTTTACCAGATAATTCTAAAGCTCAAAACTTTATAACTGTTTTTCCATTAAAGTCATTTATTTTAACAAATGTATTTGCAGTGCAAGCTGCAATTTCACATTATATTGAATATACAATTAAATCAGTATAACATTACTTTTCCATATTTACTTTAATCAATATTTGCATTCATTATCAAATATAAATTTGAAACAAGTTTTCTGCAATGATGTTCCTCCTGAAGCAGTAGAACACTTTATTCATATAAGTAACAAGTCATAAAATTCTACAAAACTAGACATCAATTTTATACTCAAATTTATTGAATTATATTATTATCTATTATATAATACATATTGATATACACTGTGGGGTACACAGGGTGAGCGTTCTAACTACACTTTTTAGTGATTATCTACGAATTTAATAATACCTTTTTTATCTTTTGGAATTGGATACTATTATTAAAATGCCAAAAATTCTAACTCAAGTTATATTTTTTATCAAAAGATCTAATTTATTTAAACAAAATTTAGCTGTAATATTATGTTTTTTAACACAAAAATACAGCTAAGACTTTTTACACTTTTTAGATTATTTTATCATAAAATAAATATTAAAATCAGAATTAAAATCAACATTTAATACTAACATTCAATATTAACACTACATTTTTTACAAAACTAACTCTAGATTTTGAAGATGGTTTTTAGTATTAGTTTCATGAATTTTCCTGGTTTGTAGACTACAATTTTCATTATATATACCTCCTTTAGCAAAAGAGCCATGATATGCCTAGGGCTACTAGTGCTATTGCAACTACTGTTACCCAACACCATACTGGAAGTAGTATACTTATTGCTACTCCTACTCCGAAGGCAAGACAAAATAATCCTATTGTTTTTCTAAATGCGCCCCAGAACAATTTTTTCACCCCTCTTTTGACAAATAATATAAAATATTGTAAAATATTTAATATATATTATGAAAGATTTTTAATATGGTGATGCTAAAAATGAAAATTTATACTAAATCTAGTAAAAAAGATATTATGAGTATGGTTACTATACTTGAAAGTGTATATAAAGATGCTAAGTGTGGCCTTGATTATAATTCTCCTTTTTCACTTGTTATTTCTTTAATACTTGCTGCACAATGTACTGATGCACGTGTTAATGTTATTTGTCCTATTTTGCTTAGTAAATATCCTAATGCTTTAAGTCTTTCTAATGCAAATATATATGATATACAAAAAATTATTTATCCTTGTGGCTTTTATAAAAATAAGGCAAAAAGTATTAAGGGATGTTGTGAAAAAATTGTTAATGACTTTGATGGAAAAGTTCCTGATACTATGGATGAACTGGTTTCTCTTCCTGGAATTGGTAGAAAGTCTGCAAATATTATACTGCAGGAGTGTTTTGATAAAACTGTTGGAATTGCTGTTGATACTCACGTGACGAGGATTACAAGAAAAATGGGAATTTCAAATTGTGGGTCACAGGAAAAAATTGAAATGGAACTTATGAAAAAATTACCAAAATATTATTGGAATAAAATTAATCACATACTTGTTAATCATGGAAGAAAATATTGTAGTGCTAAGAAACCTGATTGTATTAATTGTCCAATAAATAATTTATGTCCAAAAAATGATTAGGAGGCATTCTCCTAATCATTTTCTATTCCTAGAGTTTGAAAAACTATATCTACAAATATTTTTTCATCAACTATTTTTTTATGATTTATTAAATCAATTATCCCATATATTAAAACATATGCTGTTTCTTTTGGATGAGTTAGTTTTATAAAACCGCTATTTAATGCTTCTGTTATAACCTTTTCAATTAAATTTGCTAATCTATCAATAGTTGCATAAACCATACTCATATATAGGTCTTTATTTTTTTTATTATTAAATTTTTCAAGTGGACTTGTATTATCTTTATATAATTTAACAAGCAGCTTAATAGTTGTCTCTATTTTTTCTTTCCAGTTATCATATTCCATTTGGATACTATCAACGCTTTTTTCAAGTTCCTTACAAAATGCTTCTACATATTCGTTAATAATTATTTCTAGTATTTCTTCTTTACTTTTAAAGTAATAATAAAATAGTCCCTGAGCCATTCCAACGCTTTTTACAATATCACGTATAGAAACATTGTTTACACCTTTTTCATTTATAAGATTTTTCGATATCTCTACTATTTCCTGTTTCTTTTTTGTTGGTATTTTTTTACTATCCATAATATACTTATATGATAATATTTAACAACTTAAATATATCAATACTCTCCTTTCCTTATTCATTTTTATATAAATATTTTATATAATCTAATTGTGGTAACTGTGGATTTTTAATTTTTCTTATGGTATTGGTTAGATATGTCTTTAAACCTTTATTCCTCACAAGTTTATAAAGACAAATACTCATGTAAGTGGTCGTGATTATTATTTTAAAAGTAGATGTTTATATGTACTCTTATTTTGACAGTATAAATACTGCTAAATACTCATTTGACCTATATATTACCTGTTTTTAAACTTGATACTCTATCAAAAGATAAAATTAAAATTGATTTAAAATATACTGCTTATTACGGAAAAAACATCAATTCATATCTATTTTCTTTAAATTTTAATATTGGTATAATTTAAAAAATATTACAATTTAAAACGTTCTGAATGCAAATCTCACTATTGTGATTTAGGACATATTTCCCATAAATAATTTGTATCATATTTAAAATGTAAAAGGACAATGTTGAATCTAATTTAGATTAACTAAGATATTATCTTTCAATGTTCTAACTTGTTTTTAAAAATATTTCAATAAATTTCTACTCTTCTATTAACTTTTCATAGCGAATTCACTTACCTAAAGTGATTTCCCCATTATGACAGGTTTATCATCATATATATGAATATTGTTATTTATATTACAAATTATTGTAACTATTTTCCTAGGGTTCTCTACTCCTTCAAATCCTATTCCATTTTTCATTTGTTCAATTAAATTATTTGCATAAAAATTAAATATTAGATCTCCATAGTTCTTTTTTTCTCTTACAATTCCAATATGTTCTATATTAGATATATTTCCCATTTTAAAACCATTTTTTGAATTGTATAATGCTATTTTTTTATTTGTTACAAAGTATTCGTTATTCTTGTTTACATGTTTTAAAAAAATATTATAAATCAACCCATAAAGTAGACTAATGGTTAGTATACACAAAATAATAAAACTTATTACAATTTCAATGGTTGCTCCAAATATTTTTATGACTATTATATTCAATATAAAAAATAATAATAACACCAAAAGGGCCAATAAAAATCTAAAATATTGTTTACTTGTTTTACTAACATCAGAAAATCCATGAAATAATATTCTTTCATCTTTATCTAATTTTGTTATAAATTCTTCTTCCATCTCTATCTTATATGATATATTTAGCAACTTAAATATATCAATACTCTCCTTTTCTTATTCATTTTTATATAAATATTTTATACAATTTAATTGTGATAACTTTGTACTTTTAATTTTTCTTATAACTTCAAATATTTTAAGAAATGTATTATCACAGTCCTGATCTTAATTATTTATTGGTTAGATAATTCTTTAAACCTTTACGCCTCACAAGTTTATGAAAACAAATACTCATGTTAATTATTACTATTATACTTTAGGACATGTTGACCATATATTATTTCGTATCATATTTAAAATATTGAAGGATAGTGTTAAATTTAACTTGTATAACTAAAATATTTCAATAAGTTTCTATTTTTCTATTGGCTTTGCATAGTTTGTCCCCTTATACAACATATTTTAGCACAGCACTTTAATTATGTCAATAATTAAAGTGCTCATATTTGAGTAAATCTACATTATTGGTATACTTATATAAAAAGTCGTTCCCATATTATCACTGTCAAAGCTTATTTCACCATTAAATTCACCTTTTATAACAGAATATGCTAAATATAATCCTAGTCCTGTTCCAAATGTTCCTTTGGTTGTAAGTATGTTTTTAAAAATATATGGTTTTATTGCTGGATCAAGACCTCCTGCATAATCTCTAACCTTTATTAATGCTGTTTTATGAGGCCCTTTAGATAAAGATACATCTATTTTTCCTCCAATATCTCCATATGCCTGTGCAGCGTTTACAACCAAGTTTGTTAAGACTTGACCTAATTTTGTAGGATCGCCTTCTATAGATAAATCATCCTCTATTGTAATATTGAGTTCTGATTTGTTTTTGCATACCTCATGATATGTTATTACTTTAATATCATTAATGACTTCACTTATTTTAAAATTAACTTTTGTTGTTCCACCTAAATTTCTTATTTGATTTCTCATACTGTTTACAATATTAATTATTTTTGTAGCACAATTATCCATTCTTTGTAAAATTTCTTTTTCGGATTCATTTCTATCTGAATTTTGATTTAACATAGTTATGCCTGTCTTTATTGCTGAAATTGGTGTGTTTATATCATGTGCTACTCCGCCTGCAAGTTCACCGATTGATACTAGTTGTCCCTGTTTTACTATTATTTCCTGTTTTTCTTCTATTTCTTTTATATCTAATTTATGCTGCGTTATATCTTTAAATAAAAGTAAAGTTCCAATATATTGATTTTTATTTTTTTTAGCTTTTATAGGGTGAATGTCTACTTCAAAGAACTTTTCATCATTTTTATACCTAAAGTTATATTCTACATTTTGCATTGTGTCATTTTTTTTGGCTTGTTTAATTATTTTTTTTAGTTTATTTATATCAAACAATTTATTTTTAGATATTAATTCAAATAAGTTCTTTTCTTTAGAAAATTCCTCCAATTTTGAAAATGTTTTTCTAAATGTTAAGTTAGAATCTGCTATTGTTCCGTCATCTGAAATAACAACAAAGGCGTCTGACATAGTATCTGTTACTGTTTCAAGTGCAACAGGCGTAATATTTAAAGCTTTGTATTTTATTATAGCTATCATGTAAAAAATAAGTGTTATACAAAATAGTGTTGGTGTTATGTATATTGATATATTTATTATTCTTGCTGTGCCTAGCATATTAACAACTAATGGTATTAAACTTCCAATTATAATTAATGCCGTTTGCCTTGTAAAAAAGCCTGATTTTTTTATTGATATATTTATCATTTTTACCATAAATATAAATGCTAAAGTATATGAATATATAGTATTAATGTAAAAAGCTGGTCCATATATAGTTTCATAAAATTTAATTGAATAAACTTTATAAAATAAGCTATGTAAATCATTTGTCCATAAAATAATTAAACACATAATAGGAACTATATACAAAAGAAACCATTTTTTATTAAATTTAATATTATTATCGTTATAGTAAAAAGATAGCACTATCAAAGTTGGAAATAACAAGCATATTCCAATATATGTAATGTAATCAAAATATATAGGTTTTATATTAAAATTAAAAGCAATTGATACTTTTTGTAATAATAGTCCAAAACACCATATTATTAAAAAAACAAATAGCATTGACATTACATTTGAAAGTTTATTTCTTTTTAAATTTAACTTCATTACTATAACAAGTACAACACTTACTAATATAGCAATGGTAAGTAATATTTCTTCCACTTTTTTCCTCCTTATTCTATATTTTCTATATACTTTATTATATATTTATCCTCAATTTCAGGCCACTCAAACCCTATCTTCTTTAAATATGAAATTGTATAATCACATTTAATTTTAATATTTGACAAATAATTTAGCTCGTTATTTTTTCCAAGATCATTAATTATTCCAGCTAATATATCTCTTTTATTTGAGTGAGCAACTTGGGTTATTTTCTTTGCAAATTCTTCTTTTGTTACAATTTTAATTTCTATATTTTCTTTTTTTAATATTTCAAAAAATCTTTTTATACATACATGTTTATTATCATATAAATGAAACATATTATGTCTTGTATTAAAATATTGCATAATTTTTATAATTGCCTCTGCTGTAACATCAACAGGTGTAAATTCTAAGTACATATCTTTGTTATTTTCAGGAAATATTTTTAATGAAATTAAAGTTTTTATTCTATTTGCAAAAGCGTTATCTTCAGCATTATACTGAAATTTTAAATCACTATACCTATTTGTTAAATTTCCAATTCTTACAATATTAGCCTGTAAGCCTTTTATCATGTAATCAAGAACTATTTGTTCTGCCTTAAATTTTGTACATACATATACATTTTCAAGATTTTGGTTTTTATAAAAACATGTTTCATCAAATGTAAATCCTTTAGATTTTTTTAAATTGTAATTTGATGTTTCAAAAGCATTTCCAGATACACTTACAGTTGAAATATGTATTAGTTTTAAATTTTTTTCATAACATAATTTTGCTATTGCATAGGCACTATCTACATTTATCTTTTTAAAAAAGTTAGTATCACCATGATGTTTTACACAGGCAGCAGAATTTATTACAAAACTTATATCATTAATAATTTTACTTATTCCATCTTTTAATTTTTCATAATCTGTTATATCAGCTGTTATTGGAATAATACGATTACCGATTTCATCATCGTATTTATCTTTAAAATAAAAATTTAAAATTTCTCTTAACCTTTGTGTACAGTCTTTACCATTTTTTTCTCTTACAATGCAATATATTTTACCAGTTTCATTTTTCATAAATTCATCTAATATATGAGAACCTAAAAAACCTGTGGCACCTGTAAGCAATATATTTTTAGCCTTAATTTTTTTAGGAACATAGCTTTCATCAGAATTTGAAATTAAAACTTCATTATATTTTTGGTTATTGGCATAATTACTTTGAATTAATTCTATATTTTTTCTGTATTTAGCCTTATTAATTAGCTCTTTATCAAGAATCATTTTTTCTAAGTCGATTATAGTTGGATACTTAAATAAATCTTCATATTCAATATGAATTCCAATATTTAAAAGCTCAATTTGAATTTTTATTGCATCAAGTGAATCAGTTCCTAGTTCAAAAAAATTATCATTAACTCCAAAATTTGTCTTTTTTATAATTTTCTGCCAAACTTTGTATATACTATCTTGAATTTTTGTACTTGGCATAATATTCTTTCTATTTTCTTCTACACCTACATAAGTTGAGCACAATTTTTTTCGATCAATTTTTCCATTTAGTGTCATTGGAAATGTTTCTTGCAATACAAAAATTCCTGGTACCATATATAATGGTAATTTTTTGTATAAGAATTTTATCATCGAATTTTTATCAATATCATTTTCCTTATTTCTTAAAGTATAAAAGCAAACAAGTTTATTATCCTTAAGTGAAACAATATTATTATCAATATTATCAAATTTATTTATATGTTTTTCAATCTCTTGCAATTCTACTCTTTGCCCATTTATTTTTACTTGTAAATCTATTCTTTCTAAGACACATAATTCACCACTAAAATCAAGTTTACACAAATCTCCTGTAAGGTATATTCTTTTTTCTAAAGCTTTATCGTATACAAAACTTTTTTTTGTAATTTCATCATTTTTATAATACCCCGTTGAGACACTGTCACCTGCTATTGCAAGTTGCCCACTTATATTAATAGGTAATAATCTATTTTTTGAATCTAATATATATATATATGTATTATCAATAGGTTTTCCTGCATTTACTGTTTTACCATTCAATTTCTTTAATGTTGACCAAATTGTAGTTTCACTTGGACCATAGACATCATATATTTCTGCATTTGTCAAAATTCTTAAATTATCTACAATATCTTCTCCTACTATTTCGCCACCTAGTAATATTTTTTTTATTTTCTTCATAAAAATACTATTATTATCATTTAATAATAATTTTAATTTAGTTGGTGTAGTTTGAATAATATTAACATTATTTTTTACACATAGTCTACTAAGTTCATTTCCATTGACACACTCTACTTCATTTGCAAATATCATAGTAGCTCCGTAAGATAGTGTCACCCAAATTTCAAGTCCAAATATATCAAAACATACTGTTGTTATAGACACAACATTATCTTCCTTTTTTATATTTACTTTTTTATTTATTCCTATTATAAAATTAAGTAAATTACTATTTGATATTACAACACCTTTTGGTTTTCCTGTTGAACCTGATGTATAAATTATATATGAATTTATATTTTCGGGATTAACATCTATCTTATCTAATTTATTTGAATATTTCTCACATATTTCTTCAAATTTTTGATCTGTAGCATAAATAATTGTTTCATTATTTATTTCCTTTTCTGAAATTATAATCTTTGGTTCACTATTATTAAGAATATAATTTATTCTTTCACTTGGGTATGTTATATCAATTGGAATATATGTTGCTCTACATTTTAAAGTTGCAATTAATGTCACTATAAGCTTAATATTTCTTTTCATACATATAGCAATTTTTTCATTTGGACTTACACCATTTTCTATAAAGAAGTTGGCAACTGCATTTGCCCTATTATTTAACTCTTCATAAGTTAACTTTTCATTTTCAAAAATAAGAGCTATATCATTAGGATGTTTTTTTACCTGCTCTTCAAAAAGTTCTATAACAGATTTGTCTTTTGGATAATAAGTTTTTGTATCATTAAATTCATACAAAATTTTATTTTTTTCCTCTTTAGACATTATTTCTATATTTTCTACATCAATATTTTCATCTAAAATTGCATTTTCAATTATTGCAATAATTCTAGTATGCAAATATTCTATTTCTTTTATTGAAAAAAGCTCATTTAAATAATCATAATTTATTTCTAAAATACCTGTGCTATCCATATCTAAAATATGAATTTGTAAGTCTTCATTTTGATAATTATTCCCATACCATTTTGTATCATACTTTTCCTTATCTTCAAATTCAACCCTTGCATTTTGATATGATAACATCATGCCATATAGATTATCACTAAAGTTACTTCTTTCTCTTATACCTTTTAAAGTTTTAATATATGGAAATTTTTGATGCCTAAACATACTCATAGTATTTTTTGCAATTTCATGCGCTAAATCTAAAAATTTAATATTTTCCTCAATTTTTACTCTTAAAGGTAAAGTTGAAACAAACATTCCAATCATTTGTTTTTCTTTAAAATTTGATCTATTTAAAGAAGGTGTTCCTATCACTATATCATTTTTTTCTGTTATTCTATACATATATGTAGAAAGAGCTGTAAGGAACATAACATATGGTGAAATTTTATTATTTTTACAATAACTTATAATTTTATCATTTATTTCTTTATTCAACTTTACATTATATCTACTTGATGAATTTTCTATTTTTCTAGTATTATCTTTAATTGAAACTTTACTTGAGATTCCATCCAAATACTCTTTCCAAAATTCTTCATCTTTTTTATATTTTTCACTATTTTTATACTCTTCTGTTGAATTTATATATGAAATATAACTTGGTACTTCATCTTCTGTAACATTACCTGTTTTTTCTAATAACTCATAATTTTTTACAAATTGTTCTATAATTTTAGAATAGCTCCATGCATCAGATATAATATGGTGCATTTTTAAAAGTATCGAACCTTTTTCATTACCGTAATCAAGTATCTTAAAAGAATATAATTTATCATTTTGTATATCTATATTCTCTGATTTAAACTTGTTTATATATTCATTTTTATTTTCTTCATTTTCTATTTTTATAACTTCTATATTATTGTATAAATACTCTTCAACTTTTTGATATGGCTTGTTATCATTAATATATAGGTGTATTCTCATAGCATCATTACTTTTAATTATATTATTTATTGCTTTTTTACAATATTCTATATTAAGTCCCTTATTTATATTGATAATTCCTGTAATCAAATTTACTTTGCTATTTCCATATAACCTATCTTCTAGCCATATATTTTGTTGTGGAAAAGTAAGACTGTATCTTTCATTCATAATATATCAACCTCAATTTTACTTATATTAACTTTATCCTACACATGTTTAGTATATCAAAAGCTAAAACTTTATTCAATACATTTTTGACAATTTTTAGTGTATTTTCTATTGGAAAATAATTACAAGAGAAAGATTTAGAATAAAAAATTATAATTAACTTTATTGTTTTTAACACATAATTAAGAACTATATGAGGTAATTTATATTCACTAAGAAAAAAATCTTAAACATTTTGTAAAAACTATTGACAAACAAATTAATATATGGTAACATTATAATTGTTGCGGGTATGGTGAAACTGGCAGACACGCGAGTCTTAGAAGCTCGTGCCGCGAGGCGTGAAGGTT